>Ga0207123_1023_pt1 | contig 35912 bp, 28 predicted proteins | sample Alteio_BWMinHeat_39_FD_153503 | JGI IMG/M metagenome (GOLD analysis project Ga0207123, IMG submission 153503) | Enriched cells from forest soil in Barre Woods Harvard Forest LTER site, Petersham, Massachusetts, United States -... | ecosystem: Environmental > Terrestrial > Soil > Temperate forest >... | reverse complement strand
CACTGTGCGAATCAGCCATACAATATTGTAAAGGAGCCAAGGTCAGTAGTGCAAAATATATTATTAACATCACATTGAATCCCCGTTAAAACTCAAAAATCAAACCGATGTTTAGGCCCTGAGCCCATAAATCTGAAGCCTTAAGCAAAGGCTTTGGTCTCTTAACCCCCACAACTGCTGTTGATGCAATTCCTGAGATGGCTGGGGCTTGAGTCGTGTTAATGGTTCTGTCGATTTGATTGCCAGCTCTTAAAACATTGCTGACATATAAAAACGTATATCCAATTTGGACTTTGATCAAACATGTTACTTGATAGCCAAGGTCAATATTGATTTCTGGAATGACGGCAAAGCGAGTACAGCTATGTGGCCCATTATTGGTGGGCATTCCCAAATATCCTGCAGGAAAGGATTGAACCGACCCAAAGCCATTAAAATCGTTGGTGAATAATTTTCCATGAATGTCAATGTCTTCACACATTGCCCCTAGGGCTAACTTTCCTTTGACTTTTAACAAAAGGCAGTTTCTTTGATACTGTGCCGTCATACCAAGTTGTGCGCCATAAAAACTATTATGTGCATTGAATTTGTCTTTTGTCTTAAAAACATCTATAGGAGGGGTTATAAAAGGACTATTAGTTTCAAAAGACATGGCCTCATAAAAATTCCAATAACGGAAACCAGCAAGCACCTCGAGATCTATCTCTTCACAATAGTCCAAGCGCATCATTCCATTCAACTCGGCACCTTGCATATAGTTTGTTGCTTTGAGTATGGCCGTTCCTGAAAAAACTCCTGGAAGGGATATGTTGGCGATACTTTCTTGGGAGTTTTCAGCATTTATATATGGAAACGCTAGCAAGGGGGATCCTATGAAACCTTTTGATTTAATTTTTTGAGTTTTTGAATCACGGCCTAAGAACATATAGCTGGCTTCTGCGCTGTAAATATAGCAATCGTCGAACCAACAGCCTGCTGCAAATCGCCCTCCTTGCCGGGGTTCCATTTTAAAATCGCGGCCACCAAGCAAAACAATTGTCCCATCTCCGCCTAAAACAGGATTTGTCCCTGTTGTAATGAGAGGGGCAGGTTCCGGCATGCTTTCGATTTGCCAATATAAATATTCGGCTTTTTCCCAAAATGGAAAACAGTCACAATCATTGCAGCATGGTCGCCATGATTGATCGTCAAAATAAGCATCCATGGATTGGAAGCAGCAGATAAAGGTAAAGAAAAACGAAAAGCTTCTTATGACATATGTTGAAACATGGCGGGGCATATGCAGTCTCTTTTTTGAAAGGTTTGTTGCAAAATAATTCATTTCATTAAATTTTAATAGTAATATTTTTCTAGAAAGATATATACACAAGGTATTCGGTATATATTGAATATTTTGATAATCAGAGGTGATGATGAGCAAAAAAATGAACATAAAAAGTCAAAGAGGAGTATCGATGTTAGAATTTGCATTTATATTGCCCATCCTCATGACAATTCTCGTTGGAATTATCGATTTAAGTGTAATGCTATATGATAAGGCCATAATAACGAATGCAAGCCGTGAAGGCGCAAGATATGGAGTTGTTGTAAGAGGATCCAGCTATGCCAGCAATGCAAGCGTGATCACATACACTCAAACTTATTGTGCTAATAGCCTTATAACCTTTACCACAACCCCAACTTCAGCTGTTATTACTTCCACGCCTTCTGTTTCTCCGCCAAGCTTTGGAGCTACACTCACAGTCCATGTCAGCTACACTTATACGGATTTGATTCTTCATAATTTTGTCAACCATGCCCCACAGTGGCCATTAAGTGCCACTACAGTGATGGCATACGAATAAAAAGGATCTAAATGAAAAATAGTCTGAAAAATCAAACCGGACAAGTCACTCTTTTTTTGGCTACTATGATCGTTGTTTTGGTGATGTTCACGGCTTTGACAATCGACATGGGTCATGTTTTAGTCGTTCGCAATCAACTTCAAAATGCGGCCGATGCCACAGCTCTTCAAGGTGCTGGATACTTATATCCGGCACTTTCCACGGGAGCGCCTAATTGGAGCCTGGCTAAAACCAATGCGACCAGCTCGCTCCCAAATAACAAAGTAGATAACATTGCATTAAGCAATGCTACCATTACGACTGGGTATTGGAATTTGACGAGCGCGACTCTTAAGGCGACGACAATTACTCCTGGAGTAGGAGATGTTCCTGCGGTGAAGGTCACCATATCAAGATCTGCAGGTAATAATGGAGGGCCTCTCAGTCTATATTTTGGATTCATCTTTGGGTATAACACAGTCAGTCTAAACACAACAGCTATTGCCGTTCAGGGATCACCTACCACTGTTAAAGCCGGAGATCTTTTCCCTATAGCGATGGCACAGGGAACATATAACACATATTGGAATAGTGCCACGAATTCTCCACTAATCGATCCTAGCACTGGACAACCCTATATTTTTCAAATAAGCCAAGGAAGTCAAGGTGGGTGGAATACGTTTCTTCAACAAGCAAATAGTTCGCCTGCCATAATAAGTCTCATCACCAGCGGCAATCCCACTTCATTATCAATAGGACAGAGTATTTGGTTTTCAACAGGAGTGAAGACGGACATTTATAGTCATGTGCCTACAAATGTAAATGTAGTTGCGGCTGTGACGTCCAATTCTACTGCAGGAACTTTTGAACCAATTGTCGCTTTTGCAGGACTTCATATTATTGATACTAAGGGAGGAAGTTCTAAATATGTCGAGGTGCAGTTTACAACGAATGTAAAAATCACTGATGGAGAACCTGGTGGGATTAATTACGGTGTTTATACTCCCGCTCGCTTAGTCTATTAAGGATTGAATGCACCAAAAAACATAAGAAAGAGGGTTGTAACAGCTACAACAGAAAGATAGCAGCCATAGCACACCTCTTTATGCAAAAAGCTACCTTCATTAGATTCTTTAGAGCTTAGAATCTTAATCATTGTGATGACAATAAGAAGCAGCAAAGCGATGACTAAAACAGGAAGCAGCATCTTAAATCCAATGCAGGCTCCGATCCCGGCATTTAACTTAAAATCGCCCGGAAACATTCCGTCCCTTTGTCGAAAGAAGCGATAGATCTCATTGATAATCCAAAAAATGCCATAACCGCCAACGGCGCCGATAATGGCTTCTTGTGGGCTTAAATAAACGGGCAAAAGCGATCCAAGTAATCCCACCCAAACCAGAGCCAATGTCAATTGATCGGGTAAAAGTGAATATTCCAGATCGGTGATGAAGCAGCAAATTAACAAACAAGTCACAATCAAAACGAATATGAGTGTTGGGGTAAAGGAAGAAAATAACGTCAGCGTTCCAAAAATGAAAGCAACAAGCAGCTCTAAAATGAACATTCTTCTAATGGAAAATTTACAGTGAGGGCATTCTCCTTTCAAGGAAAAATATCCTAAAATAGGAACTCCCCCTGCCCTAGGAAGAGGCTTTTTGCAACTCCAACAGAAAGGTTTTTGAAAGAACCATTTAAAAATATCTCTGGGCTCTCGGCCTTTGTCACACCCTTCTAGAAGAATTTGTGGAAGGTAGTATGTGAGCATTGCTATGTATTTTCCAACAAAAGCACCTAAACACATTGATAATAAAACGTTTAAAAAAGTCATGATTCTTTGCCTATTTGATTTTGGAGCTGATTATAGATTTTTTTTTATATTCAGCAATGAATAAAAGTGATTTTTGGGAAGAAAATAACCCCTAAATTCGTCTCCTAAAACGAAAAAAAAATAAGTATTTTATATTTTAAAAATAATTGATTTATGTTATACTAATTAGTATGAAAGAGAAAAAACAATAACCACGCGGAGGGGTTGGTTGGGTTTTTTATAAAGGCTCTTATTTAATAAATATTAGGAGGTTATATGTTAAACTATCAATTGAACAAAATTAAAGGCGCGACGATGATTGAGTATGTACTTATTGCTGGCTTGATCTCCATCGCAGCAGTTGCTTTACTAACTCCTCTTGGAACAAAGATTGCGGCTGTATTTTCAAATGTAACAACAGCGCTTCCTTGATTGATGAGGATGAACTCCCGTGGGATGAAGAGATTATCCCGCGGAGAGCCTCATTAATCTAGCAACAGCGATTACAAACGCCCTACAAACGCGAAATATTGAATTTGTGGTGCATTTGTAATCGCTGTTGTCTTTATTTAAGAGATAAATAAAGTAATTTTAGTGATCATCGGAGCAAATACAAAAAACAAGAAGAGCGGGAAAAAGGCTATAATAATCAGTGGGATAATTAATTGACTAATTTTAGTCGCTTTTTTTTCGATGAGCAGCAGTTTTTTTTCCTGATAGCTATTTATCATTTCAACGATAGAATCAAGGATTGATTCCCCTTGCATTGGTGCAATGGCCATGATATCTGCAAAATCGGCGATACTTTCGAAAGGCAGCCGTTCAGCTAGCCGTTTCCAAGTTCTTTCATATTCTTCCCCGCATTCTACGGCAAATTTTATGCGGCAAAGTTCTTCATTTAATATTTTGGGGATATTGTCCTTAATGGTATTTAGTGCAAATTGAAATGCTAAATAGGTATTTAGTCCTGAATTTAATCCAATGATGAATATTTGCATGATTTCGGGGAATGCTTCGATTGTTTTTATTAATTGATCTTCAACAAGTCCATTTAAAATATATTTTAACAGAAAATTCCCAATACAATAGCCGATAATAAATCCGATGAAAATGATAAAAAAATCTCCATAAGACCAAGAGATAATATAAGCAAAACCAAGCCCTATTACCATTGGTATGAACATAAGCAGTAGCTTTTTCCAAGGGGACCATACAATCCCAGAGTATTTTAACACCTCATCTTCTGTCAGTTTTCTAGTCTTATAAAAGTTAACCAAATACGGTTTTAATGAAGAAGTTCGAGTGAAATCTAAGGACGTGAGACGGGTTACCAAAAAAATACCAGTGCAGGCCCATACGATTAGAAAAATAAAGACAGGCTTCAATTTAGGAGACAGCAAGTATTGCAGCTGGTCTTTTAACATAAACCCCAAGGCCAGGAAGATAACTCCGAAGATTCCAATTGTAAGCCAAGCATAGCTGCTTCCACCTGCTAAGATAGATCGAATCTTTTCTTCGGCTTTTTCCCTTGAGGTAAGGACGATAGAGATTCTTTTGAGAAGTGGGCTAATTCCAACGCCAAGCTCACTGTAGGAATTTATAAGGGATATAAGATAAATCAACCCTGTATTTGGATATTTTGCATCAAGTTCTCTTAAAAGGACGTCGAGATTTTTTCCAAAAGTGTTTTTTAACACTAGTTGGATGAATTCTGGCTTCATCTTCCCTTTTAGATAGTATGCAGCTTGCGTGAAGGCTTGTTCCAGGTTTTCTCCTATGGAAAGGGCATTTGCCAGAGCATCTGAAAAAAATGGGATTGAATGCGCAATTTCTATTCGTTCCTTTTCAATATTTCTTTGACGCTGAAAATTTAAAATAAAAAGAAGAGGGAAATAAGCCAGTCCGTACCAGAGGTTTATTTGATATCCGGCTATCAGCAGGACTAAAACTAGATATACAATAAAAACATTTATATAAGAAACAGAAGTCAAAAGGGGTGGTGCTATTAATAAGTCGTTTATCAAGGATCCAATGAATGAAACTTGTGTTTTGGATTCCTTTGCTTTAGCTTTTGAAATTTTCTTGCTTTTGCTTGCTTGCATTTATACAGTGTACCTGAGGCTGGTATATTCAAGGTCCTTCAAAAATCTCATTATATTCCTTTGTAAAACCTGTTACAACAAGTTTACTTGCAATTCTTTTTGATGGAGTAATTTTAGATTTAATAAAATCTCCTTGCAGCTCTGTTTCCGTAATTTTTTCAATATTAAAGTGAAAAAGTTCATCAATTTTAAGATTACCCTCTTCAGTGCTAGATATTTGGGAGATTGTCATGATTCGCCTAGAACCATCAAGAAGACGTGTTACGTAAATGATAAGATCCAAGGCCCCAGCAATTTGTTGTCGCACACTTTCAGCTGAGAGGGCATAACGTGCCATAAGAATCATATTCAGTAAGCGAGAGATGACTTCTTCTGCACCGCTGGCATGTAAAGTAACCATTGTACCATCCTGCCCTGTATTCATCGCATGCAATAAATTAAAAGCTTCCGCGCCTCGCAGCTCACCCAAAATGACGCGGTCAGGACGCATTCGAAGAGCATTAATCATTAAATCTGCTTGGGTTACAGCCCCTTTTCCTTCAGGGTTAGGCAACCTTGTTAACAAACGAACCACATGATGGTGTGCAGGCTCAAGTTCAGGCGTATCCTCTATTGTAATCATGCGTTCGCCTTGAGGAATAGAAGCTAATAGAGAGTTCATTAATGTTGTTTTCCCGGAACCTGTTCCCCCGCAGATGGCGATATTGAATCGAGCTTTTACTGCAATTTGAAGAAATTTTGCCATTGATTCGTTTAGGCTTCCTCCTTCAACCAAGCTAAAAAGGTCCAGTTTCTCAAACGAGTATTTTCTTATGGAGACTTTAATCCCATCGATCGCCAACGGAGGAATAATGGCATGAATTCGGCTTCCATCTGGTAATTGAGCATCAAAATAAGGCGAACCTAAATCGAGATGTCTGCCTGTTTTAGAAGCAACGCGGTGTATTAGGCGGAAAATATGCTCGTTATTTAGAAATTTTGTATTTGTTTTTTGGACTCGTCCTCGAGCTTCGATATAGACTGCATCAGGGGCATTAATAAAAATATCGGTGATCTTTTTATCTCTTAGCAGCGGTTCTATTGGACCGAAGCCGAACACTTCATCGAGGACTGCAGAAGCCAATATTTTGTTCTCTTCTACGGAAGCTGTGGGAGGTTGTATCTTGGTAATGGTTTTGTCGATAGATTCGACCAAATAGGCATCTAATTCTTCTTTATTTTCTTGCAGAGCATCTACTTTAAAATAATCAAGATCATCGAGTACTTGTTCATGAATTTTCTGAACTTGAAGAAGAAATTCAAGTTCTTTTTTTTCGTTAGGATTTTCTGGAGGGGAGGTCATATATTTTCCGTATTAAAAGCTAAACTTATTTAATGCACAATATCGTCATTTTCGGTATACCAATAATTTATTTATTTTGTATTGAACAAAAAGAAAAAACTTTATAAGTTCCGGTCTTATCTTCAAAGGAATTTTATATCAATGGCTAAAGATCGCATTCTTTTCTTACTTTCATTTGCTTTCTTAGGGCTCGTAGGTGCTTTTTTATTTAGCAAAAAATCCCCGGAGCCTCCCCCGTCTTCTGAAGTGAAAACACCCCAAGTTGAGGTCGCCAAAGCGATTGCAGTTCTTCCTATTGAAGAAGGAAAAATAGCCATCCCTTTTCAGTTTACCTCACGAGCATCGATTGTTCAATTTTTGACGCCGGGTATGATCGTCGATATTATTTTTGCTTCAAAACCTGATCAAGGGGTGGAGACGATTGCATTTACCCTTTTAAATGATGTTCGCATTTTAGGGATTGGAGCAGATGCAGAGGGAAAATCTTTTAGTGATAAGTTGAGTTTTTATAAATCTAATACTCCAGTTGAAATCCTGCTTGAAATGACCCCAAGACAAGCCGAAATTTTATCTTATGCGGTGCTTAATGGAGATGTGTCAATTGAAATTGATAATGCACATGCCTCCGATCGTTATCACAGCAATGATGAGCTAGCACAGCTTCTTTTAAAGAGCAATTCTGACCAGAATTTTCATTCAATTTTGGTTACACATATGATACAAGCTCTTTTTCCAAGGGCAAATATCAAAATAATTAGCACAACAAAAGGCTATATTGTTTCAGGACAAGTAACAGATCCTCAAACTTCTGAGAAGATCGTCAAGATCCTTGAAATGTTGAGTAGTAGCGGCGGTGGTGGTAGTAATAAAGCTGTTGTGAGTCTTCTTGAAATAGAATCTTCTTCATCTCTTTCTAATACAGCTCCTTCAGCAAGAGATCTTTCAAGTTTTTTTGTCCCGGCGGATAAAAGAGCCGTTCTAATTGAACTCAATCCAAGGTTTCCAATTATCCCTGGTTTACATCCAGGATCTATTGTGGATGTTAAATTTACTTCAAGAGCCGCTGATATAGGATTCACAGCCGTTAGCTTAACGCTTCTTAGGCATGTAAAAGTTCTTGCAATAGGAAGAAACATTATAGGAAAGCAGCTCGAACATAAGGATTCATTTAACCCCGATTTGCCTATACAGATCATACTGGAAATGACGCCACGACAAGCTGATATTTTTTCATTTGCAGTTGAATCAGGAAGAGTTTCTCTTGAAAATTCGCACGTTGCTCAACTAGATGAATGTAACCCCCTTCTTGAAATGCTTTTGCAAACCGATTCAGTTGAGAATTTTCAGTCCGTTTTAGTCACTACCATGATCAATTCCCTCTTTCCTCAAGTTGATATCACAGTGACATCAACGCCAAGGGGATATATCGTCGAAGGAGAGGTGCCTGACCCTCAAATGGCAGGAAAAATTATAGAGATCATTACGAAGTTAGTTCCAAGAGGGGATAAAGCCGTCATTAATTTGATGGATATTGAACCGCAACTGGTCCTTATAAGTGTAAAGGTTTTTGAAGTTAAAAAGAGCATCCTTTCCAGGGTCGGTGTAAACTGGAAAGTGTTGTTTCAAAATATAAACCAATCATTTGCACTAAGTTCCATTTTCCCTTCTCCTTCTCTTGCAAACCCCAACTACAACCTGACTACACAAGGGGTTTTTGGGGATTACACTCTATCGGCATTAATCGATATGCTGGAAGAGGATGGCACAACTAAAATCCTTGCCGAACCAAACTTGACCACTGTTTCTGGTGAAACAGCACATTTCTTTGCTGGGGGCGAATTTCCTATTATCATCCCTCAAGGAGGGACTTTACTTGGTACTGTTACTGTCGAGTTTAAAAAGTTTGGGGTACTTTTAGATTTTACGCCGACAGTGGATCTCAATGGGTTGATAACACTTCACGTTGTTCCAGAGGTTAGCAATCTGGATCCTGCATTATCTGTTGTCTTATCAGGTTTTGTTATTCCAGGGCTTTCAACCCGCCGTGCCGATACAATTGTGAAACTCTGGCCCGGACAATCGTATATGATTGCAGGGCTATATTTAGATGATTTAACCAACACAAATGATAACCTATATGGTCTGAATAAAATTCCATTCATTGGCGCTTTGTTTAATTCGAATAATTACCAAGATCAACAAACTGAATTATTAATCATCGTTACGCCATACCTCATGCATGAAAATCGGTGTGCAGGAGTGTGTGAGGGCGATTGTAATCAAGTAGAAATAAATCCAGATGCTTGTGCAAGTGGCTTAGAACAGCCTGAAAATCCTTGTGAATATGCTGAAACGGCGTGGGAATCAGTCCAGTATAATTAAACCTACATCGAGGCTTCCTGCCGCCGTTTCACGGCTTAGAATCTTGATGGTATGGTCCCCACGCTAACGCACAATGTCATCAACTTAAAGAAATAACTATAGTGTTATACATGCAAATCTTGTTCAAGAGTCCGGAGCGCCAGCGAAGGACGATTGATTTTAGCCCACTGTGACCGAGCTCCGAGCTTGCGAGGAGCGAAGGGAACTGTGGGTAAGATTCGGAAAGAGTAGATAGAGCCCAGAGCGCCAGCGGAGGGCGATTGATTAACTACCGGATGGGTGAAATTAATATCAGGTCACGACGCAATCAGTCGCCCTCCGCTGGCGCTCTGGGCTCTTTCGTTTTTTTAGCTAACCCATAGTTCCCTTTGCTCCTCGCAAGCTCGAAGCAAGGTCACTATGGGCTAAAGACAGTCGTCCTTCGCTGGCGCTCCGGACTCTCGAAAAAAGCCTATCTTCTATAATATAATAGACATTTCTTTAAGTTGATGACATTGCGCTCACGCATGGGGCTATACGCTTCCACCGCTTCGCGGTTATAAAGCCGCTAAGAGTTATCCACCAAAGAGTATCCGTTTCGTGATTTCACTTCTTTTTTTATCAACCCCTTTTCGGCAGCTTGGGCTTCATTGATACACAATATCCCGCTCAATTTGTAGAAATTTATGGATGTAGGATGGAGATTGTGTTGATTACTGGAATTAATCCATTTTAAAGTGAGTTTCATTGTATTGATTCTAAGCCCCGCTTCCTTTACAATAGGATGATTAGCGCTCAAAATATACGCAGGATAATATCTCCTGTAAACATCCACAGGATCTTTTACTAAATAAATTCGATTTGGAATTGGTTCAAATACTAAATCATTTGCAGTTACTTTTGAACGGCTTCCATTCTGGTTGATTGTAAATTGATTAGTACGTTTATCGAAACCCTCAATGATTGCCTTTTCTTTATTGTGCCGAACCTCTGTTCCAGGAGAGTAAATTTCGGCAAGTTTATTGTCTTCAACTGTACCTTCGGTTTTTATTGCATTTGATTGTTGTATGACCGCTCGCTTTGGCCTAGATTCATTGTCTCCAGCAGCAGCCGCTGCTTTATTCGAATGATGAGCCGAAGCAGCAGAAGAGGAATCGGCCTCTTCAAAACCCCTTTTCTTGGATGTGGTCTGAGCTGGCGGAATGCTTGCGCTTTGCGCTGCTTTGTTAGTCACACTCGCCCTAGAAGCGGGTGCTGCCGCCGGTGAAGCAGCAGCTGCTGCGGCTGCAGAGGATGAACTAGCAGAAGGATCTTTATTTTCTAGTTTCTGCAGATCAGCCTCTATTTGCATAATAGCGCCGCTTTTTTCTTTTATTAGACGGTCTGAATTCTCGCGCTCTTTGGCGAATTGTTTCATTTCTTCGCTAGACTGGTGCAGATCTGCTTGCGCCTTTTTATAGGCCGTCTGAGCTTTTGCATACCCCATCTCTGCTTTGAGTTTTTTAGCTTCGGATTCTTCTAGAATTTCATGCATAATTACTAGAAGAGCTCTGGCTTCCCTCGGATCTAGCTGGAAATCGAATCGGCCTTGGACTGAACGGGATGCAGGAGCAGCGGCAGCTTCAGAAGCATGAGCTGCAGCTGGCAAGGGAGAATCCACAGGAGCAGCGGCAAAAGGAGGTGCAGAGGCCGCACCGGCAATAGCTGTGTTAGGACTAGAGGATTGAGCCATAGCAGCTAAAATAGGAACAGCAATTGCATTTACGTTAGGTAAGAGAGGTGCAGGAGGATATGAGGATCCATTGCTTTCTTGCGCATTCATTGAAGAGGCTGAGGCGGCGGCTGCACTAAGTAATGTTGTTAGTGCCTGATAAGAAGAATGTGGCTGTAGCATCATAATTTATTCCTTTGTTTTTTATTAAACAAAAATTATGTTTTATTTGTTGTTATAATTCAAGTATATTATTAATGAAAAATCAACAAAACTATACCAAAAAAATTTTAAATTTGTTTTTTGAACAGTGAAGCTAAGAGAAAAGGTTCTTGGGAAAATAATAGGGTCGATTTTCACCATCTTTTAATTGAAGATACAAAAGTGACAATTTTAGATTGTTAGATTTTTTCTGTATTTCTTTTGCTCATTTTTCTCTCATTTTGTAGCCCACAATGAAGCGAAGCGTAGGTGTGGGCTACAGAATGAGAGAAAAATGAGCAAAAAAGATAAAGAAAAATCTAACAGTTTGAAACGGCCAAAATATGTTTTATATTATTTGAGTATTGACAAGGTTGAAAATCCGGAGTTACCCTCACAAACCCATATGGGGCCTATAGAGACTAAGGTCTAAACCTGTTTTTATGTGGAGGGAATTACAATTCAGTGTACTAGTTTTCTGGCTCATCGCAAAAACGAGTACCAGAAATCATTTTGCTAACATTCCTTTTAAAGATTAACGCAGAGACGCGGAGACGCAATGACGCAGAGAAAACTATACTCTCTCTGCGTCATTGCGTCTCCGCGACTCTGCGTTAATTTTTGGACTGGTAAAAGATTTCAGGGTATTTAATTAATTACGGATCTAGATATTTTCATACTGATGAATTAAAAATTTCTCCTCTTTCCAAGCAAAAGTACTCTTTTTTGCGATGAGCCAGATTTCTTAAATAAATCACCCTTCGATGCGGAGTTTGGCTCTTTCCAAATACAATTCGCCGAGAGCTAATAAGCCTATGGCAATAAATGAAAAATATAAGAAGGGAGGGATGGCGATTTGCATCGTGAGTGCGCATAATACAAACAGCTGCATGGCTGTCGTTACTTTACCGCACCAGATAGCACGGAATTGGTATTGGGCCAATACCCCTTTCCATGCCAGATAACAGCCGAAGATGAAGACCGAAAAATCGCGACATAGCATCGACAATGCTTCCCAAGGAAGCAGGCGTTGCTCGCTTATCAATACTGCCAAAGCTGTAAAAACAAAGAATTTATCGGCAAAAGGATCCATAAAGGTGCCAAGACGACTAATTGCCTTGTAACGGCGCGCAAAATAACCATCCAGGCAATCTGTCAGCATCGCTAAAATGATGGCAGCAAGACGCAAATAGGGATCATCCTGCAAAAAAGCAAGGCTTAGTGGAAAACGAAGGAAGGTGAGTATATTTGGCAGCGTAAACATGAGGCTTATATCTTACTATATTGTAAAGATGACTGTCAAATAGATGTATTTTTATTTGCTTTGGACCTTCGCCAAAAATAGAGGCTTCCAATCAAAATTATCACAAGAATGACAGCTAAAACAATGTGGCCATAGGTATGCATATGTTGAACAATAATTTGATAATTTGCTCCAAAATAATATCCCAATGAAAAAATAAGCGTAGCTGAAATGCTGGCAGAAAAGCCGTCGCGCAGGATAAATTTCCAAAATGGCATTTTACATAATCCAGATGTAAGAAATAGCGCGTTACGTACTCCACCTGGACAGAAGCGAATCACCATGAAAGTTAGAATCCCGAATTTTTCATAATATGCATTAAGCTTTTTTATTCGTTGAGGGGTGACGATCCTTTCAAACCATTTGATGTCGTATAATTTCGGACCGAATAATCGACCGATCCAATACGTTTCCCAGGCTGCTAAAATGCAGCCGCAATAGAGCCACGAAAAGAGAAATATTGTTTCGTTTGGAATGCAAGTGCTGGCGATAACGCCTCCTGCTATAAGGAGGGCGTCTTCGCTAATTGGGATATTTAATCCTGCAAGTAATAGAAGGCAAAAAATAATCCAATGGGATTGGTGGGCATGATTGCAGGCAAAAGTGATGATTTCTTCCATATGACTCTAAAGTACTATTTGGAGTGCGGTGACTTGTTACATGCGCATCAGGCTAAAAACTTATAAACAACTTATACTAAATACTAACAGCTTAAAATTAGTCGTTAAATTCGTGTCTTATTTTTTCAACGCAAAGACGCAAAGTCGCAGAGACGCAAAGAGTGTCTTAATTCTTTAAAGTTAGTTGTTTAAATTAAACTTTAAAAAAAAATTCGTTAATCGATAAGGACTCTCTTTGCGTCTCTGCGCCTTTGCGTCTTTGCGTTGAAAAAATAAGACACGTATTTTAAAGGTTAACTTTGGTTGATTTAGGTGTTTACGAACTCTTAGCCTGATGCGTATGTGACAAGTCACCTCACTCCAAATTAAATAATTAATCTTTCTGAACGATAGAAACCTGGGTGGGGAATGCGAATTCAGCCTTCTGATTGACGAGAATTTCTGAGATTTTCAATAAAACATCCTCCTTAATTCTCATATATCCTTCTGTACTGGTCGTTTGTGTGTAAACGCTGATCAGGATATCCACGGAACATTCGGAAAAGGTATTTAATCGTGCAATGATCGATTGGTTATGGTCGATATCTGGATGGTTTTGCAGCATCTCTTTAATATCGGCCACAACTTGCTTCAACTTGGGAAGGTCGTTATAGCGTATGCCGATAGTTTCTTTAATTTGGCGGTGGCTCATTCTAGAGGGGGTTATCACAATTAGCTTAGAAAAAATGGAATTGGGAATATAGATCGGCCGTTTGTCAAGCGATCGGATTCTCGTCATATACCAACCAATTTCCTCCACATACCCTTCAATGGAATGATCGGGGATCAATATCCAATCTCCGAGTGTAAACGGTTTAGTCAGGTAGATCATAAAACCGCCAAAAAAATTGGCTATGATCTCTTGGGATGCAAAAGCCAATGCCAGTCCACCAACACCCCCAAAGGCTATAAGAGTGTTAATGCTGCGATGGGTGATCTCCATCAAAATCAGAATTGAGAAAAAGATAATTGCTACTGTAGCAAGTTTATCCAAAACGGAAATTTTGCCCGGATCAAGTGCTATTTCTTTGTTTTTGCACTTTGTTGTCATTCTCTCGACCACAAAATGTTTCCAACGCAAGAAAAACCAGCTTACGCAAACCAGTGCTGCAACGGCAATAAGGTTGTGTCTTCTTTCTATGGGCATTTCCTCATATAAGCGGCTTGCTATGAGATCGAAGGTTTGGATGATGGCAAAAATCCAGACAAAGTAGCTTAAGGGGGTGTGAAGAGCTTTAACAAAACTGTCTTGCCAGATCTTATTTTGTCTTTCCAGTCGGTTGTGGATTCTTTTAAGAAGATATTTTGTCACCAAATTAAAAATAAGGACAAAAAGAACGATGGCGATAACTTCGCTGGACCATCCATATATGCCATCTAACGCATCTAGAGCAAAGGTGCAACAATTTTCAATTTGGTTAAGTAGCATCGTTCACTTCAATTAAAGCTTTGCAATCGCGCAGACCCCATCCTTTTTTCAAGGCGTCCATTTTTTTATTTGAAACGCCGCCTAAAAACTCCATGGTTTTGAGAAAGCGAGCGCGTGTTCTGTCCTTACCCAAAATGCCTACCGAATCAAAGAGGGGAGGTCCTTGAGATTTGCCCATGACAGCACCAAACAGCAACGGCATGATCACTCGCTTATGGTTGACACCAAAGATATCAGCTATCTCGCGAGAAGCTTGGTTGATGCCTTCGCTGCCCCAATTTTCCTGCTCATCAAGCCGCCAGATGATTGCCTGCATGATTTGGGAGAGGTTTTCAGCTGTCACTCCTCTAATCGTAAATAGTTCCTCGGTATATTTCAAATGATTGATGAAAAGAAAATCGAATAATTCAAAAAAATCACCGAAAGTTTTGATGCGCGAATGGCATAATGGAATGAGCTTATTCATGAATTCATCATTGAAGCTCCATTCCTTGATTCGATCCCACAACTTATCAACGGGGATATTCTTGATCAAATATTGCTGGTTCAACCATTCGAGCTTTTGCACATCAAATACTGCCCCGGAAACCCCAATTCGAGATTTATCGAATTCTTTAATGATATCGTCAAGCGGATACACTTCACGGTCGCCAGGCATGCTGTAGCCCATTAATGTCAAAAAGTTCAAAAAGGCTTCAGGCAGAAAACCGCTGTCGCGGTAAAAGAAGATCGAACAGGGGTTTTTGCGCTTGGATAGCTTTTTACCGTCTTTGCCCAATAATAGTGGCATATGCATAAAGACTGGTGGGGTCCAACCAAATGCTTCATACAGATACACATGCTTGGGGGTCGAACTCATCCACTCATCGCCGCGAATTACGTGTGTGATTTCCATGAGGTGATCGTCGACGACATTGGCTAAATGATAGGTTGGGAAACCGTCGGATTTCAACAACACCTGATCATCGACATCAGCCCAAGGAGAGGTGATGCGGCCTTTGATATCATCCTGATAAACACATTCGCCGGTCAACGGGAGCTTGAGTCTTACCACATATGGCATGCCTGCAGCTTCCTTTTCAGCTATTTCGGCTTGGCTAAGATTGCGGCATCGTCGATCATAACCTTGTCTTCCGCCTTGTTTAGCCAAGACTTGGCGCATTTCCTCAAGATCGTTGGCTGTACAGAAGCATTTATACGCTTTTCCATTATTAAGCAGATCGGAGCAGTGCTTGCTATAGAGATCATAACGTTCGGATTGGCGATAAGGTCCGTAAGGTCCACCAACATCTGGGCCTTCATCCCATTGCAGTCCACACCATTTCAGAGCTTTGTAGATGCTTTGTTCGTATTCCGGACGGCTTCGCGCGCGATCAGTGTCTTCGATGCGGAGGATGAATTTGCCTTTATGATGGCGTGCAAAAATGAGATTAAAGAGCGCCATATAGGCTGTGCCTACATGGGGATCGCCTGTTGGCGAGGGAGCAATGCGAACGCGAACTGTCATAAAAAGGTCCTTGTTATAGATAATGTGACTATTTTAAAGGATCAGGGATAAAGGTTCAAGAGTGAAGAAATTTGGAATGCGGTGACCTGTTACATACGCATCAGGTTAAGAGTTCGTAAACACCTAAATAAACCAAAATTAATCTTTAAAATTCGAGTCTTATTTATTCAACGCAAAGGCGCAAAGGCGCAGAGACGCAAAGAGAATATTTTTACCACAGAATCATAAAGAATACAGATAGGGAAAAATAACAGGATATAAAGATGAGTAAGATGGAAAAATGGTTTTATTATCCTCCCCATCCTTATATCCTGTTAATTTTTCCTTATTGTATTATCTGTGATCTCTCTGCAAAAATATTCTCTTTGCGTCTCTGCGACTTTGCGCCTTTGCGTTGAATAAATAAGACTCGAATTTGACCACTGATTTAAATTTTAAGTGTTTATTATAAGTCGTTTACAATTATTTAACCTGATGCTTATGAGACTCGTCACCGCACTCCAAATTTTCTTAAGGCTTTTGGAAATAAAGCAAGTCCCTCATGATATTATATGTCTCATCGAGTTGGAAATCCGCTTTTCGCTTATGTTCATCTAATTCATCTTCGATATCCGTGTCTTCGCTTTCTTTAATGCTTTTAAGAAACTCTTGATAGTTCTTATTGCTTTCGATGCGTTGGATGGAATTTGCTTTCAATTGTGGAAGATATTTCTCATAGGTATGCAGACGCTTTTGCAAATCGAATTTGTATAGGGATTTAATTTTATCTCGCTGATAGAAAGGTATGTCTGATAAGTCATCATCATAATTTGGTGAAATGCTATCATTTTCTAGAGGGTATTTGTTAAATTTTTCCCCGATTTCCGATTGACTCAACGCTCCCGGTACATCAATATCGGCGATCACCCCTGTCAGCTGCGGTGTTTTGCCCGAAACGGTATAATAGCGGCCGCGTGTGACTTTATATTCACCCTGTGGATTGACCGATTCATTTTTTGAAGTTGTATTCAGCGTAAATGTTTGAAAAGATCCTTTGCCGAAGGTGTGGTCGTCCCCTATTATCAAAGCTCTGCCATAGTCCTGGAGGGTTTGAGCTACAATTTCTGAAGCCGATGCGCTGGCACGGTTTGTTAGGACGATTAATGGTCCATCCCAAATGACTTTTTCTTCTAATTCGCGCAGATGCTGGATATTGCCTTCATCGTCTTTGATGGAGACTACAGTGCCTTTTGTGATGAAGAGGCCTGTGACGCTGACTGCTTGAGATAAAATGCCTCCAGAATTATAGCGAAGGTCGAAAACAATCCCTTTTAAGTTGTTCTTCTCTTTCATCGCTTTGATGGCTTTGGCCAGGTCGTCGGCAGAGGAAGAGTCTGAATCTTGATAGAAGGAAAATAGCTTGAGATAGCCGATGACTCCATCGCCATAGGCTTCAAATGAGGAATCATAGCGAGTTTCTTTTAATACGACCTCAGCACGTTTTAGGATGAAATCAAGCTTTTCTTCTTTTTTGTCGGCCCCTTCACCTGTCTCTCGGATTATTGTAAGGGTAACCGGAGTGTTTTCATCGCCGCGGATTAATTCCACCGCATCGGTGATATCCATGCCCACAACGGGTTCTCCGTTGACTGCGATGATGCGATCTTTTAGTTTGAGTTCTTTACTTTCTGCTGCAGGTCCGCCCTCAATCATTTTGACAATAGTAAAACCGTTGAGATCATCGCGAAGTTGAGCACCGATTCCAAATAAGCGTTGCTGAACATTAATTGTGAATTGGGTGGCTTCGTCCGGAGTTAAATAGTTTGTATGTGCATCGAGAGAAGCAGCAACAGCTTTCAAGACGTTGCTGAGCATGAAACGTTCTTTTTGAGTGGGGTCAGTATTTAAAATTTCATCTTCAAATTTAGCTTGTCGTTTCGCCATTCTTTGCAAAGATTTTTCTTTGGTTTCCTCGTTAAGTTTCGAGGCTGTTTCTATTTGCAAAGCTTTGATTCTAATCAGACGATCAACTAAATCTCTTTCAGAGGTTGCCCATTTCATGTCCTTGAACTCTTTGGCTTTGACATTTTTGGGGAGGTTGGCAATGTCTATTTCTTTATCAAGTAGATGTCTTCGCTCGATAGCTTTTACCATTACATTTTGAATGTCGGTAAAGGTATGAAAATCACTTTTGTTAAAATCGCTTAAAATGCTGTCCAGAAGTTGATCAGAGGGTTCAAGCCATTGATGAATATCTGATTCAATAAAATAGGTTTTCACTGGATCAAGTTCATTCAGATAATTAAGTAGAGTGCGTTTGATTAGCTCCGGAGTCAATTTTTTGTATGTAGCGTGCGCCTTCATTATTTCATCAATTTTTGCCGTAGTGCTTTTTGGGGTAAGTTCGGGCAGTTTGGCTTCGGAGGGGATAGGGCAGAATGCAATTGAAAAACAAAAAAATAAAATTGATAAAATAAATGGTTTGCGTTGCATGAGCTTCCTTTTTTTAGGGTCCATCTCTTCCGATTCGGTAAAGTTTTTGGAGTATAGTAATTGGCATCGTTTTTCGCTAGGGAAAAAAAAGTTGTAAAAAAAGCTTGATTTCAATTCTTTTTTTGGTATACTAGATGTTTTGATTGGATTATTTCCTACGAACTAAACAAGTTTTGGTTATTAAGGCTGTGTTAAGTTCATTTAAAGAGTAGTCCTTCGTGTTTTTAGTAAATAATGATAATTAACAAATATAGGAGGCAATATGCCGAAAATTAAATCTAATCAAGTAACGTTGCCAGAAAATAAATTGGTTTCGATTACAGAAGCTGCTAAGTTGAACAAAGTAACTCGGCAGGCTATTTATGTAGCAATTAAATTGAATAAATTAAAAGCAAGTAAAGAGACAACGCGTTGGACAATTCATCTTGATGATTTGGAATCTTATCGCAAACAGAAATACTCTCGTTCTAAATCTGTATTTAACGGCGAGTTGCTGTTTGACAATGACAGAGGTTTTCATTCAATAGGCCAAGTGGCTCGTTTGCTCAGCGTTCCTGCGCAAAAGATCTATTATGCTACACGTATTGGTCAACTTAAAGCTCATCGTAAAGGTGCGGCTTGGGTCATTCACCAAGAAGATTTGAAAATGTACACAGATAAGCATCTTGCTAAGAAAAATAAAGCGAAAGTCGGCTAATCTTTAAGAATAGCTGTTTTCTTTCTTTTAAACTCTCATTAGTTTAACACTAATGAGAGTTTTTTTTTGTATCAAAAAAGGAGGGTAAAATGGATTTAAAGCTTAAAGGAAAAAAAGCACTGGTAACAGGTAGTAGCGCTGGCATTGGTGAAGCTATTGCAAAAACATTAGCTTTTGAAGGAGCTATCGTGATGCTTCACGGTCGCAATGAACCAGAATTACAGCGCATCGAAAAGGAAATTCAGCAAAATAAGGGAAAAGTATTTTATATTAAGGGCAATTTGGAGAGCGATACAGATGCTCAAAAAATAGCTGATGCTACTTTAAAGTCTCTCGGCGGTATTGATATTTTAGTGAATAACGCCGGTTTCTATATCAATCGGGATTGGTCAAACACAAAGCCTCAAGATTGGCTTGATATGTATAATATTAATGTAATTTCTGCTGTGCGCCTTGCCACATTGTTCATTCCTGCCATGAAAGAAAATGGCTGGGGTCGTATCATTCAAATTTCTAGTCTAGCAGGGGGCTCTCCTGTTGCTGCTTTTCCCGACTATTGTGCAAGTAAGGCTGCTATGAATGCGATGACTATTAGCCTAGCAAAAGAGCTGGATGGAACAGGCATCACTGTTAATACGGTTTCGCCTGGTCCAATTTCAACAATTCAAGCCAAAAAACTTTTTACAGAAATCGGAAAGGCTCAAGGATGGGGTAGTGACTGGAACGAGATTGAAAAGCGGGTTACTGATGAAATGATTCCTTTATTAGTCAGGCGCTTCGGACGGCCGGAAGAAGTTGCCGATCTCGTAGCATTTTTGGCGAGTCCATCAGCGGATTTTATTACAGCCACTAATATTGCTATCGATGGTGGGCAAAAGTAAGTCATCACACAAATGAGTGGTTAGATCAGACGATCCGATTAGTTGCTTGCCATTTAACGCAGAGACGGGGAGACAGAGAGACGCGGAGAAGGAGTAGATTAGGTAATTATGGCCATCATTGAGTTCCTCTCTGCGTCTCTCCGTCTCCCTGGCTCTGCGTTAAAATCGGAGGCGTCGCACAATTCAGTACTTGCTTAACCACTCATTTGTGCGATGACCCAGAAATAAGCTAAATTTTGCCTTTACCTCTTTGCGCCTTTGCTGGAAACTATACCGGTCGTGATTCAAAAGTTGGCATTTCTAGCGCGCCAAAACCCCGGGGATCAAAGATCGCAAATGGGTTCATATTACTAATATTGACCCATTTGCGATCTTTGATCCGCGGGGATTTTCGCGGAGCTAGAAATGCCAAATTTTGAAACACGACCGGTATAGATAGAACTAAAAATTATATTTGCCCTGAGTTTTTGAGAATGTTCTGTGTGATAATTTATTTTTTTTATTGTATGGAATTATTTTAGTAGCTTATAATTGATTTTATAGTAAATATTAGTTGTTTTTATATAAAAAGGAGGAATTATGTCTTCAGATTATACAAGTCCATTAAGGGAAGGTCGAGAAATAGCTTATTTAAATTCAAATTTCGGTGTTCTAAATTGGGGTATAGCGACAGACTCGGACTCCTCCAATCCAAAAGGGTATTCGGAACTTTACACCACAAAATATATGTCTAAGGCTGTTATTCAACACACTATGGATGTTTTTCATGAACAGTTTCCTCACCTCGTTATTAGAGAACAAGAATATTTTAAGGATGCAAATCAATCAAGAATACTGATCAAACGATCTGATATTGCAAAGCTTGCGGAAGGCAATATTAAACTAACACAAGGGGGAATTGGAGGACCTGTTATTCCAGGCTCATGAATGCCGGTTGCAAAACCATTGCTATAAACAGCCCTAGACATTAACCCCAAAACAGACTATAGTCATCCCTTAATCTTTATTCTTTTATATTGAAGGGGCTTGACCATGTTCGATGATATCCGCAGTGAAACATTCGATGAAAGAGAACTGCGCATCTTAGCTTTTTGGAAAGAGCAACGCATTTTTGAAAGATCTGTCGAAGATAAATCTAATAAACCTCTCTTTTCTTTTTATGACGGACCTCCTTTCGCCACTGGCTTGCCTCACTACGGCCATTTTCTTGCAGGAACTATCAAAGATGTTGTTTTGCGTTACAAAACCATGAAGGGTTTCTGCGTGCCTAGACGTTTTGGGTGGGATTGCCATGGTCTCCCCATCGAAAACGAGATCGAAAAAACTTTTAATTTGTCCGGCGCGAATGCCATCGAAGAATTTGGCGTAGCGCATTTCAATGAAGAGTGTCGTAAAATTGTCTTGCGTTACTCCGAAGAGTGGAAGGTTTTGGTTAGCAGGATGGGACGTTGGGTCGATTTCACTAAGACCTATCGCACCATGGATATTTCCTTCATGGAATCTGTTTGGTGGGTTTTCAAAAGCCTATATGAAAAAGGCTTGATCTATGAAGGCTTTAAAGTCATGCCTTTCTCAGCTAAACTTGGAACGCCCATTTCTAATTTTGAAGCAGGGGAAAACTACAAAAATATCGACGATCCTTCGTTAACTGTCGCTTTAACATTGGTTGATGAGCCTCACACTCATTTGATGGTATGGACGACGACACCATGGACTTTGGTTTCAAATTTGGCTGTGATGGTTGGTCCAGATATTGATTATGTTAAAGTGCGCAATTTGGCCAGCGGTAAATTTTATTATATCGCCGCTTCACGTTTGCCTTCCTATGATAAGGAAGGGGATGAGCGAGAATATGAAATCATTGAAACGATTAAAGGCAAAGATCTTGAAGGCAAGCGATATCATCCTTTGTTTCAATATTTTGCCGATCGTGCTAAAGATGGCGCCTTTCGCGTTATCTTAGAAGCCAATATCAGTACAGAAGAAGGTTCTGGTTTAGTGCATTGCGCCCCAGCCTTTGGCGAAGCCGACTTTTTTGCAGCACAACATGCTGGCATAGAACTGGTCTGTCCGGTCGATAGCAATGGACGATTCACCAAGGAAATTCCAGAATACACCGGACTTTTTGTTAAAGATGCCGATAAAGATATCATCAAACGTCTCAAAGTACAGGGATCTGTAATTCAAGCGGCGACGATAAATCATAGATATCCATTCTGTTGGCGTTCTGATACGCCGCTCATCTATAAAGCTGTGCGGACCTGGTTTGTTGCGGTTGAAAAGATCAAGGATGCACTGCTAGCCTCAAACGATCAAATCCATTGGACCCCTGACAATATCAAGCACGGTCGTTTTGGAAAATGGCTTGCAGGTGCACGTGATTGGGCTATTAGCCGAAATCGTTATTGGGGTACGCCGATTCCTATCTGGCGCGCCGAAGATGGTGAAATTCTCGTGCTGGGTAGTATTGCCGAGTTGGAAACAGCTGCAAAATCGACTGTCAAAGATTTGCATCGCCATTTTATTGATGATTTAACAATTGAACATAATGGTAAAACTTTCCGCCGCATTCCTGAAGTTTTCGATTGCTGGTTTGAATCGGGATCGATGCCTTATGCCCAAAATCACTATCCTTTCGAAAATAAAAAAATGGTTGAAGATTCTTTTCCAGCCGATTTTATTGGCGAGGGATTGGATCAAACACGCGGTTGGTTTTATACCCTGACAATTTTGTCGACAGCTTTATTTAAGCGTCCGGCTTTCAAGAATGTTATTGTTAATGGCATTGTTTTAGCTTCAGATGGCACCAAGATGTCAAAACGTTTGCGCAACTATCCAGACCCAAGCATCGTCATTCAGAAGCATGGGGCCGATGCCGTGCGACTGTATATGATGCATAGTCCTGCCGTAAAAGCCGATGATCTTTGCTTTAAAGAAACAGGCGTAGAACTTGTCTTAAGGCAGGTTCTCATTCCTTTGTGGAATGCCTTTTCTTTCTTGACGACTTATGCCAGAATTTACAAATGGAAGCCTACTCCTGCACCTATTAAGCCTGTAGCCGTTATTGATCAATGGATTTTGTCTTTGCTAAATAAGCTGATTAAAAATGTTGAAGATGGAATGAATGATTACGATCTTAGCAAGTCTGTCGAACCATTTGTAGAGTTCGTCGATCAGCTCACTAACTGGTATATCAGGCGTTCCCGCCGTCGTTTTTGGGAAGACAAAGCTTCGCAAGATCGCGATGAGGCTTTTGCAACGCTTTATCACGTTTTGATGGAACTCGTGAAAATTGCAGCTCCCTTCGTTCCTTTTATAAGCGATGCGATCTATAGCAATTTACGACTGGATAGCATGCCGGTTTCGGTCCATTTGTGTGATTTTCCGGTATACCAAGAGGTTCGCCGCGATGAAAGATTGGAAGAAGCTATGGCGGCTGTGCAGTCAACGGTCAGTCTTGGCCATTCATTGCGCAAAGAGCACAAGTTTAAAGTACGTCAGCCTTTGCCTGCAGCTCATATAGTCTCCAGCGATGAGCGCATGATGAGTTTTTTGCGTGATCAGCAACACCTGATTGCCGATGAGTTGAATGTAAAACAAGTTCTTTTTGGATCTGACGAAACACAATTTGTCTCATTGAAAGCCAAGCCAAATTTCAGAATCCTTGGCAAAAAAGTGGGCAAGTTAATGCGTGAGGTCCAGCAAGCTGTGGATAATTTTGATCATCACCAATTGACGGCTTTATTGAATGGGGATGTTGTAACTCTTGAAATCAACGGTGAAAAAATTGTCATCACTCCTGAAGATGTTGCCGTAGAAAGGCAGGTTCGCGAGGGGCTTGTAGCTGCCAATCTTAATACGATTACGATTGCATTGGATACTGCGTTGTCTGAAGAGTTATTGATCGAAGGGTTGGCGCGCGAATTGGTAAATAAAATTAATACAATGCGTCGCGAGGCTGGATTTGCTGTAACCGATCGCATTACAATGAAGATCGAGGCTACCGATAAAATTCGCAAGTGTTTTGAGGTTTATGGCGAAATGATTAATAATGAAGTGCTTGCAATAAAGGTCGACTTTCAGCCTTGCGAAGGGACTGTTTGGGATCTGAATGGCGAGCCGGCCAAAATTGCTCTTTCGAAAGTATAAAATAAATTGTCGTCTAAAATTTCCTTAACAGGTAAACTCGTTCCTTTGAACATTGAGGTGACATGGATAGATATACAGTTCAAGAAGTCCAAGAAAATTTGGCATCATTAATTGAAAGTGCGACATCCGGGAATGAAAAGATTTTAATCACATCAGTCCTAGGTAATGCAGTATTGCTATCAGAAGAGTGCTATAAAAATTTGCTTATCACATTGGAGATGCTTTCAACACCTCTTTTCATGGATAAAGAAACTTGTGGTCTTGAAGACTGCTGTCAAAGTGAACCTACGTCCATCTCTCAATAATAAAGTTACATTATATGGAATCAAGCCGCGAATGCGGCGGAAGCATATAGCCACAGGCGTCAGCCTGTGGTAGATTGCAACGAAAATATCAGCCGTGAAACGGCGACAGAAATCATGGTAAAATGTTCTCTCTGCTTCTCTCCTGCCGCCGTTTCACGGCTTCCTGTATAATTCATTCAACCACAGGCTAACGCCTGTGGCTATATGCTTCCGCCGCATTCGCGGCTTAGCACAAGAGGTTTTTGATTCCTTAGTCTGATGCGTATGTGACAAGTCACCGCACTCCAAATTTATCGTTAGCTTATCTTCTTAAAGATAGGTCGTCGAATACTTCGTCGATGCCACCCATACCATGTGATCATAATTACACCAAAAATAGTCCATACGATAGCCCGAGGAACATTCATAAACGGATAGGGCTTTTGTGGAGGGGCTCCAAGTCTATCACCAGGCGGCCAAATAATCCAGCAAGGTGCCCCTTGCAGATTGTTTTCCGGCACAAAGCCAAAAACACGGCTGTCTGCACTCATGGCATGATTGTCACCAAGCACTAAATATTGCCCTTCAGGCAATGTCATACCAAAGGTCTTAATAAAATCGATGTCAAGAGTCCCATCCTCTTTTAAAGGCGGACCATAATCCTTAAACGCGACATAAGGCGCTCGCACCGTTGCTTTTTCCTGACGCTCTTGCTCTCTTTTATGAAATGCAATTAGAGTGGGATCGTCTTTTTTGAGTATCGGAGCTCCCATTAAATAAAGATCGCCATCGCGAAAATAGGCATAACGATGGGGAAAGTGCGTCATATTGTTTGCATGAGGACTATATGAAGTGTCGAATTCAATGCCGAGATTGTACAACTTTTGAATATTGGTTGGGGAATGGCTGTAAAGAGGACTGTCTTCTGCAACTTCCGTAGCGATTCCTCCCCAATGAATACTGCTGGCTTTACCATAGTAGAACTCATAAGTACCGTTGGGAACATTCTCAAAGCTCGGACTACCCGATGAAAAATGGCGCTCTCCAAGTCCATAACGTCTACCTTTGCCATTTTCAACTACAAAGCGAGCTGTATAGATGTTTTGGATGATGGCATCAAGATGCTGTTGCTTAAGAGGAATGACTGTAGAATAGGCTGGGATGCCTACATAGCCGCCACCGGTTATAAAGGGCTTAGGGAAACTAAGGCTTGGCGTATGATGCAGTTGCAAATAGAGGACACCTTCACCGATGTCTTCGCTACCTTCCTGAAATTTTTTCAATTCCTCTTTTGTAAGCAGACGTGCCATTGCAAAGTTTCTCATCCCTAAAATATCGCTGTAGGTTTGGATTGTGTTGTGAGGCGTGGCTTGTGCTTGAGGTTGGTCTTTTACCCATTCTTTGCCGTTGAAGACTTCACTAGTTAGCTGCCCTGTTGGACTGAATTTAAGTTTCCCGGCAGGGAGGTGCATTTGTCGTAACAGAATCGAATTTTTTGAATGTTGTGCATATTCCCCCTCAAAGCTGAGGTAGGGGATGTGTTCCAGTGGTTGAATCCAAGGGGAGTCGCGTAGCTCTTTCAGATCATTGCCTTGACTATCGACCCCAAATATGCGTCCCCCATAAAAATAGAGCGAATCTCCCGGTTTTCCCATGCACCTTTTGATATATCTTTTAGTGTATGGAAAGATGCCAAAATAGGTCGTTGTGACATCGGATAGAGGCAAGCCATCGCCAGAAAAAATTAATACGCTTGTTCGTTGAACAAGAGCAGGATCAAAATATAAGTGGCGAGTCTCTAGAGGGGAGTTTATTCCAAAGGCGGTTTTTGTGACAATTAGATGATCTTGCTCTTTAAAAGTCGGGCGCATTGAGCCAGTTGGTATTTCATAAGGCTCAAACCACATCTGTCGTACAATGACAGCAATAACCAACGCGAAAATTAAAGCTATAACAAGCTCCCAAGCGTATTCAAATATGCCTTTATGGCAATGGGAATCTCCAAATTTTTCCACGCGATGGGCAACTAAACTGGCTTCTTCTTTGTTTTGCGCAATTAGAGCTCCATCCAAGGCCATTAAATCTGTTTCCAGTGTTTCAAGCTGAGGCTGATTAAGTTGTTTGCCTTTCTTTTTATACCAAGCATAGACCCATTTCATGATGTGACGAGATTTGCGTAGTGGATATAGTCGGTCACTTTTTGTAGCCATGGCTTTCCTCAATAAAATGTAAACAGTGAGACTAGCTGAACTTAAGGCAAAATGCAATCTCAAAGTCGAAGTTAGAATCCTTGTATAATTACGCTTTTTATACGCCTTATTTTACGTAAAGTTATGAATTCAAGGCAGTTTTTTTGTGGAAAATTTGTGTATAAGTAAATGTTTTAAATGCCGACAAAAAAATGGAAGCTTGGATTTAAAAGCAAGAATTTTCAATATTCCGAAAAATTATTAATGTAACACATTAAAAATTAATGTTTTAGTGTTTAAATGCAGTAAAGCGAGTATTTAGGAATCTTCTTCATGTTCTTAATTATGAGCAGTCAAGTGAATGTTCATAACTCTTTTTTTACATCTTGATTAGGGGAGTAAAGATTTTTTCCTGAATCAACAATGCGCACCTTGGCTTTTCCAAGCATTCCGTTGATCTGTAGCCAGTATGGAAAATAGGAGGGATATTTTGTGCTATCGCGAGGTAGAAATATTTCAATAGTGCGGTCCGAAAGTTCGCTCCCATCTTTTGGCCAATGGGTGCGCCAGCCATCAAAGGTAACTCCTGGAACGACTTTTCCTTCTGAAATCAATTTAGGTTGCCAAAAGGCTCGACGATCTAAACTGTCTGATGGTGGAGGCGGCCCTACTTTTTTGCGCTCTTTTTCAGGGATCAAATTTAAGTGTAAATTAAGAAGAGTGCTCAGAAAATTTTGTGATTGGGGAACGACTACTAATTCGCGACGGGAAAATGAGTATGTCTGTTGAATGGCCCCTGTTGGTAAATGAATATAATAAAGAAGCCAACAGGAATTTCCAGGAGCTCCTTGTCCTACCCATTTACGCCATGAAAATGAGGGGGAATTTGATATCTTGGACGATGGAACAGTAATTTCTTCAACGCTTAAATAATCCGCATCTTTGCTGCGGATAAGAAGTACTGTATAGTTTTTATTTTGGGCTGTGACAAGAAAATCGCCGGGTTCTGCCTTTTTTAAATTATCCTTCAACAGCAATTCTGCCCCGACATGAAAATGCACAGCAAGGAAGAGAAAAATAATGTAAATTTTTTTTATCATCATAAGCCAAGTTTATTCTTTTTGGTTACTTTATAAATCTTTCATTAGTAAAATAACAGGCAAATTTTTGAACTGCTCCTTAATCATACCGGACGATCTTTATGCCTAAAAGTGATTTTAAACCTATAAGCCTCTACAATCATTCCTTAGCTCTCCTTGTAGATTTATATCAACTGACCATGTCATATGGCTATTGGAAGTCTGGTTTAGATAAGAAAGAAGCCGTTTTTCATCTTTTTTTTCGTCGTTGTCCATTTCAAGGTGGTTTCGCTATCGCAGCAGGTTTGCAAACTGTTATCGATTATTTAAAAGATTTTCATTTCGATGAAAGCGATTTAGCCTACTTGGCAACCTTGACAGCTTCTAACGGCAGTCCTCTTTTTGAACCAGCTTTTTTTGACTATTTGGCCAATATGAAATTTGCTTGCGATATCGATGCTATTCCAGAAGGCAATGTCGTATTTCCTTATGAACCTCTTATAAGAGTGCAGGGTCCATTAATACAAGCTCAATTGCTGGAAAGTCCGTTGCTAAATCTTATCAATTTTCCTTCTCTTATAGCCACTAAAGCCGCTCGAGTGTGCATTGCAGCACAGGGTGATCCTGTCGTTGAATTTGGCTTGAGAAGAGCTCAAGGCATTGATGGCTGCCTAACTGCGAGCCGGGCAGCATATATTGGCGGCTGTGAAGGGACGTCTAATGTGTTGGCCGGCAAACTATTTGACATACCTGTTCGGGGCACACAAGCGCATAGCTGGGTGATGATTTTTGATGAAGAGCTTGAAGCTTTTAAAGAATACGCCAAACATCAACCAGATAACTGTCTTTTTCTTGTCGATACCTATGATACTTTGGAAGGTGTTGAAAAAGCTATTGAAGTAGGAAAATGGTTGAGGCAGCAAGGTAAAGAAATGATCGGCATCAGGCTGGATTCAGGAGATCTTACGTATTTAAGTATTAAATGCCGAGCTATGCTTGATGCAGCTGGTTTTCAAAATGCCAAAATTTTGGCGTCAAATGAACTTGATGAATCGATTATCAGCGAACTCAAGCGGCAGGGTGCTCAAATTAATGTATGGGGCGTGGGTACTAAACTAGTCACCGGAGGCAATCAACCTGCTTTAGATGGTGTATACAAGCTCTCCGCCGTTAGAGATCCAGGTAAGGAATGGCATTATAAGCTTAAATTATCTGAAAAAATGACCAAAGTCTCTAACCCGGGCATCATGCAGGTTAGGCGTTTTTCTGATAATAATGGTGAATACCTTGCAGATGCTATTTACGATTTAGCTATGGGAATTGGATTACAAAGCATCATCGTCGATCCCTTCGATTCAACTCGGCGCAAACAGATCAAGAAGACATGGAGCTATCGCGATTTATTAGTCCCTATCTTCCGCCAGGGAAAATGTGTATACGATCAACCTTCTTTGTCAGCCATCCGAGCCATATGCCAAAAAGAATTAAACTTTTTTCACTCGGCAATAAAACGTTTTGTCAACCCCCATGAATATATTGTAGGAATGGAGCATTCGCTTTATCAAACAAAAGTTACTCTGATCAAAAAAATTCGCCGCCATGATGTGTTATACGAAGTTCCCAAACCTCAGGAAAACAATCTATGAGCGTTCTAGTTCTCGTCGATATCCAAAACGATTTTCTTCCTGGCGGGTCCTTAGCAGTTTCTCAAGGCGAAAAAATTCTTCCTGTTGTCAACAAACTGTTAACACTTCCTTTCGACAGCATTATAGCTACCAAGGATTGGCATCCTAAAAGTCATCAAAGTTTCGCGGCCAACCATTGTGCTGAGCCCGGACAAATAATAATTTTAAGAGGACTTGAACAGATTTTATGGCCTGTACATTGTGTGCAAGATACATACGGGGCTGAGCTAAGCAAGGAGTTGAATTTGCAACGAATCGACAAAATCATCTACAAAGGGACCGATGAATCTGTCGATAGCTATAGTACTTTTTTCGATAATGGCCATTTTAAATCCACTGGACTTGACAAGTATTTACGCGAACAGCATTTAGAAGAAGTTTATATCGCCGGATTGGCAACAGATTATTGCGTTAAATATTCGGCATTGGATGCCCTTAAACTTGGTTATAAAACATATGTCGTCATTGATGCCTGCCAGGGGGTTAATCTTAACCCCAATGATAGTCGAGAGGCTCTTGATAAAATAAAAGAGGCTGGCGGGGTGCTCATAACTTCACAAGAAGTAACAAAAAAAATTGGTCGGGGCAGTGGACTTTGAACCCAAATTGTCATTGGATAAAAAACAATGTGGAAAGTTACTGATAAGGGTGTAATCATTCCTATAAAAATATCCCCTAAAGCGGCTAAAAACGCGATCGTAGGCTGGGAGAATGGGGAATTAAAGATTCGGATAGCAGCTATACCAGAAAAAGGTAATGCAAATGAAGAGTTGATCCATTTTCTTGCCAAAGAATTTAATGTAAGCAAGCAACAAATCTCTATAATTAGCGGAAAAACTAGCCGTCATAAACGAATTTCCATAGAAGGTTGGGATATGCAAAAAGTCACCTCATATCTCAAATGGCAAGCCTGATTCCTATTTTTCCAATTTATTAACAACCTCTGCAAGCTTTTTGTTGATCTTTTCCCTCGATGTTTATATTGTCTTGGAAATATGAAAAAATAAACTTTTAAAAGGAGTATGTTATGGGGCCTCTTAATAGCTATATGAATTGGTGCAATGACAAGTATAATTCATCCAGCAACTTCGGTACGAGAAGGGTTTTAATCCCTGTTGCGGTAATGCTCGTAGGCACTTCTCTTGGAGTTTCAGCTATTGCTCAACATATTCTCCTGGCCCCTTTCAAACTTGCAGGTGGGGTCGTTAATGTTTTTGTCGACCTCGGCGAAAGATCAGCACGATGTCTTTGCGGCAAGGGGTGTTTAGCTACAACTCTGCACAAACTCAGCGAAAAATTACCTACACTTAAAGACTTTTGTAATACTGTTTTAAATATCTTCAAATATGCTATCGGTGCGTTTATGACACTCACTGTTGGAGGTCTTTTTCTTTCTCCAAGAGCAAACTTTGATTGGCAAGTGGAGTGGGGGTTCTTAACCGATAAAAGGAAAGCTGAAATCGATGACCAGGCTAAGAAACAAACCGCTGTAACGCTGGGGGCACCTAATGGTGCATCCGTCAGTGCCCCGGAACAAGTCGCAGGTGCCTCTGCTGCAGCTACCAATAATGGCGAGAAAGATGCTTCTGCTGAAGCTACCAATAATGGTGAGAAAGATGCTTCTGCTGCAGCGAATGGTACAGGTGAGAAAGACGCTGCAGGAGTAAGTGCGGCTGAACAGGTCGAAATCGAGCTGGAAGAAGTTGTAGTAGTTGCGGCAAGAAAAATCGGAAGTGTCGTAGCAACTCTGCAAGCTGAGGAAAATAAAGTCGCAGCGGAAGCTAAAGCTGCCGCAACCGCAATTGCTGCCCCTGCAGTAGATGGTTTGGATCATGCTGTGCAAGCTGCAATAGTGGCCGCTGGTGGTCATGTGGACACAGGTGCTGCAGTCGAAGATGAAGTCGATGCAGATGACTCAACAGATGGGGATGAAGAAGTTGCTGGAGAAAAAAACTCGCATGAAACTTCAACGGACGTTGCAATAATCTCAGGCAAAGTTGTTGGTCAAGACAATGTAAACGTATTTAACCAAGCAGCTAACTCTCTTGAAGCTTCAGCTGCACGAGTAGTAGAAAATGTAAAATTTAAACTTCTTACAGCCGAACAGAGTGCTCAGCACCTTGCTGTCAAGATTGCTGAAAAGCGTAAGGAAATGAACGAGAGAGTCAATAAAGACATAAGTAAGCTGAAAGAAGATGCTCTAGCACAAGAACAAAAAGCTAGCGCAATTGGAAAAAAAGAGCTGCCCAAAACTTATTATGCTTCATTTACTGAAAAAAAAGGGGAGCTCATAGAAAGAATTAAGCCAATCGGCTCTTATATTTCGAGAACTTTACACTTGCGAACAACAATAAATGCAACGGAAGCCGAAGAGGAGGTTGCAGCGGAATCAGCTAAAATTGCTTAGCTATAAGTCAAATTGGGATTTTTTAATTCTTTGAAAAACAGGTTTTTTTTATGTTGCCTCTTGTTGGACTCATGAATTACGTAGATCAAATGACAATCGATGATTCATTTGTAAAAAGAAGTATTTGCACAAGGGCAATTATGCTGGGGGGTTGCTTGCCGCTTGAATTATTAGTGGTGGCTATAAAGACCCTTCAGCTACCATTTGAAGCTGTAAAAGTGGTCGTGAAACTACCTTCTAAAATAATCAATGTTTTTATCCGTTCTGCCACTTTGGACGAATTTGAAAATTCTTTGCCTGGTCCGCTTGAGTTCCTTAAAAAAATCTTGAAAGTAGCGGATTATGCTATAGGAACATTTGTTACATTGTTCTGGGGGGGAGTAATCAACCCTGATCACTGTTTTAAGTATCATGTTTATCGGGGATTGATAGAAGATGATAAAAAAATTGAAGCTGGAAGGCTTAAGGAAGAACAAAAGCTCTCTCTAAAACGCACTCAGAAGGCTGCAAAGATTGATGATTTTAAAAACATTATTCAATCAGAAAAAACCAGAGTAGAGCGGGCAGAGAGAAATATCGAGCAGGAATTAGCAGAGAAGGACAAAATTGAGATTGTTGTGGTTAATCAAGCCGACCATCCACTAGAGCCGTTCCTATGCCCAAGCCCGGATTCAGATGTGGCCGCAATACCCCCTGATATTATTAAAGATGATTCTGGCCTTAGTTTATTAAGCGCAGAGGCTGGAGGAAAATTGGCGATATCATTGTCTGGGTTGTGATTTTTGATTTAAGTTCAGCGCAAACCTTACTAGAAGGCGCCTCAAATCGCAAGCAGGACACCAGATTGTGCTGTGAAACTTTTTTAAATGTTAAGTGATAATATATGAAACGATACCTAATTATAACCATGTTTCTTTCGTGCTATTGTAATTTTGGGGAGTCTGTAGAGACCCCTGAAGTTCCTCCAAAGCCTGAAAAGGAAATCCCCAAGGAAATTCCAAAAGAAATTCCAAAAGAGGAAGCTGTCACGACATCGCATTCCATTCAAATTGATGGTAAAGATGTTCCTTATAAAGCCACAGTAGGCACACAGCTATTGAATGATGAAAAAGGCAATCCAAAGGCTTCAATATTTTATATAGCCTATACTAAAGACAACGTAGATGATAGACGTAATCGTCCGGTTACCTTTTGTTTTAATGGTGGACCAGGCTCAGCCTCTGTATGGCTGCATTTGGGAGTATTTGGACCCCGCAGAGTGAATATTGATAAAGAAGGTAAGGAAGCAGTGCAACCTTACAGCCTGTTGGATAATCCCTATTCGATTCTTGATCTTACTGATTTAGTTTTTATCGATCCTGTATCAACTGGGTATAGTCGAACGGTAAATGGAGCTGATGCCAAGCAGTTCTATGGAGTCACTGGCGATGTTCAGTCGGTAGCAGAGTTTATTCGCTTGTATACGACACGTAATCAACGCTGGGAATCTCCCAAGTTTTTGGCAGGGGAGAGTTATGGCACTACAAGGGCAGTCGGTTTAGCTTCTGAATTGCATAACAATAATCATCTATACCTTGATGGAATTATATTGTTGTCAACAGCGTTGAATTTTCAAACCTTCAAGTTTGGAGCAGGCAATGATTTGCCTTATATCCTTTACTTACCCTCTTATACCGCTGCAGCATTATATCACAATAAATTATCCCCTGAATTGCAAAAAGACCCTGCTGCAACATTAATTAAAGCGGAAAATTTTGCTTTAGGGGAGTATACGCATGCTTTGATGCTTGGTGATCGCCTTGAAAAAGCCGAGCGTGATGCGGTATTAGAGAAATATGTAGCTTATACCGGCCTGACGAAGGAGTATGCAGATAGAGCAGATCTTCACGTCTCTAACATGCGTTTTTCAAAAGAGTTATTGCGCAATGAGAGACGAACGATTGGACGATTTGATAGCAGATTGTTGGGGATTGAATCAGATATTTGTGCTGATACATTTGAATTTGATCCGAGTTTAGAGAATATCATTGGACTTTTCGCAGCGACATTTAATGATTATGTGCGGAGTGATCTTAAGTGGGTAAAAGATGATGAATATAAGGTGCTGGTGGATTTAGGCTCTTGGGATTATGCAGGAGCATCCAATCAGTATCTTGATGTGGCGGATAAGTTACGAAGTGTTATGAGTATGAATACCACGTTGGAAGTCTTTGTTGGAGGTGGTTATAACGACGGAGCCACCCCTTATTTTGCTATGGAATATACATTTTCGCATTTGGGATTGGATCCTTCATTGCGTGATCATGTAGTTATGCATACTTATGAGGGAGGGCATATGATGTATTTGTATTACCCCTCTTTAATTAAGTTGAAAGGGGATTTGACAACTTTTTATAAACAGCGATTGCAGAAGAAACAGACCCAAACTTTAAGGTGAGAAACAAATGAAGAATCAGTATGTATTATTTTTTATGATAGCGGGTTGCATGTTAGCTTCGAGTGTTGAAGCGCAGAAGTATAATGCGTGTGAGACCAAAGCCAGTTGGAGTGCGGTAGTTGATGCAGATATTCCAAATAGCCAAGGGCAGGAAAAGCGTTATTATCCTGAATGTGAACACAGACGCCCGGTTACCAATGGACCTCAAGGATGTTGTGGACAGCAGGGTTGTTCTGCAGAGCACGGCTGTGCAGCGCAGCAGGGTGGATGCGGACCACAAGGCTGCCCGGCGCCGCACCAAGACAATCAGCAAGGCGGATGTGGACCGGGTGGATGTCCGGCGCCTCAGCAAGGGAATCAGACGGGCGGATGTGGCCCTGGAGGATGTCCAGCTCCTCATTAATTGGTGGTAAGAATTTATTTTACAAGGAAGATCTTGCGTATAGAGATTGGTCGTGATATTATGTAGTTTCCCCTGTGGGGCAATAGCTCAGTTGGTTAGAGCAGCGGACTCATAACCCGCTGGTCCCTGGTTCAAGTCCAGGTTGCCCCACTTTTTCCCTTTCGGCTTAACATGTTAGTTTAGAGTCACTTTAGTGGCTATTTTGCTATGAAATTTTAGCAAGCTAAAACCCTTAAATTTTCCTCATGGGGCAAATTTGGGCCACTGGCAAACAACAAGAGCCGGCAATTCACAATAATGTCAATGGCGACAGCTAATCCAAATCAAAGGATTAGACTGTGCAAGGCATCGAAAAACGCATTAATAAAGATGGCTCTTCTACTTATCGAGCCAGAGTCCGAATAAAAGAGCACCCTTCTGTTAGCGAATCATTTAGTACTCTAACTTTAGCAAAGAAATGGAAGCGCGACACTGAATCAGCGATAGAACACGGACGTTTTCAATTTCCCTCTCAAGAAAAGAAGCATACGCTTGCTGAATTGGTAGACCGGTATATTGAAATCATACTGCCAACTAAGCCTAAAAACGCAAGAAATGTAAAACAGCATCTTTTGTGGTGGAAGCAAGAGCTTGGTCATTGTTTGCTTTCGGAAATAAAATCCAACTTTATTGCTCAGAAACGAGATGAACTACTTTCCGAAGATACGTTTTATAAAAAGCCCCGCTCTTCAACAACTGTTGTTCGCTACATCGCTAGTCTCTCCCATGCCTTTTCAATTGCTATTAAGGAATGGGACTGGATGGATGAAAACCCAGTCTGCAAAATCAATAAGCCGCAATTGCCTCAAGGCCGTCTTCGTTTTCTTAATGAGTCAGAAAAAAATCGCCTTCTAGATGCTTGCAAACAAAGCAATTCATGCTGTCTTTATCCTATAGTGGTTTTAGCTCTTTCGACAGGCATGCGAAAAGGAGAAATCCTAA
>Ga0207123_1022_pt1 | contig 36224 bp, 30 predicted proteins | sample Alteio_BWMinHeat_39_FD_153503 | JGI IMG/M metagenome (GOLD analysis project Ga0207123, IMG submission 153503) | Enriched cells from forest soil in Barre Woods Harvard Forest LTER site, Petersham, Massachusetts, United States -... | ecosystem: Environmental > Terrestrial > Soil > Temperate forest >... | reverse complement strand
TAAGGATAAAAAAGGCTCATCACATGAATGAGTTGTCAAGCAAGCACTGGATTCGTGTGATAACCCCGAATTTAACGCAGAGACGGGGAGACAGAGAGACGCAGAGAGAAGCTAAATAAAGGCCCATAAAAATTACCCAATTTACTCCTTCTCTGCGTCTCTCTGTCTCCCCGTCTCTGCGTTAAATGGCTAGGAACTAATGGGATCGTCTGATCTAACCACTCATCGGTGTGATGACCCGCCGTTAGGAAAAATAAACAAAATATCTCCTTGGGTTTCTTCTCTGTGTTCTCTGTGATCTCTGTGGTTACAATGTTTTCTTTGCGGCCTTTCCTTCCTTTGCGCCTTTGCGGGAAACCAGTCTCAACTACGTATGACTCTCTTCTTCTCCATTTCTTACTACTTCTCATTTTCTTAATCTTGCCTGAAAATGCACAATATGAGATCTTGTTTGATTCAAAGAATTTTTGCAAAAAATAAGGAATGTTTCAAATGTATTTCACTCCCCTCTTTTTCTTCTTAGCTTTAATTTTTTCTCCTCTAATAGCTGCAAGCGATGTTTCTATTCAACTCACTGAACGACAGCTCTGTGATCTTGAATTGTTGCTAAATGGAGGTTTTGAGCCTCTAAATGGCTTTATGGATAGAGAAACTTATGACAGCGTTGTCCAAGACATGCGCCTTCCTGATGGATCCGTCTGGCCTATGCCCATCGTTTTAGATGTGAATGAAAAAACAAAACAAAAAATTGAAGGGGGTTCCAAAATAACCCTGTGCGACCTGGAAGGCGTTCCCTTAGCCCTAATGGAAATTTCGGAAATTTGGTGCCCTGACAAAACGATAGAAGCAGAGAAAGTCTTTGGCACCCAGAACCAAGAACATCCAGGAGTAGACTATCTTTTCAATCGGGCAGGCAACCATTATGTCGGCGGCAAAGTCATTCAAATATCAATGCCCAAACATTATGACTTTACCTCCCTTCGAAAAACTCCAGCAGAATTAAAAGCTTATTTTAAAGAAAACAAAATCGACAAAATTGTAGGTTTTCAAACACGGAATCCTATGCACCGAGCCCACGTGGAATTGACGACGCGTGCTGCAAAAAGCATAGGAGCTCATTTGCTTCTACACCCTGCCGTGGGAATGACTAAGCCAGGGGATGTCGATCATTTCACCAGAGTAAAATGCTATCAAAGCCTCTTGTCGCATTATCCCGAGAACTCAGTAACCTTGAGCTTGCTTCCCATCGCCATGCGCATGGCCGGACCAAGAGAAGCCCTGTGGCATGCCCTCATCCGAAAAAATTACGGGTGCACCCACTTTATCATCGGAAGGGACCATGCAGGACCGGGCAAAGATAGCCAAGGCAATGATTTTTATTCCCCATATGCAGCCCAGGAGCTGGCAAAGTACTTTTCCAAAGAAATCGGAATTGAAATTGTCACTTTCAATGAAATGGTCTATGTAAAGGAAGATGACAATTATCAACTCATCAATGAAGTTGATCCCAACAAAACAATACTCAGTCTCTCAGGCACACAATTGAGAAAATTATTGCGCAATGGTGAGGATATCCCTGAATGGTTTTCATATCCAGAAGTGATCGCCGAATTGAAAAAAGTCTATCCTCCTAAATCGAAACAGGGATTCACTCTCTTCTTTACCGGACTCTCAGGATCAGGAAAATCTACATTGGCAAATGGAGTCGCAATAAAACTCATGGAAATGCAAGAGAGGCCTGTAACTCTTTTAGACGGCGACATCATCCGAACACATTTGTCCAGCGAGTTGGGATTTTCAAAAGAACACCGCACAGTCAATGTACGCAGAGTTGGATTTGTAGCCAATGAAATCTCAAAAAATCGGGGAGTCGCTATCTGTGCTTTGATAGCACCATATGAAGCTGATAGGCGTTATATCCGGAATATGATCGATCAAAACAGCAATTACATTGAAATATTTGTAAGCACCCCTATCGAAACCTGTGAAACTCGAGACATAAAAGGTCTTTACGCACTTGCCAGAGCTGGGAAAGTGCTTGAATTTACAGGGGTCAGTGATCCATATGAAGAGCCAAAAAACCCTGAGATTATCATCGACACTTCCCAGGAAAGTAGAAGCGAAGGAATCGATTTAATCATAAATTATTTAATTATAAATGGTTATATCTAAATCGCTCCCTCTGATAAAGAGCCTCGTGCACTTTCTCAGAGGAGATCTTCGAAGGACCCATTGTATTAAACCTGCGCGAAGCGTTTGGAAGTGCGCAGCCCCTGCTGCGCTTTTCCTAGAAAGCATGACAGACAAAATACAATGAGAGACGGATTCGCACATCCTATATTTGGAAAATGTTTTACTCTCTCGTTTCATCATACCCACGTGTATTCCATGAAAAGCGCAGCAGGGGCTGCGCACTCCAAACGCTTCGCGCAGATTTAAGGATTAGACGCTTATGTCTTATTTTGATGACACCGGAGCAGCTTCGTAGGTGCAAGCCGGTCTTTATAGGCTTCATTTCTACGAACCCCCTTTACATATTAACACTAATTTATTATAATCCAATCTTTTTTAATTACTTTAAATGGTTTTATATGAAAACAAAACATTTTATTTATAAAGTCGCTATTAATTTGTACTTGTCTATTACTGCAATTACTACAAGTTTAAATGCTAGTCAAAATCCAACAGAACCCCTTTGCACACTAGCTTGGTCAAATTTTGGCGAACTCAGCGATGCTTATGCGGCAGGACGTCATGAGCATCCCATTGCAGCCTTTGATTTATTGAAAAAGTATGTAAATGAAAATGCTCTTACAGGGGATTTAGGTTCCGGTACAGGAATATCTACACGTCAGCTAGTAGCACAGGGATTTACCAATGTGATTGGATTGGATCGCGATGAATTGATGCTGCAACATGCGCTTGCTGTCAACACTCCTGAAGTTTCCATCAATTATGTTAAGGGAGATGTGACAAATGGTTTGCCTTTTGCTGATGGAGAGTTAGAATTGGTGACTGCATTTTCAGCGATACATTGGTTTGCCGATCCTGCTTCCATTAAAGAAATTGGTCGTATTATTAAGTCTAAGGGATATTTCTTTTCAGTAAAGGGTAGTGGAGGCAGCAGTGGAACTATTAAAGTTTACACAACAAAGCTTATCGAAGATTCGATAGGATCTCAAATCCCAAGCAAGCAAGTGGATCCCGCTGCTTTATTCAAAGCAATCGGATTTAAGGTGATTGTAAATGAAGAAGTACCCTATATCGAGTACTACACGAAACAGCAAGCTTTAGATAACATGCAATCAAATAGTATGTGGAATTTTATTAAGGATAGTCCATACAAAAATGAAGTCTTAGCCAAATTAAATGCATATTTAGATACCCTTGTCAATGCACAAGGCCTCATTAAGCAAGAAGGAAAGGCGAAGGTTGTTTTAGTGCAAAAACTCTAAAGTATTCACAAATTTAGTAATTCATGTTTGAATAAGTTTATACTCTAACAGTACATGTTCACGGGGTCTATTCATTACAACTCAGGCCTTCAGCCTGAACTGTTTATGTGCTAAACCTAGGGCGATGCCCTAGGCTTTTATATCCCAGGCCGTTGGCCTGAAAACATGCTCTCAGGGCAACGCCCTGAAATATATAAGCCTAGGGCATCGCCCTAGGTTTAGAACATAAACAGTTCAGGCTGAAGGCCTGAGTTGTAATGAATAGACCCCGTGAACATGTACCTCTAACAAGCTATTTTATCTGCATCTATCTCTAATGGGGTGTTTTCAATTTCTGAATTAGCTATATTCTCAGGGTTTATTATTAAGTGTAGCTTTCTGAATTCTTTATCCGTCACTTTCAAATGGTCTAAGATATAAAACCGAATGTATACCTCTGTGCTTGGATTCATTCTGGATGTTTCTTTTTCCCATTTTACAACTGCAATATGAGAAACACCACAAATTTTAGCAAAGTCTCGATAAGACATTTCAAAATAATCAATTATAAAACGAAGTTCTGCACCTGTTAGAGGTGTTGGCTTTCTTGCAATCATATCGAGAATTCTCTTTTGAAAAACACCCATGCTAAAATCAAAAGCCCATTCACCACACACTTTTTTTAATGGAGCATTAACCAAGCGTATGGGGAAACCAAACCCTTCATAGATAAACGTTTCTGTTTTTTTGTTTTTATTCATAAATTCCCTATATACATAACGGTAATAATCAACATTTCAAATTCATCGAATGCAACGATAACTCGAACATCTAATTCATCAATCTTTGTTTTTCCCTTAATCGCATATTTCCACTTGTTGCTATCTTCATCAAAGCGTGTTTTTCTTTTTTCTTCGTATCCTGTTTTCAAAACATGAACAATCTCTGCAACACTAATCTTCCTCTCTGATTGTCTAATCAAAGCATGGGTCGTCATAGTGTATTTGTCGTTTTCAATACATTCCCTTATCAGTTCGAGAACATTTTCTGCTTTTTTTTGTCTTTTATTCGACATGCTCCTTGTCACGAGTCTATCCTTTAATTATATGTTAACAAAGTTAACATTTTATCTGCAACACCATTAACGACAGTAAATATTTAATGCTTTATGTATTTAAGGGAGGAAATGGTAAAAAGATGAAAATGATACTTCCATGGAAAGTAGAAGCGAAGGGATCGATTTAATCATAAATTATTTAATTATAAATGGTTATCTCTAAATCGCTCTCTTTTATAGAGAGCCTTGTACACTTTCTAGAGGTTATTTTCGAAGGACCGATTGTATTAAACCTGCGCACCCCATTGCAGCCTTTGATTTATTAAAAAAGTACGTAAATAACTGCTCTCACAGGCAATTTAGGTTACGGCACAGGGATATCGACGCGTCAACTAGTAGCACAAGGTCAAATTTGGAGTGCGGTGACTTGTCACCGCTTTTCCGGAAATAGATTTACTGTGGCATCCCCCGCAAACTGCTGTCGGCACGTGTATTGTCGAAAAAGCGGTGACAAGTCACCGCACTCCAAATTTAAGGCAATTTTTTCTCGGCCTCTTAGAGGTATTGGCTTTCTTGCAATCATATCGAGAATTCTCTTTTGAATCACGACCGGTATACATCGACGATCATCTCCCAAAGTAAGGTTTCATTTTCAATGGTAGTAAGCGCTCCATGAAAGCTGACTGCTTTTAAAGGACTACCTATAGACATATCAGCACGGCTAATAATATCATTAAGCAAAATGATAAGATCGTCCAACGAGTGTAAATCTTCCGGTTGCTTATAAAATTCTAATAACGGGGAAAACTTAAAAGCAAGCGCCGTAAAAGCATTGTAATAGAGCTGAAGAAGAGTTGACCCGCGAATGTGGAAAGCAACGTCTGCGGTATGTTCAATCTCTACAAAAGGTGCATGCATGGCAAGGCTCCAAATGGGAGTATAGATGTTTTTTTCCATACTTTCATACAGATGGAGCGATCCAGTATAAAATGGAAGAGGTTTAAAGGCTTTGTTCCATTCTTGAATATCGAAAGGTTTGCGGCATAGAGTAATATGGGGCAGCCAAATCCGTCCATCTATATGAAAATTGCATTGAGTAAGATATGCGGCAAGGCTTTTTTGATAATCAGGTAAGCTATTGCCGATCCCAAGCCAATGAGCATGCCAAGCAATGACGTTGGGATGCCGAGGCGCCAAAGCTAAACATGAGTCAAAATAACCAACTTCTCCAATATTCGATTGGGGTTTAGGAAGATCGTCTAGTAATTTGGTTAGAACAGTAAAATCAATATTTCCTAAAAAAACCAATGTCATATGGCGATATTGCGCATCTAAGATTCGGCCTCGCGGCAGTTTTTGCGGCCAGGGGGCATGCACTTCAACCCCAAAGAATAGTCTTTTTATATTCTGGTTTGATTTGGTCATGGTTGCAACATATCAAAATCGTATAAGTGACTGCCACAATAAAAGAAGATGAAAATGATAATTACATTCTGCCAATATACCGGTCGTGATTCAAAAAAAAATTTGACATTTTTTTTTTTAAATGTTACCTATTTAAGATAGGCATCCAGAAACAAATGTTATACTTGCCTTAGTTGAACTTACCCATTTCAGCAGAGGTTGGTATAAACTGGATTCTATCGATCGAAGAACAAATAAACTAAATTGGAGAAGAAAGATGCAAAAAATTTTATTCGCATCGTTATTGCTAATAGCTTCAACTGCATATTCAGATTATCAAGGATATGGATATAACTCAGGTTATTCTGATCAAGGATCAAATTATTATAGTCCTGTAAACCAAAGCAATGGATATGGTTCTGGATATTCTGATCAGGGTTCTTATCAACAACGAGATCAATATCAACCCCAACTTCAAGTTTACACTCAACAACAGAGCAATCCAAGTCAGAATGGGTCTTATTCTTCAGGGACAAATCAGTCAGGCTATAACCAACAAGGACAGGGGTATCATCAGCAAGGTGATACAGATAGATCTGGATATTCCAATCCAGGATCTTATCAACAAGATCAAGGGGGCTATAACCAAGGACAAGGCTCTTATAATTCTGGTATGAATAATCGAATAAAGCAGTAGCGAGCAAATAAATTTATGACTGTTCACATTGTCTATAGCACAGTGTGGACAGTTTATTTGAGGGGGATTTATGCATCATTTACTGAATGTCATGGCGTGACACAGCTAAGTTTGAGAAAATGGGAAACCTATTATATTCAGAAAAAAAACCAAGATGATGCCATCCGTTTCTTGATGTCGTTTTTAAAAAAACAACTTAGTGAAGCGTTTATCTTTCAGGATAGCTTACTTATTCTGAATTATTCTGAAAAAAACTCATTTGAACCGGGAGGATCAGGAGGGTATAAAGAGTCTAATCGTTCATCCAACCGATCTTGTAAATTTGTAACAAACTCTTCAAGCGGTCCAGCGTGAATATGCGTAATTTCGAATAAAGTTGGTTCAAAAAGAGTAAAAACAGTTTTAGAATGTACTAACCGTCGGATTCCTAAGATGGGATCCAATTCCAGTTCATATATCAGCCAAATCACTTCGGATTGATCTTCATTGACATGAATTAATTCGGGCAAGGTATCAAACAACGACTTATCAATTGCTATTGCCATTTTCTTTTGCCATGTGTGAAAAATGCTTCCTTTGAATATTAAACGGGGCGCCATTCTACGCTGAATCGATGAGGAAAAATCGGGATATGGCACCTGACCTAAATACCCCTTTTGCAAATATTCAAGAGGATGTCTTACAAAGGCTTCAAAGGGACGGCGGAGATTTTTTGTGACGTATGAGGCCTGAGTTTCTAGGATGCCAAAATTTACAACAGCTCCTTTATGATCATACTGAACTAAAACAAAGTCGAGGATTCCTAATGAATTCTCATTTTTATCAAACAGCTTGATATCTGTAAAAGTTGTCCAGGTTGCTGTTGGAGGAAAAAACAATTTCGCAGATTCTTCAATAATAATCCAATTTTCTCTAAATCGAACAGGACAAACGATGGTAGTTCTTCCATCATGGTGGATCGAACACACCCCTAAAGGATTTTCAGCTTTGTCTTTCGAGCAATTGGGCCCTTTATTGCTAAAAGGACAAAGTCTCAGCTTGCGAGCACGTTTTGCCGCCTCACTATCATTATCAATAGGAAATCCAAAAACTTCAGCTAAAGGCTGTTTGATCACTAGTATTACTTCCTTAAAATATATCTCGGAGAGCAGGAGTCTATTTTTTTATTTTAATTCGTTTGGGAAAACTGTCTATACTTTTTTTACATGCTTTGGCGCAGTCTTGGCAATGTTGGTCATTAATTTTGATACATTCTTGTTCACATCGTTTGCAAACTAATTTACATAAATTAAGGACATGTCGAAGGAATTCAGACCTGCAGCTTATAAACTTAACAGTTAAGTCACAAATTTCAGCACATTCTACACAAATTAATGCCGAATCTTTCTGTTTATATTCAAGACACACCTTAGAGGCAAGCTTACATAGGTGTATACATTCTGTAAGGGCTTTCACTCCGCTTAAATCAGTTTCAGCTGAAATGCGGCCCCCATTTTTTTTTAGTTTTTTATCGAGAGCAACTAAATCCATATGTTACCTTTATAAATTTGTAACTTATTATACCAACCTAAAGTTGTAATCGCTTTTCTCATAATTATATGTAAGGTACAAAATAATTCAAGAATAATTCTTAAAATTTCACTACTTAGGGGTCCGGTGAGCTTAAAAGCCCTCAATTACATCGCACGGCAAACGGTAAGTGCATAGATAGGGCCTGGATATAATTCTTGTAAAATCTCTGCACAACAGCGCATTGAACTTCCCGTCGTCATAACATCATCAATGATAAGAAGCGTTTTGTCGTGTATTCTTACACCCTCTTTAACGCTAAAAGCCTCCCGTTTCAATTGAAGGCGCTGACGATGATTTAATCCAGCCTGGCTAAAATCACCACCACGCCTTTTTAATAGATCATAAACCGGACGACCAAGCATATCAGCCACAACTTCGGCAAGCAGTGCACTTTGATTATACCCTCGTTCAAAACGGCGCAAAGGCGCCATAGGCATAGGGACAATGTAATCAGGCATCGGCCATTCCAATTCAAGAAAACGCGCTGTAAGATAAGCACCAGCTCCTTTTGCAAGGTAGGGCTGACCGCCATACTTCAAAAATTTAATGAGAGTTGCTGCCGGCCCTTCGTAATCAAAAACAGCTCCCATGCGTTCTGTCGTTGGTGGTTGTTCTTTACAAACAGAACAGCAACGATCATTTTCATGGTTAAAATCGGCAGTAAAACAAAATGGGCAGCGTTCTTGTATCTCTATCGGAACCATTAGCGTTAAACAATGATCGCAATAATGAGTATTATTTTTGTTAAGCGGTTCATTGCAATGCAAGCATAGTGGAGGATAGAGAAGATCAGCAAAGCTTTTTATTAAATTAATCATAGAGCTTCTGGATTTTTTGATCAATTCTCGCTGATAGCCCTTCAGAATATTGTGGATAGTATTTTTTGATCCAATGCTTCATTCTACCATCGACCAGCAAGGCATCTGCTTTCGATCTCTGTTTATCGACAAGGGCTCCATCAGCCGTTAGCTTCCCGACATCCATATGAATAGGTTGATCTCCAATAAAGCCAAAATTGCGCATGACAGCATGATCTCTGTCGTAAATCCCCTTTCTGTACTCAGAGGCATAAAGATCGAATATCTGATCCAAATGCGTTGAAGCCGACTTAACATCTCCCTGCTTCAGCAATCGATCCAAAACAACTTCAAGAGATTCCCCTTTTCTTTGCAAAATGAACGTGTAATTCTGTAAATCGATCGTCCGGCGAAGTCCAATCTTATCACGCACGGTGATCTCTCGCCTAGGATTTCCGGAAGTGTTCAATTGAATAAAGATAAGTCCACTCTCTGGGCGATCTTCAGAATAAGCCAGCTTGTATGACCGAAAAACACCCCACAGCTTTCTTTCTTTGCGGGCCGCCTGTTTTGCATGCTGTTCTTTAAATAATCCCAGCGAAGCGCTGATTTCATAAAACCAGTTTGGCCTAAGATGTTTGAATTTGAAAAATTTTAGAACGTACCCTCCATCATCACTAACAAAGGCATAAGATTGCGATCCTTTGCCCAAATAATGAAATGGTTGCGTCAAAATTTGATCCAATTCCTTCTCTTCATTTGAAGATGGTTGAGGAATAGCCCATTCCTCCTGATTGGGAATAGAATGGGTAATATTTCCCAAACGGAAATCGTCCGTTAAGTAGTCATAAAGGCGAAAAATCCCAAAAGTGATCACAATCAGAATGATTAGATATCGAATTTTCATGTAACCGCTTACGCCTCGACTTAAAAAGTATTAAAAAGCCACGGCCGTGGCTTTTTAATAATGCTCAATAAATTGATAAAATTGCAAGACGTGAATAGTCTCCTGGTAAGGAATCTTATAGAAATATCCTTTTCGGTTTCGAATTATGGTTTAATACACTCCATGCTCTCGCATGGGGCTATACGCTTCCACCATTTCGCGGTTATTAATTCCTCACTTTAGATTCAATTTAGAAAACGATTAGCAATAATTTTTATCGTCTATCATTCATAATTATATTAAAAGTCTCGAGCGCCTGATCAATAGTAGGGCGTTTGAGAGCATGTGGATTAGTCATAGATTTAATAAGATCGTTTAAAGCTACATGAGTAGAATCGGAACTGACTATATCAACAAAAGGTTCATCCGTTTTAGAAAAAGGATGATTCTCCGTGGAAGGATAGGGAGAATCCACCTTTTGCGGGATCTTTTGCTTATTAAGTTGAGCCACAAGGCCACTATATATAGTACAACCCATTGCAAAAACGTCCATTTGTTTTCTGAGTTTTTTTGCTAAACTTACAGCCTTTGGGTCAACACGAATGCGTTGTTCGAGGTCTTGAAGTTTTCTAATATCATTTGAACTAACCTTTGAAGCTGTAAAGGTTCCAATATCAAAAGGATTGGTATCTGGATGATCTAATCTTTTCACTCCACCCATATCGGCAAGATGGGTTGTCCCATCATTTTTAACTAAAATATTTTCAGGCTTTATATCCCCATGAACGATATTTTTTTCACAATGTAGAAACTTTAAACCAGATAATATTTGATGAAAGGCTCGATAAGCCATTTTTTCATCTTCAAAACTCTTACCTAAATAATCACCATCATATTTTTTTCCTAAATAACCTACTTCTTCTTCGCCCCCCATTTTTGTCAAAACTACAACACGACTAGGTTGTGCTTGTATTCCATAAACAGGTCCATCTGCATGAATTTCGCTTAAAATATTCACCTCGTTTGATATTCCTTCAACTGCAAGGCTATTACGATTGCCTAGATCAGCTCTGGCGTGTTTATACACTTCTTCTGCACCTGTTTTTAAATCAAGTGATTCGAAGGCGGTACTAAAACCTCCCTGCCCCAATCTTTTCCCAATTTGTATCAGCTCCAAGTTTCCTGTATGCTCTAGTTTAGCAATAAATCTAACCCCTGAATGTTCGTGTTCTATGTCCCTACCTAAATTCTGTGCAGCCAAGGAAATTATTGATTTTAAGAGAGCTGGAGTCAAGTTACTCTCTGTTTTCCCTTGATAGCCCTTAGGTTTAATAATGTTTGTTTTATGGCTGACATCCAATTTAAGTATATTATTAATAAATATAATATCTTCTTTAAGATTTGTTACCTGTTCGCTTAAACCCTCATTACCTTTTATCAAAATTTTTAATTCAATATCAATATCATTTATTTTACAGTATAATTCTTTTTTTGTGTCTTTTGATAAACCTTTTTCTTCCAATTTCTCTCTTGCATTTTTTTTGTCTTCATTTAATTGATTAATTTGATTGAATACTGGTTCTAATTGTGATAGTTTGCTTGTTTTTTCTTGAAGGTCTTTCATTTGTTGTTGCTTAAATTTAAACTTCCCATACTCTTCTTCATATTTTCCTTTGACTTCTATCAATGTTTCTTTACCTAATTTAGCATCTTTTAAAGTCGGGCTGTCACTATCACGCCTTGCATTAATGATTTTTTTTTCTAAACCTTCAATTCGCCTTGTTATATTTTCCATGGAATCATGTGGAAAATCAATTCTTCCGCTTAACGATTCATTGCTTGAGGCAGCCTTGAACTCCTCCAATGCTTCTAAACTAGACTTGGCTAATATGCTTGCACCGTCCCGTAATTTTGTCTTTTGTCCTGATGGAAGACCTTGATCCGAAGGGATTCTTCCTAGGCTACTAATAGAACCCATAATAATAATTCCATTTTAATTAACGTTACTTATCAAACTTTCACTACAATACAATTATACAACACACAAAGATATTAATTAATAAAATACTAAACAAACATCACATAGAGATAATTAACAATCAGATCGAGCATTGTAACCATAATTATAGCACTTAATAAATGAGTGGTTAATTAACACAAATTAACCAGAATTGGAAGGATAAGGAATAAAGATAAAAATAACACTCAATGAAATTGATAAAATTGCAAGACGGGAATGGTCACAAAGTCATTTTCATGAGCGCAACAGGTGATGAGTTTTTCCCTCGTATTCCTGTCTCTGAAGATTATATATGGGTTTTTTGAGAGTCCCTTGGACAGTCACTGTAAAAAGCTCTGCAAGCTTAAAGATGAGGTTGTACTGCTTCATGCCGACATTGACATACATGTTGCCATCAAAATCTACATAAGAAGGCGAATGACCGGAAGATAGATAAAATTTGGAAACCTTCTTCTTGCTATACATGTCTTTAAAACTCGTCAAAAAGATCTTTCCATTTTTAATTTCGTAATCAATGCGTCCTTTGACAGGCGTTAGAACTTCGGGATCAAGACCAATACGCGTAAGAATGTCTGCTGGAATAGCCAATATTGTATGCTGGTAATCCTTTTTTATAGGATTTACGAAATTCAAACTGCCACGGCCAATAAAACTTTTTCTTTCACCAAGGATTCCACTAAAATTCTGAATTTCAATAGGGTTGATCACAAGGGTTTTATGCACGCGGGGCATGTCGGTATTCACAAATCGCATTAAGCTTGGTCGATACTGTTTAACGGTTATTAACGGGATAACCATTTTTTTTACATTCGGTTCCGTTTGAAAACACGTCATTTCATCAATTTGCAAACTACCGCAAGCATCGGCAATCAGAAAATGTCTAACATTTGTAGCTTCGGGAGCATGCGTTACCTGCGCAGACAGCTGAGAAAATTGATATCCCATTAATTCTATATCAGATCCTACCAGATCTCCTTGAAACGCAAAACTTTCCATAAAAGGAATATTCTTCTCCTGCCCTTTATTATAACTCCATTGCCCTTGAAAAGCATAACCTTGGCCTAATTCCCAACTTTTGATTCTGGCTGCCAATGATTCATCCATCAGTGCTGGGAGTTTCTTAAAATTAAGATCAACCCTACCCACCAAATAAAGGTTATCAATGGCCAAAGCTCGATTTTGATCGCGGACGAGGTTACATGTAATGCCACATAAGCCTCCCTCGATTTTGTTGATATAATAGCCATTTTGAGGATCGATCTGCCAACCTATGGTAAGCATCTCCTTTGCATCTTTAATGACAACGTCACCGATATTCAATCCAGAAGAGATCGCAGTTACCTCAACACCAAGCTTCTGACCACGGTGCAGATAATCTGTGACGATCCTGAAAGAAAATGGGTCATAATCCAGGACAAACTTACTCAATGGATAATCTTCCCCCATGAATCGATAATTATCATCATTGAGCTTCAACTGCAGGCTATAATGGGACTCCGAAAGGGATAGGCGCATAGTCCCGCCCAACACACCTTCTGTTTTGGCATGCTTTAGAACCTCTGCCATGGTTGGAGAAAACACTTCCGGTAAACTTTGCTGCAGATTCTCAGTCAGCCATGGTAAATTGGAAGCAGGAATTTTAAAACTCAACCCCTCTACGATAAAATCTTGATTAACAAATCTGCAGCAAGCCTTCTCCAACAGTAAATCAGCTTGCATCTGACCATCCTTTACGGATTTCAAGGAGGTGCTGATATCACTCAGTGTGATTCCCTTCTCTGAAGAGAAGTCCAACGACATGTCCTTGATATCTTTAAGATCCAAGCCCTTGATTTTACCGTGGTGCAATGACCCCTTAGCTTTTAAATCCACTAATAACCCGCTTAGATTTGGACGATCAAATCCAATATGCACATCGCCTGAAGCATGCACATAACCTGCTAACTGAAGTCCATCCACCGCCTCTTTTAATGCATTCCACTCATTGAGTTTGGAAAGATCAACCTCTAGCAAATTAATTTTGGCATCAACGGAAGAGTCTTCGGGTCTATAGACGCCTTCTAAACCAAGCAAAAGGGACTTCCCAAAGCGGGCTCCAAGAAAATTAATGTTCCAAACAGATTCGTGCTTAGTAAAGTCAACGGCTAATGAAATGTCATCAAACTGCAATTGATCGACTGTCCATGTACTGCCTTTTTTGTTGCCTGTTAGCAAAAACTGATCGAAATTGTAGGAACCTACGGCAATATGATTTCCAGCAATATTATAATTGAAAAGCGAACGGTTAACGTCATACCCGAAAACAGCTTTGAAAGACCCATCAGCGTGTTTAATATCATTTAAGGACTTCAGCAAGCTTCTCGATAAAAATAACAACCCTGATCGACTAAATCGCTGAAGATCAGCCAAAAGGGATTGAAGCTGAAAACTAAATTCTAATCGAAAAGCGGCAATTTCAGACCAATCCCTCAAGGTTAATTTGAATACTGAAGGATGCGCATCGCCGAAATGCGTCAGTTCATGATTAACCTTAAAATCGATTGTAGCTTTACCATCTCCATCATAAAGTGAACGTGTTTTTCCGGCAAAACGAATAATATCGCGCTTTTTATCCCCCACCCATATGTCAAATTCAGTCTCATTATTTTCATAATCCGTAAAACTCAATAAATCGCTGGAAACAATATACTCTTCAACATGCTTAGAGCTACCAACTAACAAAGTTCCCTGGATATCGGAAAAATCAAGTGTATTGGCCTCGTGATTATATTTAAAATTCATACCGACTTCTTGCAGGGACACATCCTCTGTTTGACAAGTCAAGCGAGCATCGCTAATAGATCCATCTACAATAGCTTTAAGATGAAATTTTTCCGGATTGAAGTCAAAATGCAAGATTCCGCCCAATCCTTCCAAATCAACATTGCCTTCTAAAGGGACTTTATTCAAAAAAAGCGATTTATTAAAATGGGAGAAAATATTCTGAATCTGAGAGATCTTGCCATGCATTTTTGGCAATGAGAGATCGACCTCAAAAATACCGTCCCCAGGCATCCTCCAATCTACATCGATCTTGCCTGCAAAATACACTCCATTGCAAAATGTATCTACGTCGATAATATGTGCAAAATCCGACTTAAGATAAACCATCGCATTAATATCTGTAAAAAGTAGCCCGCTATTTCGCTCAAAATAAGTCGCATTCTTTACCGGTATAACTCCAAAGCCGTCCTGATGCTCCCCATCCACAACATACACTCCTCGGTCCTGATTGCCCGTACCAGCGCCAAGGGTTTTCACTTCTATTACTAAATCATCATTCTTCAAGACCAGATTATTGACATCATATCGCACAATGCTTGCCTGATTATTAAATCTACCTTGAAAATATCCAAGACCGGATAATTGCATCTGATTTTTTAAAAAAAGGAAAGGCGACAAATACTTTTCAAGCTTAAGTCCATTCGCTTCAAATCTGCCATTGCTAAGCACGAGATTATTGATACCGCATTTGTTTTTCAAAAACTGCCCATATACTCCGCTATCGATCTGGTTTAAATCGGGTATTAAGATTAACTTTCCTTGATGGGCAGCGAACGAACAATATTCCGCAAGGAGGAAATTTGAATTCCATTCCATTGGTGCAAATGCAAGCGACTTTTGCACAGAAAAACCAAAAGTTATTTCGTCGATTGGCGCATCTACAGGCTTAACTAATAATTTTCCATCAAATAGAAGCCCATCCAAAGTGGCTTTAGCAATCCCTGAAAACTCTAATGTATCTCTTCCAAAGCCATCTCTTATGCCTTTATGATATACATCCGGAAATAAGTGTATGATGCTATCTGTCTTTCCGCCAAAGTCAAAAGTCATAAACGGACCATGAGTAGATCCATCTACCTCGATTTTTCCTTTTAATCCGGCGATATTCCCACTAAATACCGATTTTTGAATAACGCCTTGAATCACTTTAAAATCTGTGTGTATATCTTCAAAATCCAAGCGTTTCTTTGTGGGATCACCGACGCTAATTTCACCATTTTCAATGATCAGATCCGCATTAAGCGTTTCGAGTGGGTTTCCCTTTGAAAGATCAAAAGACAACGCTCCCGTTATTTTTGAGGCCGCTGTCAGGAGGTTTGATTCATCAATAGAGAGAGAAAGCATACGCAAAGATATCTGTTCAAGCTTGACTTGTGAAATTGTCAATCCATGCATATGCAGCTGCATATTGAGATTGAGAATTCCATCATTAGCCTTAATTTTTCTTATCCCTGGAAAAACATCTCCGGTGAGGTACTGTACTAGATCAAATTCCTTTTGACTGAAATTTTTTAACTGCATTTCTGCAATGTGTTCCGCATAATTTTTTGGCTTGGAAACAAAAATAAATTCCATATTTTCATCATCATTCAAATGCTGAAGCATTAGTGACATTGCCATTTGGCCTTCTTCCAAGTTTCCATCAATATGCAAATGGCGATGAAGAGCGTTATTAATACAAACACCATCGATTATCAGATTTGCTGAGTTCATATCTTTAAAGGTAAAGGAACTCGTTAACTCGCCTATTTTCCAGTAATCATTTCCCCCTTTTGAAATAGTAATCGTCGCATGCGGTCCTATTGAAATTTGTCCGCTTGTCTTTGACAAAGAAGCTTTATCCACCGTAGAATTGAACTTGATTACAGCTTCTGGAATCAAAGCTTCTGTTTCAATTCCAGGTAAGGAAAATGAAATATTCTTAACCTTTAAATCACCTTGAGCTGAAGAAGGAACATTAGCTAAAAGATTCACAGCTAAATCACCTTCTACGATTCCATTTAAAACAGTATATGGGAGATCTTTACCTAATACGTCCTGAAAAAATTGAAAAAATAATGCTCCATCAAAATCACGGAAATTGAAATTTAGTAGAGACTGTTTTGAACTTATTTCTGAAAAAGCTATGGTTAACTGGGGATTTTCTTTAGTTCCTTTGCCAAACCAAAGAGCCATACATCCTTTGTTTGAATGCGTACAAGCTAGATCCATACTATAAAAAAGGGAATCACTTACATTATTTTTTCCGCCGGATTCATGAACTTGAATGCTTCCTTGAGGCACATTGAAGTAGCTATGAACATGAAAAAAACGAAAATCCTGCCAAGGCTGTTTAATAACACCCCTTAAATCCGTTGCTCCTCTGCCGACAATCATATGAGGATCATCTAATTTAATTGAGAACTCAATCGTACGCTTCCACCACTTTACTGTGGCATCTATGGTTCCCCTTAAAGCTATAAAGCGAAAGCCACCTTCCTCCAAATTATTTTTTGTTGTAAGTGTGGGATGCTCAAAAACCCATGTCCCATTTTCATGGCGGACGCTTTCATAGGCAAGCTCGCCATTCAAACAATTCCTGCAATATCCTTTAAAGTACCATTGAAAGCTGGCAGAAGCAATCGAATCGCGAGAAACCCATCCGGCGACCAAAAACACAAAAGCAAATATGATAAGACTTATCGTCCGTTTTCTCATTGAACCATTAATATTAAAGTAAGCCTAACAATACCATTCCATAGAATTGTCAGACAACCATTACATTAAACAAGAAGCCTATTGACTTTTCATAAAATTTTGCTAACCTAGAAGAATAAAATTTAATCGGAATATTCTAAAAACATGTTACGCCGTCTACTCGATTTTCAACTTTCTTTAGTAGCTAAGGGTAAACGATTTCATTTCCTCGAGCCACTTGTTACCGCCGGCGATACATTTCTCTTTGAAGCTCCGCTCAATACTAAACGCGGTCCTCACATACGCGATGCCATCGACCTAAAACGATGGATGATGATAGTCGTCATCGCCTTAATTCCTTGCATCCTTTGGGCTATCTGGAATACTGGACTGCAATCGTTTGTGTATGGCAGCGGTGATGCCAAACTCATGAACGAGTATCTTTCAAATTCTCTTACCCTTGATGGTTACATCGACTTCGCCTTTAAAGATAATAGACATCTTTCCATCATTAAATTGGGACTCATCGGCTTTCTGCCGCTTGTTTTCATTTCCTATGCCGTGGGTGGATTTTGGGAAGCTCTTTTCGCATGCACACGCGGCCATGAAATTTCCGAAGGTTTCTTGGTCACTGGAATTTTGTATGTGTTAATTCTCCCCTCAACTATTCCTTACTGGATGGCCGCCCTGGGTGTTTCCGTAGGCGTTGTCCTCAGCAAGGAAGTCTTTGGAGGCTCAGGAATGAATATTGTCAATCCAGCCTTAGCCTGCCGCGCTTTTTTATTTTTTACTTTTCCAGGCAAGATGTCAGGTGATATTTGGACTGGAACCAACCCAACTCATATCAGAGAAAGTCTGATAAAAATGAATCAAGAGGCCCATACATCACCTCTAGATGGGTTCAGCCAAGCTACCGCCCTAGCTAAATTCAATATCAAACAGGAAATTAAGAGCATTCATGTCGATGCCATCGCTACAAATAACCTGGGGGATAAAGTCTCCACTTACCCATCCATAGAAAAGCATTTTGATAAATGGAATTCTCTTGGCGGCCATCATGCGACCCTGGGACAGCTCAGTCAAGATGAGATGCAAAACTTCGTTACGAGTCCATTGTCAGAAGGTGGGCTAGGCTTATCTTCCGGTTATTATGAAGATGCCTATCAATTTTCATCTTTAAATCATGGCTTTGGACACAATAACGACTGGAATTTCTTCTTCGGCGACAAATTGGGATCTATCGGAGAGACTTCCGTGTTGGCTTGTCTGCTGGGAGCGTTTTATCTTATTTATACCGGTGTGGGCTCATGGCGCACAATGGTTGCGATGGGACTCGGAGCTTATTTCACGGCCCTCCTTTTTGAATTTTTTTCAAAATATTTGGGAGCCGATCATGGAGCCTGGAATCCGGCTCAATTTTCATTTCCGGCTTATAAGCATTTGTTGCTGGGAGGATTGGCTTTTGGTATCGTCTTCATGGCCACGGATCCTGTGTCGTCCCCAAGCATGCCTTCCGCCAAATGGGTTTATGGCCTTTTTTGCGGCATGATTACCCTAATCATACGCGTGATCAATCCGGCTTACCCGGAAGGGGTCATGCTTGCGATTTTGATGGGCAACGTCTTTGCACCATTGTTCGATTATTATGCCGTGCGCATCTATCGGAGGAGAAGCATTAAATATCATCCTCTAGTTAAAATTTCCCATTTGGGCCGCGCGAAAGCTCCCGCGGTTGAAAGATCTCAAGTGGGATAATATTAACAAATATGGCCCCACTTGCGATCGTTCAACCCAGGGCCTTTGTCGCAGCCGAAATGGAAATTTTAATTAGAGGATAGTATAAACGTGTCAGAGCAACCGCTTAAAATAGAAAAGCCGACGAGTTCCGTCGATCAATCACAAAACAGCCGCACTATCATCTTCATGGTAATTCTTAGTTTCGTTTGTGCATTGATCCTATCATTGCTTGCCAGCGTTCTAGCTGAGCCTAAGGCGATAGCAAAAGATTTGGATCGTAGTAAACAAATGATGATCGCAGCTAAAATCCTCGACCCTCAAGGCTATTTTTTGATTCTCGATAAGCAAGGCAAGGCCATTCCGGCAATGTATCTTCCTGGGGGCAGATTAGAACCCGGAAGCGTAAATGATATCGCCACCCAAAATCAACTTCTTGAAGTTTATAAAAAACGCCTCGTTCCCATGCTTGTCAATGATGAAGGCGATCTCATCTCTTTCAAAGATGCCAACGTCAATGAGGATGAATATGTCAATAGCTATAGAAAATCCGGCTATTACCAACTGCCAACAAAACTGATCTATAAAATTCTTCCGAATTCTAGTGTCGATATTGAAAAAGCTAATGACCATCACTCCGTTGAAGGATATGTCATCCCTGTCAACGGATTCGGCTTATGGGATGCCATCTATGGCTATTTGGCAATAGAACCAAATGGAGATACTGTCATTGGCATTACTTGGTATGATCAAAAAGAAACCCCAGGCCTTGGCGCTAATATTGCTGATCCTCCCTGGCAAGGCTTGTTTCCAGGTAAACTTATTTTTCAAGAGAGCCTCAATGGAAAAACAGACTTCAAAACGGCACCCCTAGGCATCACCGTCGTCAAGGGGAGGGTTTCTGAAGTCTTGGGCAATTCACCTAAAGCCAAAAGTGCTGTTGATGGAATGGCAGGTGCTACCTTAACGGGAAACGGTGTGACCGACGCCTATAAAAATGTATTAAATGCTTACCGTCCATTTCTGATCAAATTGCACAAAATCGAGTTTAAGGAATAGCGAGGATTTATGGCCCAACAAAATGCAAGTAGTTTGAGATATTTTACTTCACAGTTGTGGGGTGGCAACCAAGTGCTGGTTGCCGTATTAGGCATTTGCTCTGCCTTGGGGGTTACTAATCGCCTTTCAGTCTCTGTGACAATGGGACTGTCAGTATCCTTTGTCACGGCCTTTTCCTCATTTTTCGTCTCTCTATTGCGCAAAGTTACTCCTGAAAGTGTGCGTATGATAGCCCAGCTGGCCATCATCTCAGTCTTTGTCATCATCATCGACCAATTTCTCCAAGCCTATTTCTTCAGCATATCCAAGGTTCTCAGCGTTTTCGTGGGACTAATCATCACAAACTGCATTGTGATGGGTCGTACAGAGGGCATGGCAAAGAATGTCGAGCCGATTCCAGCTTTCTTGGATGGCTTGGGTGCCGGCTTGGGCTATTCGGGCGTGATCGTTATCGTCGGGGGCATTCGCGAACTTTTCGGCTTCGGACAACTTTTTGGCTATCAGGTCATTCCTTTGAGCTGGTATGCAACACCCGAATTTCCCGATGGATACGACAATCTTGCAATTATGGTCAGCCCCCCAGCAGCATTTTTTATTATCGGCGGCATGATTTGGGTCTTTAATATTGTTAATAAAAAAGCCTAAATTTGGAAGTATCCTATGTGGACAGGTAATTACGATTCGTTGAATATTTTTGGACTTCTCATTCAAGCTGTATTTATAGAGAATTTTCTTCTAGCCAACTTTCTTGGTATGTGCACCTACTTAGCCTGCTCAACCAAATTAAAGACAGCAAATGGTTTAGGTGTAGCTGTAGTGTTTGTGCTGACTGTCTCAGGCTTGCTCAACTGGTGCGTGCACCGCTTTGTTACCGGTCCGGCAGCCCTAAGCTGGCTGAGCTTCATAGGTGTGGATGCCACCAAAATTGATTTGGGCTTTTTGGAATTTTTGCTATTTATCTCTGTCATCGCAGGGTTCGTACAAATCCTGGAAATCATTATCGAGAAAGTTTCCCCTGCCTTATATATGTCTTTGGGACTATATTTGCCACTTATCGCTGTTAACTGCGCTATTTTAGGAGCCTGCTTATTTGCGGTCACTCGGGATTATCCTTTTGTTCCCAATCTAATCTATGTCTTTGGTTCTGGAGCTGGCTGGTGGCTGGCTATCGCCTTAGTGGCGGCAATTCGGGAGAAACTAGCTACATCCAACGTTGTCCCTGCTCTTAGAGGCATGGGTATCACTTTTATAATGACGGGATTAATGGCGATGGCCTTCCAAGGCTTTACCGGAATTAAACTCTCGAATCCGACTGGAGTTCTCCAGACATCTCCAATCACCATCCTCAATGAACCTGTTGGCCTAGCCGAGGTAGAAGAACCTAAATAATTACCTAGAATTTATTTGCATATAAAATGAATATTTGTTAACCTCTTTTTGAACGTTAATTATTAACACTTTACGCATATGGAGGTATTTCTTATGTGTCGCACATCGAGATTAAAACGGCCCCTATCTAGCCATGCAATTATCCATTCTTCCTTCGCTACTTCCCTCCAATGCAATAATAATAATTGCAATCAACAATAATAATCTCTGTTTCTTTTATATTTTTTACCGAACTTGATTCAAATACACGTTCATAGTCAATGACTGCAAAGAACCCTTATTTGGATAATATTATTATTTTTTCATTTTTTTGATTATTAGAGGATCTTATGTTTACTGAAATTAGTCTTGAAAAATTAGCTGATTACATTTTATTTGCTTCATGCCTTTTTCTTATCTTAGGCAGTGTCTTTATCACCATTAAATTGCGATGCATTCAACTTCGATTTCTCCCTTCTCTTTTTAAAATGCTTGGAGGTTCGATCACTCGCAAATCTTACGACAAAGACTTCACAATCCCTCCTATGAAAGCACTCTTTACAGCCATGTCTACAACCCTAGGATTAGGCACCATCGTTGGCCCCGTCATCGCCATTCATTTAGGTGGTCCAGGCGCGCTACTAGGCTTTCTGCTAACGGCTTTCTTTGGAAGTGCTACAACCTTTACTGAAGTCAATCTTTGCATCCGATATAGAAAAAAACTGGCCAGCGGTGAAATTCTGGGTGGTCCAATGCAGTATTTAAAACAAATACTATCTCCCGGCGCTGCAAAATGGTATGCTGTTTGTTGCTGCATTTTGATGGCGGCGTGGTCGGGGGCGCAAGCCAACCAGATTGCAGCCATTTTAAACTCCCCACTAACAGGAGACTATCGCATTCCGGCATTCATCACCGGTATTTTTATTGCGATACTCATCGTATCGACATTAGTTGGGGGAATCAAACGGGTAAGTTCATTTTCAGCCAAGCTCGTTCCCTTGATGTTCACCTTATATCTCGGTGCAGGACTTTGGATCATCTTTTCAGATATAGATCGTTTGCGTTTTATCCTGGGTGAAATGCTTGGATCCGTATTCACACCTTATGCCATGATTAGCGGAACAGCTGTCGGCGGGATAGTCAGCACATTGCGTTGGGGGATCTTTAAAGGCACTCAAGCGACAGAAGCTGGACTAGGCACACAAGCCATACCTCATTCCATGGCTGAAACTGAAGATCCGATCGCACAAGGCACCCTATCCATGCTTTCTACGTATTCAGCAGGATTAGTAGCCTTTATTTCAGGGTGTATTGTTTTGATTACGGGTACATGGCAAGATCCTGAGCTTCCATTAGGCATTACCATGGTTGCAGCGGCATTTCAAATGCACTTTGCTTCGTTTGGCATTGTGATCATCGCTATTTGTGCCATTTTGTTTGCTGTAGGAACCATTTTGGGCAACAGTTATAATGGCAGCCAATGTTTTGGGTATCTAACCAAAAACAAGAGGTTCTCATTATACTATGCTGCCATCGCCGTAATTATTTTTGCCGCATCGATTTCGGATGTGAAGCTTGTTTGGTCATTGATAGATGTTTTGCTAGCATTAACGGTTGTTCCTCACATGACAGCGTTGATTATCTACGCCCATCAAAGCGGCACAGCCCTTCAAAAGGATTCAAGAGATAAAGCGGTAAAGACCCAAATAGCTCTAAAAGAATAGATTTTTTGCATAACCTTAAAATCTCCAATTGATACGTGTACTATTTTTTTAACGCAAAGGCGCAAAGAAAACATTTTAACCACAGAGATCATTGAGAACACAGAGAGGAATAATATCAGGATATAAGGAAGGGGAGAATAATAAATCTATTTTTTTATAATATGTTCTAGAAGAAACCCACGGAGATATTACTTTTATCTTTCCAAGCCTTATATCCTGATATTATTCCTCTCTGTGTTCTCAGTGATCTCTGTGGTAAAAATGTTTTCTTTGCGTCTCTGCGTCTTTGCGCCTTTGCGCCTTTGCGTTGAAAAAATAGTAAACGTATCAATTGGAGATTTTAAGGTTTTGAGTTCACTCTAGATCCACCGATTTTCCTTAACAATGGTCTCCATGTGACTTCCTGCAGCGCCTCGACTAGGCTCGCTCAAAAACGACACTTTTACAGAAGAACGAATCCCTTGTCCTGAGCCAGGAGCGCTCAACATCCAAAATGACTCCAATTGGTCTTCAGGTGTCGCCAAAGTAGGGTATGACAAGTTAAAACACTGCAGAAAATGCAACACAATCCGCTTAGCATCGCGTCCAAATATTTGCAGGTATTCAGAAATAGACGGGTTTCCAGTCGTTTTAAGCATTCTTTCACATTTTGAAGCCTTAACTTGTAATTCTTTCAATCTTGACAATACACTTTCTGTCATAGCCCGGCATTCCTCAGATGAAATAGTATCTCTCTTTGTCTCGTGGGTTACATATCTCAATGCGCTTAGATCCAGGACTAACTGTCGCACCCCAAATAATACTTCAGCAATCTCAGAATGATGCCAGCTCGGACAAAAAGCACTGAACCAAGTGTCAGAAAGTAATCTTACAGAAATATCACTCCATAATGCCTGACTAGCAACCCACAATCCACAATCCAGCATTGCACCAGGGCGAGGGAGTTTATTGACTAATACTGCCATGCCCGCAAAATGATGCCGATATAAACGCCCATAATATTTGTCGATTAAATCAAGAGAAGGCGCCGCCCATAACCCCTCGCCCTGATTGATCTCTCCTATATTCACCAAAGGCAAAAGCTTGGTCGCAGAAACATCAGGACTCTTCCTTAATGCTTCCCAAAATGGATGAGGAGGCAGATGATCTTCAAAACAATCCCCAGCTACTGAAGAAAATGATATAATTGTATTTTTGTGGACCTCATCGCAAAAAACAGGCATCCATTTTGCTTGCTGGCGAGCAGTGTTGTGATCCGGGGTTGGTATGAAATAGATCAATCTTTTATTCGAAGGCAGCAGTTTTTCCAACAATTTAGCTTCTGCTGTTACAAGCTCGGACAAGGTATGCTCTTGAGCCGCTTTGTCAGTGGAAAAATCAGAACGCAGCAAAGACCCTTCCCAAAACAGATAATCAAATGAAGGAATTAACTCGCAGATGCCATCAATTTTAGCCTGAAGCCATTTGGAATACTCTTCATTTAAAGGACAGCACCCCCGTTTATTGTGGGAATCCGTAAATATAGGCTTAAGAATAATCTTTAAACCATAATTTTTAAGCAATTTGCAAAATTGTTCCACCTCTGAAGCATCCCCTTGACGGGGGCGTGATTGACAAATTTCACATCCTCCTAAAATGACCGCGTTATAACCAAGTTCAAGAATTCTTCGACAAAATACCTCTTTAGTTTGAAGACCCTTATTTTCTTGGACCTCCTTTTCACAATAACTTGGCACAGCAAGGCTAACATCAGAAGCTATCGAAACAATGGAATCGCACCCGATCCATATCGGTCTTAAATCAAAGCGCGGTTGACAACTGCCAAGAAAATCACCTAAATATCCGCTTGCAGCAGCTACTCTCAACTGACTGAGACCATAGACCGCAGCTCTCGGACTTTCAGCTTGAATATAGACCTTACCCTGCTTAAAAGAGGAGTGAAACCCCTCCCCTTTTCCACGTGACTCTACTTTCAGAACAAACTCAGGTAGAATTTTTTCCGATATTTTTGGAATGGCGCGAAAAAGTTCTTCGATAAATAATTCAATTTTTTGCATACGCTTCCTTAGAAATAAATCAGATGCTATGATACCATCATTAGACAATGAAATTATAATAATAACCATCGCTATGACAACAAATTTTGCTTTCAACGCTCATGAAATAGACTCACTTCCTTCACCGGAAGTTCTGCAACAAGAGCTTGCCGCTACTTCTCATGAATTGGCTTTCGTAAAAAATAGTCGCCAACAGATCGCCAATATCCTGGATGGCAAAGATCAACGCCTACTATTGATCGTAGGTCCCTGTTCAATCCACGACCCCGTGGCAGCGCAAGAATATGCCGCCAACTTACAAGCCCTTTCTCAAGAATACTCTGATATCTTCTTCATCGTCATGAGAACCCATTTTGAAAAGCCACGAACTATCACAGGCTGGAAAGGACTTGTCTATGATCCCCACCTCAACGGCACCAATGACATGGAAACAGGACTGCGCCACGCAAGAAAACTGCTCCTTACATTAGCCCGCATGAATATTGCCGCAGCAACGGAATTTCTAGATCCTATGACGCCCCACTATTTTGGCGATCTCATCTCATGGGCATGCATAGGAGCAAGAACTGTCGAATCCCAGATCCATCGCCAAATAGCCTCTGGATTGGCCATGCCTGTCGCCATGAAGAATGGCACTTCTGGAAATATCGATGTAGCCATCAACGGCATTCTCACAGCTCAATACCCCCACTCTTTTTTCGGAATCAATAATAAGGGACATATCTCCACGATAAGAACAAAGGGCAATCCCCATGTGCACATCGCACTACGAGGAGGAGAAAGCGCTCCCAATTACGATTCAATTTCAATTAATAACGCCCTTCTTCAATTGAAAAAAGCCGGACTCCCCCCGCGTTTAGTCATAGACTGCTCTCATGATAATTCTTGCCGCAACCATGAAGAGCAAACAACAGTATTTAAAAACGTTATTGAGCAAATTCTTCAGGGCAATGCTTCTATTAAAGGCCTGGTTTTGGAAAGTCATCTTTATGGAGGAAACCAGCACCTCACTTCGGATAATACCCTGTTAAAATATGCTGTTTCCCTTACAGACCCCTGCCTTGATTGGCAGTCGACAAAGCAACTGATTTCATGGGCTGCAGATAAATTGAGCGTAAAATGTTAAAATATCTCCTAGCGGTTATATTTCTGACATCATGTCAAGAAACATACCTGTCAGTGCATACTGACTATCTTAGTCATATCAACCTTGCTAGCTATCATGTAGGAACACCTGACCCCTTATTAAACAATCCACCGATAGGTCAACGGCTGATCGTGATGTGGTCAATTCCTCCCAATTATCTTTATTATGAAAATCTTCATCTGTTAGTTACAATACGCTTGCGCAACCGAGAGCAAATCAATGAAAATATTGAAGTCGTAAAGCGAAGAGGAACTTTCGTTTACCCTCTCTTAAATGAGGACTATCTGGAAAAAGGCGGCATACTTACCTATAAAGTCGATCTCATCGGAGATGAAATCATCCTGGAAGAGTGGCGCCATCAAATTTGGAACGAGCAAATCCTTCTGAACCAACAGATTGAATCATCTGAAGAGGTTTGGGAGAACAACGATGAAGTAATGCCCACCCCATACTCAGGCTTTGACAATTTCGAATGACAGTAAGGCTAAATTTGGAGTGCGGTGACTTGTCACCGCACTCCAAATTTAGCGCCAATTTTTTCTCGGCCTTCGCGTTTAAATTGTCTTTGTATATGCGTCTACATCCATTAATGCATCATACTCCTGTGCATTTGACAGGGTCAATTTATATAGCCAACCCTCTTTTTCAGATGACAAATTAACTTGTTCCGGTCTTTCACTAAGCGTTGTGTTCACCTCCGTAATAGTTCCTGAAACTGGTGAATAAACGTCGGCGGCGGCTTTTGTCGATTCGAGAACAACCGCTTCCTCACCTTTTTTCACTTGCTTGCCAACTTTTGGCAATTCGACATATACAATGTCCCCCAATTCCTTTTGAGCGTAGTTTGTCACTCCCACAATACCCTGTCCATTTATCACTTCAATCCACTCATGCGTCTTTGTAAATTTCATTATAACCTCTGTACTAAGTTAAAAAAGGAAGCTTTGATATCGTGCCATGACACAGATTCTGTCGAATCTGAATATCCACACTATCGCCTTCTTTAAAATTTCTTTCTACTAAAACTATTGCAATAGCTCGATTTAAACTCGGAGAAAAGGTTCCCGAAGTAACCTTGCCAATGACTTGTCCACCACTTAATACCGCATAACCCTCCCGGGCTACTCCTTTATCTTCTAAAACAATCCCATATTCATTTCGCTTTGATGACTGTTTTTCCAATACTTCAAGAGCCTCTTTTCCTAAAAATTCGCCTTTATCCCGCTTGACAGTCCAAGCTGAAACGCTTTCCGTAGGTGCTATCAATTCACTTAACTCATGCCCATAAAGTGCATACCCTTTTTCCAAACGCAGGGTATCGCGCGCTCCAAGTCCGATTGGCTCAATGCCAACCTCCTTGCCCGCTTCAAAAAATTGATCCCACAGCTTGACTATGGCTTCATTCGGAGCATAAATTTCAAACCCTCCGGCACCTGTGTATCCGGTGCGTGAAAGAATGATTCGATCTCCATGATAATATGTAGATGTAAAATGCATGGGTTTGACATCCCCGGCTTCCGGGAACTGACTGATAACAAGCTCTTCGGCTCTCGGACCTTGTATCGAAACGATGCCGTCCTCTTGATACCGGTCCGTAATCTGTACTTTCCAGTCCTTAGCATAATTTTGGATATGCTTTAGATCTTTTTGCCTATTTCCTGCATTGACAATGACAAAGAACTTAGAGGAAGATTCCCTATAGACGATTAGATCATCTACACACATCCCCTTTTCATCGCACCATACAGTGTATGTTGCAGAGCCATCCTGCTTGCCAGTTATTTTATTCGTCGATAAATAGTCCAAAAAAGCTTCAGCATCGCTCCCTTCAACATTAATGCGTCCCATATGCGAGACATCAAATATGCCTGCATGCTGACGAACAGCCATATGTTCCTGGATAATGCCTTTATATTGTATTGGCATTTCCCAGCCGCAAAACTCTACCATTTTGCCGCCGAGAGCTTTATGTTTGTCATTAAGAATAGTTTTCATCTAATCATTTTAGTTGCAGGCTGGCCCATAAGGAGGGTTGTTGATCTATTTGATAATCATCGCTGGTGACAGAAAAATGCTGCGGAAATCCCTGTGCCCTATTAATGCGATATGAAAATCCTAACCTTTTGAATTGCTCCGGATCATACCCAAACAGGCATTGAGTGGGAATAAAAATATTCATCGAATGTGAAGTGCTCTGGCAGACGCTTTTTACTTTTAGATCTTTAGGATCACACAAGGGATGCACATCTTCGGTACGGAATCTTGTAATCTCACCAGCAAAGTGGCCGTCAACACCTTCAGCCAGGAAAAAAAAATGATGGCAAAACTTGGTATTAAAACCGGCAGTTTTGACATCTCGTGTATCAATAAAAACCTCTACACTATCCCCTTGATCAACTTGAGGGTAAAAGACATGCCTGAATGGGTAATCCATGCGTGCATAAATTTCAATTCCATCGACACGCCAACCGACAGCAACTTCTGCAAACGACGCTTCACTGCAATATGCAGCCATATCCGGTAAAAGGTGTTTGCGGTAGTTCTGTTTAGTGAAATAAGGAAAATCACTTTTTGGCAGGGACAAGCAATCAGCGCTGATCTGGAAAAAATTAATCGGCGTAAGTGGAGCAAACTCGTCACTGAAAGTCATTTAGTTTTCAGATACGTTCAAGTATTCCAATGAGATGGAATGCTTAGCTTGAATCAGCGTTAACAAAGCCACCATCAATTGTTGCTGAGCACCATCTGACAACACTCTCTTTGCTCTTGTTGTCGTGGAATCTACAACTTTATCGTTCACTACCACGCCTTTATGATCCATGTGAAAAAAGTTAAGATCACCATTGGCAGGCGTGTTAACATTTGTCCACGATCCATCCGATAAACTAAATAGTTCTGTTTTATCAACCATTTGTTCCGGACTACTTCTCGCAATTTTAGATGCATTGCGTTCTATTTTCCACTGATCTGCAAGCGGTTTTTTCACAGACAACGTATTTTCCTGTGCTTGAACTTTTTCATGCGATGCAGTCAATTGATCGATCAAAGCCGGGTTTTTTAGCAGCTTTTCCTTTGTGCTACGCATGTATGGAAATAAGCGCAATGTAGCAGCATAATCAACAATGAATTGTTGCGGAACTTTATCTGCAGGCACTGCAGCAGCATAAGCGGCACGAATTGATTTCAATACGTTCTCAAAATACTTTTCAGCAACCTTATCCTTAACATCAGCTAAAGGCTTCCAGGATTTATCATCGCGTTGATAATCTTTTGGATTTTCTTCCCTAATTTTTAAATAGTAGGCTTCCAGTTTAGTGTTGAGAAGAGGCTCAAGCACACCCTGTTGAAGAGCTTCCTCAAATGATAGGATTTCAGACTGCGAAGAGCGATCGATTACAGCAATTCGGTAATATGTTTTTCCATCTGCAGAGTATTGAGATAGCTTTTTAGAAGCTTCATTCACAGAAGGCTTATCGCCAACAGTTTTATCTGTAGACGCCAAAGGAGCGGCATCCAATAATACCATTAAATCATTGCCATTTTGCAATCCGGCAAATTCTGAACTTCCCCCTTTAGCATGCAGACTGACAACTTTGGTTGTCGGCTGGCTTTCTTGCAAAGCGTTTTCCAGCCATTCCGGGTGTTCATCGACAATAGCTCCTCGGGCAAAAGCATCCACTTTAAATCTTGTCTTATCATCCAGATCATCTAAAACAGCAAAACGTTCATCGCGAGTCTTTGCTCCAGCAGCCCCAATTTCCGGAAATTGCTTAACCAGTTGGTTCCAACCTTTATCGGCAACTTCCCAATTCCACGACTCTTTAACGCCTATGTTGCCTTGCAAAGCAACTTTATCCGTCTGGGCGATCTCAAGCAAATAACGCTTTTCAACCAATTCCGGGGCTTTCTTTGACACTTCGGCAACCGGTAAAAACGTCGTTGGCAATGTAAGCTTGTTTTTTTCTTCTTCAGTGCGCTTAGTTACTGCATCAAGATAAACTTCAAACTTTTGCAAAGCATTAAAACTGCCTAGGCGCAATGCTTTAGGCAGCTGATATAACTCCCCTTGAGCGGTATCAAGAGCATAAGAATCTATCTGTTTAAAAGTATAAGAATCAACAAAGACGGAACTTCCCATATCTTGAAACATGCGTCTAAAAAGCAATACTTGCTGCCACATCTTCGCCGCTGTGTTTTGATCTAATCCTAAACGACGCAACTGCTCGTTAAAATACTCGTGGCTATTTGTTACACCAATATTAGGATTGCGGTTATTCTGCTTATAGCTCTGTTCTGCATTGTTCATTAAATCTGATAATGCTTCAGCTCTAGTGACAACATACCCTTTCTGTTCAGCAACTTCAGCTGCATTCATAATGAATTGAGCTATCACCCTTACAAAACGGGAACCAAACCAATCTTCAACTGTGTGATAACCGAAAAGCGAAAGATCGAGATATTCGAGATTGCGGTCCGGCGCAAGCCAGCTGAATTGTTTTTCCTGATAGCGCAAAATCTGGCGCAACAATGCAGATGGAAATTGCCGTTCCATGAGAAACAATCCAATTCGTGCCTGCAAGGCATCCTGGCTGGTTGGATCTTGAATGATGCGCAAAGCATGATAATAGCTCAACATTTCTGGAGCAAAAGTTTTCCATGCCGATTCGACACCTATAAATGGCGCTTGTGGATTAGTATAAAGAGAAAATCGGCGCTCTTTATCTGTACGTGCAATCAAATCAGGCTTCAATTCATTCACATAGGTGTTTGACAATTCAACTGCCAATCCTGTCGAAAGGAAGTCGTTCTTTATCACGCCGTCATTCAAAAAGTTTGGCCCCCATGCTCCTCCAAACAGCAATTTATCATAGGCATCAGTCCCTATGAAAAGCACCATTTCGTCAAGCTCATGACGAGTGACATTAGTGCCGTTTACGGTCGTGAAAGCAATCTGTTCCCTAAAAGGACTATTGCTCATCGAACTGTAGGTGCCGAAAAATGAAAACGAAATCACAATTACGACTGTGATAACAACATAAAAATAGCGTTGGTGTCTGCGAAAGAAGTCTAACATGGTTTTACAATTCTCCCTGTAAATGAAGACAAGAGGCTAACAAAAAAGCTGCTTTCACACAAACTGTTTCTTATCTTTTGAATAAAAAGAACAAAATCAGATCTCAGGCCTTAAAGGGCGAGAAAAATTTAGAGTGCGGTTATTATATATATTTTAATCACCGCTTCCGCCGCAGTCGCCACTTAGCACAAGAGGTTTATGATTTCTGGCTTGTCCTCTTTACCCCTTTGATCCTTTTTACTTTCGTAAAAATCACTTTAAGAGTATAATTAGAGATGCTGCAATACGGGGGTGTCACGGTTTCGACTGGGAAACAAAGTATTGACTGCATGCGGAGGACGTTGGCTGGCCTCCTAAAAAGCCGACAAAACAACAAATGCAAACGACAAAATCGTTTCAAGTGTAGACTTTTCAGCTTCTGAAGCTGAATTGTATGCATGTGCTGCTTAGTCCTAATAGATTGAGCGACACGATAGCCTGATTTTAGACTAAGGATTTCAGAATCTATCGTTAATCATCTTGGTATGAACCAGGCATCCGCCGCTTCTAGGGTGCTCGTCTCGAGATTAAATGAAGCAGCTAGACTGTAATGTTGTATCCTGCACGACAGTTTAGAATTTTCAGGATGCTAAGCATGTAGATGTCTCTATAGAGTTTGCTCAGGACGAGAGTTCAATTCTCTCCACCTCCATTTAGGGGGCTTCGCCCCCTAAAAACCCCCACCAAAGGGCCGAAGGCCCTCTGGACTCCCTTTTCATAAGCTTTGCCCAACAATATTGACGTAAGACTCGAGATCGGTATCTGGCTTGTGATTTGTAATTTGAGATCGGAAATGAATTTGATATAGGGATCATCTCAAATTGCAAATTGCATGCCTGACTTGTGACATCTGTGGCTCATGGAGAAGAAGTGTCACACTTGGTGCCAGGCATTGCAATGTTGATAATGTTATAATGTATATAAAGACCAGAACAACATTGTAAACATTGCAATGCCTGCCACCAAGCACTTTCCTCTTAAATCCTTATTTTTCCTTAAGGAAAACAGCCTCAATGCTGTATAATGTTGCAAAATGCAAAACTATATGAGGATATTTATGAAAAAACTATTGTTATGCTTGGCGCTTTGTTCATCAATGACAGTATTTTCTGATTTAAGTCAGAAAGATGAAGCATTATTTCAAGCCATAGATTTAATGGACTTGGAAGCTGTAGAAGAAGCTCTGGCAAATGGTGCCGATGTCAACGTGATAAATGATATTGGAGGAGACATGCCTCTTCAGAGCGCTGAAAGAAAAGGTCATGCAGAAATAGTCGAATTACTTATTGATAATGGCGCAAGAATTGATGTTTTTGGAACATTTACTAACGAGACGATACTTCATAGTGCTGTAATACATAAACACATAGAAATAGTCAAATTACTTCTAGCAAGGGGTGCTGATGTCAATGTTCAAGATATGTATCTCAAGACTCCACTTCATAAGGCTGCAGAATTTGGATATATTGCAATAGCCCAATTGCTTATTGAAAATGGTGCCGATGTCAATGCAATACATAAATTTGGCGAGACTGCACTTTATGAAGCTATAAAAAGCAGTTATTTTCAAGCGATCAGAAGTGTAAAAATGGTAGAACTCCTTCTTGATCATGGCGTAGATGTCAATGCCATTGTATGTGATGAAAAAAAACTGACTCCCCTATTGTGGGCTGTAATACAAAGGCAGAAAGAAATAGTAAAACTCCTTCTTAAACGTGGCGCAGACCGCAAAGCTGTAGATATCGATGGTAATACGGCTTTACATTGGGCTATGTATGACCCTGAAATAGCACGATTATTATAGTACAATTATTAACGATGGAAGGACAGTTCTATCTCGTATATGGTCAGATGATAATATAAAGCTCATTAGGTCATATGATCACACTCTTAAATCTTTGTAAGAAGAGATGTTATGAAGAATTTTGAATTTTTCCCAATAAAAAGTTCTGAATGTGTCTCTCCACCTCCATTTAGGGGGCAGAGCCTCTTTTAAATATAATAACCCTCAATGAATTCGGTATATTTTATGGATCCCCTTGTCACCCTTTACCAAACGTTCGATACTTTTGAAGCGGAATTAATTAAATCAAAATTCGAAAGCGAAAATCTCTTTTGTTACGTTCTTACAAATGACGCCAGCGGCACATTGCCTCACCTCGGCTTCGCCCAAGGAGGAACAGAAATCCTCGTCTGGCAAAGTGAACTCGAAACAGCAAGAAAACTCCTGCAACAAATCCACGACAACGCAAATTCCAACTAATTGGTGCCAGATATTGCAAAGTTTGGGGACGGTTCCTGCATATCCGCATATCTCTCCAAAAGTTATGCGGATATGCAGGAACCGTCCCCAATCACCCAAATTTTTAAGGATAATTCGTCATAGTTCTTCGCATAAACTGGTCAAACAAAGGGACAGTAAAGGCTATGTAGCCATAAGAAGGACTATAAATCATGCCCTTTTTTATGAGATTGGCTCTTGTAGAACTCAAAGCTGATACTTTTACATCACACTTGTCGGCGATATCTCCCGCTTTATAAGGACCCTCACCAAGATCTGCCATAGTTCTTAAAAAAACTCTTTCTCCTGGAGTTAATCGATCAAATCTAACGCGAAAGAAGTTATTATCAAGCTGTTCAATAACCTCTTGTGTAGCCAAATTCACAGTAAGATAGGTAATTGGATTAGATTGAGCTTTATTCCATGTCTTATATCCCCATTCCTGAAGGAAATAAGGATATCCGTGTGTCATCTCATAAATTTTTTCGAGAGCCTTTTCTTCAAAATCAACTCCTGCGACAAGCGCAGGATCTCTTAATGCTTTGTAAGCATCCTCTTTTGACAGTTCCCCAATATTTGGAAAATTAAACAATCGTTCAGCATAAGATTTAGATTCTCCCGCAAGTCCTGGTAGCACCGGAAGTCCCGCAGCAATAAGTAGAACAGGAAGTTGTCTTTGCTGGAGCTTATGCATTGCCATAATCAATGCCCCAAGTTCCTTTTTCGATAGATATTGGATTTCGTCTACGAAAATAGAGACAGCACAATCGCTATCCAAAGCAGCTTCTCCAACTGCAACCAAGAGTTGCGGTAAATCAATCTCGATATCTCCACTATCAGCAGATCCTAGCTCTGGTTCAATATCTAGACCTATCGAGATATCTCCATAAGCAACCTTAAGCGATCCAACAAATCCTCGCAGCACCGAAAGGGCCCTTCTTGCCTTATCACCGATACCTGCCATTCGATTAAAGCTGTACAATAAAGTACGAAGGTAAGGAGCCAACAATGCCCCAAGCGATTTATCCTCATGGGCTTCTATAAATATCGTTTTATATCCGAGATTTTCGGCTTTTTTTTGGATCTCGACAAGTAAAACTGTCTTTCCAACGCCACGAAGTCCAGTCATTAAGATACTTTTTTCGGGCCTGTTATTTTTAATTCGACCTAAAAGGATTTCCGCCTGCATTAGAATAGCATCCCTACCGACTAATTCAGGAGGAGGGGCCCCAGCGCCTGGGGAATAAGGATTTTTGAATGGATCCATTTTTTTACTCGGTGAGTTATTTTTAGTTATGCATAGTTATATCAAAAAACTGATATAACTGTCAATAACTCGATATAACTGCCAATAATCTCCTAGATTAACTACCTATTATACCGAAAATCATTCAAAAATTGGTTTTTGAGCCGCGCGAAAGCTCCCGCGGTTTTTACTTATAGGGATTTACAAGACAGTGTACTAGATTTGTGTCGCCTCCTCCGGGGCTTAGTTTTTTTTTATTTTACCCAGGCTTCGTTCCTCAGCCTGGGCTATTATGTGGCAGCCCTCCGGGCACAAAAAATCCGGTCATGGTCTTAACCTCGGAAAGTTAGTTGTGTTACCTAACTTTGAACCATGCCGAAAAAAACCTTTTATAGAAAAATTCATTGCTGTGTCACTTTTTTTCAAAAAGTGTTACCTTATTTTGAACCTAGCCGAAAAAGGGCAAAAAAGAGAATGATAGGAGACGGTTCCTGCATATCCGCATAACTTTAGGAGAGATACGCGGATATGCAAGAACCGTCCTCAATCATCTGTTAGTAATCTTTAATCTCAGGCGATTTGCTAGCTTTCCAACTCACCCTAAAACCTATGTACTACCTTGCTTCCCAGGGCCTTTGATAACCAAGATCAAGATCACTTCAGAATCTGGCGATTCTGGATGTAAAACCATCCAAACAAAACTAACTGTTTCACGATTCTCACGATATTGAGAGGAATACCATTGAGGGGAATACATAGGGGGAGTTGTATTCAAATATTCATTCACTGCATCAACCTCCGATAAGTCCACTGGAACTAGATGAACAACTTGACCCTTTGACAACCAAGCAGAACCATTCATATAAGCGTACGCAACGTTGTTACATTCAAATTGGAACCAAGGCATCTTAGCATAAGGATTGGAAGGAGCCAAAGTAACAACAACCATCTCGCCAGCATCTTCTGTAATTTCTGTATAAATCGGCGTAGTCCATGCTTGAATAGACGTCCCAGCTAACATGAGATAGGATAAAGAGAGAGAAAATATGGGATTTTTTAAATTAAGTTTCATTATACCTTCATTTATTACAAATGGACTATAGTCCCAATATGCAACTGCTCATAAAGT
>Ga0207123_1021_pt1 | contig 36757 bp, 25 predicted proteins | sample Alteio_BWMinHeat_39_FD_153503 | JGI IMG/M metagenome (GOLD analysis project Ga0207123, IMG submission 153503) | Enriched cells from forest soil in Barre Woods Harvard Forest LTER site, Petersham, Massachusetts, United States -... | ecosystem: Environmental > Terrestrial > Soil > Temperate forest >... | reverse complement strand
ATTAAGGGCGCTACGATTGTGGCGTCGGATTCGATGACAAAGCGCGGCGTGTCGCCGCCTATCTTGCCCCAGGTTATTTTTTCATTAGGGACCGCACCGCTGTACGATCCGTAAGATGTTGTGGAGTCGCTGATTTGACAAAAATAGCTCCATAAAGGCACTTTTTCGTTGCCTAAATCGCGGCAGATCATTGGAACTACGCAAATGGGAAAGTCGCCGGCAATACCCCCGCCTATTTGGAAAAAGCCAAGGGGATTTTTTGCTGTTGTTTTTTGGTACCAATTGGCTAGATTAGCCATCTGCTCGGCGCCTGATTTAACTGTATTATAATGTTTGAGATCCCCTTTCATCACTTTAGCAACGAAGATATTAGCCGTCGTTGAATCTTCCCATCCCCCAACAAAAATCGGCAGGTTTTTTTGCTGAGCCGCCAGCATCCAGGAGTTTTTGGGGTCGATTTGATAGTCCTTTTTTAAATTGCCCGATGCAATGACTTGATACAGGTATTCATAAGGAAAATAGCTTTCGCCCTTGGCTTCTGCTTTTTTCCAGACGGTCATCAATTCAGCTTCGATTCTATGCACAGCCTTATCTTCAGGAATGCAGGTGTCAGTGACGCGATTCATGCCGCGAGCCAAAAGAGCTTCTTCATCTTGGGTGCTTAGATTGCGGTAGTGTGGTACTCGTTCATAGTGATCATGTGCCACTAAATTAAATAGATCCTCTTCCAGGTTAGCGCCTGTGCATGATATTCCGTGAATTTTGTCCTGTCGAATGAGTTCCGCCAGCGATAAGCCTATTTCGGCTGTGCTCATGGCTCCAGCAAGGGTAAGAAACATTTTACCTTTATTCTCGATGAGTTTTAACCAAGCTTCGGCGGCATCCACGCAGACTGCAGCATTAAAATGGCGGTAATGGTGCTGCATAAATGATTTGATTGTCATGCTTTAACTCCTGTATTGAAAACATAGGCTAGCATCTTATAAAGAAGTTTTGCTGCCAAAAAGTCCGGTCCTTTATTTGATGTATTGGGGCATAATTCGACGATATCAAATCCAATAATTTTTTTCTTCATGGCGACCATTTTAAGCAGACGCATCACTTGATACCAATCCAGTCCACCTGGCTCAGGCGTTCCTGTCGATGGCATAATAGCAGGGTCAAAAGCGTCGAGATCGAATGTTATATAGACATGCTCCGCCAGGCTGTCGACTACTTTTGTTTGCCATTCGTTTGAGCCATCAAGAGTGTGGGCAAAATATGTGTTCTCTTTGTCAAGGTATGGCAGTTCTTCCACACTCATGCTGCGGATGCCCACTGCGACGAGGTTTGTTATGCTGGGAATCTCCTTTACGCGAGCCATAGCAGAGGCATGGCTTAAAGGATCGCCTTCATAGGCTTGCACCAGATCAGCATGCGCATCTAATTGAAGCACGCTCATACCCGGATATTTTTCGGCATGGGCACGTATGGGTGCCGGTGAGATGGAGTGCTCCCCTCCAAGGGTAATGACAAATTGGTCATTGGCAAGATAGCTTTTAACTTCGCGATATACATTTGCAAGCATTTCTGCCGAGGTGCTGCCAGGCACTGATGGTGCGGTATAGATGCCTGTTTGATAGGGTTGCGAATTTGTTTCGATATCATAGACTTCTAGATTTCGCGAAGCTTCAATCAGGGCTGCCGGTCCGCGATCGCTCCCTTTCATGTACGTGGTCGTTAAGTCAAAGGGTACGGGTAATATGACTACCTTCGACTGAGGATTAGAGTATTCGTTTGGGAGCCCGCAAAATCTTCCTGCAATACCTGTCCCTTCACCAATCGTGCCCATATTAAACAACCAAATAGGTATAACTTTCCAGGGCCTCTTTATATTTCTTTTGCAGTTTAGCCGATTCTTCTGCAGACAAACGATTGCATTTGAGAGAAGTTTCGATTCCAGCACGCAGATGTTCGATAAGTTCTTGAGAGTTGTATTGTACATATCGAAGGACTTGACGGATTTTATCCCCTTCAATGACATGGTTGATTTGCCATTGTCCTTGACTGTCGAGTTCCACGTGGACGGCATTTGTGTCGCCGAAGAGGTTGTGTAGTCCGCCGAGAACTTCCTGGTAAGCGCCCACAAGGAATATGCCTAAATAATAGGGCTGCCCGGTTGTTTCATGCAGTTTGAGATAATTTTGAGAGCCCCTCTTATGGACAAATTCATCGATAGTCCCATCGCTATCGCAGGTTAAGTCGGCAATTATCCCTTTGCGTTTGGGTTCTTCATTTAGACGATGAATAGGCATGACCGGAAAGAGTTGATTGATGGCCCAGCAGTCTGGAATGGATTGAAAGATGGAGAAATTGCAAAAGTAGATATCGAGCAGTTGTTTATCAAGTTCTTTGATTTCATCGGGGATCTCTTGAAGCTGTGTTGAAACCAATCTCAATTTAGCAATGAGACGTTTATAGACTTGTTCAGCATAGGCTCGTTCGGGAAGCGTTAGCGTGTTGTGCACGAAGCATTCGAAGATTAATTCCTTTAATTCCTGCGCATCATGCAGGATTTCGAGGCAGTTTTCTGCGTTGAGTTTTTGATATAGCTCGAAAAGGTCTTTCAGGACTTCATTATCACTTGTCGGAGGTTCAAGTATATCGAGTGCATCAAGGGCTTGAGCGACATCAATGACTTCTGTTATTAAAACAGAGTGGTGGGCTACAATGGCTCGTCCGGATTCTGTGATAATGATAGGTGGATCGACATCAGCATTTAAACAGGCCTCTTTGATTGCCGAGACGACATCCCTGGCATACTCCTCGATGGTGTAATCCATGGATGAATCTGAACTTGAACGCGATCCGTCATAATCGACGCCGAGTCCGCCGCCGACATCAAAAAAGGATAATTGAGGACATTCCAGAGCCACTTCTGTATACATGCGCGAGGCTTCCGCGAGAACCTTTTTTATGGAAGCGATGGATGGAATTTGACTGCCTAGATGAAAATGAAGCAACTTGACCCAATGGATTTTTTCGGCATCTTTAAGGAGTTTTATTCCCTGCACAATCTCGTGGGCGCTTAGTCCGAATTTCGCCATATCGCCCCCCGAAGTATTCCAGCGGCCGCTGCCTTTGTTAAATGGGCGCATGCGGAAGCCGATTTCAGGTTCGATTTGGAGTTTTTGGGAAAGTTCTAATACCAGCTTAAGTTCATAGAATTGCTCGATGATGATGATGGGGCGGCGACCAATTTTTGTTGCCAGAAGGGCGATTTCGATATATTCGGCATCTTTATAACCATTGCAAAGCAAAAGAGCGTCCGGTGTATCGTGGATGCTAAGAACGGCAAGTAATTCCGGTTTACTGCCCACTTCCAGGCTTAGCAGACGATCTGTCCCTGCATTTTTGATGACGTTGACTACAGTTCTTTGCTGATTGACTTTGATGGGGTAAGCCAGTCTGAAGACATTTTCGTAGCGAAATTCATTAATGGCTGCATCAAAGGCGCGTTGGATACAGCTTATGCGATCCCGGAGGATATCATCGAAGCGGATTAGAACTGGGGCTTCAATGCCCCGTTTGACTAAAGATTGGACTAATTCGTAGAGATCCCCGGTGACGCCTTTAGGTTTGATTTTTACGGAAATGTGTCCTTGGGGATTCACTTCAAAATAGGGCATACCCCAAGATCGAACACCATAAGCCTCGCCAAAGAGGGCAGGGGTAGTATTGTGATTGGCCTGTTGTGGTTGAGTTGGTTTGAGAGGGTCAGGAACCGTCATGAAAACTCCTAATAATTAAATTTTTATTATGAGTTAATCGGTAATTTTGTCAATCGCAAGTAATGGGGTAGATAAAAGAACTTTTTCGCTTAGATAGTTTCTTTTCGATTAGACTGGTTTCCCGCAAAGGCGCAAAGTAGCAAAGAAGGCGATAACAAACAAAACTCAATAGACTCATGTCTTATTTTTATTCAACGCAAAGACGCAAAGTCGCAGAGACGCAAAGAGAATTTTTTTGCCTTAGAAAAGACAGAGATGAAAGAAATATTGGAAATAAGAAAATTTTTTTAAACGATATGAAATAATTTTCTTTTATTATTCATTTTGTATGCTTTTTCTTAGGTAAAAAGGTTCTCTTTGCGTCTCTGCGACTTTGCGTCTTTGCGTTTAAAAAATAAGACTCGATTCAATTTGAGTTTTTCTGGTTTTTTACATTTTTCGTTTAAATGCTATTTTTGTTACCACCAGAAAGTGACGCCTGCATTATATCCGTAGGTGCTCCAGTGATCCCAAAGCTCCCCTGATAGTTCGCTATAAAAGTCAAAACCATCGGCAAATTCTATGGAGAGATTTATTGCTCCAACAATGCCATCGCGGCCTTGATGGCATCCTTTAATGAGAAATGAATTTCCAAAATCGCGGAATTTGGCATGGATAGTGTTGGTGTGATGAAAATCATCAAAACGATGCTGCCAGGCAACATCCAAACAGCCTGTAAAGCAATCAAAGAAAGAGTCTTTCAAATGGAGCCCTAAATAGGTGCTGATCGGATTAGCGTGCTTATGAAGAATATCCAGATTAAAAATTCTGGCTTGGTGTTCATCGTAACCTTCTACGCGATAGAATCCAAATCCTACGCCGGCAAAAGGCTGTACAAGGACGCCATAGGGCGTGTAGTTAAGTCCAAATTCAGTATATGATTTGCCATGAAATCCTTTAGGAGAACTGCGCGCAGTGCTTTTATAGGTCCTAAATTCAATCAAGCGCTTGATATGGGAGCGGCTGTAACCTAGGATCAGATCGGAGAATGCATAACCGCATGAGCAGCTGTATGCCGCGTAAAGAGCTCCCTGGCCTGTATAGATCTTATTGTGACCACCCTGATTATAATGTAAATCATCTTCTTCATAATCAGCGCCAACGCCAAATAAAAAGCTAGGACAGAGGTAGGTGTGAGCTCCCATGCTGAAATCAAAATTATCCGCTTTATAACCTTTGGCGTTTCCGTTTCCATCTAGAAAGCTGCGGCCGCATTCTGCCGTCATCCACACTTGCAAATCGCAGCAATCGGTATCGCATGATGGAGGAAGAAGGTTTCTGATGGCATCATAAATCCTTCTATTAAATCTTCTGTCAGCATACTGTTCCGCATCAACAAGAGAGGTATATTGCTCGCCCGATATGGCATCCAGAGCTTGTTTCAAGTGTTTTCCGGTCAATGAATTTATATCATTGATGACAGCTGCTTGGGAAGGTGTTGGGTTTGTAAGCGATAGCAACTCTGCTTGAATGATGGCTTGGTTCTCGGTTAACCCCGCTTCAATGGAATTTTGACATATAGCCAAAAGGCAGAAGGCGCTTAAAATTAATTGGATCATAGTAATTCCTTAATCGTTAACAATGCCATAGACGCCATATCCAGTCGTAAATACTTGGGCGCTAGGCAGCAATTGGCTGATAAAGCGATTCCACTCAGTAATTGGTTTGGCTGATACATAAACGGTGTCTCCTGGTATTAATAGGAGGCTGTCATTCGGCAAGTGAATGATGTGCTCCCAGGCCAGGATATAAATTTTAGGACATTCTAAATTGCCGCGTATCACTTGGATTTTATGTTTGTCCCCTGTATATGGAATGCCTCCGGCATGCACCAAGGCTTCTCTTAAGGACATAAAACCATAAGGAAGATGAACCGGTTTGGGGACATTAACTTCACCCATCACCATCACGCTGCTATCTGATTTGTTGGCTATGAAGATTTTATCTCCTCCGCGCATGACAATATTTTGGCTCATATCCCCTTCGTTAATCAACTTATAAAGGTCTACAGCCATAGGGCAGCCATCACGTACGACGTAACTCAAGAAAAGATTGGCATCGGGAGGAATATGGGCATTAGCAATGACATCATATAAACGCATTTTTCCATCTACGGGAACATTTGCTTGCAGCACCATGCCTGTAATTTCAACTTTTCGCTTTAATCGATCTTTGTAGGTGACAAAAACTTCGACATCTTGAATTTGTTCTCTAAAGGCATCTTGCAGGCGGAATCGGGCTTCATCTAAAGTCAATCCTTCAACAGTTACAGGAGGGATGTCTGGCAAATCAACTTGACCATTTAGGACTCGAAAGCCGCCGACGGTGTTGTTGATGAATTGGATGGATTCCATTAAGTCTCTACGCTTGGGATGATAAATCACGATATTTAAAATATCGTCTTCGGCAATAACATCCTTGTATTCTTCCATGGCATCGCATGATATTTCTTCAACCTCAGTGCCTTCCATAGCAAGAATGGCAAATTTACCTTGGCGAATTATGTAGGAATCTATAACGAATTCATCCGCTCCCATGATGGCATAATCACAACGGGGAGTATTGCACCCTGTGCATAGCCAGAGCATAGTTAAAAATATTAAATACTGCATTCGGGAAGACCTCAACTCGGATTAAAGGCTGAAGGATAATGGATGAAGGAAAAAGAGTAAAGGATGAATCTAATGTGAGGAATTAATAACCGCGAAGCGGTGGAAGCATGTAGCCCCATGCGTTAGCATGGGGTTTAGTAATTCAAAATTTGAAGCCGTGAAACGGCGGCAGAAAACTACGATAATCTGTCACCGTTTCACGGCTGAAGTTTATTTATTATTCACCCCACGCTGACGCGTGGGGCTATATGCTGACACCGCTTCGCGGTTATTAAAGCTTATTGCAAGATTACTTCTATCGGGTCTCTAAAATAGGGCTGGTATACACAGCATCCTGAGGAAAGTAATGGCATTTGAAGTAATCAAAATGGCGGCGGAGATATTGGATATGCCGACGTAAAAAATGGGTCTTCAGAACTTCCAGATTATAATCTGCAGAATCCTTTACAATGTTTGGATATTCGTAGAGAGTGTCTTCATGGTATTTGCAAGTGTCATCATCGTTTTTTTCATAAAAGGATTCTAAATAGGAAATTTCCCATGGTTGAAAACATTTTAGCATTGTCCATTGTTTAACCTTTTTTTCTCCCCAAGTGGACATTTGCTCTAATTTCCCTAACAAGCGTCGTCCGTCAAGCGCAAGATCATCACTTCCAAAAGGGCAAATGCACAGCATAGCGATCGAAGAGACTATAAGGGCTATTCCAAAAAGAGGGGTTCTTACAATATCAGCCATTGATTTAGCCACCTCTCTTAAACAATATTCAAAAGAGCTGCCTTTTTTTATTATATGATAAAGAGGGATGACAATGCTTAGGTGATAGAGCGTTTTTTTGATGATCATCAAGGGTCTAAGTAAAAGATGTGCAAGACAACGTTCAAAAATTTCTCTTGGGCGGTGATCGACATAAAAACTCCATTCTTTTGTATCTATGCAGGCAGAATAAGTATGGTTGTGAATTTCCCCTGTAGGCTTAACTTCCGCCCAAGTCATTAACAGGCGTCCCCAGCGTGTTGGAGCCTCATTTGGGAAAGTGATTTTTTTCTGAAGCGAAGATAAATAGGTTTTACTCCACTCTTCATTAAAATCACGAATATATTTAAGTTCAGAGTAAGGGATTATTGGAGCTGCAAAGCAAGCAGTAGAAACCATTATTAAAGACCGGATTGAAGGATGTCGTGCATTTTGATTAAGCCCGCGATTTTGTGGTTTGAATCCACAACAGCCAAGACTGTAATCGGACGCTTTTGATCCTCTTCCATCACGTTTAATGCTTTGCTGGCGAGGTCTTCATCTAAAATATAACGGGGAGATGTGGACATTAGCATACCCATGGTAGCTTGTAAAGCCTCCGGTCCATGTTTTTGAAGGGCTCGTCTTAAATCACCATCGGTGAAGATACCTAATAATGTTTGCTCTTGATCGACAATCAATACGCAACCGCATTTTTTATTGGACAATTCGACCAGGGTATCGACAAGTTTATCACTAGGAGTGCATAGGGGTATGTCTTTGCCAGCCAACATAAGGTCTTTTACGCGAAGAGTGAGGCTTCGGCCAATTTTTCCTGATGGATGGTTCATAGCATATTCCATAAGACTAAAATTTTTGTGGGTCATCAAGGCTATCGCCATCACATCTCCAAAGATCATCTGGATGACAGAAGATGTGGAGGGAACCATATCAAACGGACATAATTCTTTTTCCAAGGGGAGCGTGACACAAAAATCGCAGGCTTTAGCTAATCGGCTTTTGCTATTATTGACGATGGCAACTAGTTTTACCCCTTTATTTCTTAAAGCAGGGATCAATTGCAGAAGTTCATCGCTTTCACCGCTTTTGCTGATCATTAAAAAAATATCATCTTTGGTTACAATGCCAATATCTCCGTGCAGAGCATTAGCAGGGGAAAGAAAAAATGCTCGTGATCCGGTAGAAGTTAGCGTTAGTGCGATTTTTTCAGCTACCATGCCGCTTTTTCCGACTCCTGTGATGATCATCAAGCCTTTACAGTCTTTCAGCATTTCAAATAATTGTTCACTGGATTTTAGGTCTAGGTGATCAAAAAAATTATTGAGAGTTGTTCTCTCTTTTTCAAAGAGTTCTTTTAACATGGATTTGTCCTGATTAACATTTCTATTATGGATTTTAATTCAGTTGAAGCATTACGCTCAAGCTTTAAAATATTAAGGAGGCTTTTTGATGACTTCTAAATTAATTCCTATTGTTGTTGCTGAAGGAGATGGGATTGGTCCTGAAATTATGGACGTTACGCTTCAAATTCTCAAAGCAGCATCTGCCCCATTAGACATTAAAAAAGTTGAAATAGGGGAGAAGGTTTACATGCGTGGTGTGCCAACGGGTATTGATCCGCAGACCTGGGATATCATCAGAACTAGCAAAGGATTTTTGAAAGCTCCAATCACGACGCCGCAGGGTGGTGGGTTTAAGAGTTTGAATGTCACAATTCGGACCTCGCTGGGTCTTTACGCCAACATCCGCCCATGCGTTTCCTATTATCCCTTTGTTGAGACGAAGCACCCAAAAATGGACGTTATTGTAGTCAGGGAAAATGAAGAAGATTTGTATACTGGGATTGAATATAGGCAGACCCCCGATACTTTTCATGCCTTAAAAATCATCACCCGTTCCGGTTGCGAGAAGATCATTCGTTATGCTTTTGATTATGCACGTGCTAACGGCAGAAAAAAAGTGACCTGCTTCACCAAGGATAACATTTTAAAGTTATCCGATGGTTTTTTTCATAAAGTCTTCAACGATATTGCCGCCGAATACACTGATTTGGAAAATGAACACTGGATTGTCGATATCGGTGCTGCCAAGTTGGCAGACACGCCTGAAGCCTTTGATGTCATCGTTTTGCCCAATCTTTATGGAGATATTCTTTCTGATGTCGCTGCTCAAATTGCAGGATCCGTCGGGTTGGCAGGCTCTGCCAATATTGGAGCGCATGGAGCGATGTTTGAGGCTATTCATGGATCAGCACCTCGGCGTGCCGGACAAAATCTCGCCAATCCTTCCGGATTAATTTTAGCCTCTGTGCTCATGCTGGCACATGTGGGCCTTCCGGATCTGGCGACGCTGGTGCACAATGCATGGCTGTGCACATTAGAAGAAGGCATTCATACCTATGACATCTTTAAACCCAATACGAGCAAGCAGAAGGTTGGTACTAAGGAATTTGGCCAGGCTGTCATTGCACGCCTTGGTAAAGTGCCGCATACATTGAAATCCGCCAACCATGCACAACAAGACAGTTTTTCCAAAAAGCAGTCTCATAAAAAGATGGAAATTCAGAAAAAAGAAACGATAGGAATTGATGTTTTTATACAATCCAATGAGCAGGTTGAAGAACTGCAAAAAAAATTGGCCGCATTGAATCTTCAAGATTTACAGCTCACGATGATTGGCAATCGCGGCGTTAAAGTATGGCCGAATAAAATGCCTGAAACATGTTGCAGCGATACATGGCGGTGTCGGTTCTTGTCGAAGCAAAAGGGCGGTGCGTTATCCCATGAACAGTTGGTAGTGTTGCTGCAGGCATTGACTTCCAAGGGAATTGATTTTGTGCAAACGGAAAATCTGTGCACCTTTGATGGACAGCCTGGTTATACCCTGAGCCAAGATGAACAATAATTCGAAAAGGGTATGACAAAAAACCATAATTGACACATGCCCTATTTTTATTAAACGCAAAGACGCGAAGAGAACATTTTTGACCTTAGAAAATAGATACAGGAAGAGATACAGAAGAAAAAATATTGAAGGGGAATGAAATAATTTTCTTTTGCTATCCAATCTGAATGTATTTTCTAATGCAAAAAATGTTCTCTTCGCGTCTTTGCGCCTTTGCGCCTTTGCGTTTAATAAAAATAAGACTTGTGTCAATCTGCATTTTTGCGTTTAATTTATTTCTTTAGACCTCATCGCATTCTAGGCCGGCTAATTCTTCTTGGTAATATAAGCGCTCATCAAATTCCCCTTCTCCACTGGCAACAAGGATTGCGCAAACTCCATCGCCAAGGACATTAAGGACTGTCGACATCATTTCCCTAATTCTATCGATGCTTACAAACAAGGCTATTCCTTCTAAAGGCAGTCCTGCAGAGCCAAAGACATAGGATAGCATGAGAAATCCTGATCCAGGTACTCCTGTAGCACCTATTGCTGAAAAAGTGGACGTAATGACAATGGCCACGAGGCTTTGCCAGCCAAGATCAATAGCATAAACCTGGGCTAAAAAGATGGCGCTCATTCCCTGGAATAGGGCGGCACCATTCATATTGACTGTAGCCCCTAAAGGCATTACAAAACTTGTAATCGATTTAGATACCCCTAGATTCTTTTGCACACATTGCATAGCCACAGGCAATGTGGCTGAACTGCTGCAAGTTGAAAAAGCCATGATAATAGCATCTCGCATTCCTTTAAAAAAGGGCCATGGACTGATCCTGGCTTTAAAATAAAGAGCCGAGCAAAAGACTATCATGATATGAACCAGGCAGGCGCAGTAATAGACAACGACAAATTTAGCCAGTGGCAATAGGACTGAAAGTCCAAAAGTTCCAGACATCCAAGCCATGATCCCAAAAACCCCATAGGGAGAGATTTCCATGATGATGGCTGTCAGGCGGGACATGACATCAAAAACGGATTCAAAAAAATCTGCAAGGGGTCTGCCGCTTTCCCCGGAAAAAGTGATGGCAATCCCTAAAAACAAGGCAAAGACCACGATTTGTAAAATATTCCCTTCCACAAAAGCTGCTATGGGATTTTTAGGAATAAGTCCGAGCAAAATATCGCTTAGATTCGTAGTGCTTGGTGCAACTAGGATTGAAGGGATTTGAATGTTTAGATCGAGACCCGGCTGAAAAATTTTTGCAAAGATGATACCAATTAGAATGGCTGCCAAGGTTGTTAACAAATAAGTATAGACTGTTTTTAATCCGATGCGGCCAAGCTTGCTTGGGTCCCTTATATGCGTTATGCCTACTATGATTGAAGCTAATACCAGCGGGATGATGATCATGCTGATAAGATTGAGGAAGAGCGTGCCTAAGGGCTTAAAAATTTCTGCTTTAGGACCTAATGTCATTCCTGCAAGCAATCCGCAAGCTAATCCAATTAGGATTTTTGTCCAAAGTTTCATTTATCTCTCGTTTTGTTAGAGGTCGATAAAGAATTGTCTTAAATTTGTAGTGGGGTGACAAGTCACCTCACTCCAAATTTAAGGCAGTTTTTTCTAAGCCTCTTAAATGCGCCGCTTTAGATCCCCTGTAACACTTTCTTTGAAATTATTCCATTCTGAATGCCCTTCAACTAGGCTTAAACGCATTTTAACCCATGCGATGGGCAGTGCAAGTTCTTTCATATCGAATATCTTTACTTTGTCTTTTTCTGTGCAAAGGAGCAATTCAGCGCCTTTTTGTTTGCATTGCAAGGCAAAATCGGCCAGTGTGGATGGATCAATGCACATATGATCCCCTGCAAAAGCACTATCGACAATAATGCCTCCTTCCTGCGTAACCGTATGCTCAAAGTATTCAGGATGTGCAATCCCACAGAAAATCCCCACTTTTTTGTCCTTCATTGATCCAAGAACTTCCCCTCTAAATGTTTCGATTGAAACAACTTCCATGCGCGTACCAACGACAGGAGCTTTTGTGTAGCGGGCGATCTTCTCCTTCATGTCTAAATACTGTTGATTATCGGCAACGTGATTCAAAATAATCAGATCGGCACGGGATATGGAAGAAATACCTTCTCTTAGCAATCCACGCGGCAGATAATGGCTTTGTCCAAAGGGATCTGTACTATCCATGACGACGACCTCGAAATCGCGCGCCAAACGGCGATGCTGCATCCCATCATCTAAAAGAATGAGTTGAGCGCCTGCGCGAGCTGCCATGTCGGAGGATTTATGGCGATTTTTGCCGACTATAACAATGGCTTTAGGCAAGTTCTGAGCAATCAAGAAAGGTTCATCTCCGCAAAATGCAGCAGATTGAAGTGGACCATCTCCTTTGCTAAGGATCACAGGCACAGCTAATTTTTCAGCTTGTGAACGATAGCCTCGAGAAAGTACGGCCAAACGAAAGTCCTCATAAAATTCCTGGGCAATCATCAGGGTAACGGGTGTTTTGCCTGTTCCTCCTACGACGATATTGCCGATGCTAATGACAACAGGCACAGGCGGCGAGTAGCAGCTCACCCAGCCTTGGTCAAAAGCCAGATTGCGGCAAGTGACAATCAAGCGATAGGGCCAGCTGAGGCACCATAAGGCAATTTTGAGCATAAAAGCGCAAAAGCCTTTTTGTTTACCGCTGATAACATCGACTAGGTAGTTTTCTAAATGCCTTTTCATAGATTAATTTATCTGCAGTGCTTCAGAGGGAGAAGGCATTTTTTTTTGGAAATAGTTGATATTCCACCATTTCAATGATGATGTGAATTGCGGCCATATGCGCTTCTTGAACACGGTCTGAAGTAGAAAATCCATCGATGCTAAGCTCTATATCCGCTACGCCTTTGAGTTTGCCCCCACCTTTTCCAAGAAAGGCAATGGTTGTCATCTTAAGTTTTTTGGCAGTTTCCATGGCTTTTATAATATTGGCAGAATTGCCGCTGGTGGTTAAGCCAACAAAAATATCCCCTGGTTTGCCGTAAGCTTCCAAAGCCCTGGAAAAGATAGCTTCAAAACCGATGTCATTTCCAATACAGGTGATATGTCCGGGCTCGGATAAAGAAATTGCCGGCAAGGCAGGACGATATTCGCGGAAAAGTCCGGTGAGTTCCTCTGCAAAGTGAGCTCCGTCGCAAAGGCTGCCTCCGTTTCCGGCTATCAGCACTTTATTGCCTTGCTGGAAGCAATGGCTAAGCTTTAAGGCGGCCGCTTCCATGAAGGCGAGTGCCGAGGGGGTTTGAAGCTTTGTTACGGCAGCAATGGAATCGTTAACTGATTTTAAAAGAAGGTCTTGCATAATGAGTAATGGGTTTTAGTCTATTGTCTTCTATTTATCCGATTAGAATCAAGTCTTTAGAACAAAATTCCTTTTTGTCATTACCCAAGAATAAATCCTTGTTATTGGGCAAATAGTGTATACCGAAAATCATTCAAAATTTGGTTTTTGAGCGCGCCAAAGCCCCGGGGTTGAACGATCGTAAGTCACCTAGTATTAGCAATACAAGGTGACTTACGATCGTTCAACCGCGGGAGCTTTCGCGCAGCTCAAAAACCAAATTTTGAATGATTTTCGGTATAAAATACCAGCTTATCCTGTTGTCATTTAATATCAAGTTTATTAAAAAGCCACTATCGTGGCAATTGCAGAAGTCTAATCGTGTTAGAGTCTCGAAGAGACGGTTAGTGTAAAGCCCATGATGTAGTGCCGAAGGTGCAAATCGTGGGACACATCAGTGAAGATGAATCAGCCTCGAAGAGGTTACTAGTGTCTTTCCCCGGGTATAGCGCCGAAGGCGAAAACCCGGGAGTTTGGTATAGGAAAACGTCGTTTACATATAAATCATTAAAATGTGAAATAAATTTCTTAAACTATTTCATGTATGAATTGCCCCGGGTTTTCGCCTTCGGCGCTACACCCGGGGAGAGACACTAGTCACCTCTTCGAGGCTGGTACATCTACAATGATATGTCCCACGATTTGCACCTTCGGCGCTACATCATGGGCTTTACACTAGCCGTCTCTTCGAGACTCTAACACGATTAGAGTTCTGCATTTGCCACGGTAGTGGCTTTTCAATAAACTTGATAATAAATAAAAAGCCGATATATCTCGGCCTCAGAGGGGTATTGCTATTCCTCGTCAACATGTTCTCTACGTTTATAAGGGAAGTACGTGTCTAGGGCTAAGGTTTTTGCAAATTTAGAATAATTTAGGGATCTTCCTTGCAGCAATTCATTAAGCTCTGCTTCTGCGATTGGAGATTTAGCTTTCTTGGCGGTGTCTATAGCTACGAGAAGGTCAATACATTCATAAAAGTTACCCTTCCAGATTTCTCGTAGCTTTGATGTAAGTCTTTCTGCTTCTGATGCATGAGGTGTCTTCCCAATAGCATCAATTTGTTTATGAAGTTCTGCAATATTTGATAATGCCCCTTCTAATGCTGCCCTTGATTCTTCTGCTTTTTTTAAAGACTTGAGAGTATCTATAGTGGTCTCAAGCGATTCAAAAGCTGTCTGGCTAGCTTGTTTCATCGCGTTTAATTGCATTTCATTGGCTAAATAGGTTTTTGTATTTGAGGCGGCAGCAGGGGATGAGGAAGGCGATGTTGTTAAAAATAGGTCAATACCATCTCTCCATTCATTAAAATGTTTAAGAAAGGGGTTCCCTGGTTCAAAGGCATAAGAGGATTCGATTACCGTGATGCCTGTCTTTACCAAATTCCAAAACATAGTAATTTTATCCGCTTTTTCTTTTTTCACGCCTGATAAAGGATATAAGAATTGGACGTAGCGAAAGGCATCGGTGAAATATAATAGATCGTTACGACTATCGCCATTATCTCGACGAGCTTTAGGATTATTTATTTCATAGACAAATCGTCCGCCATTTTTGACTAATTTTCCTGGGGTTTCATATTTTTGCGCCGTTCCGGCAAGAGCAAAAGCCGCTACTGATGCGACGGGATCAAAATCAACAATGAGTCTTTTTATTGGCTGCGAGGAAGCTCCTCCAAAAGACAACCCTCCTACTAATGTTGACAATGCGGGAAAATAGCTTGCTGCGGTTGCTACAGCAGCTCCAACTCCCCCTGAAAATCCTGTTACTACGGGTGCTGCACTCATAAAAACCTCCTTGATATATTATTAGTTACTACCATTTTGCTTGTGGGGGCATGGAGCACAAAATTGCCTCCGGATTGCCCCCTGAAAGGAATCCGAAACGCGTGCCGCGGTCGTAAAGCAGATTGAATTCAACATAATGGCCTCGTAAATGCTGCTGCCTGTCTTTTTCTTCCGCGGTATAAGGTTGAGGCACTCTACGTTGATAGATAGGCAGGATAGCGTCTAAAAATGTATTGCCAACAGTCTTCCATAAAGTTAAATCGCGCTCAAAATTCCCGGTATTATAGTGATCGAAGAAAATTCCGCCAACACCTCTTTCTTTTTTCCAATGGGGGATGTAAAAATATTCTTTAGCGTTTTTTGAAAAGTCGTCGTATATTGTATTACCAAACGGATTTAACGTTTTTTTTGCCGTTGCATGAAAGTGTTCGGAATCTTCTTCATAAGGAAATCCCATGGGCGTTAAATCGTAACCCCCACCGAACCACCACTTGGATTCTGTCTCGATATAGCGCACGTTCATGTGAACGGTTGGAGCATGTGGATTGGCCATGTGTGTGATTAAACTGACGCCGGTGGCAAAAAATGGACCGCTGCCCTCTTGGGTAGGAAATTTATCGCCGGATACTCCGGACCAATTGACGGCGGCTTTTTCAAAGATTTTACCTCGCAGAATAGAAATCTCTCCACCCCCTCCTGAATGATGTTCCCAAGGCTTTCTATGGAAAGATTCCCCGGATTCCAATCCTTCAAAACCATGGATAATGTCATCGCGCAAGGCTTTTAGATGAGTAACAATAGAATCGCGTCGAGTCTGTGTTTGAGTCATAGGATTAATTTCCTTATATATGTTTTCCGATGTCGGCAAATGTTGGCTTAACCAGACGTAGATAATCCTTAAATTTGATTTTAATCATTTCGCGATGTGAACCTGCATTGAAAACTACAGATTCATTTTCCTCAAGGGATTTATCTGCATAAACCTTTAAGTTGGCTAATTGTCCAAATGGCGGCATGGCCCCGACTTCAAAATTTGGAAATAGCATGGCGACTTGTCCTTCAGTAGCTAATTGGATGTCGTTAGTATTGAGGGCTGCTTTTAATTTTGTGAAATCGATGAGATGAGTGGCTGGCAGCACGCACATAAGAAGTTTGTCATTAGTTTTGATGATGACAGCTTTAATGACATCACGGCCCACGATATGTTGTGCTTGGGCTATTTCCATGGCTGTGAATGCCGTTGGATGTTCGAGCAGTTCATAAGTGATTTTTTCTTTTTTCCAGCATCTGCTTGACTGTTATTGAAGCACCCATCTTTAACTTCCTTTTATTTATAAATATAAAATAAGATAAAAAAATTAATAATCGCTCATAAAGTACATAATGATAGCTTACGAAATTATTTGCATTCTTTTCTGTGGTTCCTTGTTTGCAGGGTTCCTTGGTTCTCTGTCTGGACTAGGCGGAGGCTTGATTATCGTTCCATTGATCGTATTGGGTTTAAATGTCGATATCCATTATGCCATTGGCGCAAGCTTAATTGCTGTCATCGCCACCTCTTCTGGTGCTTCTGCGGCTTATGTCAAAGAAGGGTATACCAACATACGCGTAGGGATGTTTTTGGAAACCGCTACCACAATTGGCGCTCTCAGTGGAGTTTTCATCGGACTGCTCCTCCCGGCCTACGCCCTTTCCCTTATTTTTGGATTTATATTGTTATATTGTGCTTGTTCCTCTTTCTTCTCAATTGACGTCGATCATCTTGCCTTACCTACTGATAAACTAGCTGCCATTTTTAAGCTAGATAGTACTTGTCCTCCCAATTCGCAAGTTTATCATGTGCAGCATGTTCCCCTGGGATATGCCATTATGTTTGTAGCCGGTGCTTTATCCGGTATTTTAGGCATTGGTTCGGGTGTATTAAAAGTACTGGCGCTGGATCGGGTGATGCAGCTACCTTTCAAAGTATCGACGACCACCAGCAATTTTATGATTGGGGTGACGGCAGCTACCAGTGCCGGTTTATATTTGCATTTAGGATATATCGATCCTCTTTTGGCCATGCCTGTCATGATGGGGGTGGTAGTCGGATCGTTTTTTGGAGCCCGCTTATTGCCTCATATTAGAACAAAACGACTAAAAAGCCTCTTTGGTTGCTTGATGATCATCATAGCGGTTCAGATGATTTATAAAAGTTTAGGAAGTGGATAAATGGATGATGAAATGCGCTATGGAGAAATTTTTCTTAGCAAAGTTTTAAAATATGGACTGATATTATCTTTATTGATTGCTTTTCTGGGAGGAGTCCTGTTTCTCTGGCAGCATGGCAATCAGAGTTATGATTTTCATGTTTTTAAGGGTGATTTGCATCAGCTAGCTAATTTTGAAGATATTGCGAATGGAATATTGCATTATCGAGGTTTTGCTATAATGCAGCTAGGAATTTTATTTTTGATAGCTACTCCTGTGGCAAGAGTTGCGGCGTGTGTGTTTATTTTTGCATTGCAGCGCGATTATATGTATGTAGGGATAGCAGGTTTTGTCTTGATGATTTTATTTTACAGTCTGTTTTGGAGGACGTTTTAAACAGGAAAGGAAAGCGGTGACAAGTCACCGCACTCCAAATTTAATTAGCTATTTTTTACTGTAATTTTCTTGGATTGGCTGTGCTGTGCCTTAGTAAAAGTAATTTTCATGACGCCATCTTGATAGACGGCTTTAGGCTCTTTGGTTTCATCTGTTTGATTGGGTAGGGTCAGACGGTATGAATAGGTGTTGGAAGCTTTGCGATAATAGCGCTTTTCTTTATCCTCTTCTTCCTCTTTTTTTTCACCTTTGATCCATAAAACACCCTTTTCTAAAGTCACTTCGATGTCATTCAGCTTCAAGCCTGGCAATGAGGCTTCGACATAAATATTTTTTTTGTCTTCAGAGACTGTAAGGCCACTTCCATCTTGATGAATGAGTTCTCCGAATTGATCAGTTAACTCATCTAAAATTGAGGGAAATAGACCTAAACGAGGAAGTCTCAAATTTGGTTCTATGCGACTTAAACTGTTTTGTGTGGTTTGTGAGCGTACCATAATCAAATCTCCTTGTTAATGTTGACGGCGAATTCGAAGTTAGGATTAAAGTAATTATTTGTCAATATTTTGATTAGTTCTATATATATAGATTTTAGTGTGATATAGATCGCTAACTTCATAAGTAGCAACAGGTTCCCACCCTGGAACGGAAAAAGTATGACTGATGACCCAGGATCCTGGTTGCAATTCATTTTCAAATTTGCTTTTCAGACGGAGCATCGCTCCGGGATATAAATAGCAGATCACCAATCCTGCCTGATTGATATTGGTAGAAAAAAAATCTTCCTTTAGCAATCGTACGTTGGGAATCTTTGTCAAAAACAATCTTCTTTTTGAAATCCAGTAGGGGATGGGAGATGTCTCATAGCCAAGCACTTGGTGGTCTGGATAATATAGACCCAAAGGCATTACTAGCGTACCCCAGCCGGATCCTAAGTCATAGACTTTTCCCGACACTTTTTCCGGTGGCGGTAGAATGTCGAAAAGTTTTCGTTTGACTTTACCCATCGTGGGCATCGGGGAAATGCCATTTTGCATGGTCCAAATCACAATCGAAACCATAATGAAATTAAGGGGGATAAGGACAAGGAGAATAAAGAACCAATCCATTAGAACTCTTGCATAATTATTTACGACCTCATAGAAAAACAACTTGCGAAGGCTTTCTTAATGACTGTATAATAGGCTAAATTTAAAATTTCGAATACATGAATTTTTGCGAGAATAAATATGACTGATATGGAAGAGCCTGAAGATTTTATACAACAAACCGTTCAAAAATTTATCGAATACAATGGAGGGGATGCTACAAGCTATGAAGGCGAACTCGTTACGCAAATCATAGAGACAGCCCTAAAATTGCTCACAGAGAAGCATGATCTCGGTCAACTAAAGGTCATTTCTCGCGCTATTAAAGAGATGCGCTATGCCTATCGCGTATTTAATAATTATAAGACCGGACCTTGCATAAGTATTTTTGGTTCTGCAAGAACCCCGGAAGATCACCCCGATTATCAGATGGCTAAAGAATTCAGTGCTGCCATTGCCAGGGAAGGTTGGATGTGCATCACAGGGGCGGCAAATGGCATCATGAAAGCCTGTGTGGAGGGGCCTGAGAAGGAAAACAGTTTTGGCTTATCCATCCGATTACCTTTTGAAACTCCGACTAATACCGTGATCGAAGGGGATCCCAAGCTCATATATTTCCGTTTCTTTTTTACTCGAAAATTGATGTTCATGAGTCATTCACAAGCCATGGCAGCATTTCCTGGTGGGTATGGAACCATGGACGAAGTTTTTGAAATGCTGACATTGATCCAGACTGGAAAGTCTAATATCATTCCTATCGTATTGCTTGAAGGGGAAAACGGAGCATATTGGAAAGAATGGCAAACTTATGTGACGAAGCAACTTTTGCAAAATCAATGGCTTAGTCCGGAAGATGAAAGTCTCTTTTATATTGCCTCTTCTCCTGATGATGGTGTGAAGCATATATTGAAGTTTTATTCCCGTTATCATTCCAGCAGATATGTCAAAGATTTGTTGGTGTTGCGTTTACTTCGTCCATTGACCCCAAAGCAAGTTAAACTTTTGAATGATGAATTCAAGAGATTGGTCGTTAAGGGTTCGATTGAAGCGGTATCTCCTTTAGAGGGGGAGACCGATCATTTGGAGCTGCCCCGTCTGGCATTTGAGCATACCCGAAGAGATTTTGCCTTGCTAAGACAAATGATCGATCGAATCAATGACTTTGAGTGATTTTCGATATAGATAACACATTAGAAATAGTTACAGGAAACAGTCGATTTTTTTTCCAGCCTCAAAGAGGTGACTTGTGTACAGCACATGATGTAGCCCCAACGGGGAAAATCCGTGGAAACCCGCTACCAAAGTAGTTTATGCTAGTAATATGAAAATGTACTCTTCAAGTTTTGGCAATATTTACGAATGATATCTCTCTTACGACTTCCCCCGGATTTCACCTTCGGTGCTACATCCGGGGAGAGACACTAGCCGCCTCTTTGAGGCTGATTTTTTTAATGATTTAACCCACGATTTGCACCTTCGGTGCTACATCATGGGCTTTACACTAATCACCTCTTCGAGGTTAGAGTTGAATTTGAAGGGGGCTGTTTGGTACCTTAAAGTTAAGCCGGAGAAATCGCCGACTGTGACTGTGATAGAGATATCGATGGCCTACTAACAGAAGCTGACGATTGAGTTCTGGATACCTCTGCCTTATCTTTAGCCAGTTTTGGTGCAGCAGTTCCATCACCGGGCATTTTACCTTGAGCCCATTGCGTAATATGTTCTGCTGTGACCTTCGATGGATCTGGATTGCCTTTTTCATCAATTAACTTATATTGCTGTGCAATTTGGGTTTTAAATCTTAGGGCAGAGGGTGTTTGGGTAGCAGCTTCCCGTGCACTTCTTGATTGAAGTTCAGTTGCAGATGTACTTAGGCTTGATCTCTGAAAAGAAATACTAGAGGCCGAATCATCTATAAAATTTTGCATCAATGAAGTTGATGCTCTTTCACCTTCAGTAGTAGAGGCAAGATGAAGTAGAGGGTTGTTTTTTTGAATTTGTGCCGCCTGAGCTGTGGTTTTTGCTTTGGCTAAAGCTGCGGCAGGCCCTGCCAACATATCGGCTTGATGCCGTTTTGCAGCATCGGCTTTTTCTTTAAACTTCGATATTCTACTTTTCATTACACAAGAACAGATACAACTAACAGCAAGAGGTAATGCGAAAATTATAGGAGTAGCTGCACCAAATGTAGCTACAATTACAGCCAATGCTACTACCGTCGATAACAATATACCTATCACCCCTGCCATAACCGAAAAGAAGCCTACAACAAAATCCCATTTACTTTTAGTCAGTTTTTGTTCCGTTTCGGCCTTAGCATTTGTTTCTAATAGATCTCTCCTTGAGGTACAGATAGCCATCCTATTCCCCAATTCAGTTTTAAATGCGTTTAACTCTCCAGTAAGCTTAGACTTCACCCCTTCTAATCCGATTTTAGTCTTCTCAATTGTAGCTTTATGAGTCTTTGCTTCACTTATTAAATCATCAAAGGGTTTCTTTTGTGCAATCTCTATTTTAATATTATCTTCGATTGGTTTTTTTTTGACCCCTATCTCTGCTTTTTGTTTAAGCAATTTTTCAAGATCCTTTTCCAATGAAGCTTGTAACTTGGGATTTTGTTTGTTTGACTCTCCTAGTTTTATCTTTATTTTTTCTATTTTGCCATCTACTTCACCTAGATCTTTGTTAATTTTTCCTAAATCTTTACCCAATTTCTCCAAATTTTCCTTTATCTTCACAAACGCCGGATCTTTTTCTCTCTTTTCTAGTGTCTGCTTAGCCTGTTGCCAATCCCCAGTATTTTTCAATCTTGTAAATTCTTTATCGATTTCGGCGTCAACACCTTTAATGGCTTTTTCTAGTCGAGGTTTATTTTCGAGGTGTTTAGCCTTCATCTCAGCTAATTCCGCTTGATGCTGAGTTTTTGGCCCCTCAACTCCCGATTTATTCTCTTTTCCAGAACTTATATTATCGAAATCTTTAATTTTCTCATCCAATATAGCTTTCTCGTCGGCATTTCCTACCAACGCCTCTCTCCTGGCCAGATGCATGCTTTTCATATTCTCTAATTCCATCTGACTTTCGGTTTTAGGCACTTGAACATCCGTTTCCATGGCCAATAAAGTCTCATCAATATTTGCAATTTCCTCATCGCAAAAGGAGAGTTCAGTCGCTATCTCTTTCAAATGATTATTTCCATCTATAATTTCTTTAGTTTTGCTGGCCATTTGAAAAGCCCCAAAGAGAATGGCTCCTGCGCCTGTGGCAACAAACCCAGCGGCGGTGGCATTGAATATGGTGGAGGCATGCGAAGATACTGATGCAAGTCCGCTTGTAACATTAGAAAGTACAGGAGTTGAGTGTGCAGCTGCAGCGACCGAAGATAGGGCAGAACCAACATTGGCTGCACTTGCCGCTTCAGCTAAAATAGTAGCTACTTCAGCACTACTGCCTACAAGGTATGAAATATTGGACAAATCTTGCATAATCGTGCTAAAACTCAGTTGCTGTTTTAATTCCATCATTTTACTTTCTTGCTTTAATATGCCTATTTTTAATTTCGCTATAGCTCCTTCTTGTCCAGGAATCTTTTCAAATTCAGTTATTTTTCCACTCAATTTACTAATTTCTTTTTCACAAGTTCCAATCCGCTTATAGATTTTAACCTGCTCTTTCAAGCTTTGAAAAGAAGCCCTCCCAGCTAATCCAGAAGAATAAATATCAACAATTCCACCTCCAGCTAGTCCTAAACCTTTACAAAACGCGGACAATTTTCCAAAAGCCGCACTAAGGTTACCTTTGGAGGAATGAGAATCTTTAGAAAATACATCAGATAAACTCAATGAACCATCGGCTAATGCATTGACAATAACAGCTGCGCCGAATGCTTCATCAGATTTACCTTTTTCTGCGTGTGCGGCTGTTTTTTGTTTCGCTTCCCGCTGTTCAAGTGTAAGTGTCTCCTTCGCGACATCTTGGTCTACTTTAGTTAATGCTACTCCTGCTGTAGCTTCGTTTTTTTTCGTCTTTAATTTAGCTGCTAAGTTCATTCCTCCTGGCAAAACAAGATTTCCATGTGCGGCCTTTGCCTGTGTTATCAGACCAATAAATTTACTTGGGATTTCACTAATATTTTGATTTTCTGCTCTAACTTCAGGAGGGGTAGCTCGAACAAATTCTTTTGATGGCTTTAAAACAGTTTGAGGATTGCGAATTTCTACAGAAGCTCCACCCCATGCAGTAGTTACATTGCGTTTTGAATCTACATCCCCGGGTTGGATTTGTTGAGCCAACGTATTTACTCTCTCAGAAACAGGGGGTGTCTCAAGATGAAGGGTTTCTATATCATCTTCCTCTGCCCGAGTTACTCTTCCAGCAGGTTGAAAAGAACCTCCCGCAATCATTGGATTTCTAGATTCACCAACACTCATAAAATCCTCCCTCTTATGTCAAGGAGTACGTTTCTAGGTTTAAGTAGACTCTATTTGATCTTTTTCATCTTTTTCTTGATCTTCTTTCCCTTTCTTAATCTCTTCATAAATCTCTTTAAGTGTTTTTTTACCACTTGCTACCTCAGTAATATTGTCACCAAAGGTCATCATCATGGTGAGCGCATTGCCAACGATAGTCATTATCAAGTATGGATCGATCGAAGGTCCGGGGACCAGCAAGCTATAGCGGTAAAAAACGACTTTATCCAATTCACTAAACTCAAATCCCGGTAACTCATTGCTCAGATTCGCTAACAAAATCAACCGGGATAAATCCCACATGGCACTTTCCTTAACTTCCACCTTCATAGGCATGGTGAACTGCATGTAGTAGTAACCCTGTTCATTCATTGGAAATCCAACACTATCCTCTTTAGTATCAATGTCTTGTTTGGAAATCCTTAACTGTAGGACCGAACCACCCCCACCCTCTTCCTCTCCCAGAGAAACAAATAAGAAATCGAAAGGCACTTCTTTTGTTGCTTTGAGTGTTTCGCATGGAAACCCTTGAGTTGTAAAAAATTCAGTCAGCGCTTTTAAGGTTAGTTCTACCATGTCACCTTATGTTTAAGGTTTTGCCTATAAATCATTATAGCACATTTAAATAAAAAAATAACTATATTAGTAATTTAATTAATTGTTTTAAAATAATTTTCTGTAGCCATGCATTTTTGAATTTACAATTTGCCCTCATGCGCCAAAAATATAGCAATTTTAGAAAAGGTAGAGAGTTTTAGAGTGAAAAAATAATCTTATAGCATAAAATTGTTAAAATCGGGCATCGTCGTGAGGAAATATAATAAACCTAGAAACGAGCTATGAGGAGGAATGCAATGGCACTCAAGAAAGCCGATATTGCTAAATTTAAGAAGCGATTAGAAGATATGCACCGCCAGCTCTCCCATTCGCTTAAAGGATCGACGGAAGAGGTTAAAAAGCCTGATGAAGCCACTGGTTATTCGCAGCATCAAGCTGACCAAGGCACTGATGATTTTGATCGCACTATAAGTCTTGAAGTCACGTCACGCGAATACAATATTTTGCGCCAAATTGAACGTGCTTTGGAAAAAATTGAGGAAAATACCTACGGTATTTGCGATATCTCTGGTGATGAAATTCCTTTTGCCCGTCTAGATGCTGTTCCATATGCTAACATGACTGTTAAAGCGCAGGAACAGATCGAAAAAGGGATGTATTAAGCTCTAGTGCATAGTATAAATTTGGAGTGCGGTGACTTGTCACCGCTTTTTCAACACATTTATACAGCGATAACTTGCTGCCAAGTCATGCTACGGTAAAATTATTTTGGAAAAGCGGTGACAAGTCACCGCACTCCAAATTTAAAGCTTTTTTTCAATTGCTTGTGCTTATTGTTCTTTTCTCAACTCACTGATAATTGCTGCTAACTTATTAAGTTCTTCCTTTGAGGCTATATTCTTAGCCTCTTGCGTAACAGGTAGTAGTTTAGGGGGTTGACATCGGATCCAATGAAGATAATTACAGGCCAAGGATATTTGCATGGGTGAGGGTTGTTTATTGAAGAATTTTATAGCATCAGGGTTCTCTGCTATTTTTTTTTGCATGTGTTCCAGAAAATGAGATCCCGGATCCTCCTCATATAACACTCGATTATCTCCGCAACATAAACAGAAATGGTCCCTCATAATACGAGCTGTCTTGGCTGAAGCGGACTCTTTTTTCGGTTGTACTGCATTAGCTTGTTGATCCTTTATTCTATGAGCTTCCTGAGTACCTTTTTTAATTTCAGATTCAGGTTGCCCGCAGGTGATGCAGTAAGGTCCTCTTGCATGTCTTTCTTCTATGGTCAATTCTTCCGAGCTATCTTGATAGAAACTCCCTTCGAATCCAGAAGGCGTTGGACTACCCATATGAGAAGGCATTGGACTACCCATATGAGATGGTGTTTGACTATCTCTAAGAAATGAGGATCCATTATCAAATTGCATTTCGTAACTGGCTTCGGAAGCCGTTCCGAATACGGAAGGTGCTGGGCTGGCTCTATTCGAATGGGCCGGGCTCGCATGGTAACTAGATGAGGATGAAGCATAATTTGGGCCCTTGAAAAGGGGGCCAGTTCCTGCAGCAGTTCCTGCGCTTCCAGCGGGGTGGTTATTTGCGCTTTGAGATGCACTGGATGTTGGCGGATTTTGTTGGGGAGGGAGATACATTGCTCTTACGGGTGTATTAGAGTAGCCAGGGTGCCCTACATTTTGGTAAGGATTTACTTGTTGTTGGGGATATCCTGTTGGAAATTGTTGTTGTTGGAAATAGTGAAAAGCTTGTAGGACTACAGGAGGTAGCGAACTTTGATGAAGTGGATAATTGGGGGCAGGTTGATACTGTTGAGATGCAGGATGAAACTGTTGAGATGATTGAGTAGGAGTATAGGATTGCGCTGCCTTACTGAGGGGTGTGTTTGATCGCGAACCCTGTGGTTGGAATGTGTTTGCTTGGACGTTTGATTGATAGTAGGGATGAATACCAGGCATTCCAGACATAATTTACCTCTTTTATATTAATTATTATGTTAATATGTTTTAATCGTTTTTTAGTTGCGTAAATTATAACATGATTCTTCTTTTAATTAAAGAAGAAAGTGATTAAACAAATTTTTTTATATTACGATTGTAAGCCGGTCGTTATTCAAAAGTTGGCTTTAATCTTTCGCTTATGGCTTGTCCTGCCAACCAGGAGGTTGTCCAGGCATTTTGAAAATTAAATCCCCCTGTCACGCCATCGATATCCAGTACCTCGCCTGCAAAATACACACCCGGACAAATAGTGCTTTCCATTGTTTTGAAATTAATTTCGGAGAGTTTTACCCCCCCACAGGTCACAAATTCATCTTTATATGTGCTTTTCCCATCAATTTGAAAAATTGAAGCTTGAAGAGTTGCCATCAGAGTTTGCAAATGCTGCTTGGATAATACAGCCCAGCGCAGTTCTTTAGGTATTTCTGCAATTTCAAGTAAAGCTTTCCAAAGGTTTTTTGGTAAAGGACAGGGTGATTCACTCCCCACTTGACGACTTGCAAACTCTTGACGATATTTTAAAAGGTGGTTTTTCAACTCATCAACGCTGAAATCGGGAAGCCAGTTAATTTTGAGACTGGCTTTATATTTTTTGTCATGGAGGAAACGAGCGCCCCATGCTGACAGCTTTAGGACGGCTGGTCCGCTAAACCCCCAATGAGTGATGAGTAAAGGTCCTATTTGCTCAAGATCTGAATCAACAATCGAAAGTTTAGTTTTAGGTACAGAAATGCCGGCAAGTTCATTGAGAGGAGAGTTTGGGATGTTAAAAGTAAAAAGGGAAGGCACTAATGGAATGATGGTATGCCCGAGCTTTTGAATAAGTTCATGAACCTTATGAGCGCTTCCAGTAGAGATCAAGAGCGAATCACAAAGTAGTTGTTCCCCATCGGATAAAGTCAGTAGAAATTGGTTTTTTATCTTTTCACATTCGACAACGCCTTTTTCGGTCCATATTTTTATGCCGTGAGCTGAGGCTTGCTGCATCAAGCAGGAAATAATTGTTTCAGAGTTATCAGAAGTTGGAAACATGCGTCCATCATTTTCAACCTTAAGTTCAACTCCTTTGGATTCGAACCATTGGATTGTATCGCGCGGTTGAAAGCGTGAGAATGGACCGCGCAATTCTTTTCCACCTCTAGGGTAGTTTTGTACGAGGATGGCAGGATCAAAGCATGCATGGGTGACATTGCATCTACCTCCGCCGGAGATTTTAACTTTTGTTAGGAGCTGCCGTGTTTTTTCCAGGATGATGATTTGAACGTCTGCGAGTTTTTCTGCACAGGAGATAGCGCCGAAAAAACCTGCAGCCCCACCACCGATAACAGCTACAGTTTTTTTATGGCTCATTTGTCAGCAATCTCTTGGTCATTGAATTGATTTTCAAGATAATAATCGAAGTGAGGGGCATCAACGTCGTCATTGTCAGCATCAAGTTGAGTTTCGGAAGTTTTTTCGGGCTCAGTCGTTTCAATTAGCTTTGCAGCTTCTTGATCTATTGGTTTATTAGAGGTTTCGACAGCAATTTGAGAATCATCGAAAATAGCTTCAACGGAATAATCGAATTGAGGCGGCTCGATGTCGTTGTTATCAGTTTCAAGTTGGGCTTCGTTGGCATTTTCGGAATTAGATTCCTCGATGTTTGCAGAAGAAACTTCAGTAGGGTTTGTTGGGTTTATCAATTGATAATTTATAGGTTGTGCAAATTTTAAAGCTTTTGAGAGTTCGTTATCATGTAAATCAAATTTAGAGTTGTTTGTATCATTAGAAGAAGAGTCAGTTTCTACTTCCACTTGTGGAGTTTCTGGAATATCCTCGATAGGATCAGTTTTGATCTCATCTTCTACAGGCTCTTGTTGAGCAGGAGGGAATTGATCTTCCGCAACAGCATGGACAGGGGCTTCTTCTTCTTCTTCTTCTTCTTCTTCTTCTTCTTCTTTAGATTCTTCCTGAGGTTCAGATTGGTCGTCATGAGGCTGTTCAACTTCAGTACTTTCGATTTTCTCAGAAGAAGATTCAGTTTCTACTTCTGCTTGTGGAGCTTCTTCAATATCCTCGATAGGATCGGCTTTGATCTCATCTTCTGCCAATTCTTGTTGAGCAGAAGGGATTAAATCTTCCGCAACAGCATGGGTAGGGGCTTCTTCTTTAGATTCTTCCTGAGGCTCAGGTTGGACGTCAAGAGGCTGTTCAACTTCAGTACTTTCGATTTTCTCAGAAGAAGATTCAGTTTCTACTTCCGTTTGTGGAGCTTCTGCAATATCTTCGATAGGATCGGCTTTGATCTCATCTTCTGCAGGTTCTTGTTGAGCAGGAGAGATTAGATCTTCGGCAACAGCATGGGTAGGGGCTTCTTCTTTAGATTCTTCCTGAGGCTCAGGTTGGACGTCATGAGGCTGTTCAACTTCAGTACTTTCGATTTTCTCAGAAGAAGATTCAGTTTCTACTTCCGCTTGTGGAGCTTCGGCAATATTCTCGATAGGATCGGTTTTGATCTCATCTTCTGCTGGTTCTTGTTGGGTAGGAGCGATTAGATCTTCCGCAACAGCATGGGTAGGGGCTTCTTCTTTAGATTCTTCCTGAAGTTCAGGTTGGACGTCAAGAGGCTGTTCAACTTCAGTACTTTCGATTTTCTCAGAAGAAGATTCAGTTTCTACTTCCGTTTGTGGAGCTTCTGCAATATCTTCGATAGGATCAGTTTTGATCTCATCTTCTACAGGTTCTTGTTGAGCAGGAGGGGTAAGGTCTTCCGCAACAGCATGGATTGGGGTTTCTTCTTTAGATTCTTCCAGAGGCTCAGATTGGACGTCAAGAGGCTGTTCAACTTCAGTACTTTCAATTTTCTCAGAAAAAGATTCAGTTTCTACTTCCGCTTGTGGAGCTTCTGCAATATTCTCGATAGGATCAGTTTTGATCTCATCTTCTGCTGGTTCTTGTTGGGTAGGAGGGCTTAGATCTTCGGCAATAGCATGGGTAGTGGCTTCTTCTTTAGATTCTTCCTGAAGTTCAGGTTGGACGTCAAGAGGCTGTTCAACTTCAGTACTTTCGACTTTCTCAGAAGAAGATTCGGTTTCTACTTCCGCTTGTGGAGCTTCTGCAATATTTTCAATAGGATCGGCTTTGATTTGTTCTTCTGCAGGTTCTTGTTGAGCAGGAGGGGTCAGATCTTCCGCAACAGCTTGAGTAGGGGCTTCTTCTTTAGATTCTTCCAGAGGCTTAGATTGGTCGTCATGAGGCTGTTCAACTTCAGTAGTTTCTATTTTCTTAGAAGAAGATTCAGTTTCTACTTCCGCTTGTGGAGCTTCTGCAATATTCTCGATAAGATCAGCTTTGATTTGATCTTCAGCTGGTTCTTGTTGTGCAGGAGGGATTAGATCTTCCGCAACAGCATGAGTAGGAGCTTCTTCTTTAGATTCTTCCTGAAGTTCAGGTTGGACGTCAAGAGGCTGTTCAACTTCAGTACTTTCAATTTTCTCAGAAGAAGGTTCAGTTTCTACTTCCGCTTGCGGAACTTCTGCTATATTCTCGATAGGATCGGCTTTGATTTGTTCTTCTGCAGGTTCTTGTTGAGCAGGAGGGATTATATCTTCCGCAACAGTATGGGTAGAGGCTTCTTCTTTAGATTCTTCCAGAGGCTTAGATTGGTCGTCATGAGGCTGTTCAACTTCAGTACTTTCGATTTTCTCAGAAGAAGATTCAGTTTCTACTTCTGCTTGTGGGGCTTCTGCAATATTTTCGATAGGATCAGCTTTGATCTCATCTTCTGCTGGTTCTTGTTGGGTAGGAGGGATTATATCATCCGCAACAGTATGGGTAGAGGCTTCTTCTTTAGATTCTTCCAGAGGCTTAGATTGGTCGTCATGAGGCTGTTCAACTTCAGTACTTTCGATTTTCTCAGAAGAAGATTCAGTTTCTACTTCTGCTTGTGGGGCTTCTGCAATATTTTCGATAGGATCAGCTTTGATCTCATCTTCTGCTGGTTCTTGTTGGGTAGGAGGGATTATATCATCCGCAACAGTATGGGTAGAGGCTTCTTCTTTAGATTCTTCCAGAGGCTTAGATTGGTCGTCATGAGGCTGTTCAACTTCAGTACTTTCGATTTTCTCAGAAGAAGATTCAGTTTCTACTTCTGCTTGTGGAGCTTCTGCAATATTCTCGATAGGATCAGCTTTGATCTCATCTTCTGCTGGTTCTTGTTGGGTAGGAGCGATTAGATCTTCCGCAACAGCTTGAGTAGGGGCTTCTTCTTTAGATTCTTCCAGAGGCTTAGATTGGTCGTCATGAGGCTGTTCAACTTCAGTAGTTTCTATTTTCTTAGAAGAAGATTCAGTTTCTACTTCCGCTTGTGGAGCTTCTGCAATATTCTCGATAGGATCGGCTTTGATTTGATCTTCAGCAGGTTCTTGTTGAGCAGGAGGGGTTAGATCTTCCGCAACAGCATGAGTAGTGGCTTCTTCTTTAGATTCTTCCTGAGGTTCAGATTGGACGTCAAGAGGCTGTTCAACTTCAGTAGTATCGATTTTCTCAGAAGAAGGTTCAGTTTCTACTTCTGCTTGTGGAGCTTCTGCAATATTCTCGATAGGATCGGCTTTGATTTGTTCTTCTGCAGGTTCTTGTTGAGCAGGAGAGGTTAGATCTTCCGCAACAGCATGAGTAGGGGCTTCTTCTTTAGATTCTTCCTGAGGTTCAGATTGGTCGTCATGAGGCTGTTCAACTTCAGTAGTATCGATTTTCTCAGAAGATGATTCAGTTTCTACTTCTGCTTGTGGAGCTTCTGCAATATTCTCGATAGGATCGGCTTTGATCTCATCTACTACAGGTTCTTGTTGAGCAGGAGGGATTAGATCTTCGGCAACAGCATGAGTAGGAGCTTCTTCTTTAGATTCTTCCAGAGGCTTAGATTGGTCGTCATGAGGCTGTTCAACTTCGGTACTTTCAATTTTCTCAGAAGAAGATTTAATATCTAATGCAACTTGTTGAGTTTCTAAAATCGTTTTGGTAGGATTTGTTTCACCTAGTCGTATGTCATGGTGATTAGTCCTGTTACCCTCTTCAATTTTGTTCGTTGAGTTTTCTAATTGATACTTTAGGGGACATACAAATAATAGGGCTTCTGAAAGTTTGTGAGTATTTAAATCAAATTTTGAGTCATCTTTAATCTTAGAAGATTCAATCTTTATTGTCGCTTGTGGAGTTTTTACAGCACTCTCAATAGAATCTGCTTTGATTTGTTCTTCAGCAGGTTCTTGTTGTTGAGTAGGGGCTTCCACGTTAGGTCCGGCCTGAGGTACAAGTTGACTGTCTTGAGGCTGTTTAACTTCAGCACTTTCAATTTTCTCTGGAGAAGATTCGGTCTCAACTACAGCTTGTGGAGTTTCAGCAACGTTTTCAACAGGATCTGTTTTGATTTGCTCTTCAGCAATCTCTTGTGGAGTAGAGGCTTCCTCGTTAGTTTCTGTCTGAGGTTCAGATTGGCTGTCATTAGGTTGTACATTCTCTACATTTTCAATTTTCTCTGGAGAGGATCCAGCCTCAACTACAGCTTGTGGAGTTTCAACAACGCTTTCAATAGGATCTGTTTTGATTTGTTCTTCAGCAGTCTCTAGTGAAGTAGAGGCTTCTTCGTTAGCTTCTGCCTGAGGTTCAGGTTGGCAGTCTTTAGGCTGTACATTCTCTACACTTTCAATTTTCTCTGGAGAAGATTCAGTTTCAACTACTGCTTGTGGAGTTTCAACAACGCTATCAATAGGATCTGTTTTGATTTGTTCTTCAGCAGTCTCTTGTGGAGTAGAGACTTCCTCGCTAGATTCTGTCTGAGGTTCAGGTTGGCAGTCTTTAGGCGGTTCATTCTCTACATTTTCAGTTTTCTCAGAAGGAGATTCAGTCTCAACTACTGTTTGTGGAGTTTCAACAACGCTTTCAATAGGATCTGTTTTTATTTGCTCTTCAGCAGTCTCTTGTGGAGTAGAGGCTTCCTCGTTAGTTTCTGTCTGAGGTTCAGGTTGGCAGTCTTTAGGCGGTTCATTCTCTACATTTTCAGTTTTCTCAGAAGGAGATTCAGTCTCAACTACTGTTTGTGGAGTTTCAACAACGCTTTCAATAGGATCTGTTTTGATTTGCTCTTCAGCAGTCTCTTGTGGAGTAGGGGCTTCCACGTTAGGTTCGGTCTGAGGTACAAGTTGACTGTCTTGAGGCTGTACATTCTCTACACTTTCAATTTTCTCTGGAGAAGATTCAGTCTCAACTACTGCTTGTGGAGTTTCATCAACGCTATCAATAGGATCTGTTTTGATTTGCTCTTCAGCAGTCTCTTGTGGAGTAGAGGCTTCCTCGTTAGTTTCTGTCTGAGGTTTAGGTTGGCAGTCTTTAGGCGGTTCATTCTCTACATTTTCAGTTTTCTCAGAAGGAGATTCAGTCTCAACTACGGCTTGTGGAGTTTCAACAACGCTTTCAATAGGATCTGTTTTGATTTGTTCTTCAGCAGTCTCTTGTGGAGTAGAGACTTCCTCGTTAGATTCTGTCTGAGGTTCAGGTTGGCAGTCTTTAGGCTGTACATTCTCTACACTTTCAATTTTCTCTGGAGAAGATTCAGTCTCAACTACTGCTTGTGGAGTTTCATCAACGCTTTCAATAGGATCTGTTTTGATTTGTTCTTCAGCAGTCTCTTGTGGAGTAGAGACTTCCTCGTTAGATTCTGTCTGTAAGGTCCAGGTTGAGCTTGAGCTTGAGGTTGAGCTTGAGGTCGAGGCTGAGATTGAGGTTGAGGAGGTTGTCCCCCCTTTTTAATTTTTTCTAACTGTTCATTTAAATTTTTTAATGCATCCATTAAAGCTTTCTTAAGTTTATTCACATCCTCGGCGACTTTAGGAATTACAGGTGTCATTGAAATATATTTTTTAAGCATTTTGTCGCAATTTTCGGAGAGGGAGGTAATATGTGCTTGAGCACTGCTTAAACTTAAAATATCTCCAGCGGCTATTTCTTTTTGAATAACTTCAAAATTGTTTTGCATTTTTGAAAAATAATTAACATTCTTTTTAGTAACCCCACTAAGAGTAAATAGGCATTTGAGGTTTCCCAGAGCTTGAGCTATAGTGTTCCATGCTTTAAGAAAATCTTTACCTCCGATTTCTCCGAACATTCTTTTAAATATTTTTCCTCGATATTCAACAGTTCTTGTTAAAGATCCTCGATCGAGATCTTGCCATACAGGACCTGTTCCAACACCATGAGATCTTCCAGTTGATAGTGGATCATTACTGCTCATATTTCCTCCTGTCTCTTTTAAAGAGAGTGTTTCAATAATTTCATCATACTGATTAGATTATAAAACTAAATCAAAATATCCCGCAAACAAAATAACAATTTATTTTTTACAAGATGAAAATTAAAATATAAACTGCAACAAGTTAATTATTTAGTATGCTTTAAATGTTTTTTAAAACATCTTCTTTTCACACACTTCTTTGATAAACCATTCAGATTTAAGAGGTAATTCGGAAATCTCACAATTACCCACATCTTTTTTGCCCTTTTTCTCTCATTCTGTAGCCCATACCTAAGACGAAGCGAGTGTAGCGAGCAGAGTCGCAGGTATGGGAATCAATGAAAACAAAATCTAACGGGGGATCCCGTTCTTCTTTTTTTGGGTCATCACAAAAAGGAGTGGTTAGATCAGACGATCCGATTAGTTGCTGGCCATTTAACGCAGAGACGGGGAGACAGAGATACGCTGAGAATGAGTAGATTGGGTAATTATGCCTTTCTTGAGCTCCTCCCTGCGTCTCTCTGTCTCCCCGTCTCTGCGTTAAATTCTGTGGTTATCACACAATGAGTGCTTGCTTAACCACTCATTCGTCTAAGGACTCTCTTTTTTAACCTTTTATTGAAAATTCAATATAACAAGAAAAATGAAGAACCAGTCCCTGGTTAACGTTCAATATCATTGATTCCCACACCTCCGATTCTCTACTGTGTGGGCTACAGAATGAGAGAAAAAGGGCAAAAAAGAGTGGGTAATTGAGAATTCATCAACACAATACCGCGATATCCTTAGAGCAACACAATCTCTCCTATTTTGCGAAATTCGAATATTTCGATGTTAATTTAGAAAATCTAAAAAACACCTTATACCGGTCGTAATTTAAAAGTTGGCATTTATAGCGCGCCAAATCCGCGGGGATTTTCGCGCAGCTAGAAATGCCGAATTTTGAAACACGACCGGTATAAATTATGACTATTGATTTAATCCTATCATTGTGTTAACTAATATAACTTTATTCCTTTTCCATTAAGGCTCAATTTTATGCAGTGGTGGCGCTATTACAAAAAAGCTAGCCGATATATAGCTATCAGTATAATAACTATACCCTACTACGCATTGCCCTCCCCATTGCATGGCGCCACTTCTGATATCCTTCAAAAAATAGCCACCCGCACAGCCGAGTCAAACACCGATGCCGTGTTGATTGTTCATGAAGGCAAAATCATTGGCTCTTATGGGGCTCAACGGAACAAACCGATTGATACACGATCGATCACCAAATCGTTTGTCGGATTAGCCATCGGTATATTGCTTCAGGAAGGCAAAATCACCTCCCTTGACACTCCTGTCTACTATTTTTTTCCCGAATGGCATCGAGGCAACCGAGAATTAATTACCATTCGACATTTACTATCGCACACTTCAGGCATTAAAGCAGAAAACAACCCCTCCGATATTTATTGTTTTCCTGATTCCGTTCGCATGGCTTTAACATCCGATATATGTTCCACTCCCGGATCCAATTTTATTTACAATAATAGTGCCATCAATCTTTTAGTCGGCATCGTTGAAAAAGCCTCCAAAGAAAATATTCAGTGTTTCCTAAAAAGCCGTCTTTTCTTGCCACTCGGAATCAAATCAGACACGTGGCTATGTGATCCAGCCGGGAATCCCTACGGCATGTCAAACCTGACAATGAATGCCACGGACCTCGCCAAGGTGGGAATGCTATTGGCATTTGATGGATGCTGGAACCGTAAAAGACTTCTTTCAGAGGAATGGATCGACACGATGATGTGTCCAAGCCAATCCTTTAATCCATTCTATAGCATGTTATGGTGGCTGGATTATCATTCCTTAAAACTATACTGGGACAGCTCAATGCTGGATCTTTATAGCTGTTCAGGTGTTCCAGAAAAATATATCCGCAAATTAGAATCCATTGACGGCTATGTGGTTAACATGGACTACTATGCCAGCTATACGAATTTTGTCGATCAGTGTGTAAATCAACTAGCGCCCTATTTTGAAAATCGCCAGGACATTTACGATTTTTTTGCTTTCATTGAACAAGCAGGCCTGCCGATAGGTAATTGGGAACTTGGAGAACTCAGAAGCTTTTCCGCACGAGGATTCTTGGGGCAGCAACTGATCGTTATACCTGAAATTGATCTTGTAGCTGTACGTTTGACGAGCAACCCCAAAGTAGATAATCCATTTTCTGATGCCTTTGTCGATTTTGATGCATTATTAAATCAATTGATCGATGAATTGTCAGTCTGTCAACCAACCGGTTCACAAAGAAAGAGAAAGCTCTCTTATAGCTCTGATAGAGATGCATGCTCATACAGCAACAGCTACACGAATTATCTTGAAATAGCTCCTGAGCCTTGCAGAATATCCTTTCAATCCGACTCAACGGCTGTTCCTGAACAATCTTATACCGACTTCATTGACATCCAACCCCCTAAACGAAATGCGTATCAATTCGGCAACGCTTTTAAAGGGATCATTGATGGCAGCCCTAAATTTGCCCCGGTCAAAGCAGAACAAAATACAGATGCCGCTCCTGAAACGCAACAACATGACGATCTAGATCAAAAGCCATCGACAACTCAGCCAGAAGTCATTAAACTAGACCCTATGCAAATAGAAATAGATCATATTGAAGGTGATCATGCGGCTCAATATCAGACTAACCATTTCTTAGATTCCTACGAAATTGAACTGCTTAATATAACCAACAATACGAAGATGAAAAATGCTGAAGAGGCATTTACTAGATGGGAAATGGAATCTAAATGGGAAACTGATCCGCATACAGTAGCCCGATGGGAGACCGACACCACATTATCATCCTTGTCCGAAGTGCCTTCGTTTGCTGCAAATACCAATATAAATGATCAAAATAATACTGTAGAACAAATCAACGAAGATGTCGTCCAAATTCAATGGAAAACGGATCAAAACAACGTTTCTGACTCCTCCGTAATTGAACTTCATGCCGAATCTCATAGCGACGCCTCTACCAATGCCCAAAAGATTGCTGAAGACACCCAACTTAAATTGCATGTCGAATCCATTATCAAGGCGCTTAACAATGTTGTCGTGGAAGATCTAATTATTCCTACTCAACAAGTCCATGCTGAAGAACAAATCAAAACAGATCCTATCGATAGCGTTGATGAAACTCCACAAGCAGTAGTTGAGACTGAATCTTCTCCAGAGAAAATTGAAAGTGTAGAGAATGTACAGCCTAAAGACTGCCAACCCGAACCTCAGACAGAAGCTAACGAGGAAGCCTCTACTCCACAAGAGACTGCTAAAGAACAAATCAATACAGATCCTATTGAAAGCGTTGCTGAAATTCCACAAGCAGTAATTGAAGTTGAATCCTCTCAAGAGAAAATTGAAAGTGTAGAGAATGTACAGCCTAAAGACTGCCAACCTGAACCTCAGGCAGAAGCTAACGAGGAAGCCTCTACTTCACAAGAGACTGCTGAAGAACAAATCAAAACAGATCCTATC
>Ga0207123_1020_pt1 | contig 37069 bp, 37 predicted proteins | sample Alteio_BWMinHeat_39_FD_153503 | JGI IMG/M metagenome (GOLD analysis project Ga0207123, IMG submission 153503) | Enriched cells from forest soil in Barre Woods Harvard Forest LTER site, Petersham, Massachusetts, United States -... | ecosystem: Environmental > Terrestrial > Soil > Temperate forest >... | reverse complement strand
AGGGCGATATCCGCGATCAAGCTCTGGTCGAAAGTCTATGCATCGACAATGAAATCGATACTATTGTCCACTTTGCCGCCGAAACTCACGTTGACAGAAGCATTTCCGGACCACAAGCTTTCATCGAAACCAATGTCTTAGGCACCTTTGCACTTCTTGAAGTGGTCAGAAAATATCCTCAAATCCACTTCCATCACATTTCTACGGATGAGGTTTATGGATGCTTGGGAGAAACAGGTTATTTTACCGAAACGACGCCATACAGTCCAAATTCTCCCTATTCAGCTTCCAAAGCAGCCTCTGACCACCTAGTGAACGCATATGGCCGCACCTATAATTTATCCACATGTATATCCAACTGCAGTAATAATTATGGACCGTACCAATTCCCGGAAAAACTCATTCCATTGATGATCCTCAACTGCCTCAATGGCAAAAATCTTCCGGTCTATGGTGAAGGCAAAAACGTCAGAGATTGGCTTTATGTCGACGACCATGCCAAAGCGATCTGGATGATATTGCAATATGGAAAGAAATGGGAAAGCTATAATGTCGGCGGGGAATCCGAATGGAAAAATATCGATCTTGTTAAAGAGATTGTCAACACTGTCGCCGAACTTCAAAATAAAGATCAGCAACAACTACAATCGTTAATTACCTATGTTAAAGATCGCCCTGGACACGATTTTCGCTATGCCATCGACTGTTCAAAGGTAAAAAAGGAAATCGGCTGGACGCCAGACCACTCTTTTCAAGAGGGTCTCAAGGAAACAATCCAATGGTATCTTTCCAATCAAAACTGGATAGAAACGGTTCAGTGGTTCCTCGAAAAGGAACATCCCCCGGAGACTACACGCGCGACAAGGCATAGGGCCGCTACTCCGTAGCTCAATATTATATTTCGATGTTCCCACAGTTTGCCCCTCCGGAGCTCTATAGTTTATAGGTTTCTCGAGTTCTTAATCTTGATCTTAATCATTCTCTTCACACATTTCGCTCTGAGTTGGCTCGTATCAATCCGATCAACATCGAAACAATCTGGTACAGTTGATATTTCCCCCTTTTCACGCAATCTCCATCAACCTTCCTCTTAGCAACAAGAACATCTAGACAGGCAGCGCACTCGAGAGCTGAACCTCGTGCACTATCGAAATATCGACAACGATCAGCAGATGTATGTTTGCCATTTCCTTCAGCTATATTCAAAGAAATTGAGGTGCTAGCACGGTCTAGTTGATTATGAACAGAAATGTTTTTTGGGATAGTTTCCAATAGCTCGTTAATCCATATGATGAAACGAATGGATTCTTGGTAGACGTTAAGCGTTTCGTGACCAAACTGGGACATAAGACCTCGAACATAGAAAAACTTAAAAAAAGCAAGATTAAGATCATGATCAAGATCGAGATTAAGATCTAGATTTACTTATTTCTTTTGGCGCAAACCTATAAACTATAATGCCCCTCCGGGGCAAACTGTGGAAAAACCCAAACAAACCATTGAGCTACGGAGTAGCGGCCATATGCCTTGCCCCGGGTGTAGCCCCGAAGGGGTTAACCCGGGGCGGTAATCAATAAATCTCAGAGATTTATGCTCAATCTTTCCGGTTTTTTGATTTTTTCTGTATAATAAAATAAATTTGTCTGTAAAAATTACGGAAATATGTTATAATAGATAGAAAGGTGTTCTCTTATGAGAGAACACCGTATAGAATTTAGATCCAACGATAGGGAAAGAAAACAGTTTGAAGAAGCAGCGTTTTTTCTCGGGATGAATCTATCGACTTTTGCACGTAAGACGATGTTAGAAAAATCAGAAGAAATCCTTAAAAAAAATAACATTATCGTTCTATCCAATGAAGATCGCGATGCTTTTCTACACGCCTTTGAAAACCCGCCTAAACCTAATGCTAGATTAAAAAAAGCTCTTAAAGCACATTGTCGATTATTACAAAAAAAATGTTAATTACAATTCCTGTGGCGCAATTAGGAAGATTAGCTGTTAACAGTAGCTTCCAAGGAAAAGAAATAGGAAGCGCTCTGCTTATTGATGCATTCAAAAGAATTAAAGAGGCCTCGCTAACTGTCGCTGCATACGCTATTATAGTGGATGCAAAGAATGATAAATCAAAAAAATTTTATAATAATTTTGGTTTTATTGAGTATAAAGACAGTCAATTATCTTTGTTCCTTCCGATGACATCCATTAATAATTTATTATATCCCTGAAAGGCTATGCAAAAACTGCCAAATTAAACAACAACTAGCTACTTGCGTTCATATACTTAAATCCGTATTATCTCCCCAAATACAACAACCAACTTATCCAGTGAAAATAGCTGAAACACAACCTAATTTTGATTTAGTTATCGAAGCAAATAGAGCTCCCAAGGAATACCTTAAGGATCTAATACGCTACAACGAACTGTTTTTTTTTCTTGCTTGGCGCGATATTCTGGTGCGCTACAAACAGGCTGTATTTGGTGTAGCCTGGGCAGTGATACGCCCGCTACTTAACATGGCCGTATTTACCTTAATTTTCGGAAAAATCGCGCACTTATCATCCGGTGATGTTCCTTACTCATTATTCGTATTAGCCGCTATGCTACCATGGCAACTAGTATCAGGCGCTGCTTTTGATAACTGCAATAGCATTGTGAATAATGTTCACCTGATTACAAAGATCTACTTTCCACGCATGATCTTAACCGCTTCCCAAATCATCATCCATTTGATCGATTTTACAATTAATCTCGCACTACTTTTTATTTTGATGCTGTTTATGCAAACAGGCAACATTGCTACAATGTGGACTCTTCCTTTATTTCTTATTCTGGCATTAGTATTATGTATTGGCAGCGGATTATGGTTGTCAGCTTTGACGGTAAAGTATCGAGATTTTAGATTCATTACCACCTTTGCCGTGCAATTTGGGATGTTTGTATCACCGGTAGGCTATGGTAGCTACATTATACCGGGGATGTGGAAATGGCTTTATTTTCTCAATCCTATGGTTGGCATCATTGATGGTTTCCGGTGGGCGCTGTTTGGAATAGCGAGTCCGGATATATTTTTCTCCGTTCTTATTTCAAGCGCGATTTCCATAATATTATTAATCACAGGCGTCCGTCACTTCCGTCGAGTGGAACGTTTCTTTGCAGATAGCATATAACATGTCGAAAGTCATCCAAGTTAAAAACCTTTCTAAAAAATACGATCTCTTTCATGAGGGACATAGTGGATATTCGACATTAGTAGATACCCTTACCTCTACAGCAAAAAAAGCATTCAAAAGCATTCGACACCCTTTTTCCAAATCTTCTAAAACGATTGACAATTCACATGAAGAATTTTGGGCTTTAAAAGACATTTCTTTCGATATTGAAGAAGGGGATCGCGTAGGCATCATTGGTCGAAATGGAGCAGGTAAATCCACTCTATTAAAAATCCTTTCACGCATCACCGAACCAACTGCCGGTCAAGTAAAAATGCGTGGACGACTTTCATGCCTTCTAGAAGTAAGCACCGGATTTCACCCTGAACTAACAGGACGAGAAAATATTTATCTCAATGGCGCTATTTTAGGAATAAAGAAAAATGAGATCAAAAGAAAATTCGACGATATAGTCAGTTTTGCCGAAATCGAACAGTTTTTAGATACCCCAGTCAAACGTTATTCTAGCGGCATGTACATGCGACTTGGTTTTGCCATTGCGGCTCATCTCGATTCCGACCTCCTAATTATTGATGAAGTTTTAGCTGTAGGCGATAGCCAATTCCAGGCAAAGTGTTTCAAAAAATTAAATGATTTGGGGAGCATAGGCAAAACCGTCATATTTGTGAGTCATGATATTGGTTCTGTACTGTCTCTTTGCAATAAAGGCGTTTATCTGGAAAAAGGGCAAATCAAAGAATCTGGTCCTATCGATACCTGTGTAAATGCCTATATGAAAAACTTCAGGGAGCGTTCGTTTCAATGGGAGGGCATTGTAGGCGATGAACACATCCGCTTCTATAAAGCCCAACTAGATGGAGAGAGAGAGTTTTTCTATCATAATGATAAGCCTTGTTTAAACATCGATTATGAAATTTTAAAGCCTAATCCCGATCTTGTTTTAAGCATTGGAATTTGGAATATGCGCAATCAGCTCTTGGCACGTTCACAAACCTTTGACACCCAAGAAAGCTATCAAATGTTTTCAAAACCTGGCAGACATCAGCTTTCATTTAACATCGATGCTAGCCTCTTTCATGAAGGTGAGTATCTGATAAAATTACATTGCCATATCTACAACCAGAAAAGCATTAGCGATGATGATATTGTGTTAAAGCTACCCATCTATAAACAACAGAAAAATACTCGCTTCAGCAACACTCGGGAAGGGATCCATTTAGGAAATCATTGGAACTGGCAGAAGCAACAGCAGTAGTCCGCTTTTGTTATAACCTCGAAGAAGCCGAGAAAAAATTGGCGCTAAATTTGGAGTGCGGTGACTTGTCACCGCTTTTTTGGAATAGACTTAGGGTGCCATAGCTTAGATTCTATTGTCACTACGTGTATTGTCGAAAAAGCGGTGACAAGTCACCGCATTCCAAATTCGGTGTACAAATAAGAAGTTAAACAATGCAAGATAAAGTCGACATCCTATTAGCAACTTACAATGGCGCCCCCTTCGTTGCCCAACAACTAGACTCCTTATTGGATCAAAGCCATCAAAATCTTCGCGTCATCATCCGCGATGATGCATCAACCGATTCTACCCCGCAAATACTTCAAGAATATGCGACCCGTTTTCCTTCTAAAATCCATATTCTACCTTCCGACAACCAACTTGGGGTGATCAATAATTTTTCGCATTTAATGAAACATGCTACAGCTGATTACATCATGTTCTGTGATCAGGATGACTTGTGGAAAAGCGATAAAATATCTCAAACATTAGAGAAAATGCAGGAAATGGAAACAGCTTTCTCTAAAAAATCACCTCTTCTAGTACACACAGACTTAACAGTTGTAGATAAAAACTTAAATCCGATTGCGACATCATTCTGGAAACATTCTCATATTAACCCGAAAAAAAGAATGACCTTAAATCGACTGCTTATCCAAAATGCCGTTACAGGCTGTACGATGATGATGAATCGTCCACTATTAGAATTGGCGTGGCCCATTCCTCAAGACTCCGTGATGCATGATTGGTGGATAGCCATCGTCGCATCAGCCTTCGGTCAGATAGATATCGTAAATAACTCAACAATACTTTACCGACAGCACGGAGCCAATACTGTGGGAGCCAAAAAATTTTGGTCTATCGCTTATTTCCGATCCGTCGTAAAAAAATTACGACAAAATGACTTTAAAAAAACTAAGCAAGCTCAAGAAATTCTTGAAAGATATTCTTCATTGCTACAGACTGATCAACTCAAACTCATCCGAAGATATCTTAAATGTTACAATGCTTCCTTTTTCAAACGCCTTTACATCATAACCCTCTGCATTTTCTTTCGTAAAAAATGAAATTTAAAACCGTCCATTTCGCACACATTCTTTTAATTTTTGCTTTTACCTTCTCTATCCACAGCGAAAACGATTTACCAAGCCATAAAATTACCGAAAGAGAATTATTATCCAGAACTGTGTATCATGACGATTTCGTCATGAATGCCATTCCAAAATGCGGCACACACTTATTAATGAGCTGCCTTCGATATATGATTAATAAACCAGTCGATGAAGGATATGACGGCATAAAACAGATGAAGTTTTATTCAAGACAAGCCGATTATTTAACATTTCTTCAGTCTTTAAAAGGACAGCCGTATATACATAAAACCCATGTCCCGTATTTTCCTGAAATGGAAAAAATGCTATTAGATACGAATATTAAACAGGTCTTCATTATTCGTGATCCTAGAGATGCAATTGTATCTTTAATCTTTTATCTGGAAGGCTTCACCTCAACTACACGCGATTTTATGAAGCTTAATTCTGAATACTACAACAAACTCTCTATAAATGAAAAAATCAATGCCGTCATGACGGGCGAGTGCTGCACAAATTACGTCAAATCATTTTTAAAGCCACTTTCCGGTTGGACCCGCTCTTCATATAGCCATACAGTTAAATATGAAGATATAGTTGGTCCAAAAGGGGGAGGGTCTAAAATAAATCAGCTGCAAGCAATCCGTCAAATTGCAGACTACCTACACGTAACACTTTCTGATGAAGAAATAGAAGCAATAGCGGAATATTCTGTTAAAACAGGCTCGACACAAAAAGCTCTAGGATATGAATATCCAAAATCACAAATTGGCTCTTGGAAAATGTTTTTTGACGATTCAAATAAATTCCACTTCAAAATGATGTTTGGACATGAATTAATCCAACTTGGGTATGAAAAAGATCATAATTGGTAATCAACAGGAATAAAAACATCTATGCAAATCACTCTTTTTATACTAACTCTCTTGTTAACTTTTTATGGCAAAATGGAAGCGGCCCTAAATCTAGCCACTAGTACATCCATATCCTCAGATTGCTCCTGCGAGCCTAATGTCACCTTGGGGTCATCTTGCTCAACATATGAGATCCAATTACAAGCCCTATACTTACTGCCTAATAGCAGCAACCTGAATTATGCCGCTGAAGCATATACTATTCCCCATCCTACACCGCATTGGACCATCCATGAAATCCAGCCCAACTACCATTTAGGTTTCAATTTAGGCCTGGGATACCTTTTCAATGAAACCAACACCAATCTCTCTCTTAATTGGGAACATTTTGATTCAGAAGATTCGGCTTCAACTGCCGTTGCCAGTAGAAACAATATGGTAGGTCCGTTTTTTGAAATTGGACCAGATGCCATCCTCTATAAAAAAGCTATGGGAAAAGCCTCTTTTCATTTCGACCAAATTAATTTGAATTACGGCATGTTTGTCAATTTTGGAAAACACCTAAAAACAAATCTGTACTATGGCATAAATTGCGTAGACATCAATCAAACAATGTCTTCAACTTATTCAAGCGCGGACAACAACATCGTGCGTTCAATCAAAACTCCCGCGAAATTTATTGGACTCGGACCTCAATTAGGTTTCGATTTTGCATACAATGTCTTTTCATGTTGTTATGTGACAGGCGGCACTGCAGGATCTATTTTGATAGGCACGCAAAAAGATTATACCACATATAAATCCCTCTCCCCGGCCCTGACAATATACGATATTACCCCTCCAAATAAGCAAAGGACGATAGTTAAACTTCGAACTCAAATCGTTCCTTCATTTGAAACACGGCTTGGATTGAATTGTGCCTATACTTTTTGTGATCATTACACGTTTAGCATCGAAGCTGGATATGAAATGCAGGTATACCTGAACGCCATCCAAACAGTAGACATCAGCAGCGAACTCGTTACACCACCCGTCGCACCTGATACCGTTGGCGTTTTTGCACGCACCTTTAATAGAATCCTCAGCAATTTTTCTCTGGCAGGCCCCTATTTGAACCTAAATCTTAACTTCTAAGATGATTGAATATAACCTGCTCCGTAACCTCCAAACAAAACTTATTGCAAAAAACCTCTCTGGCTTTCTTTCCCATGGAGATGCTTTCTGCTGGATGATCCAAAGCCTCGACGATAGCATCAGCAAGCGATTCAACATTATATGGTAAACATACGTAACCTGATTCCCTATCCTGAATAGCTTCGACGCAACCATCGACATTAGTCGTTATAATAGGTAAACCATATGACATCGCCGTCAAAAGCGACAATGGAAGGCATTCCAGGATTGAAGGTTGGATGAATAAATCCGTCTGTTCATAATAAGCTTCCAAAATATCTGGTTCCACCGATCCAATCATTTTAATACGATCCTGGTAACCATGGACAACCTTAAGAATTGTATCGCCCAAATTCAAAAAATCCTGACTCACTACTGCAGGAAATCCTACAATAGTCAAAACAACATCTTCAGCAATTTTTCCTTTTTTAATACAATCGATAAAAGCCTCAACTAGATGATGGGTTCCTTTGCGGGCTGAGGCTGTCCCCACCACCAACAGACGCGTAAGCCGTTTTTGTTTTAATTCAGGCACAGGCTTAATAGAAATGCCGCTCCAATACACGACGTCACCTTTTGGCAAGCCCGAATGACTCCAAGCCTCTTGCGTACCTTGTGAACCAAACCACAACCGTGGTGGATTTTTGCTGCAAACCCAATTAAAAAGAGGGGCCAGATATCGAGCGAGAGAACCCCGAATCGCTACTAAAGGAGTATACGATTCATGAATATACCATATTGGACGGCGCCAGGGACGCAGCATTGCCAATAAAAGCACCATCGGCCAGCTCACAATGCTGTTTGCAATGACGGTTTTTTTTGTTTTGAAGCAAAAAGCATAACACAAATAAAATATAGCCTTGAGCATATCTAATGATAACCTCTCACGACTTTTCGACCCCTTTTTTGCCGCAGAAAATACAGGAATTCCATTTTTTTCCAATTCAGCACGCATAGGGCCTTCAAAAATGGAAATGACATTCGGAACATACCCTTTAGCCTTCAAAGATAAAGCCAAATCTGCGACGAGTTTTGGAGCACCGGAAAGACTAAGCTCATGTGAAATAAGCGTAATGTGCGGCCCGTTTTTTTTATATGCGACAGCCTGTGGCTCTTTGTTTTGCTGTTTGATGGTTACTTGTTTGGCTGGATGCATTATAAAAGCATCTAAAGCGGCATCCATTTTCAATTGAACACGAACTTTTCCAAATTCAAGCGGCCAGTACCAGTAACAGGGAGCCATAAGATTTTCTGGAGGCCGTGCAGTAACATTGACCAAATATGTTTTATAGATTTCTTGAAGCTCAACATCAAGAAGGTTTTGACTTTCAAGAAACGTATTTTTGCCGTGCACACGATAATAATAGAGTTCTTCTCTGATCATCAAGGGTTCTGTTAAGATCAAAGCCCTGAGAATAAAATCTAAATCATGCACTATTTTAAGATCCTTAAAAACCCCCACTCGTTGAAATAATTCATTTTTAAAAAATAAATTTCCGGATGAAACGGCGATATTGCCTTGAAGCAACGTAAAACCCACCGTCGGATTTGATATTAAAAAAAGATAGTATTTCATCCCTTCGTACCATTTCATCCAATCATGATTTGAAGTAAGAAATTCACTTTTTGCATCGACTCCTGCAACATATGTAAATGCAATTTCAGCCTTGGATTCGCTGGCAATTTTAAAAAGCTTTTCAATACGTTGAAGATGATAATAGTCGTCTGAATTGAGAATGGTCAGCCATTCCCCCTTGGATAAGGCTAAACCTCTGTTGATCGCGTTATGAGCGCCTTGATTGGATTGTTTGATAAATACAATATTGCGTTCGACATGCTTAGTTTCATTCCAGTTTGAAATAACCTCTTCAACACGTGCGCAGCTAGCATCCTTGGATCCATCATCGATAAGAATAACTTCAATATTCGGATATGTTTGATGCAAAATAGAATTCAACGCTTGAGCGACAAAATCCTCATGATTGTATATCGGCATCACAACGGATACAAGCGGGCAATTTTTCAATTCCATTTTTTCTCCAATTTTCAAACGCATTAATGTGTCGCCCCTCCGGGACTGCAATTTTTGATTAAGTTACCCAGGCTTCGTTCCTCAGCCTGGGCTACACTGTGGCGACCCTCCGGGCCGAGCAAGGCACCTAAAAGTCTATAACCTATAAAGAGTGCTCCAGAACCAATAAATTAAGGTTTTAAGCGGTTTTTTTTGAAATTTTTGAAACAGAGCTTTTCATGCTTCTAATTCCTCGGCCCGGAGGGCTGGCACAATGTAGCCTAGGCTGAGGAACGAAGCCTGGGTCCATCAAAACAAACCTAGAGTCCCTGAGGGGCGACACAATTTAAATCATAGAAACATCACACCTCAACAGGTTGAGAACATCGCTCCCACATCATCTGAACACCCTCTTTTAATCCAATAGCCGGAGACCATCCCAAAACATCTCTGATCTTTTCGTTGCACAAAATGCTGCTTGTCGGTTTCTGATTGCTGGAAGGTTGAAACTGTTTCGCAATTGTTTGTTTCGTTGTTGCTTCAATAATGCTTAATACTTCAGCCATACTATGCCCAACACCCGATCCAACATTGAATGTCCTGCATTCCCCCTTCTGCGGAGGTTGTTGCATCGCCATTTCAAACGCCCGAGTCATATCCTCTAGATGGATATAATCGCGAACACTTTCCATTGAATCGAAAATTTGCAAAGATTCATTAGCCAGCAATTTGGAAAATACAACTCCAATCAATCCCTGTGCCCGTTGACTCGGCACAAGTACACCATAAGGGTTGCTTATGCGCAAGACAGTACCACATAGGCCCTGATTCAGACACAAAAGTCGAAGATAATGCTCTATAGCTAATTTATGAATTCCATAGCTGGATCTAGGTTCAGGCAGATCACCTTCAGAATGTGCATGAGAGTCGTCTAAAGCCTCATACATATTACCGCCAGTGCTAGCTAAAATAATATGTCCGCCCGAGTTAGCTTTGGCATAGGCTTCGAATAAATTTACACTTGAAATAAGATTGTTTTGGATGTCGGTCAGCCAATTTAAATCTGAAGTGCGTGGATTAGAACTGCAAGCAAGGTGAATTAGAACTGAAGAATCCTTAACGAAAGCATCCATGCTTTTTTGTAGAGATAGATCGCCCTGTATCCAAATTCGATTGGCAGATGATGAAGAAATCAACTGACGGCTCAGGCACTTATGTGGATCAGAAAGTTTAGTGCAAATATAGCATCCAAGAAAACCGGTAGCACCTGTAATAGCGAGCATTTATTTAAACCTTGTTTCGAACTTCTAAAATATTAGAGAATTCACCCTCTATTTTTTTGTTAATAATCCAGAAAATTTGGTCATTTCAATTTCTTTATAAGCTTTGTTAAGATGCTTTTTCCTTTTTTTAAATATAGAACCAGATTTCGCAACGGCGGCCTAATACACGGAACACCTTCATAAGTTTTTGTTAAAGCAAGTAAAATTCTGCTGTATTTATTAGAGCCGTAAAAGTTGTAGAAGCTTCTTGCTGCATATGTAGCTTCATCAGGCTTGTCTTTGAGAATATATTGAACAACTAGACCTTTAACATATTTGCCAATCAAATTAATAAAAGCAAGATTTACTCTTTTCTTAAAAGCAGGGGTTAACGATGGAATCTGCATAAGCCTTTGATGCATCTTATGATTAGCAATCATAAATCCGTCAAGTTGCTGCGAGGATTCGTTTAACTGCAAATAATATGAAGAGGCGAAACTCTGCTCATGGATATAATAAAAGCCACATTCCTTTTTATTAATGACTACAGGAAAGCGCGCGGCAATTTGCAATAGATAATCAGGATCCCACATCAACTGGATGTCTTTACTCCAATCAGGAGAAATATCTTTTACAAATTTTTGTTGAAAAAGTACTCCTGTAGGAATTGGAAACCACCCTTTTTTTTCAATCATTTCAAAGATTGCATCTGTAGAGGTGTAGTATCCATTTCTTTCCCAACCAATTAATGAAGTAGCAATGACTTCATCTTTATCATTTGCTCCTTTGATGCCGCATGCCGAAAAAGCCGCATCAGGAAACTCTGTAAAGCCTTGTAATGCTGTTTCATAAAAACACGGGTATAAATAATCATCATCAGATAAAAATGAAAAATAGGGAGTATCAATTTTAGAAAAGGCATAAGCATAATTGTTCATCATGCCGATATTTTCAGGGTGTCGATGATAGAAAACTCGAGAATCTTGTTTTTCAAATTCCTTCATGATGGCTTTCGTTTCATCGTCCGATCCATTGTCATATACGCATACTTTAAAATGGGGATACGTTTGCTTGAGCACGCTTTCTACAGCCCGCTTTAACAGTTGTGGTCGATGATATGTGGTGATAAGAGTGGTAATCATTAAGTTGCATTAATTGGTTGAAGTAGTTGTGCTTGCCACCAAGCTATGGTTTCAACCAAACCATCAGCCAGCAAGCGTTTAGGACGCCAATTTATTTCATTAAACAATCTTTGCGTATCAGCTGCAATTGTTGCCGGATCATTTGAAGCCGGAATTGCTCCATATTGCACCAAATGATTTGCCTTTAGTTTGGCTGCAATCTGCTCAATTACATCTTTTAAAGCAATCAATTGACCGGAAGCAATATTGACACCCCCTTGTGCTTTACTTTCTAATAAAGCCACAAAGGCATCTGCCACATCCGCTACATGCAAAAAGTCCCGCAGCTGCGTTCCATGGGAACAGCGTGCAGTCTCATTACGCAAAAGACTGAGTATAACAGAAGGAATAAGGCGGGAAGTGGCTTCATGTGGACCATACAGAAAAAAAATACGTCCCCAAGCAAAGCTTAAACCTATTTGTCGTGAATAAGCCTCTATAATATTATACAACGAGGCTTTACATGTTCCATATAACGTGGATGGATTAAGCGCTGTTTGGTTTTCATGACAAACTCCATCATTTTGTTGCCAATCATATTCCGCGCAAGAACCTGCCATAACAGCTCTTTTGCCGCCATGCTTAACAAACTGTTGCAGCAAATGCAAACTAGCCTGCACCCAATCGACATTTTCTGTAGCTGTCCAATATTTTCCAGGAGTGACATACCAGGCAAAGTGTAATAAATGACTTGGTTTTATAGCTTCCAACGCCTGATTAATCTGGGAGTGATCCAACAGGTCGCATTGATGTTGTTTAACTTGCTCAGGTAGATAATCAGAATGCTTTCTTACAACAGCATGGACCTCATACCCATTGGCCAAAAGAGGGAGGATTGCCTGCCGACCGATAAAACCAGATGCACCTGTAAGTAGAACTTTTTTCATAGTATAAAATCAGCATATTGTTGATCTTTTTCGGATATAACAGCTGGACCTGATCCTGGCCAAACAATATTAAAAGCAGGATCATTCCAACGGATTCCACGTGCATAGTCTGGTGCGAAGCAAGCAGACATTTGGTAAAAAATTTCTGAATTATCTTCTAGTGTTAGGAAACCATGGGCAAAGCCTTCTGGAATATAGAGCATATGGCGATTGTTTGCCGATAACTCGACGCCGAACCATTGCTTAAATGTTAAGGAGTCTTTACGTAAGTCTATGATCACATCATAAATAGACCCCATCGTGCATCGCACTAACTTAGCTTCGCTCAAGTCTCCGACTTGATAATGCATACCCCTTAGAGTCTTTTGATGTCGATTGAATGAGATGTTGCATTGTTCAAGTTTAGGGTTTAATCCATGTTTTGTAAATTCTTGAATGCAAAAACTTCGAGCAAAAAAACCCCGTTCATCACTAAGGAGTGTCGGTTCTATTAGATAAGCTCCAGCTAATGCAAGGGGAGAAAATTTCACCTGATAACCTCAGTATGAGGAATTGGAGTAACGAATTGTCCTCCCCATGTCTTGATGAATGACATCTGTTGCATGATTTCATCTTTTAGGTTCCAGGGTAAAATGAGAAGATAATCTGGTTTCGTCTTTGAAATATCATCTGGATGTCTAATAGGAATATGCGTTCCGGGTAAAAATTGCCCTTGCTTGTGAGGACTGCGATCGACGGTGTAATCGATGAATTCCTTGCCTACACCGCAAAAATTCAACAACGTGTTTCCTTTAGCTGGTGCTCCGTATCCAATAACAGTTTTTCCCTGTTTTTTAGCCTCTTTCAAAAATTTAATCAAACTTTCTTTGGTTTGGCTGACGCTTTTCTGGAAAGATTGATAAGTTTGAAGTTTATCTAATCCTAAAGAAATTTCGCGCTGCTTAAGTTCAGCAACTTTAGAAGAAATTGGATTAGATGTGTCATTTTGATGTTTTGCGAAAATACGCAACGATCCCCCATGAGTGGGCAGCTCTTCGACGTCAAAAAGTGTTAAGCCATGTTTTGCAAAAACTTTTTCCACGGTTAAAAAGGAAAAATAGGAGAAATGTTCGTGATAAATGGTATCGAATTGATGTTCAGCTATCAATTTCAACAGATGTGGGAATTCCATTGTAATTACCCCATGTGGCTTCAAGAGTAGCTTCATTCCCTCTACAAAGTCATTTAAATCAGGTACATGGGCCAATACATTATTGCCTAGAAGCAAATCTGCTTGCAATCCTTCCTGCACTAGTTCTTTGGCCGTATTGACACCAAAGAATTTCTTTTGAGTTGGGATGCCATGCGCGATAGCGACATCAGCCACATTGGCAGCAGGCTCTATGCCTAAAACCGGAACACCCTTTACTTTGAAGTATTTAAGCAAATAGCCATCATTGCTGGCAAGTTCGATTATCTGACTTGTTGAATTGAATTTGAAGCGTTGTATCATGCTGTTCACGTAGTTTTCCGCATGCTTTAGCCAGCTTTCGGAATAAGAGGAAAAATAAGCATAATCGCTGAATATTTGATCGGGAGTTTCAAACTCTTCCAATTGTACAAGAAAGCACTTGTCGCATACATATGCATGCAAAGGATAAAAAGGTTCGCGCTTAGATAATTCTTCTTTCTTGAGATAAGAATTGGATAGAGGGCTCATTCCCAAATCGCAAAAAGAGTGTTGCAAATGAGTTTTACAAAATCGACAGGTTTTATCGGCCATTTAAACATTCCTTAGTTATGAACTCATTAAATCTTAGACTCAAATCCGTTTTCAGAGGCAATTGCCGAAATCTTTCTGTTGTTTATCCCGTAGGGGTAGATGAGGGTAGCCCCGGGGTTTAACCCGTGGGTATTGATATTAATGATGTTGCGCTCCGTAAGGTCGCCTGAACTTCTCTGGAAAAGAGAGTTTTATAAATCAAATAAATCATGCGACCCTACGGGGCGCAACATCATTAATATCAATACCCACGGGTTAAAACCCGGGGCTACCCTCATCTACCCCTACGGGGTAAACCACAGTCCTCATTTATCCTAAGGAAAAACAACAATTCTCATCTTCCCTTACGAGGTAAACAGGAGATAAACTCCTGCAATTAACCTCGCTCTGGCTAGTAACTTATTTTACACCAAAGCCGGTTTATTCTCACAAACATCCGTCAAATAGGCTTCATACCATTGGATGGTCTCTTTTAAACCATCTTCTAAATTATATGCGGGTTTCCAGCCTAATAACCTCTCTGCTTTTTTAGAACATAATGTCTGATCCAAAATTTCAGCTTTAGCCTCATTTAAAATCTTCGGATTGAGATCCGGACGATTCATCAATCTCTGGATTGCACCCACCATATCTAAAACGTTATATGGGAGGCTTGGTCCGAAATTGAATCCCTGCCCCTTAACTTCTTTGCGTTCTATATTTTCTGCAAGTGTCAAATAAGCTTCCACAACATCCTGAATATAGATGTAATCTCTTGTGTATAAACCGTTGCTGCGAATAATGGGAACTGTTCCGTTATAGATGCTTCTGATAGTCCCAGGCACAATACGACTCCAATTGAGATCTCCTCCACCAAAAATATTTCCACAGCGGGCAATGGCAATAGGGAGATCGTATGTACAATAGTATGAAGAGGAAATTAAATCTGTACACGATTTTGACACGTCATAAGGACCTTCACCACGCAAAGGCATATCTTCGGTATAAGGCAGTTTGGGACTCGTTCCATACGCTTTATCGCTGGATGCAACCACAATGCGTTTAACCAAACTTTTATGCTGCCGACAGACCTCTAAAAGATTATATGTTCCACGAATATTAGCTTCAAAAGTAGGTAGAGGATTGCGCAAAGCTGTCCCTACAATTGTTTGAGCTCCTAAATGGAATACGGTGTCTACTTCGTGTTCATTGATTGCACGATCGATAGCATGAATATCTTCCAAGGCACCATTTACAACAGTCGTTTGATTTATTAATCTGCTGCGCACCAATTCACTCTGAGGATCATGATCTCTCACTAAAATAATCACATGCGCTTTTTTCTCTAACAGAGACTTAACTAACCAGGTTCCAACTAAGCCTGTTGCACCGGTTACCAAAACGCGTTTTTCTGTCCAAAAATCTTTCATGTGTATTTTCCTTAAATTTTAACAGATGTTTTTCCTGAATGGAGCAAAGATCCGAGTAATTGCTGTTCATTTGATGCGTGATGCTTTTTGTCCCAAACTTTCCAGGGGGCATTCCCCGACTCCCACAGAGACTCCAACAATCGATATTCCCTTAGGGTGTCCATAGGCTGCCAAAACCCATCATGGCAATAGGCTGCAAGTTGATTATGCTCTGCCAAATGTTCTAAAGGAGCCCTTTCCCAAATTGTTTGATCATCCTGAATGAGATCGAACACACCTGGTTCCAATACAAAAAAACCGCCATTTATCCAACCCTCTTTACTTTGGTTCTTTTCTGTAAATTCCACGACATTATGACCATCTAAAACCAAGCCGCCGAAGCGAGAAGCGGGATGCACTGCTGTAACTGTAGCCAAACGTTTATTCGATCGATGAAATTTAATCGTCTCCGCGATATTAACATCCGACACACCATCTCCATAAGTCATCAAAAACGTTTCATTACCAACCCACTCTTGGAGGCGTTTCATGCGTCCGCCGGTTTGAGTAGTTAGACCTGTATCGACAAGATGAATGGTCCATTTAGGTTGTTTGCCATCATGTACTTTTGTTTTACCGCTCTCGAGATCGATAGTGATGTCATTATTGAAGGCATAAAAATTCAGGAAATACTCTTTGACCACTTCCGATTTATAACCTAAAGCAATGATGAACTCAGTGACTCCATGATGAGCATACATGTTCATGATATGCCATAACATAGGCTTGCCGCCAATCTCCACCATGGGTTTGGGGATAGCATTTGTCATTTCGGCTAAGCGTGTTCCGAAACCACCGGCAAGAATGATTGCTTTCATAAAATACTCATATTGAAATTGTGAGTAGTTAACATATTACGGAAAAGCTCAAAAGTAAAGCAAAAAATCATTCTCATACAGTGAAATCTTAAAGCTTGCAGAAATTGATATGAAATGCATATTATGATGTCGTTTATAATATATAATTAAAAATAAATTGAGAAGATTCTATGAAATTTTCTGTTGTCATACCTACAAGGAATCGCCTGGAATATTTGAAAATGGCAATTACTACTGTTCAATCCCAAGATTATGATAATTGGGAAATAGTGATAGCTGATAACAATTCGTCTCAAGATATTCAAGGATATATTTTTTCTCTTAAAGAGCCACGTATTGTCTATACAAAATCTGATCATTTTATATCCGTAACAGAAAATTGGAATCGAGCAATTGATTTAGCTAGTGGTGAATATATAATCCTAATTGGCGATGATGATTGCTTAATGCAGCACTCGTTGTCTATTTTAAACGGGCTTTGTAATCAATTTTCTACACCTGAGTTGCTATTTTCAAATGGTCTTCATTATGTTTATCCTGGAGTCTTTCCATGGACTCCTTGTGGACACCTTACTACTATTGGGAATTGGAATCTTTGGGATTCAGAAATCCCGGTACTTTTAAAGCCTAACCAGCTTCGCCAACTCGTTAAAGAATCAATGAATTTTAGATTACGCTTCTCATATAATATGCAAGTATTGACAATTCACAAAGAGTTTATACGCAAACTAAGGGTTCAAAATAAGTTTTTCCATTCTCCTTATCCCGATTTTTATGCCATGACAATGCTTTTTCAAACAGCAACCAGAGCTGTAGCATGCCCATATCCTTTAGCAATTGCAGGACTAAGCCCTAAGTCATACGGAGGATTATTTTTTAATCAGCAAGAATCAAGCGGCTTTAACGAATTAAATATAAAGGAAGAAACTAACGCTTACCCTGAATTAGATAAATATATTTTTCCAGGTAGCAAGTTAAACACTTGTTGGTTATACGCCCTTCGTTGTGCTCAAAAAAACCTTGGAACAGCCTTTGACTTAAAAATCAATTTTGCACGATACCGTAAATTACAATTCGTCGAATGTTTAAGTGTACTAATTGAAAAACCAAAACAAGGCAATAATTTTAGAAATCTTTTTCAACTTCTTTCTGTTAAAGAAAAATTCAAGTACGGCCCCTGTTTAGCGTATATATGGCTGGCAGGAAAGATCTTTGGAGAAGAATTTATTAGAATAACACCAAAGAAAATTTTGGCACGAATCAAAAGGAAGCTGCAAATTCATCCTGGCCATAAAAACTATACTTTTCAAAAAGAATACTCCAGCATTTTGGAAGTTTTCAATGAAATTACCCCTCATGAATGTAAAAAGCATTTCAAAACACTTTAAGGGAAATAAAAACGGATGCCTAAAGTCGCGGTTGTATACTTAGCCAGAGCCGCTCATGGGATTGATGCCTTTGTCCCATTTGCCTCATCTTATAAAAAATTCAACGCAGGCTACGATCACGAGTTAATTTTATTAGGAAAAGGAATGTCAAAAAAATGGCAACATTCTGCCACCTCAGCGCTTTTTAATCCCTTTCCTCACCGTATTATTAAAATATCCGAAAAAGGATTCGACATTCATGCTTACCTGCGAGTGGCAAAGATGCTCGATCATGACTACATATGTTTTTTTAATACATACTCCGAACTAACATCTAATAAGTGGCTTGAAAAAATGATGCACTGGGGTATAAAACCCGAAGTAGGTATAGTAGGCACCTCTGCATCATACCAAAGCTTGCATGATTTAGGTAAACTCGTCCACAAGTTAAACTGGCTCATCAGTTTTAAAAACGTCAAATTAGATAGAGAAACCACAAATCAATTTTCGTTCATTTTAAATGCTAAAGTGTCTGAGGAATCGCTTAATTGGAGAAAAAAAACAATCCATTCCATATATCTCCGATTTATACAAATGGTAAAAAATATACTCAAACCAAGGGTGAAATATTCAACTGCATTGGACCACGAATTTGATCTATGGTGGGAAAAACAGACAGCTCCTGGGGATCCTCTAGCTTACTATACAGCCTTTCCTTCTTTTCCAAACCCACATATCCGATCAAACGGTTTCCTTATTTCCAGAAAACTTTTATTAAGCTTTGACTACAACCTTGAAAATACAAAAATTGCGTGCAGTCATTTCGAAAGTGGCCCACAAAGCATTTCAAAAAAAATCCAGCAAAAAAACCTTAAACTAATTCTTACCGGCGCAGACGGAGCTGCTTATGGTGTAGAAAATTGGGCTAAAAGCAGTACTTTCAGATCGGGAAATCAAGAAAACTTACTTGTTTATGACAACCATTCAAGGGAGTTTTTTAATTTCGATAAAACAACAAAAGAGCAATATCAACGTATGACATGGGGTGAGAATTGTGAAACTATTTCGCCACATTACCATAAAGCAAATGGATCCCTTGAATCTGAATATAACGAAATAAAATATCTATCCCAAAATTAGCATAAAATTTACACTAATAAACCCATCAATTTAATGTTTAAGTGTTCCAGATTAACACCAGCTTTAAGAGGCTTTTATAATGAAATTTTCTGTATTATTACCAACAAGGAATCGTTTAGAATATCTTAAATATGCTATCACATCAGTGTTGCAACAGGATTATCAAAATTGGGAAATCGTTATTTCGGATAATGATTCTGAACAAGACATTAAAAGCTATATCTCTTCCTTAGCAGATCCTCGCATCCTTTACTTTCGAACTTCAGCATTTATCCCTGTTACAGATAATTGGAACAATGCTATGAAAAAAAGTTCTGGTGATTATATCATAATGCTTGGAGATGACGACTGCCTTGCAAAAGGCTATTTCAGAACCACTTTGAAATTACTCCAACAACACAACCATCCGGATATGATTTATACCGGTGCATTGCTTTTTCTTTATCCTGGAGTTCTATCAGAAATCCCTCAAGGCCATTTACACAGATGGGGAAATGCTGCATTTCTAGAAGGAAAAAAAGAGCCGTTTTTGTTAGATAAATCAAAATCTCTTCTTGCTGTAAAAGCAGTCATGAGCTTTAAAAACGAATTTTATTACAATATTCAATTTTCTCTTTTTAGTCGTGATTTCATCAAAAAAATGCAACGTTATGGTGATTTTTTTCAATCTCCCTATCCAGATTTCTATGCAACAACAGCCTCTTTATTAAAAGCTGACCGTATTCTAGCTGTTCCTTACCCATTAGTTGCTGTAGGAATTACACCTAAATCTTATGGATTTTATTATTTGAATAATAAAGAAAATGAAGGCATCAAATTTTTAAATAATTTTTCTGATAATGCTGTTTATAAAAACGTTAAGAAATATTTGCTGCCTGGAACTGACATGAATTCATCTTGGCTGTTAGCAATGGAAACTGTTAAAAAGAACTTTGAAAAAGAGTACGAGCTTCATGTCGACTACCAACAGTACAGGCTTTTGCAGATTTTAGATCATCATCATAAATTTGTTACAAAAAAAGGAATACAAATAAAAGATCTTTGGAATATGTCTAAGCAATTATTATGGAGGGAAAAAATAATCTATCAAATCCCTTTATCTTTAATATCCCTTTGTCTCCGCTCATTACCTAAAAATAGAGTAAATCATTGGTGTACGCAATTCATGCAATCTTTTCATCCACAGTTTACAACAACAAAAATTGACGGTAACTTTAATAATATTTTAGAAGCTGTCGAACATATTCATCTAGCAAATGATGCAAAATAACGAACCAAAATAAACATTTTTTGAAGACTATACAATGAATCATTTTTTTAAAACAGTAATCACATTTTCCATTTTCTTTCATTTATCTTTTCTAAGCGCTTTTGAAATTGAATCACTTTCAGAATATGCCTATATGGATGCTATAGCAGTTCAAGCCGATACGGATAAAGGGTCCTTTTATCATGATTATACCCGGGTTTATTCGAATTATTTCAAAGATTTGCGTGATCAACCTATTCGTTTTTTGGAAATAGGAATCTATAAAGGGAATTCGGTAAAGTTATGGGAAACGTATTTCTCTCAAGCCGAATTACATTTTATTGATATAAACAAACAGTACATCGAATATTACTCATCCCGCTCCCACTACCATTATGTTAATCAAGAAAATATCAAAGATCTCCAAAAATTCGCTCGATCAGTTGATGGCAAGTTTGACGTTATCATTGATGATGGTGGTCATACTATGAAGCAGCAAATCAATAGTTTGAAGGCACTCTTTCCTTACGTCAAATCTGGTGGGATGTATATCATTGAAGATATTCACACTTCTTATTGGAAAGACTGGGACAAGCATTACGGTAGTAACACAACCAATCCACTAAAGGCTGAGTCGGGAACCACCATTGATTTTCTAAAAGGATTGATTGACTCCGTAAATGCTGTTGGAGCCAAGTCTACTAAGGCAAATTATTCGCTTGTTCCAGCAAATATTGAAAGCAACTTAACTTTTTGGGAAAAAAATGTTCGTTCTATGCATTTTTACGATAGCATTTGCATCATTATTAAAAGATAAATAAAAAATTGGTTATATGAAAAATTTTCTTACAAACATATTTTTTCCAGCATCTGTTTTTTTTCAAATTTTTACCTTGAATTTAGAAGCTGATGGTTTTAGAAGAATAGAAGAACTTAACCCTCACATTCCTCTCACTTGCAGAACAGTTTTCTCTGAAGTTAGTGATGATGCTTTAGTCAATCGTGTTGTTTCAGCCTATCAGCTGGCATATAAACAACATTTAGGAAACTCAATGTGGCAATTATTCTTTGATCAAAAACACTATCCAATTCATCAAATATTTGAGGGGGGCCAATTGGATAAAGCTGCTCTTATATTAAGAAATCCTGGATCGACTGACTTGTTTTATGGAATCGATAATCTCGCCTCATCACTATTACCTCTTTATGCTTCATATGAGTATACAATCAATATGACTATAACATGCATGGATTCTTTACTTCGTTTTGGAGAAGCGATTGGTGCAGTAACATTAGATAATCCAGAAGGCTATTATAATCCACCCCGTTCTTGGGATGTGGCGAGTCTAATTGAAAAATTAGAAAGTCATCTCAATGTGACATTAAATTTCCCTAATCCTTATCCCGATGAATTTGGATTATGGACATCTCGCGGCGTGGTTTCCTATCGAGTCCCACAAGCCTTATATCAAGCGTATTTAATAAAAACACTTGTTAAAGGTATAAAAAACCCTCGTGTGCTTGAGATTGGAGCTGGTGTTGGTCGCACAGCATATTATGCAAGATTATTCGGCATTAATGATTATACAATCATTGATATACCAATGACAGGCGCCTGTTCTGGATACTTTTTAGGGCGCACTTTAGGCGAAGAAGCTATTCTATTGCTTGGAGAAACTTGCAACAACCCAGAAAATCGCGTAAAAATTCTTACGCCTAACCAATTTATAAATAACTTTGATCAAAAATATGATTTAATCATCAACGTCGATTCTTTGACAGAAATGGATATTTCTGTTGCACGTTCATATGTAAGCACCATAGAAAATATCACACCCATTTTTGTGTCGATCAATCACGAAGTCAATCCTTTTACAACAAGACAACTCATCAATCAATGCTCGAATGTGAAAAATATTAAACGTTCTCCATATTGGATGCGCCATGGCTATGTAGAAGAGATCGTAGAATTTGAAGTGCAATGATTCATACCTAATATAAATCGAAATTCGTATGCACTCACAAAGTCGAGGAATATTATGTTTCTAAAAGTTTTTCTTTCTATATTCGTTATTTTATATAGTTTTTTTTCGCTAAATGGAGCCACTTATTTTGTTAGTCTTGGTCATGACTGCCAAATAGCGAGTACTTTAAAAGAACTCGAACTTAGACCCACAGCTTTTCCTCTCGATTGGGTGGCATCTGATAGTTTCGAAGGTGTAATACAAGCTTTTGAAGATGATTTTAAATATTTTCTCGATCCACTTTATTTAAGTTATCAAATTCATCCTTCGTCTTATGTTGGCACCTATATTTGGAATTCGTATTATGAATTTAGGTATAGTCATTTTTTTCCAACTGTAAACAATTCTATAGTCTATAACTACTTAGATTTCTTACCCCAAATACAAACTACCCAAAATAGACGCATCCAACGCCTAATAAATTTATTGCGATCAGAGAATGACGTAATTGTTTTTATTCGCACAAATATTGAACCTCAAGAAGCACATCGATTCGTGGATTTAATTCATAAAAAATATCCAAATTTATTTTTTTTATTGGTTGTAGTAGATGAAAAAAGTGACTTAACAGAAGATTGGGATATCGATAGAGTATTAAATTATTACGTTACCAAAAAAAGGAAGGATATTTTTAGTGGATGGTGGGATCATTCAGAGTGGCTTTATATTATCGATAGTATTAATAAAAAAATTTCTGGGTCATCACATAAATGATTGCTTGCTTAAACACTCATTTGTGTGATGACCATAATTTCTTTCCTCAAATTATTAGAAATCACATACCATATCTTTCAATTTCAAAATAAGGATTATCGCCGCTTAAATGTTCCAAATAATTTAACGACGTAAACGTATCTTTTGACGCAAAATCATTTTTCTTATGACTCTTGAATCACGTAGGTCGTTAATGATGTGCTGCCACTCTGAATAATTCCACCAATCACCTATTCCCCTTCTCAGGCTGGCATAATAATTTATAACTTTTTCAAGATGCCAATTGTCAATCAAATCAGCCCTTTCATGAACCATCACTAAGATAAACACAAGTTGGGGATATTTCTCATTTAGCATGCTAACAAAATGAACGGCTTCATCTTTATTGATATGTGTACGTATAAAAAAAACAACTTCTTCTGAGCTTAAAAGATCTTTAAGGCGTTGAATGCGCCTCTCCTGCGTAGTTTGGACAGCAGGTAAGTAATCCAGATAATTATCAACAACAGTTCCAGCAACACAAATATCTTCGGTAATTGGTACCCCAATCATAGGAAAAAAATGACTAAAGCCAAATCCATAATAATTATTAGCGATATAATTCGTCTCATAAGATAAATAAAGAGGATCAAGGAAATGTTCAAAATCCTCCTCAAAGGCTTTGATTACACCTTCAAAAGGAGAGCTTAATACCCAATCGAAGGGCAACGCAAATCGTCGCATATTAAAATCTACAAGGCTCGACGCAATCTGACAATCACGACCCAAGCTAACATAATAACGCGTATTGGTTCCGTGTACTACAGACCTACTAAAAAGAAAACTAAGAACGATAAAATATAAAAACTTCATTATTTTTCCATTTGTATTTAATCAAGATGTGGAGCCAGGAATAGGCTGTGAAAACTTTTGCAGCTTAAAATGACGAAACAGCAAAAAGCTTTTCATGGATTTGCTTAAGGAAAATCCAATAGACCAAAGTTCCCATAAAAAAACAATAAACATCAACCCATGCATTTTCACATAGGCTATCTAAAAATCCTGGCAGAGTAGCTTCTGCACTTTTTTTAAGAACAACATAAAAATGATGAATCATAACCATGATGACTGCGACACCTCGCATACCATCTATAAAGCAAAATCGTTGCATAACCATGAAACCTTATTCTTAAAAATCATTCATATTATACATGGAATGAAAAAATCCTGAAGGCATCGCACAGGGTTGTTTGAAGATCTTTTTCCAATCTTGACGCACCGGGTAACAAAAACAATAAAATTAGATTTTTCATTTACTTCTCATTATTGGTTTAAGAAAAAGTAGATATATCTTTCCTCAACTATTACTGACACAAAAAAAAATATTTCTAATTTCAAAGTATGCTTGAAAATCGAGGATGTTGTATGCGAAGCTTTCTTAACTGACACTTGAATTGTTTTTATCCACAGCTAGATTTATTTTAGCTCCAAAGCAGCATTAAGTGCCTGAGGTAAAATATTATTCCATTCCGATCGCTCCCAAAAATCAGCATAACCACTTCTTTTGCTCGCGTAAAAATTTAAAACTTTATCTATATGCCAATCTCCAATCAAATCAGCCCTTTCATGAACTACAACTAATAGAAAGGGTAAGCAAGGGTACTTTCCACTTAGCATGGTAACAAAATGAGCAGCTTGACTTGGAACAATGTGCGTTCGTATAAAAACAATTGCTTCATGACGAATTAATAGGTTATTAAGCCTTCGTATGCGCCTTTTGTATGTTGACTGTACTGAAGGTAAATAGTCTAAAAAATTTTCTCGATGAATTCCCGCATACCCTTTATCAAGATGTTGTATAAATTCTACATCTTTAATAGGAAAACAATGATTATAACCAAAACCATAATAACTATTATAGATTTGATATGGGTGATATGTTAAATAAAGAGGATCAAGAAAATGCTCAAAATCATCCTCAAATGCTTTTATGACCCCTTCAAAGTCGCTAGCCACCCAATCCAATGGAAAGGCAGCCGGGCGAAGATTAGCTGCTATCAGTTCCAACCCCACTTGACAGTCACGACCAAGACTTATAAAATGAACAGAACCCTTTCCATAGGCAAAGGAAGCACTAAAAAAAAAGCTAAAAGTCAAAAACATGAAACGTATAAAACTCATAAATATTCCTTTTTTAGTCCAAATCGTTCATATTATACATGGAATGAAAAAACCCCGAAGGTATCGCACATGGTTGTTTAAAGATCTTTTTCCAATTGTTACGCACCGGATATGAATCTTCAGTATGATAGACGTTATCGGGTCCAACATAAGTATTAACCCAGCATTTATAATAGAAATAGGAGCAAAGACGTTCAGCTTCATTAAAATAATGCGCAACCCTCTCTGCTTTCATTTCATGTAAACAATCAATAGCCAAAAACAACTCAGCGCTATGATCGGGTATTTTTGAGAGCTGTTCAGGTGTAATAAAAACAATATCGGCTTCTGCATATTCTTCCGAAATTTCAGAAAAACTTTCAAAGGATCTATACTTCATCACTTTTTTGTCTTTAAATACTGCGGACAAATATGTTTGAGAGACATATAAGGCGGGAGGAAAATCAACAATCACGTATTTTTTGTCAGGATTAAATGTTAAAAAACAGAATGCCGTGCGGCCATACCCAGCACCAACTTCAATGATCGTAGATATGTTGTCCATGGGGCAATGGTAAACTACAGATAAGTATTCCAATAACGAATTAAAAATATCCTGTGAAACCCTTTTCCCATTATAAATACTATATGGAGGATTTCCAACTAATGGTTCTTCAATACTTGCGATATAGTCTTCCCAGCCAGCATTTAGCATAAAATTTAGGAAATACTGAGTAATTATATTATAATTTAAGCTCTCTTGAGGAGTCCATAACAAATGTTTTCGGTGAAGCTCTTCCGATGTAAATACAACATCTAGGTTTGGCACTAAGTTCTTCAAGTTACTGGCGTAAGGATGGTCTATAGAAACCTTCCAAGTAAAATAATTTCCGGCCACGGTTTGCTTAAAATTGGCGAAACCATATTGAGTTAACTGTTCAATATTCAGTTTATTGAATCCATTCCAAAAATTCGACGAGTAAACAAGGGATCCTCGATTAATAAAATCGTCTTCCATAGCTTTAAGACCTATTGGAAGATTGGGATTATCTCTATAACTAGACCACCAATCGCTATATTCCTTATTAGTCATGGCCTGCAAGTCAGAAATACATAACAAAAACAATAAAATTAGACTTTTCATTTAGATCTCATGCTTGGTTTAAGGAAAAGTATATATCTTACTTCAACTTTTACTAATATACAAAAGTAAAATACGAATTTCAAAGCATGCTTGAAAATAGCGGTTAATGTATGCTAAGCTTTCTCGATGTGGAGAATTGGAAACTTAAATCCTTCTGTGTGAAAGTGTATCATGCGACCCTACGAGCCGAGAAAAAATTGGCGCTGAATTTGGAGTGCGTTGACTTGTCACATACGCATAAGGCTAAGGAATTATAAATATGTGCTAAGCGCGAATGAGGCGGAAGCATAAGACCATAGGAGTCAGCCCAATGTCGTCAAAATAAGACGTAAACAACTAAGCTTTAAAGCAACGCGAAGCGTTTGGAGTGCGCAGCCCCTGCTGCGCTTTTCATAGAATACACGTGGATACGATGAAACGAGAGAATAAAACATGTTCCTAATATAGCAGATGCACGAATCTATCTCTCATTGCATTTTGATTATCATGCTTTCTAGGAAAAGCGCAGCAGGGGCTGCGCACTCCAAACGCTCCGCGCTGCTTTATGGATTAGTCGCTATCGTCTTATTTTGACAACATTGGTCTGACAGCTGCGGCTTATGCTTCCGCCGCATTCGCGGCTTAGCACAAGAAGATAAGCGAATAACGTACTATGATTATAAACTTGCAGCCACTAATTAGATTTTGCTTTCTAGCTACACTTTTTTTATATCCATTCTGCTTTTTTAATCATAATCTTTTTCTTATTCCTCAATTAGGTTTTGTCACTGCAGTGATCATGCAAAGGGTCTTTAGGCAAGAGATTATGCGCGTCACTCCCTTGTCAGCGCTCATCATTTTATTAACACTTTTAGTATGTATTACTCCTCTATTTATCAAGCAATTGCATGAGGGAGCGGAAAGCTTCTTGTTCCCTATTAAGCTAACCTTAAATTTCCTGACAGTTTCAGTCGTGATGCTTTGTGGGCAAGATCTTATAAATGAAAAAGACATCAAAACACTAAAATCATTCCGTAACACCTATTTACTTATTTGCCTGCTCACATATTTTTTTATAGCCTCTTACGAACAAATCGGAATCACTCTTCTTTCGTTCATTAAAAACCCTAATAGTTCGCGGCTATATAGTCTTGCAGACCCCCTCAATTCGGTCTTTATTACAAAAAACATCACTGCAATGTATATGATTTCCCTGTTCGCCTATGATCTATTTTTATCCTCATTTTTTCACAAAAAATTCTTGGCAAGAGATTGGCTGTTATACGGTTTTTTCATTTTATTATTTTTCTCAAGACAATCGCTCCTTGCGTATATCGTATTAGGCATCGTTTATTATTTCTTCTACGCAAACAACTTAAAAAAAATAATAGGGTTTGTTGCATCTGCTGTCATAGGCCTACTTTTCTTTTGGACCTTGTTTGATCTTTCCAGCAAGCACGATGGTGCAAATCAAAGGATTGATTTGTACAATCTTTTTTTTGAACAAGCCGAAAACTTTTTCTTTTTTGGCATGGGTTTGGACGGGATGGAAAAAACCATTCGGGCTGCGGGGATTGATATTGACAACTACCACTTATTTTTCATGAATCAAATGGGGATTTATGGATTTTTCCATATGTTCGCTTTCAATCTATTGTTGATCCTAATTTTATTTTACATTCCTCAAAACTATCGAAAATATTCGGTATTTTTAATGATAGCCTACTGGTCAAACGTCATGTTTCAAACCTTTGGATATGAATTTCAAAATTTATGGTTATTTATGATCATGGTTAGCATAAAAAAAGCGGTTTCTTTTCCTCCACTTTGTATAAACAGGACTTGATATGAATAAAAAAATGATTAAGATTATGGCTATTACATTACTATTAATTTCTTGTAATATTAGAGCAGAAACCTCTGCAAATACTCCTTATTTTTATCTTATAAGCTCTCAGGAAAAATTTATTTTTTTTGCAGTCCCCAAAACAGGATATTCATCTATCAGCACTATGATAAGAGATAACAATAATCAAACAAATACATATTTTGATTATATAGAATTAGATAACTTTGAAAATTATTTTAAATTTTCTTTTATACGCAATCCATGGGATCGGATTGTTTCAGCATATTTAAATTTGATAGTAACAAAGCGATATGATCCTTTTGAACATCTCCATGATCAGGATTTTGATTTTTTTGTAAATTATATTGCCAATCAAGATCTTAATAATGCAGATATACATATTCGTACTCAAAGATCACTTATTCCACCGAAAATAGATTATATTGGACGTTTTGAATATTTTCATGATGATTTATCTCATATCTTGGACAAAATCGGACTTCATGGAAAAGAAATTTCTCATCTGAATAAATCAGAGCATTTACATTATAGTCATTATTACAACGACATCACACGCGAGATCATTGCCGAAAAGTATAAAGATGATATTGAAGCTTTTGGATATAAATTCGAGATGGATCCCCTGGAAATAGAATAAGTTAAGAAGGACTTAGCTATGGATTATTTAATCCTCTAGGTACTCCAAAATATCCATCTAGATGATGAAAAACAATCCTTGAAGCAGCAACAAATTTTAAAGATGTCAGAGCATTAAATTTTTACTTGTTTCATTTATCTGGAATTTGTTTTGAATCTAGCGTAAATCATTTTTACATACCTTAAACAGCCTATTTTTTTTAGAAATCTTCTTAGCTGAATTTTAGGGGGTGATAAAGTCTGATAGAGTTCTTTCAGGGTATAAACAGGTTCGAACACTATCCTATAGAAAAAGAAAATCATTTTAGGTTTGATTCATCAAATTAAAAAAGGAGTTAAAAATGAGTAAAACGTTCGAGCTTTTAAAAGAAGGTCTAGATGGTATTATAGAACATCAAAAAGGCAAAAAAAAATTACCTAAACGTGTTGTTGAAGTTCCTGAACCAGCAATGCAATATAAAGCAAATGATGTTAAAAGAATTCGCAGCAAGCTGCACTATCCGCAAGGTTTATTTGCAATGTTCCTCAACGTCAGCATCAAAACAGTTCAGTCTTGGGAAGCTGGTAGACGCTCCCCTAGCCATGCAGCTTCTCGTCTGTTAGAAATTGTAGACAAAGGATATTACAGACCTCCTGCTCCACGATAAATCCTGTTATTTTATTTGATCAATCTTTCTTTTAGTCAAAAAAAAATTACCATCGGCCTAGTACACTGAATCGTAAATCCCTCCAAGTAAAAACAGCGTCAAAGCCCCGGGATTGAACGATCGTAAGTCACCTTGTATTCATTAATACTAGGTGACTTACGATCGTTCAATCGCGGGAGCTTTGACGCTGTTTTTACTTGGAGGGAATTACGATTCAGTGTACTAGTACCGTAAAGTTTTTAAAGAATTTTGTTGCGCCTCTTCCTTAATCTTTGTATAACAACGACAAAAGCATTTTTTTCAAAAAACAAATTAATATACGGAGATTTCATCATGGCCACTCCTACAAATAAACCTGAAGACCCTAAATTCCCTAAAAACGATAAGTTTTTAGATTATTTAAAAGGTCACGTCAGAGAAACAATCATCTATGTCCTATTAGTCTTAGGCATTGTATTTCTCTTTTTTAACGCGGTCTACGGCGGCTTATTAGTTGGTATTGTCACAGGAATATATTATGGACAAGATATCATTGCCTATATCACTAATTGGCAGGCAACACTCGACTCAGACTCGCACAGACTTTCACAGCATCTGATATCAGCGGGTATCGCAGTAGCTTTCCTAATTTCAGTGCCAGCTATTTTTCTTGGGACTGCGATTGCGATAGCAATCACGCACCTATGCAATAAGACGACGGCCTAAATTTGTAGTGCGGTGACAAGTCACCGCACTCCAATTTAACCCTTCTCTTGCATTTTTTGATGTAAAAGGGGGGATCCATAGGTTAACAACCCTCCATAATCACACGTCCAGGTCACCAACGCTACAAGTAATAGGCTCAATCCCATATAATGCGATGGAAGCAAAGGTAGCTTCCAAAACATAGTAGAAATGCGAATTCCGGCATAAAATGAACCGGAAATCGCTGTCGCATATCCTAAAGATTGATGCTTCAACAAGATAGGGTTAGTCTGATCGAAACTAAATGCTGCAGCTAGTCCGGTAAATAACGTTGGCATACACGCAATCACACCACAAATAATCAACCAATTTCCAAATTTAAATGCGCGCGTATATCCAAAATAATTAAGAATATCTGCTATTAGAGCTCCAGTGAAAAGGATGATTGGAAAATAGAAAAAAATCAGGTGATATTGTCCAATTTCCCGTAAAGATAATTGGCCAAGGATGGCTATGAAATTAAAAGCATCTGAATTCATATTAAAAGACCTTTTTCAGGATTATCAATTTTTCTCCCTTTAAATCAATTATTAATCACGTCCTTGAACTAAACTCCCCGTTCGATTAGCTTTTATCCTTAAGACATTCAGAGGAAAATATGGCTCATATTAAAATTACTAAAGGCCTGGATATCCCTCTTAAAGGAAAACCTTCCGGCTCTATTAAGCAGTTAATCCCCAGCGGTCAAGCCTCAGTGCCGCCTCCACAACAAATAGCACTCAACTTAAGAGCTTTTGATGATATCAAATTCCGTCTCCTCGTAAAAGTTGGCGATAGTGTAAAAATTGGACAACCGCTGGCTGAAGATAAGTCCACTCCCGGGCGCATGTTTCCTTCTCCTGCCGCTGGTATCATCAATGATGTACGTCGCGGACTAAAACGCGCTTTGCAAGAAATTGTCATCGATGTCGCTCCTCAGGAAGAATTCCATCCATTTGATCCTGTCAATTTCAAAAGTGCTTCTAAGGAAGCTATAACGGCTTTTTTACTTGAAGGGGGGTGTTTCAGCACCATTTATACACGTCCATTAGATCGATTAGCCAACCCTCAAATAACACCGAGATCGATCTTCGTCAAAGCTCTTGAATCCGCCCCCTTTGTTCCACCCGCTGAATTGCAGGTGAATAGCTTCGAAAAGGAATTCCAAACTGGATTAGATGTCCTTCACAAATTAACTTCCAGCTCTGTCCACCTCATCTATCACAAAAATACATCTTGCCGCGCTTTTTTAAGTGCTGAAAATGTTCAAAAACATTCTGCAGAGGGTCCGCATCCCATCGCCAACTCTTCGGTACACATTCAATCCATCGATCCCATTAGAGCATCCGATGATGTCGTATGGACCCTTACAGCGCTTGATGTAATCGGTATCGGGCATCTCGTTATGCATGGGCGTCATTTCATCCAGCGCATCATCAGCATTGCCGGACCAGGCGTCCTACCCGACCGTGTCGGCTATTTTCAGGCCAGAATAGGCTATCCGGTAAAAGATTTGGTTGCAGGCCGCATCAAACATAGTTTGATGCGTTTTATCTCCGGGGATCCTTTAAATGGAAAGAAAGTTCTAATTGATGATTTTTTAGGGTATTTTCATACCGTTTTTTGTGTTATTCCGGAAAATGTGGAGCGGGAATTTCTTCATTTCATGGGGCTTGGCATAAATAAATATTCTTTCAGCAAAGCCTATATGTCGGGCCATCTGAATAATTCCAGGCGAGAATACGATTTTACAACCAGTCTGCATGGAGAGCATCGTGCGTTTGTTGATAGCACGTTATATGACAAAGTGATGCCTCTTGATGTACCCACAATGTTATTGGTTAAAGCTGTGATGGCAGAAGATTTCGAGTTGGCGGAAACATTAGGACTACTTGAAGTCGCCAGCGAAGACTTTGCTTTACCCACGTTTGTTTGTCCATCCAAGATGGAAATGACAGAAATTATGGCTGCTGGCTTGAAGCAGTATGCAAAAGATCTTTGAAAGAGAAGTGGTGATAAGGCTGATCGCAGGCCGGTTCGTTATTCTTTGAAGCGTGAGAAATCCATACTTCAAGCGTAGCAGGGGCAAAGATGGCATTATGCAGATTTGAGAAGTGCGCGATAGGCTTCTTAATGACTTCTTGTAAATCATTCAGCGTAATATGACCATAAGTAGCTTTTAAGCGTGCAATCAGAAGATCGATATGATCCCAACGCGTTATGACGATACAGTCTTCAGGTGCATCATCCAGGATTTTGGGTTGTTGATCTTCTTGAGTACTACGATAGGTATGGCCGGGGTTTATATAATCCAATTGGTCCGCTGTGGCATAAGCTGCCAAAGCTTCACCAGTTTTGCCATCTGAAAAAACATAATGATATTCACAAGTTCTTGATGTTGTCTTCAACATCAACCGAATGTCATCCAGTGATGCCGATTTTTCCAGGATTAAACGCAGCAAAAATGCCATTGGGAGTCCTTTCCAGGAGCCATATCCTTTGCCCCCAATTTCGCCTAATGCAATTTTCTTTTCATTCATTCCCGTTACTGATCCGATAAAACCGGCATAGGTGACATTAAGAAAGGCATAACCATTTTGAGGTTCAACGACTGCTAGAATGGCTGTATGTTGCAAACCATTTGCCGCTGAATAATCAAGAACTCTTACATGATACAGTTCACCTTGGGTCGTAGCCTTTCCACTCACTGTGATGCCGCTGCAATGAAACATTTCCGGAAATAAATTTAGCAAAAGAATTTTATCATAAGGGAGTTCTGAACCGGCGGCCATTCCTTTCATTTCGTCGATAAGAGATTCTGGTATGAATGAAACGACTTCCGGCATAACAGCAAGAAATGCTTGCACAAGCGGGGGTGCTTGCTTGTCGGAAAGTTTATCGACAAAACGGTTGAGGTTATGAGCTATTTGCTCCTTCATCAACACTCCGTGCTGAAAGCCGATCTGATAGGGGGAGCCCGCAAGATGCAATACTTGCTGTCCTTCAATTCGTTCCAAATAGCCTGAATCGTACCTTTGCACGATTTCAGCTGGTAAGGTTGCAGCAGCAAAAATGAATAGAAACAGGAAGCGTAGTGTTATGGTCATAAAACCCTAAAGTAATAAGAGTAAAGGATAAAGGATATATGAATTATTGTTAAAAATCCATAAAAAACGCCTATTCATGCGATGACGTAAGTTTATCGAAAATACACCTAATAATACGCGAAGCGTTTGGAGTGCGCAGCCCCTGCTGCGCTTTTCTAAAAGAGTTATTAAGCCGAAATCACCGATATATTAATTCATGCTTCTGAGAATTTTGCTCAAAATACCTTCTAGGAAAAGCGCAGCAGGGGCTGCGCACTCCAAACGCTTCGCGTAGCTTTAGGTGTGTTTTAGCTAATGTACTTTTTAATAAGATTATTTCTTAAGCAATTCAGGGACTATTTTCTTTAATTCCTCTACGCGTACATCCCAGGTGTGATGCTTCATCACTTTCTTTCGGCCTTGCTCTACCGCATGCTGCCGCTCTTTCTCATGTGCCAGCCAATAATCAATCTGTTCATTCATCTTTTCACGGTGCTTCGCTTGGTAAAAGACTATCTCTTCATCTGCTTTAAACTGCTCGCGCAAATATTTGCTCTCGCTCGTTACAGGCAGACATCCACAAGCTAATCCCGCAAAAATTCTTTCATGGGTCCCATTACGGAAAAATGGCATGCTATTCAATACAATTTTAGAACGTTTCAATATTTCCAAGCCTTCATTAAATAAGGAAGGGGGATGAATGGTCACATTCGACTGAGAACCTAAATAATGGGTCCAACCTTTGATACTCAAGGCATTATCTTCAGCCGATCCTCCAAAAATATGGACATTTGCACTTTTAATGGATCGAATCAATTCAACCCGATCCTTTCCACGCGTATAATTATCCAAATAAAAATAAAGCAACAGGAAGTCTACCTCTGCTGGGTCTAATCCAGAATTATTCCAGGCGGAAACCAATGCTTCGGCAAGTGAAATGGTATCATTATTAAAGACAAGCTCTGCGGCATCTTCCAATATTTTACCAATAGGGGTAGGAAATCGCTTCCGCCACGAATCCCTAAAACTCTCATAATCGTAGCAACTGCCCAAAAACACGACATCATAGTCTTTTTTCGCCCCTTTATCAGAAGCCAATTCTTTTTCAACAGCATGGGGCCAAAAGAAAACTTTTTTAAAATTATTAGATAAGATGACTTCACAATCATTGCGATCGACACAAGAAATAATCGAATAGGGGCTATTGGTTAGCGATGTCGAATAGAACGCGGGGTCTACTAAAAATGATATGTGAGGGATGCGCAATATATCCCATAGAGATTGTCCTGCATCAACAAAGCTGCTGAAAGAACAGGTGATATCTGGTGCAAATTTATGAATACTTTTAATGACTTCAGCATTTAAGGTTGTTTCTTGAGCGTCAACAACTTTAGTTTTAATGCCTTGCCGTTCCATGGCTTCAACAAGCTTTTCAGTAAAATAACGCTTTGACTCATATTGATTGTAATTAGTCAAAAGACAAATTTTTTTCAGCATATGTATTCCTTAATGTAACTTTTGGCCATTCGCTACTGATGAATCAAATGTCACCAAATGGATTGCTTCGGCTTTATCTGAAAAGCCTAATACTAAAAATTCGGAGGAAAATCCGGCAATTTTTTTTACAGGAAAATTTACCACACCAATAACCCGACGGCCTATCAAAGTTTCCGGGGTATAATGGACTGTCACTTGCGCTGACGACTGCTTAATGCCTATCTCTGCTCCAAAATCAACCCAGATTTTATAAGCAGGATTCCTGGCCTCAGGAAAGAGCTCGACTTTTACAACTGTACCCGATCGTATATCAACTTTTAAGAAATCGTCATAGGTTATCAGCATAATTATCGCATAGGTAATAATATTTTAATTCAAAAAAAAGAAAAACAACCTAGGCTATAGTATAGCCTAGGTTGTCAAAGAAAAATTTAAGGTAGAACTGCCCCTGCAGGTGCTTTGTGTGATTTTTTATCTCTGCAACGACCCCAGCAATTGCTCCATGATGTTGTTGTTTTAGTAGCACTTGCTTCAACTTCAAGAGGTTTTTGATTAGAACTCGCAGTCCCATCAGCTGCGGCAGCCTCTGCTGAACTAGCGGCTTCGCCTGTATTGCCAGATTGACCTTGCTGCTCTAAAGATAGCGATCTAGCATCTGCTGCTTGTGCGGCTTGTTTAGCTTGTGCGGCTTGTGCGGCGACAAATTCTTGCTGTTCCTTCAAGGCTACTAACTTTGGATCTACTGCATCAGCAGCAACTTCGAGAGAATCAACTTCAACGGTCCCGTCCTCAAAATGAACAACCACGCCAGGACTGACAGGAGATTGCAATGATGCTCTAGTTGCATCATCAACTGCAACTGGAGTGCTTGAGTTACTTGAGGGAGATCCACCACTATGACCGGCGGAACCATCTACCAAAGCATCAACGTCTACAGATCTTGCTACTGCAGCGGCAGCCGCAGCCGCATCTTGGCTAGCAGGTTGTGCTTCAGCACCGCCACCATTTGCTGGACCGACCATCACTACATCATCAGAACCAGCTGGCTCTGGTGGTTTACTCGATGAATCAGCAACCGAAAGACTTTCGAGTTCTTCAACAAGGTCTTCTTCTCTAGCTTCGGGAGGTGATATAACGATAACACTTCTTGCACCGAAGGAGTTCTTTCCTGCACTACTTGAAGCGCTCGCAGCCTCTGGAGTTGCAAGCAATATAGCTTGAGCTTGTTCCAAAGATGGTGTTGAAGGTTGAGAACGACTTCTTTGTTGGGCAGGCTGCAATGAAGCAGCTGGAGGGGTAGATGGACGGGAGACCGAAACACTGGCGCTTGTCATGATAACCTCATAAGGATTAAAGGATTAAAGATTCTTTTATGGTAAAAGAAATCGGAGTACAACTACTCCAATTTAAATGAGTTTATAAGGAAAAGAGGTGTTGTCATCAATCAATTTTTAAGGATATTCCTTTTTTTAGAATTCATAACGGACAGCAAAATTTTTGTACATGTTCACGGTGTCTATTCATTACAACTCAGGCCTTCAGCCTGAACTATTTATGTTCTAATCCTAGGGCGATGCCCTAGGATTTTATATTTCAGGGCGTTGCCCTGAGAGCATGTAGGCCTTTATTTTTCACGTCATCCGGATGAAGAAAGCATGCCTTGGATATTGAATGCTATGGCAAATCTTGCTAATGGAACCGCCTTTAAAAAATTTAGCCCGCTTATGATGAATCCGATATCTTCAATGAAAATAGCTGAAGGCTATCCTATAAGTCATGAAATCATGGAACACGAGGGACGCCATCGTGCATTGGCGGCAGTGTTATTAAATATCCCCAAAGTGCCTGTTGCTATAATGACAATAACGACAAACGAAATGCAGCTCAGGCTTTAGCCTGAGATCGCTAGCAAAAAGC
>Ga0207123_1019_pt1 | contig 40740 bp, 34 predicted proteins | sample Alteio_BWMinHeat_39_FD_153503 | JGI IMG/M metagenome (GOLD analysis project Ga0207123, IMG submission 153503) | Enriched cells from forest soil in Barre Woods Harvard Forest LTER site, Petersham, Massachusetts, United States -... | ecosystem: Environmental > Terrestrial > Soil > Temperate forest >... | reverse complement strand
TCATTAAAGATTTAAAAGTCAACCTGAAGCCTCTTAGCCTCTCGAAGGGACAAGCCCAACAGTTTTCTGACTTTGTGATCTCAACAGATGTAAGAAAACTCCGTTTTGATGATTCGGACAAAGAATTCAGAGAAAAATTAGGCCGAAGGGACGCTGTTTTAACTGACATTTCACAGTTGGAACAAAAACTGAAAGCTTTTAAACCCGTCTGGGATCCAAGCACTAATCTCCAAGAGTTTCGAACAAAACTAACAGCCTTTCAAAAGAGTATCGAAAGCATATCCAATAGAAACACAGTGATCGAAAAATTAAAGAAAAACGGATTCCCAGAAAAACAGATAGGGGAGCTACTGAAGTCAAAAACAAGGGTGGACGACGAGCTTCAGAAATGGATTGCCTCACATGAGGTTAACTATAGTGTTTCTGAATATGGCAGACCCTCCCATGCCATCGAAAACGATCGTCGTTTGCAATTTGCGCTCTCCAATTTTGAGGAGCAAGAAGATGGATCATTGAAAGTGAACAACAAAGGCCTCCGCCTTTACCTAAAAGCCTTGAAAATCACCGAAAATCAGTAGAACCCATTTGCGATCTTTGATCCGCGGGGTTTGGCGCGCTAGAAATGCCAATTTTTGAATCACGAACGGTATAATATCTCCGGGTATTGGAACGTAACCTGAATCAGTCTATTTTTGAACTATGCCCACTTTCCCTGATTGCAGCGAAAAGTCGATTTTCTTTTCCGTTCTAATGGACTTCTTGTATACGTATAATGTCTCAAAAGGCGATCTCCGATTGTAGGGATTCGTCAGACAAACCACAAATAATTAAAAGGAAAAATATGAAAATACATTATCTGGGACTTTGCTGTGCGCTACTTTTTGCAGCACCAATTTTTGCAGCCAATACCGATGTCCCTGCAACAACGGTTACCACCAAAAGTGGTCTGCAATACGAAGATACCGTTATCGGAACAGGGCCCAAAGCCACAGCCGGCAAAACGGTCGTTGTGCAATACACTGGTTGGCTTAATAAAGAAGGTAAAAAAGGTAAAAAATTCGATAGCTCTTATGACTCCGGTCGCCCTTTCACTTTTCCTTTAGGTAATCGTCAAGTCATCAAAGGGTGGGATGAAGGGGTGCAAGGAATGCAAGTTGGTGGTAAACGGACACTCTATATTCCATCGAAACTAGGTTATGGACGCAAAGGAGCTGGTGATGCAATTCCTTCGAATGCTGATTTGATATTTGATGTTGAATTGCTAGAAATTAAGTAAATTAAAAAGGGCCTGACTTGGGCTGAAGCGAATCGCTATTTTTTGGTAAAAATAGTTTGTTTTTTCACCCTCAAATACCGGTACCATTTTAGTCATTTCGCAAGACATCGCGCCGCCCCTCCGGGACTAAATTTTAGTTTTATGAGCTCCCACGGTTTGCCCCTCCAGGGTTACACCATGGGCTAAACATAGCGCCGTCTCTCCGAGACTCTAATACAGAGTACTTTTGTTTTAGAGTCTCGGAGAGACGGCGCTATGTTTAGCCCACGGTGTATCCCTGGAGGGGCAAACCGTGGGAGCTCATAAAACTAAAATTTAGTCCCAGAGGGGCGGCGCGATGCCTTCAGGAAAGATTAAAATAATACCGGAATTTGGGGGGAGAAAAAAGAACTACTTTTACAAAAAAACAACGATTCGTTTCAGCCCAGGCCTGACTTAGAGTGTTAATCTAAGCTATTTTCAAGGAGCTATAATCTAAAAAAAATTACATATGCATTTCTTGAGAAGACTTTCGCTCAAAAACTCTACAACGCAGCACTTCGTCATGGGCGATTTAGCAAACAGATCAAAGTCGGATTGCCCACGGTTGAGGGTCGCAAAGAAATTTTTCATATTTACACAAAACAAAGTAAAGATAATGACCTTTTAGCTGGAGATATTGATTACGATCTCCTCGCTATTTCCACTGAAGGGTCGAGCGGAGCTGCTATTCACGGATTGTATGATACCGCCGCCAGAAGAAGCTTAGAACGTTTGGAAAAATTAAAATTGTCAGAAGAAGATATGAAAACCCACCCTAGCCGTATCATTACCATGGATGATTTCAAAAGCGCTTTAACGCAGCACGGATATTTCGTCCAAGGGAGATTCATTTATAAAATCACCAAAGATCACCACTAATCCGGAAATTATAAAAAACGTTCGAGCCTCTAGCTCTATAGCAAATGTCAAAAAAACGTGCAATCGGAAGAGCTCCATACTCGCGAAAGAGTTCAGCCATTTCAATATTATTATTTTCTTCAGCAATACGAAGAACGGTAATGATATCGCCCTGAACGTGATATTCCCTGGCATAATCAGCAGAGTACTCATCATCTGTCCCCCTAGAACTAGCTTTAAATCTTAAAAATTCTTGGTTAGGATTAAAACCGAGAAGCAAAAACAAGCGGACCATTTCAAGACAGTTATTTTCTACCGCTATTTCTAAGACATTTTGTCCTCTTAAGAAGGGCATAAAATTAAAGTTTATCACTGGTGATGATGACAAAAAAGGAAAAAGGTCTGCGCCGTATGGCTCGTTATGATTTAACATGATGATCATGGTGATTTGGTCGGGATACAATCGCATAATTTCATTTGCAACTTCGACATCATTTTGTGAAATAGCGTAATGTAAAGCAGGCATGCGATGTTGTGAGTATTGATAGACCTTTTTTTGAATTCGTAGAGATTTAGGATCATTAGGAACGCCAAGTTTTTCATTTAGATAGTATAAATATTCAGTTTTTGGATGTGCTAAAGCCAAGTTTTCTATAGACTTTGGATCCCCTCCAAGCTCTAATGCATCGATAAAAGCGCTTAAATCATCATTTTGGATAGCAGCTTTTAGAAGACTGTCAGGTGTACTAGATGAATATTTATACATTTCTTTTTGAACTTTTAGAGATTTGGGATCATTGGGAACCCCAAGTTTTTCATTTAGATAGTACAAATATTCATTTTCTGGATCCTTTTCTGGATGTGATAAAACCACGTTTTCTACCGATTTTGGATCTTCAAAGTCAAGAAACGAGACAAAGGCGCTTAAATCATTAACGTGGAAAGCTGCGTTCAGCAGATTTTTGGACGTTGCGTGTTTGGAATACCGTACAAATTTTTCAATAAGTTCATCAGATATATCATCCGGTTCGATTTTATGAGGACTTCGGTTGCTAATTAATATTCGTAATGTTTCATAATTAAGATTTCCTTGTTGTGAAGCAATCTCCAAAGCAGAAACTTTGCTGCCATAAAGAATCTGCGCAATAGAAAACATGGGTTCTCGATAAGCTGATATACGAGCAACTTCATCATCTTCAAGTGTACATGAAGGCATAGTCTCATCACAACTAGGTTTTACTTTACCCCCCACCATTTGATATTGTTGATGTTTAACAGTAAGGATTGCAGAGAATTGGACAAATTCGGAGTCAGCTCCATGATCTAGCAGTAGTTGAGTCATTTGCGGATTTTGATTTACAATTGCTTTATAGAGGGGCGAAACAAAGGATGTTGAAACTTCTAAAAGCCGAATATCTGGGGAGTAATAGCGTTGGTTCACCACTTTAAAACTGCTGCTATCAAAGTCAGTAAATCGATCATTAAGATCTATTCCCATGTTAAGAATAGTTTCTGCAAGGTCAATTGCTCCGGTTTCAATAGCAACTTCTAAGGCATTTAATCCTTGATGCCATTTACCCACACGGTCTTGATTCATGTTTTTAAGGATGGAGCTCTTTTTCACCTTAATCGGTGGCAGAGTGATTATCGATTTGACTTTGCCACCGTAATAGGATTCGAAGATATAGAATGGGGTTGGCTCGTTGGTCAAACTAAGACTTTCTTCAAAAGGTGTGGTTTGTCCCACTTGCTCGGGATAATTAACTATAATTTTTTTAGCTTCCTCAAATCTTTTTTCGGCTATGTTCCGATGCAAATCAGGCCAATTAAAAAAGGTATTATTTTCGATAGAAGTAGTATCGAAAGAAAACAAAGAAAATGTTGATAAAAAGAAAGAAGCAATTATTGGTTTTATGCATATATTCATTTAAGCTCTCCAAGAGAAAAGGTTACGTAAACCACTTTACTACAACTGTAGTTTTTGTGCAAGAAAAATTTGGTTCTCTCATAAACGAGTGCCTGAAATTATTTAAAAAATGTTCCTTATGAAATTTAATTCAAGTGTGGGGCTACCGTACAGAAGAAAGTTCCTTTTTGTCATGGTAGAGACAATTGCAATAATTATACACAAATGGGAAAGGGGTCAGGCTTAGGATGTTGATCTTGGCTGTTTTCGATGAGCTAAAACCGTGACAAATTTAATCTGTTTTCCATTCTCCTTTTTGTCCTTTTTTCTCTCATTCTGTAGCCCGTAGGTCAGGCTTGCGAGCGAAGCGGAGACAGCCGTAGCTACGGGAATGAAACATCAAAATTGTCAACCCTTTAGGGTTCTTCTTTTTATATACTTTGTCGGCACAGAATTCAAAAAAGAGGAATCAGGGACTGGTTCCTCTTTTTTCTATTATGAAACTTCATTTTCGTCCGACTGGACAGGCTTCAGCATTTTAAACAGCATGGAATGATTGGGGCCGTGCGTGCATAAGTGCATAACTCAAGTTATGCACTTATGCACGCACGGCCCCAATCAACTAGAGAATTTGCTAGTTTATTTGATGTTACACATGTAGCTGTCTTGAAATGGCTGAAAGAAGATACAAAAATGAATCCAAATACTGAGATATGTTTGAGACTGTATCTTTTAGGTTTTTTACGCGTGACAGATAAGGAATTTAGAAAGCTATACATAAAGATCAGAGAGAAACACTTAGCTGATTTTGAAGGTGAAAACAGTCCTATGGAAATTGATGCAGAGAAAATCGCTTGTTAAAAGTTCATCTATAATGCCAGAATGCCAAGCCTAACTCCAATCACGGTTGGGTGATAAGAGCCGTATGATGCGAGAGTATCACGTACGGATCTGTGAGAGCTCATGAGGTGAGATTCCTTTGCGCTACTCGACTCATTCTTAAAAAAATAAAGATTGTAAAAATAAAATGTTTTATTTAGAATGGGTTTTGTTGGTTTTTTTGTTCTATTTAATAACATTAATAGGTGTTGTATGATATGTTTTAGATGTTTTGTGAAGCCTTTAATATATGTTTTGGTTTGTTTTATATTTCCGTCTTCTGTGTATTCTGAAGAGAGTGTTTATCAAATTAGCGATCAGTTTTATCAGAAAACCACTGATAAATATAATAACACAAACTATTTAAAATATTATTTTACGTTAAATGGAATTGAATGGGGTCTTTCAAGTGTGGAGGATAATAGCATATATCGACAACCTGGTGTTGGTGGATTTAATAGTGGATTTTATACTGGGAATTATCGGGATGCCGGAGATGTCCAAACTACAGTTGATTATAACTGGGAAATTGGTGACTTTGTTAACTTAAAATATTCCGTTGGTCGTATATATTATGCAATAAATGTCAGCAAATCATCTTTTATACGGGTTCGTATGAACTCCCCACCGAAAGCAGTCGATCAAGAATATCTAGAAAAATATCTAGAATATCTAGAATAATTGGTAATTGGGGACGGTTTCTGCATAACTGCGTAACTTTTATTCGTTAGATATGCGAAAGAATACAATTGAAAGAAAGTTATGCAGTTATGCAGGAACCGTCCCCGATTACGACGAAGAAAGGAATATGTTATTGTTAAAAAATGGACGCTTGATAAAGCCTTAGGAAGGACATCGCGCCGTCCCTCCGGGACTAAGATGTTAAATTAATTGGTCCCGTGGTTTGCCCTTCCAGGGCTACACCACGGGCTAAACATAGTGCCGTTCCTCCGGAACTCTAAAACCAGGAACTTTCCTTTGAACCTTTGTGGAAAAAATGTATCTCGGTGTTAGAGTTCCGGAGGAACGGCGCAACGTTTAGCCCGTGGTGTAGATCAGGAAGGGCAAACCACGGGACCATTTAATTTAATACCTTAGTCCTGGAGGGATGGCGCGATGTTTTTTTTGCTTAAGTTGGTGACATTAGGCGGAGCTTACGAAAGGGGAGTTCAGAGGGTCTTCGACCCTTTGGCGGGGGTTTTTAGGGGGCGGAGCCCCCTAAATGGAAGAGGAAGGATTCGAACCTTCGTCACCATTGCTGGTGAATCTGTTTTCGAGACAGACGCATTCGGCCACTCTGCCACTCTTCCGGAATCGGACGGCGTTAGACTGCCAGATCATCAAAAAAAAGGCAATGCTATATCTACGTAGTGCCGAGCAGTATTTCTGCTAGATGGGCGTCGACGGCACTTTCTTGTTCGGCGGATTCCCTGTCCGCTTGGCGTTGAGCTTCCCAAGCAGCAGATCTTTCTGCTCTCTGCTTATTTATGATGGCAGCATTAACGGCATATATTTCTTCATTTTTTTTGCTTTTCTCCATTTTCATGGCCGAAATATCATCGATCAAGCCCAATTCCAGATGCTGTCTGAAGTTGAACTCGGGACTAAAAATAATGCCAACAAAAATCGTTAGAAAGATACCTGCAACGCGATAACACAAATCAATCAAGGAACGCTTCAATTCGGCAGTATTGCTTTGAAGCTGGACTGGATCAAATGCAGAGGCGAATTTAGGTGAAATATGGTGGACCGCGTCGAGTGAAAGGTATTTTAATGTAAGGCAGAAATGTTTGGTCGCTCTAAACATTGCTGTTGCGATTCCAATGGTTTCAAGCGCCACACAAGCAATGCTGCTGAGTCGTGTAAGGGCTATTCTTTTAAGAGGATGATGGGTTGGACCATTCCAGAGATGGATTTGATTAAAAACGGTGGTGATCATTGGGTTAAGCTATATAATATATTAATGAGAAGTTGCCTGACGTGCCCTTATGGTATCTTTAAACTCTAAAATTTTCAGGACGACGTCATCGATGGTTAAATTGGATGTATCGACTACACAGCAGTCTGATGCTTGTTTAAGAGGTGAAATAGCTCTTGTAGAATCAGAGTCGTCCCTGGCATTGATATCTTTTAAAACCTCTTCTACGGTAAGGTTTTCTGTGTCTTCAGGGAATTTTTCACGCAGTTCTTTAAAGCGCCTTGCAGCACGTACTTCAGGTGATCCAGTGAGGAAAATCTTTAATTGCGCATCAGGAAAAACAACCGTTCCCATGTCGCGCCCTTCAAAGATGCCATTGACGCCCACGGCAGCTCTACGTTGTAATGCGACCAAGTTCTCTCGCACTGCAGGTAATGCAGAAATTTTAGAAACTGCGTTAGTGATTTCCGCACTTCTTATTTTAAGGGTAACATCTTCATTTTCAACAAAATAAAAGCGTTCACCGAGTTTGATTTTGACGCTATATTGAAAGTTCTTGAGAAACTCTGTAAGAGCTGCTGAATCGTTAATGTCAATATGATGTTTGAGAATCGCATAGGTGATGCATCGATACATCGCACCGGTATCTACATAAATAAATCCCAAGTCCCTTGCTAAGGCCTTCGCAACAGAACTTTTACCTGTACCAACTGCGCCATCAATTGTTATAATCATATCCTCTCCAACTCTAATCTTAATTTCTATGTATATGCCTTAAGAAAAATATATACAAGAGGTGTCGTAAAAACAAGAGAGTCAACCATATCCAGCATGCCCCCAAGTCCAGGCAACTGGTTGCTGTCTTTAATGCCGCCGTCGCGTTTGAGTAGCGATTCGGATAGATCTCCGCATTGTCCTAGAATGCCTATCCCGGCTCCCAGCCAAATGCTTTGGACAAAAGTAAGGCTAAAGGCTCCTCCTACAAGAGAGGCTGTTAGTGTAATCAAAATGCTTGTTACCAGTGCGAAGATAAGGCCGCCAAGCGCGCCTTCCCATGTTTTTTGAGGACTAATAAAAGGAGCTAATTTTTGCTTCCCAAAGCGTTTGCCGATGAGGAAGGCTCCTGTATCAGTAATTTTAGTTGTGATAAGGAGGTATGCAATCCACCAGCGACCATCTTGAGCACCGCTTTGGCTGAAATAATAGGTTATAGAAACTAAACAGCTGAGTGGAATGGCAAGATAAACAAAGCTGAAAATTGTTGTAGCTAGGTTGAGAAAAGGTTCTTGACCTTTGATGAAATAGTACAAAAAGAAAGCGATCAGGGAAGCTAGCAGCACGATATCGGGCAGTAGATGGAAGATTGGATATTGCGTGGATAAGCCCACGGAGATGGTGTATAGAACAGATGTTGTGATTCCGAGTTTGGCTGCAGGGTAAAAGTTTTTGGCATAAGCAATTTGATAAAATTCCCAGATGGCCACTGCAATAATTAGGGCAATAAGAAGAGTTGAGATGACCTTGAATGCTGGAGCTTGAGAAAAGAAAATTAGCATCAGAGTCAGGATTGCTGCTATGAAGCCGCTGAATAATCGCTGCTGCATATTTGTCATTTGGTTTATCATTATGCTCCTCCCCAGCGTCTATCACGTTTTTGAAATTCTACAGCGGCATCAAGCAAGTTAGAGGGACGGAAATCCGGCCATAATACGTCTGTAAAATAGATTTCTGTATATGCGAGCTGCCATAACATATAGTTGCTTAGGCGCATCTCTCCGCTCGTTCTGATGAACAAATCTGGATCACCCCATGGGGCAGTATCCAGATAGCTGGCAATCAGGTTTTCTGTGATTAGTTCCTTTTTGACCGTTCCGCTATTACAGTCGTCAATAATTTTATGCAAGGCGCGCAGCATTTCATTGCGAGCTCCATAATTTAATGCGACAACCATATTAATGCAATCGCATTCGGCTGTGGCTTGACGAGTCTCTTCTAATGAATCCAAGATGTTCTGTGAAAAGACAGAAAGATCGCCCACTGTTTGAAACCTTACTCCGTATTGCTGCATCACTTCGCGGTGCTCTCTCAGAAACTCTTGCAGCAGCCACATTAGGCAGTTGATTTCATCTTTTGAACGGGCCCAGTTTTCTGTAGAAAAAAGATAAAATGTGATGGTTTTGATCCCAATTTCTTTGGCAGACTTAACAATCTCAATTAACGTGTTTGCGCCTTGAAAATGCCCTTTATCCGGTTGTTCCATCTTTTGTTTAGCCCATCGACGATTTCCGTCAGGGATGATAGCCACATGTTTTGGGATGCGGGATTTATCCAACTTAGCCAGCTGATCTAGTGTAAAAAATGTCGTTGTCGTCATATCTTATTCTACTATTCGGTAGCTTTAAGGACTTCCATAAAAGCATTTTGAGGGATATTCACTCTGCCAATCTCTTTCATCTTCTTTTTACCTTCTTTTTGCTTTTCCCACAATTTGCGTTTACGTGAGATATCGCCGCCATAACATTTTGCTGTGACGTTTTTGGTGATCGCGCTAATGGTTTCCCTTGCGACAATTTTACCGCCGATTGCTGCCTGGATTGGTACTCTAAATAGCTGCTGAGGGATGACGTCAAGCAGTTTTTTGCAGATTGCTCGTCCTCTGGCCTCTGCTTTGCTGCGGTGAACCAAACAGGAAAAAGCGTCTACAGGCTCTTCATTCACTTTGATTTCAAGTTTGATGATATCGCCTTTTTCATAGCTGTCAAATTCATAGTCGAAGGAGCCATAACCCCGCGTAATAGATTTTAATTTGTCGTTGAAATCAGTGATGATTTCATTTAGAGGCAGCCGATATGTTTGGATGAGGCGGCGAGAGTCTAAAGTCTCAGTTTTGAGGCAGGTGCCTCGTTTTTCCATTCCGAGATTCATGATGGCACCGAGATACTCTGCGGGAATAATAATATGGGATTTTACCCAAGGCTCTTCCACCGATTCAATGATTGTAGGATCCGGATAATGGGCAGGATTATCAACTTCTTTCACTGTGCCATTGCTTAATGTAAACTTATAAACGACGCTGGGTGCTGTAGAAATGATATCGACATTGAATTCTCTTTGGATGCGCTCAAAAATAATTTCGAGGTGAAGTAGTCCTAAAAAGCCGCAACGAAATCCAAAACCAAGTGCCGTGCTGCTTTCTTGTTCGATATGCAGTGCTGCATCATTTAATTGTAGTTTGCCCAATGCGTCGCGCAACGATTCAAAATCCGAGGAATCAATAGGGTAAATGCCGGCATAAACGACAGGGGTGATATGACGAAATCCTGGTAAAGGTTCTAGAGCAGGCTTGCTTTTGAGGGTAATGGTATCGCCGATTTTGACATCAGAAGTGATCTTGATGTTGGCTATCATATAACCCACTTCACCTGGCCTTAACACCTCGACAGGTTTCTCACGAGGGGTAAAAATACCGACTTCGAGCACTTCGAAAACTTTATCGTTGATCATCATTTTGATCTGCGACCCTTTTTTGATTTCTCCGCTCATGACGCGAATATAAACCATGACGCCTCGATAGGGGTCATAATGAGAATCAAAAATAAGGGCTCTGAGAATATCATCAGTAGGTTCTTTAGGATGTGGTACATCACGTAAGATATGTTCTAAGATGTCTTCTATACCAATACCAGCTTTGGCTGAACAGCAAATAGCATTTGAGGCGTCAAGGCCGATGATGTCTTCGATCTGCTTTTTTACGCCTTCAATGTCGGCTGTAGCCAAATCGATCTTATTGATGACAGGCACAATTTCAAGATTTCGGTCGAGTGCAAGGTGCACATTGGCTAAACTCTGTGCTTGGACTCCTTGTCCGGCATCGACGACTAATAATGCGCCTTCGCATGCAGCAAGTGAACGAGAGACTTCGTAAGTAAAATCGACATGTCCAGGTGTATCAATGAGGTTGATTTGATAAGTAAGGCCATCCTTGGCTTTGTAGTGCATCATGACGGGATGGGCTTTGATCGTAATGCCGCGCTCTCGTTCCAAATCCATATTATCGAGCACTTGCGCTTGCATATCACGGGCGGCTACAGTATGTGTTTGTTCTAACAGCCTATCAGCGATGGTAGATTTGCCATGGTCGATATGTGCAATAATAGAAAAATTGCGGATTTTTTTTATGTCGTATTCTTCTTCAGTCATGTATCAATATTTCCAATGGAAGTAAATTTTTCTAGGATAATGGTGTACTAAGAGTAGAGTATTGCGATTAACATTGCAAGCTAGACAATTTAAACGCTAAGGCGCAAAGACGCAAAGGAAGGCATCGAGCTGAGTTAACATTGGAATTAACGATGTGTTGTTGGATTTTGCTAATAATACTTTTCTGGAAAAGCGCAGCAGGGACTGCGCACTCCAAACGCTTCGCGTAGCTTTGAGTATATTTTAGCTATTGCAAATTAGGTCTATGTTTTTTCTTTGCGTCTTCGCGCCTTTGCGTTTAAATTGCCTTCTTTTTGCGGCCAAGATGACTCGAACATCCACCGAGTTGCCCCGACTAGAACCTGAATCTAGCGCGTCTACCAATTCCGCCATGGCCGCATAACGATGCACCACTATAAGGTATTTGTTTCATTTTTAGCAAATAAAACTAAATTATGACAAATTGGTAGAAAATGAGTTCCCTTTATGATACCCTAAGGTTAAATCCTATCTATTCAAGATGCTTATGGCAGAAATAACACACGTTTATAATAAAAACCATCCGTTTTTGGCTTCCCTTACTGAGCGCTATAGCCTCTGTAAATCGGGTTCGGAGAAAAATATTTCCCATGTCGTGCTAAGCCTAAAAGGATCCCAAATAAAATATCAAGTGGGGGATAGCATCTCCATTTTTGCTGTCAATGATGCTGAAGTTGTTGAAAATACAATTGGGGCTCTTAGGGCTTTGGGTATCGAAATTGTCAACGATAAGCATTTAGAAGCTACATATCAGCTCCGGGAGTTTTTAACCAGGAAAAGCAATTTAACTGATGTTCCCCGCAAACTCATTGTCGAGATGGCTCAACGTCAAACAAATCCTGAAAAGAAAGAACGATTAGACTATCTATTGCAGGAAGATCGCAAAGAAACTCTCAAAGAATATCAAGCCTCTCATGAAGTTTGGGATGCCTTAACTGATAACGAGGAGGTTGTCTTTTCACCTCAAGAGCTCTGCCATATACTGTTACCGTTGTTGCCTCGTTTCTATTCCATTGCTTCATCCATGAACGAGGTGGGGGATGAGGTTCATCTTACTGTAGCCGAGCTGGTTTATGAGACTAATGGCCACGTTCGCCGTGGTGTCTGCACCCACTATCTTTGCAACTTAGCTCCGATGCATGAGCATGTTATCCCTGTTTACATACAACCTAGCAATGGTTTTACTTTACCTGAAGATGACTCGGCTTCGATTATCATGGTAGGACCAGGCACAGGGGTTGCCCCGTATAGAGGCTTTATGCAAGAGCGGCTGTTCCGCGGTGCTACAGGAAAGAATTGGCTGTTTTTTGGCGAGAGATATAGTCATCAACAATACCTATACGAAGAGTATTGGAACCAGTTGGTTAGTGCAGGCAATTTGCGGGTAAATACGGCATTTTCGCGAGATCAAGAGCACAAAATCTATGTGCAGCATCGCATGCAGGAAGAGGGGAGTAATCTATTTAGTTGGTTGGAAAATGGAGCTTATTTCTATGTCTGCGGGGATGCACACCGCATGGCAAAAGATGTCGATGCAGCCCTGCATCAAATTGTTGAGATACATGGTAAATGCACTCCTCAGGCAGCCAAAGACTATGTTAAGAGTCTAAAAGCTTCGAAGCGTTATCTCCGGGATGTTTATTAAAACATAATGTAGCTTAGGCTTTAGCCTGAGATCGTAACAAAAGTTCAATTTCTTGTAAATTCGATCAGAGAGCTATAGTTTTGTTCTGTTAAACGAAAGGGCTCAATTAAATATTTGCTTGAAAATTCCAGTAACCTATCCTTCTTTGTTTCTATGATAGCATTCTCTTTATATTGTGTACGCGGATCGCCTAAGACGCCTAATTTGACGATAAATTTAGGGGAGGAGGTGTAGGTCTGAAGACACCATTTTACAAGCACGCATGTCATTGCGACTGTCAGACCATTGCAATCAATTTCCCTTTGTGGAAGATTTGCAGTTTTTATGACATTAGGTGACAAATCGAATACTTTTTTGATCAGAGAGTGTAAAAAGACTGCATAGGCAATATCGACTTGATCATTTTCAAAAAAATGAAAAATGGTTTCCTCGTAGATCTTAGCAGTTGGGATTAATTGATGTTTATCCAGCTCATTAAATATCTTTTCTAATGTGCTTAAAGCTTCAGCTTCTTTTCCATCGCAAAGAATAAATAATTTAAGGAACAAATTCCATGCCTCAGTTTGTCCCAACATATTTTTAGATTGAATAGCAAAAGAGTTTTTTATATTAATAATATCTATGCAAAGAGGTATGTCTTTCCATGATAGCGCATCGCTGAAGAGTTTTTCAAAATTGATAAAAATATTTGTATTTTTGCAAAATGCGCAGAGTTTATCTCTTATGTTTTCCTGAGAATCGATGCCTTTCAGGTCTGTATTTAGATATACTTGTTGTGTATCTTCAAAGGTTACTGGTGCGAAACTTGTTGTTTGAGCATATAGTTGAGTTGGTGAGGTTGTGCCATCAGTAGTCGTGGCAGATGTTGATTGTGATCGTTTTCTGGCTAAAGCTATATCTCCCCAGTTTGGTGAGTTACCGGTTAAACGTCCTGCTGATGGTGAAACACTTGACATCTGATGCCTCCGATCAATATTTAAAAACACTTGTTTTTTATAAGATACATCTTTTCATGTAAGAATATAATAAACAAATTCCATAATTTTGTCATTTTATTTTGTTTTTTACCTCGATTTCTTTATTTTTTTAGCATTGATGGTTGTGTGAAAAGTCCTAGGTACTCCCGTTTCCACCAACATCCCGTTTCTTTTTTTTCCTTGAATGTCGTGAATTGATAATCATACACCACAGTACGCACAAATTTAGGAGGAGCATTAGAGAAGGGGTTATCTCTAATCAAAGCCAGCACTTCCGGCGTCCCTTTTAATAAATGGTAGATGAAGTTGCTGAACCAGGCTTCGTGGCGATAAAAGTTTCCCAAAGGTAAAAACCAGGCTTGCCAGTCAATACGCGGCTGGAAGGGAGAAATTCGTCTCGGACGTCGCGTTACTTCAGAAGGTTTATGTTTAAAAGTATATTCCTTCCAATAGATTTGATCATCGCTCCCTTCAAAAATAATTTCAAGTCGTTGTGTGGTCATCACGGCAAAGATGCCATAGCGGTTAGTGATGAAGTAATGACGGGCTTTTTGCAGTATCTGATGAAACAATATATTGGGAGAAAATGATTGCCAAAGCTGGATTAACTGAAGAATAATTAAAATCATGCCCGCAAAGGTACATATGACAGTAGTGATAATTGAAGGGGCAGTTTCAACCTGCTGTAAAACGAGCCATGGCGGCATGTAAGCATTGGCTATTAAAATGGTGGCTAACACAACCGTCATGTGATTCAAATAGGAAAAATTACCGGTTAGCCAAATGAAAAATTGCAGACCCATAAAGGAAAAATAGACTCCTAACCGCATCCAGTCGGTCCCGAACATGGCAAATGGGACGACGATCTCGACGACAAGCATGAGCAGTGTCGAAAATTTTTGGAACCACATAGGTAATTTATGGGCGTACCAAGCAACTGCATTTGGAATTGGTTGAGATAGGTAATGATAGGCGACGCCGGTGAGGTTTCGCCAATTAGGGTCTTTGCTTTGCAGTTTTACTGCGCCCCCTTGAAAATGGAAGCGGAAAAGCACTAAATTAAGGCTAATCCAAATTAAAATATTCGGTGGAGTAGAGAGAGTTAAAAAGAAGGTGTTGATAGTGATTTCCATCAAAAAACCTTCCCAGCCAAATCCCAAAAAGTCTTGTCCTGTATTGATGATGGATAAATAAAGGATATATAGCAGCAGAAGGATAAGGGGTGGAAAAACCCCTAGCATTAATAATACAGAAAGGAAAGTGCCAGTGGCAACAACAGCCATGAGGGCAGTATCACTGCAGTTGAACCAAAACACAGTTGGCAACTCATAATACCAGCTCTTGGGCATTTGAAGTTTCACTGCACGCAAAAAATTTTCGATTGGCAAAATGCCTTTAGAGCCTATTAAACCTCGAATCTGAAACAGGAATGCACCAAAGGCAAAAAAGAAGATTAACCCTAGCAGACGAGGAAATAGTATGGAGGCGTAGGTGTAATTTTCAGGTGTAAACATTCCCGCATTATATACAAAAAATAATTTAAATCAAATCGTGACTTTAGGAAGGGCATCGCGCCATCCCTCCGGGACTGAAATATTAATTTAAAGGATCCCGTGGTGTAGCCCTGGAAGGGTAAACCACGGGATCATTAAAATTAATATTTCAGTCCCGGAGGGGCGGTGACAAGTCACCACACTCCAAATTTTTTATAGGTCTTCTTGGGTTGTGATGATAACAAAGCACTGCACGCCATCGCCGCAGCCAAAATCGGTTAAACCTTCCCCTGACGTTGCGGTAACTCCAACTTGCGTGACATCCAGATTCATGATGCGTGCAATATTTGTTCTCATTTCTAAAAGACGGGATTTGAATTTAGGTTTTTTCCCTTCGATGGTGATCGCAACATGTGATATTTCCTGCTTACCCAGAGTCTTCATGGCTTCCAACAAGTACACTTCACTATCAGTAATACCATCTTTAAGGCATAAATCATCGGCAATATCACCAAGAATCAACACTCCTGTTACTGAAGTAATGGCATTGCAAATGGCATGTAGAATGACATCACCATCTGAATTGGCGTTGAAGCCAGGTGTATGATCAAATATGATGCCTGCCAGAATGCACGGTTTAGTTGAATCAACAGGAAGAAATCTGTGGCTGTCTTGTCCAATGCCTGTTCGGACGCGCTGTTTCATTGATAATGCCCTTTTACGAAAAAAATAAATTTTTGCAGAAGAAATCATAAAAGGGAAGAACAAAAGCGAAGCTTCCGTTTTAAATATTTTCTCGCTATACGTTACCCTTATGGATAGAAATCTCTGGGAAAATTTAAAAGCAATTTTTTTTGCCTATCGCTGGCGGTATCTTACTGCGGCGCTTTTGGTTGTTATTGGCAATGGACTTATGCTGCTCAATCCGCTTGTCTTTAGAGAAGCTTTAATATTGATGAACCATAAACAGTCCTCTGAATCTGGAAATTTCAATCATATTATCTCCAGCGTTTTGGGGGAGCATCAGAAATCCCTGTGGGTATGGGTTTGCATTCTGCTGATGCTAACAACGGGAGCTTGTTTATTTAAGTATTATATGCGCAAAATTTTTTGGTCGATTAGCCGCGACGTCGAACGCGATGCTCGCTCGAAACTATTCACGCGTATCCAAGACCAATCAATGGCCTTTTATGATCGACATAACATAGGTGAGCTGTTAAGTCGATTGACAAATGATATTTCAGCATATCGAGATGTGCTCGGACCCGGCATTATGTTTCCCCTGTTTTTTTTGACATTGGTTGTTCCCGGTATAGTCGCTCTCTTTTATATTTCACCTACATTGGCACCCGTTTCCATTATCCCGTTGATAGCGATACCCCTGGTGAATTTATCGATGCGCAAGAGCGTATATGCTCTTTCATATAAAGCTCAGGAAGGGTTAGCCGATTTGAGTTCTATGGCACAGGAATATTATTCAGGGATTAGAATTGTTAAAGGGTATGTGGCCGAGCCGCAGTTGTTCAAAAGATTTGGAAGTTTATGTAAGAGTTTGATCGGCATAAACATTAAACTTAACTGCTTTCAGGGCATATTATTTCCATTTTTCACCTTGATCACAAAAATAATTACAGTGCTTCTGGTTTTATTCACAGCCTTGATCATCCTCAAAGCCTGGAGTGTGCTCAGCGTCGCTGATTTTGTCTCTTTTATGTGGATCCAATCTTACATTTTCCTGCCGGTTTTGATGTTAGCATGGGTGTTGCCTGTATATGAAAGAGGGCGTGCGGCTTACGCCCGCCTAGTCGAAATCTATGAAGAGCCAATTGAAGTCGTTTCAAAAGCAACTTCCGATCAAAAAATCTCTATCGGCGCTGATATCGAATTCAAGGATCTATCCTTCAGTTATCCTCTCGGAAAAAAGGCTGTTTTGCAAAACTTTTCTCTGCACATTAAAGGAGGGTCCTTTATTGGTATCACAGGACCGGTCGGGGCTGGCAAAACGACTTTATTCCGAATCCTCAATCGTGAATATGAAATTTCTTTAGGCAAGATATTTATCGATGGTCGGGAAATTCATGAGTATCCATTAGAATCCATTTCAAAAGAAATAGTGACCGTTGAACAGGCTCCTTTTTTATTCTCTCGGACCATTGCTGAAAATGTGAGATTTGGTCGATCAGATGCCATGGAAGCGGAAATTGTAGCCGCAGCAGAGTATGCCGATTTACATACAGCCGTGATGGAGTTTCCTGAGCAATATGAAACATTGATTGGAGAGAGGGGAGTGACGTTATCCGGCGGTCAAAAACAGAGGCTGGCGATAGCAAGAGCTTATTTAGTGGACCGATCTATCGTGCTGTTTGACGATGTTTTTTCGGCTGTGGATAAAGAGACCGAAATGCGCATTTTTAAAACGATGCAATCCAACTTAAAAGGAAAGACAGTCCTTTTGATTACGCATCGGGTGAGTGTGCTTGATGCCATGGATCGAGTGCTCTATATGGATAATGGAAGAATTATTGAAGACGGTTCACCAGTGGAGTTAAGGAAGAAACAGGGGCAGTATGCGGCTTTAGCCGATCTGCAGAATTTATTATGAAAGACAAAAGCAATAATGACTATGCCGAAGAGCAAGTGGTTTCGATAGCGCCAGAGAGAAAGCTCGTTTGGCGCTTGCTGGGTTATCTGCGTCCTTTTAAAAAGATCCTGTCATTTGCTTTGGTTTTGCTATTGATTTCAAAAGTTATAGAGGCTGTCGTGCCTGTTTTTATTGGAGACTTAAGTCAAAAAATTCTGAACAGTCTCGATTTAGATGGAGCCGACAAAGCTCTATTGCTTAAGTCGATATTTGTGGAGTGCTTTGTACTTTTGGTTCTCGTCATATTGAGTTTTGCTTTTGACTTCGGCAACATCATTTTACGAAGTTGGATAGGACAAAAAAGTTTATATACCTTTCGTCGACAGATCTACGAACATGTGCTCAGAATGCCTCTGGCTTATTTCGATAGAAATAGCATAGGCCGTTTGATGACTCGTACCATCCATGATGTCGATCAAATTAATTTGATGTTTGCAGAAAGCGTTATCCCTATATTAGGGAGTATTTTCCTGTTTATCAGTATTTTTATCTGCATTGTAGTCATGGATTGGAAAATAGCCGTCTTTATGCTTTTTGTGCTACCTATGGTTTGGGGGTTAACTCATCATTTTCGTTTGAAGCAGCGCCGAAACTATGAACGCATTCGAACGGTTGTTTCGGCGATGAATACTTTTATTCAAGAGCATTTAATGGGGGCTTCAATCGTTAGAAATTTCGGATTGCAAGCAAAAGCCAAATTTGAATTTGAAAAAATAAACATGGACCATTGTAATGCAAATTTTGCAAGTATCAACCAGTTCGGGTTGTTCATAGCGGGAATCGATTTTTTACAGAATTTTTGCTTAATAATTGCTTTTGCACTTTTAGCAATGTCTTCGATAGGAGAACAGGGGTTCCAAGCTGGCGTATTTTTTACTTTCAGTCTCTATGTCGTCATGTTTTTTCGTCCGTTGAGCGATCTTGCGGAACGGTACAATATCTTACAATCAGCCATGGCCGCAGCTTCGCGCATTTTTTCTGTATTGGACACTCAGTCGGAAAAGAGTGTTGATCTTGGTAAAATGCATTTAAAACATGTACAAACGATAGCATTTGAGGATGTCTGGTTTGCTTATGAAAAGGAAAATTGGATTCTTAAAGGAATCTCGTTTCAAATCGAAAAAGGGGAGTCTGCCGCTATTGTAGGAATGACAGGCGAAGGTAAATCAACGATTTTGAGCTTGCTGATGCGGTTTTATGAAATACAAAAAGGTGCAATCAAGATAAATGGGAATGATATTCGCCAGTATACTATGGAGTCATTACGCGAGCAATTCAGTGTCGTCTTGCAAGATCCTGTAATTTTTTCCGGATCAATAGCTCAAAATATATCAATGTTTAATCCAATGATCGATTCGAAACAGATTAATAGTGTTTTAAATTACTTAGGAATAGCTTCTCAAATGGATCGATTCCCTGGCGGACTCGATTATGAACTGAAAGAACAAGGCAAGGGGTTGTCATCGGGAGAAAAACAGTTGATATCGTTAGCACGTGCAGCCGTCTCTCAACGTTCTGTATTGGTGCTTGATGAGGCTACAACTAACATTGATACAAAAACAGAACAGATTATCCAGGAAGCTCTAAAGAAAGTTATAGAAAATATGACTTCAATTGTGATTGCACATCGTTTTTCGACGATACGGGATGTTTCCCTGATTATGGTCCTGCATGGAGGTCGAATAGTCGAAACAGGCACTCACGAGCATCTGATGGCAAATAAGGGGATCTATGAAAAACTGTATCGGCTTCAATTTAAATCCATATGAATTGCTCCTTAATAGATAAATTTATATTTAGACTTCTGCAATTGTCAAGGTAGTGGCTTTTCAATAAATTTGGACAGGATCATTAATAGCATTCTTAATTTTTTATTTTTGACATTGGCATTACTTGAAATCGCTAATTAGATTGTTCAAAATATCATCGCGTAAACGGTTGAAATTCATGATGTTAAAACTAAGTCAAAATTTTATTGTTAAATAGTTATAATTTTGATTGAGCGTAAATTTTAACCATGTTAAATAAAAGATCGATTAATCTATTGCAGTTAAGCAGTGGAATGTTGTAATTTGTCGGGCCTTATCATTTTCAAATTTGAAAAATGAAGCTTGTAGGGCTATCTGAACATTAATACCACGCGCGGTATAAACAAAACATAAAATCTGAATCGAGAATATACACATGGAAATCTTAAAAATTGTTGGCGGAACACCTCTAAGAGGTCAAGTCAAGGCGGCAGGTGCTAAAAATGCCATGACAAAACTTTTAGTCGCTTCGTTGCTCTCAGATAAACGCTGCCGATTCTACAACGTGCCGAACATTGGCGATGTCGAAGTTACCGTGGCTCTGTGCCAAGAAATTGGAATGCAGGTTGAATGGGACCGCGAACAGGGTATCATGGAAGTGATCACAAAGGAATTAAAGACTTCATATATTCCTCAACGATTTTCAGGAGCCAACCGCATACCGATTTTGATGATAGGGGCCCTTTTAGGACGTACTGATGAGGATATCATTATCCCAACCGTCGGCGGCTGCCCGATTGGCGCACGTTCAGTAGATTTTCACATTCAAGCTCTGCAGCAGTTGGGGGCCAGCATCGAATATCGCGGGATGAAAAAAGAAGGCGCTTATTTTGCCCATGCTCACAATGGATTAAAAGGAACTGTCATTACATTGAATTATCCATCGGTGGGTGCAACCGAGAATACTATTTTAGCAGGCGTCACAGCCAAGGGAATAACGGTTATTAAAAATGCCGCCGTTGAACCTGAAGTGATTGAATTGATCCTCTTTTTGCAAAAGCTGGGAGCTATCATTACGCTTGATGTCGATCGTACAATCCGAATTCAAGGGACACGTCGCTTCTATGAAGTGGAACACACTGTTATTCCAGATAGGATTGAAGCAGCATCATGGGGCATGGCAGCAATCAGCTCGAAAGGTCGAGTTCTTGTAGAAGGCGCTCAGCATTGCAATATGGTGACTTTTCTGAATAAGATTAGAGAAGTTGGCGGTGGATTTGACATTAAGAGCAATGGCATTGAATTTTTCTATGACGGACCCCTCCAAGGAGGATTACATCTGGAGACGGATGTGCATCCAGGGTTCATGACGGACTGGCAGCAGCCATTTGTAGTATTGCTAACGCAAGCAACAGGTTCATCAGTGGTACATGAAACAGTTTATGAAAACCGTTTTGGCTATACAGAAACACTCGGTCAGATGGGTGCTGATATCACATTGTTTAGACAATGTCTTGGCGGCAAGGAATGTCGTTTTGCTTCTCAAAGCTTTTGTCATAGCTTGATCGTGAAAGGGCCATCGCCGTTAGTTGCCAAAGACATTCTGATTCCTGATCTTAGAGCCGGTTTTGCCTATGTGATGGCGGCTGTACTGGCAAAAGGCACGAGCAAAATTACAGGTTTACAATTTCTTGACCGCGGCTATGAAAATCTAGCTCAAAAATTAAGCCGATTGGGTGTAGATGTGGTCCGCGAGAAAATTGATGCAGATGCATTTAACCTGGTTCCAGCTTCGGCAAGTGCGCCAGATAAATTGCGTATGGAAAAGAAAGCGATGTCGTTCGCTTCCTAAAATTTGGAGTGCGGTGACTTGTCACCGCTTTTCTCCTATCAAACGTTTCTTAGAAAAAGCGGTGACGAGTCACCGCACTCCAAATTTAATGCAAAATAGTATTAATCTAGGTATATTGAGTGTTCCAGCTATTTTACTATGAGGAACAGTGTTAGTCCAATTACCTTCTACAGTGTCGGTTCCTTCGCTTTGGAGGCAAGTTTTACGGCAAAATTTCGTTGATATTTCCAAGTTGGCTGATTTTTTAGAGCTCGATGAAACTCAACGCAAGTGTTTGCTTGCTCGTCCTCGTTTTACTCTAAACTTGCCGTTGCGTCTGGCCAACAAAATCGGCAAAGGGACTCTTGACGATCCTATCCTCAAACAATTTTTACCTACAGTATCGGAAAATCAAGATAGTTTGGGTTTTGTTAATGATCCTGTCGGAGATAATTCCTGCCGTAAAGCCAACAAACTCATCGAAAAATATCATGGCCGTGTGCTTTTGGTTGCAACAAGTGCTTGCGCCATGCATTGCCGCTATTGCTTTAGACAGCATTTTGATTATGAAGTCATTGATAAAACTTTTGATAATGAATTAAAGCTTATTCAAGCTGACGATTCCATTAATGAAGTCATTCTCAGCGGCGGTGATCCGCTTTCTTTGGATGATCGGATCTTGGAGAATCTGCTGCGTCGTCTTTCAGCTATTCCCCATATTCGCAAAGTTAGGTTCCATACCCGTTTTCCCATCGGGATTCCAGAACGACTCGATAAAGCATTTTGTGAGATGTTGAAATCAATTCCGTTGCAATTTTGGTTTGTGATCCACGCAAATCATCCACGTGAGTTGGATGAGGATGTTTTGAAGGCATTGAAAGGACTTCAATACCTGGGAATTCCCGTTCTAAATCAAAGCGTGCTGTTACAAGGTGTCAATGATTGTGCTGATACACTCACGGAGTTATCTGAGGTTCTTATTGATCATGGAATAACCCCGTACTATCTTCATCAGCTCGATCGCGTTCAAGGCGCGGCTCATTTTGAAGTTTCGGAGTCAAAGGGTGAGGCGCTTGTGGAAGAAATGGCAGCAAGGCTGCCCGGCTACGCCGTTCCACGCTACGTGAAAGAGGTGCCAGGCATGAAGAGCAAAACGGTTATTTAGAACTATTCTTGAATTGCATCTCGTCGTTGAGGTTGAGGAGGGGATGGCAGCATTAACCGAGAGTCAATATCCCATCCTTTTTCTATGTGCTCGCGAATTTGTTTAAGGGCTTTCGTTACTTTTTTATGATTCGGATTGGTTGTAAATTTGGCTTTTCCGAATTCGAGGGCCTGATCTTCATTGGTGCATCCAAATTTACCTGCAACATGCCAATAGACTTGATCGATGACTTTTTGATCGAAAGTAAGCAACGTGTTACGTCGGTGGTTGGACTGTTCTACTTCTAAAAGTGTCTGGCAGCGTACATAATACTCAATACCTTCTTGTATCCCTCTTTTCGCGCCGATAAGTATTGCATCATCTTTAAATTCGACTTCAAAATCCTTTAATAGCGTCGTGCAACTTGTAAAAGACCATCCGTAATTAGGGTAATATTGTCGAGAGGCAATCAGAGTTTGAAGTAGCTGGGGGAGGCGTTTATATTCTTCCCAAGTAGAGTCTTTTGAAAATGTTCCTAATTGGACTCCTAACTCATTCACGAGTTGAATAGCTACTTGTTGGTTGTTAGGTATAACTGCTTGTGGTGGTGCAGGTGGCAATGGCGCTATTATGGGTGCTAAAGGCGGTAATAGTGCTGGCTGCTGAATGGCATTTTGATAAGAGGGTGGTGGGGGAATAGGTGCTTGCAATACTGCGGCGGCCTCAGCTGTTCTTTGTGCCATTCCAACAGCTGCTTGAGCCGGAAGAACTTCTTGGCGATCAGATTTTGCTTCGAGCTGTTTAATGCAATGTCCAATAAGATATAGAGGGGAAGCGTAAATGCTTGTAAGAAGAGTCAGTGAGCGGATTGCGAATTCAGTTAAGTAGCCTTTGTCGCATTTTGAGGTAAATAATCGTCCGGCACATAGTCGGGCCGGTAATGTGCAGATTTCAGCAATATCAAAAATATTTTGTGTTGGGACGATAAGTTGTTTTGTGACTGATGGCATGATAAGCTTCCTTTGATTTAAATAAAAAGCAGTATTTTATAGTGATTGTTTGTTTTTGTAAACAAAGATGTTGTTAAGTAAATAATTAGTTGCTGTGTTGTATTAGAGTCTCGAAGAGACGGCTAGTGTAAAGCCCATTACGTCCATTCTCCCTTAGCCTTACATCTTGTCGATGGTTGGCAGGCCCAGAATCTTAAAGCCTTGGTGCATGACTCTTGCCACAGCTTCACAAAGCAGCAAACGACTACTTTGCTCGGGAGAGCCTTCTACGCGGCAATCGCGGAAAAATGCATTGAACTTTTCGGCAAGCACATATAAATAATCGGTGAGGCGATTGGGCAGCAGGTCTTCTGCTACGATATCAAGAGCTTCGCCGAATTGGGCAAGATGCATCCCTAATGATATTTCTGAGGGATGCTCAAGTTTAATGTGATGATTAGAAATAACACTCTCAATGTCTGCTTTTACTTTGCGTTTAATGCCCGCCACTCTCACATACGCGTACATAAGAAATGCGGCGGTATTGCCTTCAAAGCGGAGCATGCGCTCGTAACTGAAGACGTAGTCGCTCGTGCGATTGCATGATAAATCCGCATACTTAATGGCTCCGATACCTAGGGCATGAGCCAATTCGGCTCTTTCTGCGGCAGGCATTTCCGGAGAACGTTCTAAAAGGATTTTATCGGCATGGTCAATGGCCGCTGTCAGCAGATCGATTAAACGCTCGGTATCACCGGAACGGGTGCGGAATTTTTTGCCATCCGATCCCAATACCAATCCAAAAGGAACATGATCCGTCCTCACTTTTTTGGGGTCCAAATAACCCGCTAATTCTGCAGCCTTGAAGATCATGCGAAAGTGCTGGGCTTGTCCGGCATCAGTCACAATAATGATTCTATCGGCTTTTTCATCATCAATGCGATGGCGCATGGCGGCCATATCTGTCGTATCATAGTTGTAACCCCCATCAGATTTTTGGATCATTAGAGGAAGGGTTTCACCCTCGCGATTTTGAAAGCCGTCAAGGAAAATGCATTTGGCCCCTTCTGAAACCGTCACAAGTCCTTTTGATTCGAGGTCGGCAACGGTATCTGCGAGATAAGGGTTATAAAAAGATTCGCCCCTTTCAATGACTTTAATATCTAGCAGGTTGTAAATTTCTTGATAAGCTTTTCTGGATATATCACAGATGATATTCCAGGCTTTTAGGGATTCCTGCGATCCTCCCTGCAGATCTACAACTTCTTGCTGGGATCGTTTTTTAAAATCGGCATCGGTATCAAAGCGTTGTTTAGCCGCTTTGTACCACGTTACAAGGTGTGTTAAATCTGTTGTGGATTCGCCTCTTAAAACCTCAGGCGTCTGTTCCTTCATGTAGGCTATAAGCATGCCGAAGGAGGTCCCCCAATCGCCGATATGGTTAAGGCGCAGGACATCATAGCCCAAAAATTCAAATAGACGGGCAAGGCAATCTCCGATGATTGTTGAGCGGAGATGTCCCACATGCATTTCTTTGGCGGTATTTGGAGATGAGAAATCGACAATAATACGTTTGTGGGTATTTGTTGGTACACCCAAATGCTGATCGCGAAGCATTTCGTCGGTATAGGATGAAAGAAATTGAGGGGTAAGTGTCAGATTGATGAAGCCGGGTCCTGCTATGGTGGCATCTTCAAGCATTGGTTTTCCATGAAGATCATTTTTGTCGAGGTTAGCCACAAGTTTTTCTGCAATATCCCGCGGTTTTAGTCCGAGCATTTTTGTTAGTTTCATCGGCGAATTGCATTGATAATGGCCGAATTTATCTTGGGTGCTTTGGACCACTTCAAGGGGAATTTCTTCCGGTGGCAATTGAGGATAGGCGGCTAAGATGGCTTTTTGGAATTTATTGCGGAGTTGTTCAATAATTTTTTGCATGAATTTTAATTGTTGGGTTTTTAGTTTATTTCTTGAATGTTATTGGTTGTGAGCGTTTACCAATTCTATTTGTTAAATTGTATTCCGCAATTTCGTCAGCAACAACATTCGTAGGTTTGTGTTCCACTTCTGCTTTATCAAAAATAGACAGCAGATGATCGTAAATGAGGCTGACTTGGGAGCGTACATTCTTTGGATTGTAGCCACCGGGTTCAAATTCTCCGGCTGCATTTATAATGCCGCCGGCATTAATGATATAGTCTGGAGCATAAAGAATATTCCTTTCCAATAATAAGTGACCTTGTTCCCAATCTGAAAGCTGGTTGTTGGCTCCGCCAGCTATAGCCTGACAGCGCAGTAAAGGGATAGACTGTGCATTAAAGATCCCTCCAAGAGCGCACGGAGCTAAGATGTCGCATTCTGTTTGACAAAATTGTTCCGGAGGAATGAGTTTGGCACCGAAATCGTGAATGGGAAGATGCGTAAGTTTAGCATCGATATCCGCGACAATTAGATTTGCCCCTTCCCAAAATAGCCAGTTGGCTAATTTGCCCCCTACATTGCCTAAACCTTGGATTGCAACGGTCTTATTGAGTAAAGATGGAGAACCCCACAATTTTTTTGCCACGGCTTGAATTCCTCGATAGATTCCCCAGGCTGTAAATCGGCTGGGATCTCCACTGCTTTTATCTGTTGACAAAGCACAAACATAAGGGGTGCGTTGACGAATTAATTTCATGTCATCAGTATTTGTTCCGACATCTTCAGCAGCGATATACATCCCTTTTAAGGAATCGACAACTTCAGCGAAGGCGTGCAACAGCTCCGGCGTCTTGTCTTTGTGGGGATCTGCAATAATAACGCTCTTGCCTCCGCCTAACCCATCTTCGACAACAGCGGATTTATAAGTCATGGCTTTGGCTAATCGAAGAACATCTTGCAGAGCTTCTTCTGGTGTATGATAAGCGTGGATTCTTGTGCCGCCTAATGAAGGGCCAAGTGTAATGTTATGAATGGCGATGAAGCAATGCAGGCCGCGGGCGGGGTCAAGTCCTTCAATGACTTTTTCATACCCCGGGATGAGAATTTCTTTAATTGTTAGCATGATGAGATCTCTTTTAATTTTGAATCACGACCGGCATAAGTTAACCTGTGTTGGTTGCAGCAATCAAGAGAAATAAGCATCTTTACCGAAAATCATTCAAAATTTGGTTTTTTTGAATCACGACCGGTATAATTCTGTTGCTGTATAATCAATGAGATGGATATAATCCATTTGATACGATTTTTTTCCCTTTAAATTTAATTGCAATAGAGGTTCCGATGTCAGCTGTTATTACTGAAGAAATAAGACAAGACCTTAAGCGTTTTCTTGATGAAAATAGCCCGGTAGAGCTCATCAATACATATCTTTATTTTGTCGAACTGAAGTTCAATCTTCATCCGGTTGTATTTCCTAAGGAAAAAAAGATTTATCAAAGTGCCGAGGATGCCGTTCGCATTTTAGAGAGCGAAGGAAATCTCTGGCATGAAGCAGAAATTAAGATAGGTTTTAGCAATCTAAGCGTTAACGAACAGACTAAAAAAATCTACATCTGCCCCTTTACTGGAAAAGTTTTTGGCGACAACACGCACCCTAATCCTCAAGATGCGATTTATGATTGGATCTCAAAATGTCCTGAAAATAAAGAAAGGATTGGCGGATTGCCTGTTAAGCGTTTTTACATTTCTGAAGATCACGAAATGATCATGAGCTACATGGCAAAGGTAAAGCATAAAGAGCCAATAACAAAAGTTGTCTATTCTTCCGTACTCAATGGCAAGTTGTTCATTAGCAAACAAGCTGTGATTGATGATTTTAAAGCTAACTACTTAAAACCGCTCACTCTTATGGAAGTTCAAAGTCAAAACCGCTTTCAAATCGAAGAACATTTTCTGGCATTTATTCAAAAGCATTTGGCAGAAGATAAAATCGGCGCTTTTGTCGAGAATCTCTCCAATTTTGAAGAGTTTGTTCCATTTATTGAACAGTGGCTTGAATAATTTGTGGTTCAGTACATTACACATTCTGCTGCCGAAACCCGTTCGTTGGGATTAGCGTTTGGGAAGCAACTGCTTCCCAATAGCGTAGTCTGTTTTTATGGAGATCTGGGTGCAGGCAAAACGACTTTTATTAAAGGTTTAGCAGAGGGTGTTTTAGGGGTTCCTGAAGAAGAGGTTAATAGTCCAACATTCACTTATCTCAATATCTATAAAGGAATAAAGACTCTCTACCATTTTGATCTTTATCGACTCCATAGTGTTGATGAATTCTTAGGCATGGGGTTTGATGAGATGTTTGATGCTGGAGGCGTCTGCTGCATTGAGTGGGCAGAAAAGCTTTTTTCACTAGAATTGCCCAATGCAATACGCGTTGAAATGGCACATTTAGGAAACGAAACAAGATCCATAGAGATTATCTAATGAAAACCAAACACACGTTTAAAAATCCAAAATTTATCACTTCGGCCACTAAATCGGCGGATTATCCAACAATGAGAAATGCTTCTGGCGAAATATTACCAGAGATTGCTGTGGCAGGTCGTTCTAATGTTGGAAAATCCAGCTTGCTGAATCATCTATTTCAGAGGCATGGTTTGGTGAAAACTTCATCAGTGCCCGGTAAAACGCAGCTGATTAATTTCTTTACACTTGATGATACGCTGGCATGTGTGGATTTACCTGGTTATGGGTATGCGCAGGTCCCTATTGCGACAAGAAAGAAATGGGGTCCCATGATCGAAGAATATCTTGACAAGCGACCATCCTTGAAATTGATTTTATTTTTATTCGATATTCGTCGGATGCCGAATGATGAAGATAGGCAGTTTATGGAATGGGTAGCTCGACGCCACATTGCTTTAATTTTAGTATTAACAAAAGTAGATAAAGTTACTAATAACGAAAAAAACATAAATACTAGTAAGATTTTAACTGCATTTAATTGTGAAAATCTTTATCATGTCCAATACTCAACAACTAAAAATGTTGGAAGAAAAGAATTAGTGACCATGTTGCTTGATGCACTTAAGGAAGAATAAAAGGCGATGATTTAATGGATAAAGTCCGATTTGTATGCATCGACTGTGAAACAACGGGATTGGATCCTCAGCAAGATCGCGTGATTGAGGTAGCTGCAGTTAAATTTAGTATGTCGGAAATTTTTGATTCGTTTGAATCATTAGTTGATCCTGAGTGTGTAATTCCTGAAGCATCGATCGCTATTCATCATATTAGTTCAGATATGGTTTCAGGAAAGCCTGTTATTCGGGCCTTGTTGCCTCATTTGTTGGATCTCATTGGCGATCATATCATCGTGGGCCATGGGGTTAAATTTGACATCGAAATGATAGCTGCCGCTGCTGATCGAGCAGGCATCCCTTGCACTTTACGTCATAATCGTCATTTGGATACATTGAGAATGGCGAGGCTTTATGGCGATAGTCCTACAAATTCTCTTGAACAGCTTCGACGTCATTTCAATATCAGGGATGAGGGCGCACACCGTGCCATGAGTGATGTGACAGTTAATATGGAAGTCTTTAAATATCTTGCCAAGAATTATCGTTCGACAGAACAGATGTTTGAGATTTTGTCCAGACCGATTGCCATGAAAGCGATGCCGTTGGGCAAGCATAAAGGAAGACCTTTTAAAGAGATTCCTGTGGAATATCTGATGTGGGCGGCGAATAAGGATTTTGATCAAGATTTGCTTTTTTCGATTCGTTCCGAGCTCAAAAAGCGTAAAAAAGGCAATCTTTTTTCCCAAGCCGGAAACCCCTTCGGCGACCTTTAACCCCAAAGAAGCAAAGCCCTGAATGGCTACGCCAAAGCCTCGAAGGAGCAAAGCCCTGAATGGCTGCGCCAAAGCCTCGAAGGAGCAAAGCCCTGAATGGCTACGCCAAAGCCTCGAAGGAGCAAAGCCCTGAATGGCTACGCCAAAGCCTCGAAGGAGCAAAGCCCTGAATGGCTACGCCAAAGCTTCGAAGGAGCAAAGCCCTGAATGGCTACGCCAAAGCCTCGAAGAGGTGACTAGTGTAAAGCCCATGATGCAGCACCAAAGGTGCAAATCGTGGGTCAATTCATGATAAATAGATCAGTCTCGAAGAGGCGGCTAGTGTCTCTCCCCGGATATAGCGCCAACGGCGAAAATCCGGGGAAACAAAAATACATAAATCCAATCCAATCCAATCCAATCAAATTAAATTTCCTTTCGAAATTAAGAAATTTTGCCATTCGGTTTGCGAATCTTGTTGACGATGGTGGCTTTCTTGATTCTGAATATAGCTTTTTAGAGTATTAACAGTTGGTAAACTAATTGAGTAGGCACCATATCCGGTTTGCCAGGAAAAATCTCTGCATAGTAAAGGATCTAGCTTCTTTAAAAGATGTGTGGCTGATGTTTTGACTTCTTGCATCAAAGGCGATAAGGCTTTATCTTTTGGGAGTTCAAAAAGCAGATGCACATGATCTTCAATCCCTCCTATTTCATGTACGACGCCTTTATTGGTTAAAATGACATTATGTATCTGATTGTACAAATGCGTTCGAATATTTTTATGTAAAAAGGGAGTGCGATTATACGTCGACCATATTGCGTGTACATAAATTTTTGCGAAGCTATTTTGGAGAAAATATTTTTCATCATATTGTATATTCTGCAACTTCAATAATGTTTGCAGTTCATCTTTATAACTTGTTTTTTTATGGCGTTCATCTTCAGCTTTTATGTAAGATGCGACATTATCGAGTTTGTTTTCTTGAGTGCTTAAAGCACAATAACCAGTTTGCCAGCTAAAATGTGATGGTGTTTTGTTATTCGTCTTCAGCCAGCCAGAGCTACATGATTTTATGTGGCTGAGTAAGCTCGAAAGGGAAATTTCGGGTGGCAATGTTATAATAAGATGGATATGATCGTTGTGGCCTCCGCTAATAATTACATTTCCATTTTTAGATTTTATTAGTGTGGTGATGTAGGCGTTTAAATCACTTCTGCTGCATTGAGAAAAGAAAGGTTCTTGATTGAGAGTGGACCAAAGAACGTGTATGAGTAAATTGATTTGATGATGGCTCATGAAGATTGAATTGGTTTTAAATGATTATATTAAAATTTGATTTGATTTGATTTGATTAGAAAATATATGCCCCATGAAGAATAAAGAAGCAATAATTTATTGACTCAACGTGAACTTTCCCCGGATTTTCGCCGTTGGCGCTACATCCGGCCTGAGTTTACAAGTTATTTTCTGAGTATAATGCAACATTTTGATTCAGAATCAGTTATATTTTTCGTGTATTACCCCACTCGGTAATTTAGAAAAATATAACTGATTATGGATCAAAAGGTTGCGTTAGACGATGAAAATAACTTGTAAACTCAGGCCGGGGAGAGACACTAGCCGCCTCTTCGAGGCTCACTCTTTTATTTGATCGAACCCATGATTTGCACCTTTGGTGCTACATCATGGGCTTTACACTAGTCACCTCTTCGAGGCTCTAATACAATCTAACGCACTCTACACTCTAGTGCACTCTAACCACTCTAACTACTCTAACTACTCTAACTACTCTAACTACTCTAACTACTCTAACCACTCTAACCACTCCAATACATTCTAATACACTCTAACGCCTCGGATGTAGAGACGAAGAAAATCGAGGGTGTTGCTTTCAAAATTTCCTTATGCTAGGTTTTACAACAACATAACCAAAGGAAAAAACATGAACAATATCACAACCTTCCTAACGCGCTGGACGCCTCAAATGCTTGGTGTTTTGCGGATTGTCGTTGGGTTTTTATTCTTGCTGCATGGCTCAGCAACACTTATAGGCATCCCAAATACAGGTACGAATTATAGCGTCGAGATTTTCTCTCTCTATGGTGTTGCTGGTATTTTAGAACTTGTGGGTGGTATTTTTATTACTGTGGGCTTATTTACACGCTTTGTGGCATTTATCTTATCTGGACTAATGGCCTCCGCTTATTTTATCGCTCATTTCCCTAAACACTTTTTACCCCTTCTTAATGGAGGCGAACTGGCTGCTTTATACTGCTTTTTATTTCTGTATTTTGTCTTTGCCGGCAGCGGAGCTTTTAGTATTGACCGTTTAAGAAATAAATAAAAAAAACTGTGATCGTATTCCACGACGGTCACAGATTTTCCTTTTGTTCTTTATCGCTTATCCATTATTCTTAGTCCAAAATTACAATCTTTAACAGCAGTGCGGAGTAATGATCATGAGCAAACATACGATGAAACACCTAGAAAAAGGATCCTTTGACGTCAAAATCGGCTTGGCTGAGATGCTCAAGGGAGGAGTCATCATGGATGTCACTACTCCTGAACAGGCTAAAATTGCCGAAGATGCCGGAGCCGTTGCCGTCATGGCTTTGGAAAGAATACCTGCCGATATACGCTCTCAAGGGGGAATTGCCAGGATGTCAAATCCTGAATTAATCAAAAAAATTCAAGACGCCGTCTCTATTCCGGTCATGGCAAAATGCCGCATCGGACATTTTGTCGAAGCTCAAATCCTTGAAGCCTTGTTTGTCGATTTCATCGACGAAAGTGAAGTGCTGACGCCTGCCGATGAAGAGTTTCATATCGATAAGCATAACTTTAAAATTCCGTTTGTCTGCGGCTGCCGTGATCTTGGCGAAGCTTTAAGACGGATCGGCGAAGGGGCTGCGATGATTCGCACTAAAGGAGAAGCTGGTACAGGTAATGTTGTAGAGGCTGTGCGGCATATGCGCTCTTTGATGCGTGATATTCGCAGGTTGACGACAATGGATCATTCAGAGCTGATGTCGGAGGCAAAACGTTTTGGGGCTCCTTACAATCTCGTCGAACAAGTGGCCAAAACAGGCAAGCTGCCTGTTCCTAATTTTGCTGCAGGAGGGATTGCTACGCCGGCTGATGCCGCTTTGATGATGCAGCTTGGTGCAGAAAGTATCTTTGTTGGTTCAGGTGTATTTAAATCAGAGGATCCTGCAGAGAGAGCCCGAGCTATTGTCGCTGCCGCAACTTATTATAAAGATCCTGAAATGTTAGCGAAAATCTCTATGGGTTTACTCAGTGCTATGCCAGGATTGGATATTCAACAAATTAAAAAAGAAGATCTCCTATCTCATCGAGGATGGTAAATGAAGCCAGTCGTTGTAGGTGTTCTGGCCTTACAGGGAGCCTTTGCTAAACATATTGAAATGCTATTGCTGTTAGGGGTCAAAGCCCTTGAAGTGCGTAAACCGGAGGAATTGGCAGAATGCGACGCCCTTATTATTCCGGGGGGTGAATCGACGACGATAATGAAACAGATGAATTTTATCGAATTTACGGACCCTTTTCGTCGTTTTGCCGAAAAGAAACCTGTCTTCGGGACCTGCGCGGGGCTCATTTTGATGTCCAAAGAGATCATTTCCGATAAAATGCAAGCTTTTAACCTGATGGATATTTCCGTTGAACGCAATGCCTTCGGTCGGCAAGTTGAATCATTCCATGTCGACCTCGATTTAAAACTGCCTTCAAGTAAATCGCATCATTTCGATGCTGTCTTTATTCGTGCCCCAAGAATTCGAAGCATGGGCAAAGAGGTTAAGATGCTTGCTTCTTTTGAAGGAGAGCCGGTATTGGTCCAACAAGGCCATCATCTTGGAGCCACTTTTCATCCCGAACTAACTCACGATTCGGCCATTCATGCTTATTTTCTGAGTTTAATACGAAACTTTTATTGACAAAACTGCTGAAGTCGCATATAAAGTAGCACAAGATTATATTCTATATCTGTACCTGAGATAGGGTGATGTTCCAATGCCGAAGCTTTCTATTACAGATCTATCCCTTAAAGACAAAAAAGTGTTGATGCGTGTCGATTTTAATGTTCCCATGGATGCTGAGGGGATAATCACTGATGATACACGTATTCGTGCAACCCTTCCTTCAATAAAATACGTATTGGACCATGGAGGTTCGCTGATCTTGATGAGCCATTTAGGCCGTCCCGACGGTAAATACTACTCCAAATTATCTCTAAGACCATGTGCCAATCGGCTTTCTCAGTTATTAGGGCGAAATGTAATATTTGCTCCTGATTGCGTAAGAGCCGACATCGGAGAGGTTGTCAAAACGTTTCGTCCAGGGCATATAATGTTATTGGAGAATTTGCGATTTCATCGGGCAGAAGAATTTCCCGATGAGGATAAAACGTTTGCTGAGAAGCTATCCAAATACGGTGATGTTTATGTCAATGATGCTTTTGGTACAGCTCATCGCTCTCACTCTTCCACTACAAGCGTAGCTAAATACTTTCCAGGAAAAGCTGCAGCAGGTTTTCTTTTGGAAAAAGAGATTAAGTTTTTAGGGGATACTCTAAAAAAACCTAAAAGACCTTTTTGCGCTATTGTCGGGGGATCTAAAATCTCAAGTAAATGCGGTGTGATTGAGGCTCTGCTTAAGAAAGCCGATATTGTCATGATAGGTGGTGGCATGGCTTACACCTTCTTTAAAGCCCAAGGGTTCCCTATTGGCAACTCTATCCACGAAGATGAATTTATCGAAATTGCTAAAGAGCTTATACAATCCAGCGGAAATGGTAGAGGACGACTTATGCTTCCCAGCGATATCGTCGTTGCAAAAGAGATAAAAGTGGGCGCGCCCATGCAAGTGGTTAAGGCTGGAGGAGCCATTCCTGATGGATTCGAGGGGGTTGATATCGGACCAGAAACAGTTAAAGCTTTTAGCGATGCGCTTCGATCTGCGGCGACTGTATTTTGGAATGGGCCATTAGGCGTTTTTGAAATCCCGGCTTTTGCCAAAGGGACAAATGAGATAGCCCATATGCTGGCTAAATTGTCGGCAACGACGATTGTGGGCGGGGGCGATTTATTGGCAGCCGTGCAAGCGGCAGGAATAGCTGACAAGCTAACGCATTTGTCTACAGGTGGGGGGGCTACTTTGGAGTATATTGAGTATGGAACTCTTCCAGGAATTGAGGCTTTGTCTGATAAGAGTTAATAAATATTTTAATTATTACTAAATAATCCGCTTGCTTTTATTTCAGGTATTATATACAATGTTGTATAACTTGTATGAAATTGATCTAAATCTTTTGAGGCATATGCTATATTCGAGGATTCTATCTCTACAGTTCTTATCCGTATCTTTATCCCTAGTCTTTCACGCGTTATATTTTATTTTGGCTCAAATTTCTTGTAACATTAAGGTGACACATGTCGGAGTCCTCGACCCCGCAAGCTCAATTTAGCCGTTGGCGCACCGCCCTATGGCCGGTACATCGTTATGAGCTCAAAAAGCTCTTGCCGATGCTTCTGATTTTTTTTCTGATCTCTTTTGATTACAATGTTCTGCGAATAATGAAAGATACGCTTGTCGTCACTGCCAAGTCATCAGGAGCAGAGGTCATTCCTTTTATTAAAGTTTGGGTGATGTTCCCCGGGGCTATCTTGCTCACTTATTTGTTTACTCGACTTTCGAATCGCTATACACGCGAAAAAGTTTTTTATTGCATGCTCACAATCTTTCTGGGCTACTTTTTTCTATTTACTACCGTTCTCTATCCAGCGCGAGATCTATTGCATCCCCATGCTCTTGCCGATGAGATGGAAGCTATCTTACCAGCGGGCTTTAAAGGTTTAGTGGCCATGTTTCGCAATTGGACGTTTACGACGTTTTATGTGATGGCTGAACTTTGGAGCAACATCATCTTATCACTTCTATTCTGGGGCTTTGCCAACCAAGTGACTCAACTGGGAGAAGCCAAGCGTTTTTACGGTTTATTTGGCATCGGAGCCAATATCTCCGGTGTTGCGGCAGGGCAAACTTCTGTATGGTTTTCCAGCAAGCAATTTAATCCTTCTCTACCCTTCGGCAATGATGGGTGGGAACAGTCGATGGTCTTTTTGGTAGCGTTTGTTATACTTGCAGGACTAGCTGCAATGGTTATTTTCCGTTGGTTCAATGAGACAATCCTCACCGATTCCCGGTTCTCAGAGGCTCCTGTTCATAAAAAGGAAGGGGATGTGCGCGGCAAGCTGTCGATGCGTGAAAGTTTCAATTATCTTATTCGCTCGCGCTATATGATCTGTATTGCTATGCTTGTCATAGCCTATAATCTTGTCATCAATTTAGTCGAGGTTGTTTGGAAGCACGAAATGCGGACGCTCTATCCTAATCCGAGTGAATTCAATTTGTATATGAGTCACGTAACAACAATTATCGGCATTTTTGCTACTCTAATGGCTCTCTTTATTTCAGGAAATTCGATCCGTAAGTTTGGATGGACATTTACAGCAATGTTAACTCCAGTTATTTTGTTTGTGACTAGTATAGGCTTTTTTGGGTTCTTTTTTATTCAGGGTGAAATGTCTAGTGTGATCGTACAATTATTTGGGTTAACACCCCTGGCTATCGTGGTATTTTTTGGTTCAGCACAGAATATTCTCTGCAGGGCTGCAAAGTATTCGGTCTTTGATGCGACCAAAGAAATGGCTTTCGTTCCTCTCAGCCGTGAAGATCAACTCAAAGGCAAGCCAGCAGTCGATGGCGTTTGTTCCCGTTTAGGTAAGTCTGGAGGATCTGTCATTCATCAGGTGCTCCTATTGTCGTTTTCATCCTTTGCGGCCAGCGCTCCTTATGTAGCTGGGTTTTTATTTGTAGTCATCGGCGGTTGGATCGTCGCCGTGCGGAGATTAGGCAAGCAATTTAATGAATTGGCCACAAGCCCAATTGCTAATCTTAGTCCGCAAGAAATCGCTACCCAATCCGCAGCAGCCCCTTTTATGAACGATAAAGGGTCTCCTGTAGCATTATAAGTTATAAAGATAGTGTATTTGCCGCCATGAATTATCTGGTAAGTACACTATCTTTTTTATTTTTTTTAGATAGTTGTTGGTTAATTAATTGTTTGTTTTTTATTAATTATATTGAATAAAAAGCATAAATAGTTTAAAATCCTTATTTAACAAAGGCATCTCGATGTCGCAACAAACAAATGTAGAAATAGAACCGACATTTGGTTTCATTCGATCCTGTATTTGGCCTGTACACCGGCATGAAGTGAAAAAACTGCTGCCGATGTTTCTCATGATATTCTTGATCTGTTTTAACTACAGCATTTTGCGAAATATGAAAGATACTGTCGTCGTTTCTGCTTCTGGTGCGGAAGTGATCCCTTTCATCAAGGTCTGGGTGATGTTGCCTATGGCTGTTATCCTCACAGTGTTGTTTACTAAACTTTCAAATCACTTCAGCCAAGAAAGAGTCTTTTATATCATGATCACGGGCTTTTTATCCTGCTTCGTGCTTTTTGCCTTTGTCTTATACCCTTTGCGCGATGTGCTCCATCCTCATTCATATGCAGATAAAATGGAAACTCTGTTGCCGCTTGGATTTAAAGGGCTGATTTCGATGTTTCGCAATTGGACGTTCACCGGTTTTTATGTTATGTCTGAACTGTGGAGCGTTATTATCTTAAACGTCCTCTTCTGGGGCTTTGCCAATGAGGTCACTCGAATTAAAGAGGCGCGCCGATTTTACGGAGTTTTTGGCATCGGCGCCAACTTAGCAGCGATTGTTGCTGGACAAGTAGCAAACTTTTTATCACAGGATCATTTTTCCTCGATGTCATTCTTCAGTGGCCGTGAATCTTGGGAACAAGTTCAGATCGTTTTAGTGTCCTTAGTGACGATTTGCGGTTTGATTACGATGGGAATTTTTCGATGGATCAATAAAAATATCTTGACAGATCCTAGTTTCGATGAGTTCCACCACAATAAGAAAGCCATGAAATCCAAAGGCAAGCTATCGTTTCGTGAAAGCTTCTCTTACCTCTCTAATTCCAAATATCTAATTTGCATAGCGATGATTGTCATTGCTTATAACTTAGTTATTAACCTCGTTGAGGTTGTTTGGAAAGATCAATTGGGCCGTCAGTTCCCAAACCATGCGGATTTAAATTCTTATTTGAATAATTTGACAACCTGTATTGGTATTCTTTCTACGATTACAGCCATCTTTATGGCTAAGATCATTGATCGGTTTGGATGGACCTTTACTGCTATGATTACGCCAGTCATTATGTTGATAACCTGTGCTGGTTTCTTTGCCTTCTTCTTCTCTCGGGAGACAGATTGGGCGGGTGTAATTGTAACTTTGACAGGAACTACGCCTTTAGCGATTGCTGTGTTTTTTGGAGCATCGCAAAACTGTTTGAGCAAGGCTGCAAAGTATTCTGTTTTTGATGCGACTAAAGAAATGTCCTACATTCCATTGGATCACGAATCCAAGCTGAAAGGCAAAGCTGCTATTGATGGCGTTGGATCGCGTTTGGGTAAGTCGGGAGGTTCGTTAATTCATCAAGGGTTGCTTATGATCTTTGCAACCATTTCTGCCAGCGCACCATACGTCGCTGCCATCTTATTTGTGGTCATTATATTCTGGATCATTGCTGTCAAAGCATTAGGAATACAGTTCAAGGATCTGGTTGCTAAGCCAAGACCTGTAACAATGCCGGCAGTGGACAATACCGCTGCTGAACAACCGGCCGTTGTCACGCAAGCTTAAAGAAAATTTGGAGTGCGGTGACTTGTCCTTGCAGTTGGACACATCTTTTTCTTGCATATTTAATAACCGCTAAGCGGTGGAAGCATATAGCCCCACGCTCACGCGCAATGTCATCAACTTAAAGAAATTTATCTTTCTTGCCCGGAGGGCTTTCACAATGTAGCCCAGGCTGAGGAACGAAGCCTGGGTTAGGTTGAAATGAAAATCCAGCCCCGGAGGTGGCGACACACACTTTTGTTTAAGAAAATGAGTTTTTTAACTTGGATGTGTGTCGCCTCCTCCGGGGCTTAACCTTTTTTTCGGATCTAACCCAGACTTCGTTCCTCAGTCTGGGCTACATTGTGAAAGCCCTCCGGGCAAAAAATGTGCTTTATTTAAGTTGATGCCATTGCGCCAGCGATTTGGATTCGCGAACAAATCTTGCATGTATATCATGATAAATATTTCTTTAAATTGATGCCGTTGCGCTCACGCGTTGGGCTACACGCTTCCACCGCTTCGAGGTTATTGGAAATGCAAGAAAAGATGTGTCCAACTGCAAGGACTTGTCACCGCTTTTCTACAACACATATGCCGACAGTAGTTTCTAGGCAATACCCAATAAGTCTATTTTCGAAAAAGCGGTGACAAGTCACCGCACTCCAAATTTAGCGCAATCTACGGGGTAAACATTTTACGTCTTCTTTTGATGACATTGGGCTGACGCCTGTGGTTATATGTTTCCGCCGCATTCGCGGTTTAACACAAAAGCGTATGTGACAAACCTAAGCGCGCGTGGTTTTACATCACAAATCATTCAATTGCAATGCGGTTGAAGAAAATCTTAGGGCTGCCCGCATCTCTCTTTCTACCCAATAAGCATCAATATCGCGCTCTTGGTTTTTTAAGCATTGAGCCAATCCAAATAGAGTTCGTCCATTGCGTTGAATGGTTTTTAAAGTTGCTCTGAATTCGACTTCCGCTTCGTTATATTGTTGCTGCTGCAAAAGGGCAAAGCCCAGTAATTGACGAACAGGAACATACCATGCTGGAGGTTCGTCATAGCTTAATTGATCTTGAAGCTCCACCCCTTTCTTTAAAGCGTCAAGATTCCCTTGATAGTTCTTTTTGGCACGAGCCAAAGAACCTTCTAAAAGAATCGCAGCCAGTTCTATGACCTTGCTAGCAGGGTTCCTGGCTATTTCTTCGACAGGCGGGATCTGCCTTTGAAATTGGATCATTAAACTTTTCTCAGTAAGAGCAGAATCCGTATTTCCTAAAGCTGTATGTGCCATGGCTCGGCTAAAATGCCAATAAGCTTGAGCGCTTGCTGTTTTGGCTTGTAAGGGATAGGCGAGGATTTCATCCCATTTATGAAAGTACATGTAAACTTCTAAGGGAACGTTTGCAAGTGGTGCCATGTTAGGCAGGTTTTCAAAATAAGGTGCAACGAACTTAACAGTATCTAGCGCTGTTTTAATGGCGTTGCCATAATCTTCCACCAACATATATGTTCGAGTTAAAACAGACATGTTGTGGCTTAGGTAAAAGAGAGGATACGTACCCGCTGTCAATCCAACTTTTTTGAAGTACTCATTATCAAGAGCTACTGCATTTACGCCTGATTTGAGTGCATTTTCATAATCCCCTACAGGAAGAAATATATGTGTGGATATGTGTATGAGTTGCCCTGATTCAGGAAAAAGATATTGCAGTCGATACGCGGACATGAGAGCTCTTTCCGGATAGGGGGAGTCTTCAATTGCACGGATATAAAAATGGTTGGCTCCAATGTGGTCTGGATCTCGCATCAGAATGGCCTCTAAGACCGCTATGGCTTCAACAACTCCTTCTGTTGGTTGACCTGCAGGGGTCCACCATTTCCATGGATTCAAATCCAAAATGCTTTCAGCGTATAATGTGGCAGCATCTAGGTCTTCTGGATAATCCTCGGCAACCTTTTTCATTGCAATTCGATATTTAGAACGAAGAGGAACTAAATCTGCAAAAGAATCGTTTGTGTATCTTTGAACAAGAGCCGAAATATATTTTTGTTCGTTAGTAGAAATGTTTGAAGAGAGTTTAAGGGCATGCTGGGTATAGTTATAAGCTCTTATCTCATTTGCAGGTGTAACGTCTTGATTAATATTTTGTCCTAGAGCATATGCCATTCCCCAGTACGCCATAGCGAGGGCGGGATCTAGTTTAGAAGCTATTTCAAATTCCTGAAATGCAATATCGTGATTATAAGCGAATATGTATGCCAGGCCTCTATCAAAATGATTCTGAGCGTCTGTATTTGTGGTGGATACCGGATGATAGATCTCGTTCATTGGGGGCATGACTATAAGAGTCTTTTCAGGAAAGCTGCCTAAAAGACCCGCGGGAACACAAATAATAGAAATAGACAAGAGTTGTAATAGAAATTTCCTTAACGGAATAGTATAATGTGTCATCCTTGTCTCCTATATTTATGTATACCGGTATATAGGAGTTATCATATAACATTAAATTTTATCAATATATTAATTATTAAGATGTTCTTTTACGATATAGATCATAGCGCCATCTAAATTGGCAAAGGTTTTTCCCAGCTCTCCACTCCATTCTGTTTCAGAAAGTTCGAGTGCTGCATTAATAA
>Ga0207123_1018_pt1 | contig 41581 bp, 31 predicted proteins | sample Alteio_BWMinHeat_39_FD_153503 | JGI IMG/M metagenome (GOLD analysis project Ga0207123, IMG submission 153503) | Enriched cells from forest soil in Barre Woods Harvard Forest LTER site, Petersham, Massachusetts, United States -... | ecosystem: Environmental > Terrestrial > Soil > Temperate forest >... | reverse complement strand
GCTTCAACTTCAACAATTAAATTAGCCAGCTCCCTCTCTTTATTGTCGATTGGCAATGGACGACTTCCCAGCTGCATACGTATTAAGCTGGCAGCTTCATCGATGAGATCGATGGCTTTATCTGGCAAAAAGCGGTCTGTAATATATCGGTAGGATAGGAAGACAGCTGCATGTATTGCGGATTCAGTGATATGCACACCATGGAAAATCTCATAGCGTTCGCGGAGTCCGCGTAGGATAGCAATAGAATCTTCTAGGCTAGGCTCATCGACAATGATGGGTTGAAAACGGCGTTCGAGGGCAGCGTCTTTTTCGATATATTTTTTATATTCATTTAGCGTGGTGGCACCGATGCAGTGCAGCGTGCCTCGCGCCAGGGCTGGTTTGAGCAGATTAGCTGCATCCATGGCTCCCTCTGAGGCCCCTGCTCCGATAAGGGTATGAACCTCATCAATGAAAAGGATGATTTGTCCATTGCTTTTATCGATATCCTGCAAAATGCCTTTTAGGCGCTCTTCAAATTCGCCCCGGTATTTTGTTCCGGCGACTAAACTGCCCATGTCAAGTGTCATCAGCTGCTTATTGAGCAGGGAGTCGGGCACATCATTTTGAATGATGCGCTGGGCTAATCCTTCTGCAATCGCAGTCTTACCAACTCCTGGATCACCAATCAGCATCGGGTTGTTCTTGGTGCGTCGACTAAGCACCTGCATCGTGCGGCGGATTTCTTCGTCGCGGCCGATGACTGGGTCAAGTTTACCTTCACGAGCCAATGCTGTTAGGTTTTTGCAGTATTTTTCTAATGTTTGCAGGCTGGCTTCGGCGCCGGGTGAATCCATATGACGATCTCCGCGAATTTTTTTGATCATTTCTTCTAATTGATTGAGCGAGATGGTTGTTTTTTGTTTCCAACTGGCAAAGGGTTCCCCACCATTTTTCCAATAGGAAAGGAGAAAATGGTCGCTGCTGACATAAGAATCATTCCATTTTGTAGCGATACTCTGAGCATCAGCAATGCGGCTTTGGAGGTTGCGTGCCGTAGCCGGCGGTTGAGCAGGTCCGCTATAGGTGGGCAGACGGCTTAGATCCTGCTCCACTTTTTCTATAAGGGAAGAGGGATGAGTGTTGAGATTTGTTAGAATGGAATTGAAATACCCTTCTGGCTCTTGAAGGAAAGCAAGCAGGAGGTGGTTTTCTGTGACTTCAGTGTTTTGCCGCTGTTGGGCATCAGTAAAAGCCTGTTGCAGGGCGTTTGTTACGCTATCGGTGAAGTTCTGGCTCATGTTCTCTCTCCAAGTTCTAGTAAGTACGGAGAATAAGAGGATTGAGCGTCTTTGTCAAAGATAAAAATAATTTAAATGAAAAGAAAGTAATGCAGCCTCGGTAGCGGAAATTGTAGAAGTATAAGCAAATTACATTAGCAAAAACACCCCTAAAACTACGCGGAGCGTTTGGAGTGCGCAGCCCCTGCTGCGCTTTTCCTGGAAGGCATATTGAGTAGAATTCTCAGAAGCATGAATTAATGTATCAACGACTTCGACTTACCATCTCTTTTAGAAAAGCGCAGCAGGGGCTGCGCACTCCAAACGCTCCGCGTAGCTTATGGGGCGTTTTTGCTAATGTAATTAACGTTTAGATGTCATATGTAAGGACTTCTGCAATTGACTCGGTAGCGGATTTAATACTTTAAATTTGTCCATTTGTGCTTCTTGAGGTCATGGACACAGGACTTGATTGATTCACTGATGGTGTGGATCATTTTTTTGAAATATAAGGCACATATCACCGGAATGTAAATGGTCCAACTTGCATATTTATGAAGAAATGTCAAAAATCTTCTCGATTTCACTTGATTAATCACTTCGGGTTCAAGTTTAAGGATTGTGACCCTGTCGCCGCCGGTAAAAGCTCTTGCATGGTTGCCGAATACATTCTTCAGAATGCCTTCATGATGGGAAATAATATGATAAAGGGAAACATTATCCCCTTTAGGCCATTGTCCTAGCTTGGAAACTACGTCACCTTTTTGGGTAAAGATATTCACTTTGCAATTGGTTTGATTGGTAGTCTCCCAGGAACGGGAAAGCAGTCCAGGAGAATTGAAAGCTTCAATGCGCGTAACTTTATTGGGGTCTTGCCGTAAAAGAGGCAGGGTTAAGGAACCTTCAGGAGTATCTTCTCCAAGTGCATATCGCCGATAGAGGTTTAAGGCAGTGCCTCCGCCAAGGCTGGTTCCCAATATCCAAACACCTGTTTTGTCATGCATCCATCGGTCTAGTGTTAGATGATTGACATTCACAAGACTTTCACCAATGGTGCAACCAGGAGTGAAATCGGCTAGTATGGACTCTATATGCCCATCAGCAGCAGGAAATGTCGTACCCATCAGATTCAGGATTGGCGGAGCTAGAAGATCATTTTTTGGGGTTAATCCCAGGGCATGCATTGGTGTGGCAAGATCTGTAAGAGGTAATTTGATGACCTGCACTTCATATTCAACAGATCGGCAGACTACCTTGTCTAGAATCGGGATAGTAATCGTGTCATTGTTTGACGGGTATGTGAAAGGGAATATGACGAGGATATTTCCCAGAAAGGTTCGCCATAATAGTTCTTGAGGTGTATTTATTGAGGGAGGATTCTGAGTTAGATGGTTAAGTTTATGCTGCAATATGTTGCGAAAATGAACCATCATCTCCGGATCCAGTTTGCGTAGCCCCCCTTCAAGGACGTATCGTTGAAATACGTCGTTCGTAATTACTCCGCAATGCAGGAGAGCATCAGCTAACATTTGAACGGTTTTCAGTTTCCCATCATGATCGTTTTGAATGTTATAAGCAGGGCAAGCCATGCCAGATCCATGATAAACAATTGTCGTTTGAAATAGATGTGTGAGTTCCTGCAACCTTTCCATTGTCATGGGAAGAGAAGAGTTCCAAATTTTATTAGCTCCAATAGCTCGCCAGATGTTGTTAAAATCTTTTCGGTTGTCTATATGGAAATGCTCTTGAAACAGGGTTTTAATATAGGTTGTGTAACTTTGATTAAGGCGTTGCTTCTTGTCTGGGTGCAGAAACGACTGCAAAGCCGAGTTGGTGTATTTGAGACGTTCATCCCAGTCTAATGAAGGCAAAAAGCCTCCATCTTGAGGAGTTAGTAAACTGGATAACGTAGTCATGTAAACTCTGGTTTCTTAGTTTAGAGAATCAAACTATAGTAACTATTATAAGGTAATACCATTTAAAAATCAATCTAATAGTTGATATTTTTCGGTTCTTTCTTAAGTGTTTGCAAATAAATCAATTTACTTTTATGCTTTGTTCTATGGTAGATGTTTGCGAGTGCCGGCACTAACAAACATCTACCTCAAAAAGCCATGGAATTTAGGATTAATTATGAAATATTGTGAAACTATCTATCAGACCAAACGACGACCTACACGAGAAGTTTTAATAGGTCCCGTTGGAGTTGGCGGTTCAAATCCCGTTCGCATTCAATCCATGACAACATCGAGCACACGCGATGTAGAAGCGACGGTAGATCAAATTAAACGACTGGCAGATGCCGGGTGCGAAATAGCCCGAGTGACGGTCCAGGGGATTAAAGAAGCTGATGCTTGTGAACAGATTAAAAATGAATTGTTAAAAAATGGTTATCTCATCCCTGTTGTGGCAGATATTCATTTTTACCCCCCAGCCGCCATGCGCGTGGTTGATTTCGTTGATAAAGTTCGCATTAACCCCGGTAATTTCGTCGATAAAAGAGCTTCTTTCAAAGTGATCGAATACGACGATGCATCTTACGCTGCTGAACTCGAAAGAATCGAAGAAAAATTCACCCCTTTAGTTGAAAAATGCAAGCGCTTAAAGCGTTCGATGCGCATAGGTACAAATCACGGTTCTTTATCCGACCGCATCATGAATCGCTACGGCGATACTCCTTTCGGAATGCTTGAATCGGCACTTGAATTTGCGCGTATCTGCCGTAAAAACGATTATCACGAATTCATGTTTTCGATGAAATCTTCCAACCCTCAAGTGATGGTCCAGGCGTATCGATTGCTTGTGGCTGAAATGTATAAATTGGATTGGGACTACCCACTGCATCTTGGAGTGACTGAAGCTGGACAAGGCGAAGATGGCAGGATTAAATCGGCGATGGGGATTGGGGCTTTGCTGCTCGATGGGATTGGCGATACGATTCGCGTTTCATTGACGGAAGATGCCTGGTGTGAAATTGATCCTTGTAAACGTCTGGTGAATTTTGCTGAAGAGTATGCAAACAGACCAGCTGGGAAGTTGTTTGTCGAATCACAGCGTCAGATAGAAAATATACAAAGACGACAAGTTTCTATGCCGCGAACTGTGGCTATGCATCGCGACGGGACGGTCATTGTTACTTTGCAGCCAAAAGATCTGAATTCAGCTGAGCTAACGAAAAACATTGGCTGTGAGCATAAGGATGGTCAACTAAAGCTTGCCGTTTCTACGGCGGATGGAGTTTTCTTGCCGTCGATTCCTCAAGATAAAGCTTCACAGCAGGTATTAGGCAAACTTCTGGACGCCGGGATCGGGATTTTTACGGAACAAACCGGACTCTCAGGGATTACTGCACTATTGCCCTTAAATAAAGCTGAGGCATTATGGCAGCAGCAGAACAAAAAAGAGCGTTTTGCCTTGAAATTAGTGAAAGAGGAATCCTCTCCAATTGCTGTTAAAGTTACGGATGCGGATGAGGGTAATTGGGAAAAGATCGCGCAGCTTAAACCGGCGCTGATTGTATTGAGCTTAGGCAGCGATCGCCTTCACAAAGCCAGGCATTTCTTCGAGTGGTTAAAACAAAATGATCTAAAAATGCCTGTAATATTGAATTTTACCTATTCTTGCTCACAGGAAGATCTCGTAATTCAGGCTTCTACCGAATGTGGAGCCCTCTTATGCGATGGTTTAGGCGAGGGTGTATGGCTGGAAGGTCCTTATCAAATTGATTTTCTGCGTCAATTGAGCTTTGGTATTTTGCAGGCTGCCCGAATGCGTATGGTAAAGACCGATTTTATTTCTTGTCCAAGCTGTGGTCGCACGCTCTTTGATTTGCAGGATGTCACAAAGCGCATTAAAGAACGTACAGCGCATCTTCCTGGAGTGAAAATTGCCATCATGGGATGTATCGTGAATGGACCTGGCGAGATGGCCGATGCCGATTTTGGTTATGTGGGCTCAAAACCGGGCATGATCGATCTGTATATTGGGAAGAAGTGTGTTGAAAAAGACATCAGTTTTGCTCAAGCCGACGATCGTCTGGTTGAGTTAATCAAGCGCGAAGGTCGCTGGCAGGAGCTTGCCGAAGCAAGCAAATAAATGGACAGCAGTAAGGATTTAATAACCGCGAAGCGGTGGAAGCATATAGCCCCACGCGAGAGCGTGGGGTTTATTACGTAAATACGCAAAGCCGTGAAACGGCGACAGGAGACTAGGACGTTCTGTCGCCGTTTCACGGCTGGCGCTTTTAAATTATTACCCCACGCTTACGCGTGGGGCTATATGCTTCCACCGCTTCGCGGTTATTAAAGACATTCATTAAATTTAATCGTAAAACAGTTGATCAGTAGTTGTGGTTCGTTATTGCAATTAAATAAAAATAATGATATGTTTTATTTAATTAATATTAATCACTATTTATTTAAATACTATATGACAGTTAATTCTATTTCTAATTGTCTGACTTATGCTGCTCTTTACGAAAATTTAAAGAGCACTGAAGCCACGGTTTCTTTTTGGGGAACAAAGCAAGTCATTTTAAAAGATGGCACCCGCGTTGCTATTTCTAGCCTGCATGAGCGCATGCAAAAAATTTATGAGAGCAATCCCCATTTTAATTCGGATGAAAGAGGAGATGGCCTCAAAGTCGTTATACACATCACAAATCTGGACTTTTCTTGTGATGTAAAGTTAATGGGAGCCAATTGCTTAACAAGGATTTGCGCCAAGATCCAGGAACTATTTTTCCCTTCTTATGTAGATTGGACAAAAGAAAAATACCGAACCTGGTTTCCTATTTTTGAAAATATTACAATCCAACAAGTGGATAATGAAATCCGTCGGATAAGTTCAGGAGATTTAAATCTTGGACTATCAATAGAAGTTAAGGAAATGCTTATTCAACAGAATAAAGGATTTGATGCAAATGATAGGTTGGGATGTAAGCATCTAACGACTGACCTTAATGCTTTGCTCAATCTTAAACCGGCGGAAAGAACGCCAGAAAATTTCAGATATTTGTCTGCATATCGATATCGTTTTGTTTCTACTCCACTTGAGCATCAAGTTGATGTTCCTGTAGACTTTTTTCAAGGCCTAGATAAACCGGTACCCAATCACGTACTAAAACTAGGGAAATTTTTCCTTGAATATAACTCAAATGAAGCTTTTCCGATGTCGGCCATTCATAAAATAGCACTTTCTTTTGAGGAATGCCCGTTGGCTTCCCCAGAAAAAGAGGGGGAGCTCATGCTTTCTATCCTGAGGCTGCAGCAAAAAGCTGGTTTTGAAGATAGTTTAGCTATTTTGGAGATGCTTGAAGAATTGCCTATATCTAAAAGAACGTGTCAAACCATCGATGAAATCACGACGTTATTTAAGGATGTTTTGCCGGATCTTGACCCATATGAGTATCTTGGAATGGATCCATATGATTATGTTGGACTCACCGGAAGACCTGATGATAAACCATACCGTGCCAAAGCAGCGATGAAGCATAAAATAGCAATGCACATCTTGTTTGCATTGCCTTCAGCAGAAAGAACGTCCCAAAATGCCACTTACATCCGGAAAATTTTACATATTGAGGGCAGGGGAGATGATGAGAACTTTAAATTTGATGATAACTTCGAAAATGACATTGTCGATTTTGTAGAAGAGGAAGATCCGGCAAAAATAGGGAAACTGTTGCAAGTAGCTTCTTTTCTAAGAGAAAATTTTCATATATCAATTATACAAACCCTGGAGACTTTATCAATCTTCAGTTTAGATGAATTAAATTCTTTTAAAGAAGTTGAAATTTTTTTCAAATTGATGTTGCCATTTATTAAGCAATTAGAATATCAGCCTCTCGTTGAATTTTGTGAAATAGCGCATTCTTTATCGAAGTCCGAAACAAGAACTTTTATTGCTCAAGCGAAACGGATCCTGGCTCTCCGAAATAAAGATGACATTTCCGACTGTTCCATTGAGTTATCGATTTTTGCTCTCTTGCCTAAAGAGGTTAGAAAAAGCAAAGTCGGTAGGGATGCAATCGATCGACTTCGAGAAAACTCAGGCAAATTCAGTGAGGATGAAATAGATAGTTTATATGCATATCTGAGGGAGATTCCTCCTGATATAAGATTGGAAGTTTTAAACAAAGCAATCATCCAAATAGAAAATGATTCTGAGTCATTTGATCTCGATATTGTTATTTTCGAATATCATGATGCATCAAAAGCTTACCTAAATGTCGAATTTGATAAAGTCTTGCAAGGCACAGGACAGCCTGGGGAATGGGCTAGACTTCATCGATTGGCAGTACAGATTTCTATTGGATACGAAGAGTTGGGAATTGACGACCCTTTATGGGATAAGGCTATGCAAGTTTATGCCCTTACATCCAAAAATAAACAAGATAGCAGAAAAAATCCCTGTTTAATTTTTCGAAAACTACAACAGATTGCACGTAGCGAAACGTTAATAGATCTACAATCGCCGCAAAAACATATCTGGGTAGTAGGTGCTCCAGAGTCTTATGAAGAATATGATGTTAATTTCACCTTGGCCCAGTTTAGGGAATTGATAAAAACCGGTAAATATCAGCTGAAAGATTTGCCTCAAGGGATAAAACCCGACAGTTTTCGGCGATTATTTACAGACCTTAATGCCAGCCTTGCTATCGGCGATCGGGATAAAGCTCAAGCAGAAGTGATGGCATTAACGGAAGGGCAGCCTTTGAACGAACTTGAGGAAGAGGTTTTGGGGGTCCTAAATCATCCCAGCGAGGTCGAGAAATATCTGAAGGTGCAGTATTCTGATAGTAATGTGTCTGTGTCATCGTTTGCTTATAATCTGCATACCATCATGCGATATATTTATGATTTAAAAAAAGAAGTTCTACTGCCTCATGAGGGCAATTAGTTGTTGCCCTATGAACAGCAGTTTTTACTTTTTGCGACAATGATTTCGAAATGTGTCACCGGCAAAAAAGATGGGATTGCGGCTTTTTATAATTCGAGTTTGCTGCCTGAAAAGTATCGCCTAGGCAAAACGGCAGCTACCTCTAGTTTGGAAAGTCAGCTTAAGGAATATGTCAGCAGAAGCCTTCAGCCCCTGTTTTATCAAATTGTAGCTGATGAAGCTGTATTGAAAGCTTGTGTGCCTGATAGTCCCTATGCAATTATTCCTCAAAAATCTCACCACACAACTCTTTTGATGAATCGCTTTAACCATCAACTGGGATACTCTTCTCTTGAGGGGTTCGATGGTTATGATCCTTTTACCTATGTCCTGCTGGATGAATTTGTTGAATTGGTGGAAGAGATCAATGAAACAGGAGGGGACAAAGCCAGGACTGCATTGAAAGCTATTTTTAAGAAGTTTAAAATTGGTACTCTAAGAGACCGGATCAAGGAGAGTTTTGCCAGTATGCTGCAAAAATCCGATGCTCTACAGTTCGATTTATCGGCGTTTTTTAAAGGCAAAGGTATTAATCTTTCACCAGAGGAAATTTATATCCTCGATGATGATAGTTTTCCAACCGGCATTACGAGTAAGGCTGCGCTTTTCATCCTTAATGTCTTTGGAGTACAAATAAAAAGAATAATGGAGTGTGATTTATGAGCGGAATTTGTGATTTTATCAGATCAAATGTTGAAACAGCGGCATCATTTCCAATCTGTTGTGCCGACGAGATGCCTTTTACTGAAAGTAAAGTGAATGGCATTGCCGCGGGTCTTTTATTTGGTACCGTTTTTACGGTTAGAGGATGTCTGAATTTACGGAGAGGGATTATCAAACTAGATAGTACATCATTTTGTTATGCGCTTATGCAAACGTGTGGTGGAATAGTATTATTAGCCGGTTCTCTCGTTTTTTTGGCTGGCGACAAATCTCCCATACTTTCTGATGCAGAAAACATGGATGGAATCATGCGGCGAGCGACCTAGTACACTGAATTGTAATTCCCTCCACGTAAAAACAGCGTTAAAGCTCCCGCGATTGAACGATCGTAAGTCACCTAGTATTCATTAATACTAGGTGACTTACGATCGTTCAATCGCGGGAGCTTTAACGCTGTTTTTACGTGGAGGGAATTACAATTCAGTGTACTGGTTTTGAATTTTCTCAGGAATGTTAAGACTATGCCATTGTCCGAAGATTAGGCGGCATTATATTGACGAATGTCGACCTGCACTCCAGCGAGGGCAGACTCTTCAGCTTTTTTGAGAAGAAAACCTGTTGTTTTTTCGTCGATGTATTCTTCTCCGCAATTTTCACAAATATTAGCAGGAACTCCTTTAAACACTAGTGTCATATTATTGCGTTCTAAAATAACGGTCGACTTTCCGAGTTTTGTTTCCCCATGTTTACAAATCATACATTTCATTTATATTCTCCTTGTAAATCGAGATCCCCATTGGGCTGGATCGGGCTCGTATACGGTAATCACAATTAATTCATCTGATTCTTTATTTTCAGCAACTACTACATGGAGGGGGCGTGATCCACACCATCCTAGAACTAATCGGCTCGCATATGGAATGTCATCGATATAATCTTCGATTGTTGTACCTGTTTTTAAGATATGCTTTACTTCATCTATAGTAATATTTCGTTGAAACATCCTCTGAACAGCATGAAGACGAAAAACTAATTGTTTTTGAATCATTCTTCAACACACGTTATCATTTTATACAAATTTTCAATAATCTTGATTATATTTTATGATCATTCTAAAGTCAAGGAGTGAAAGTAATTATTGGCTATAGCCCCTCACTGTTATTTTCTCAAAGAATGATTGACAGCCAACGAGATACTTGCTATGTAATAACCTTAATTTAATAAGGATATTACCGTGAGTGATTTCTTTCCCGTTTATGTGTATCTCGGATTAGTCGTCGCCATGACCCTGCTTGTCGTAGGTGCTTCTTGCCTTTTCCCTTCTAGAAAGACAAATGACGTTAAATTCATGCCCTACGAATCGGGTATTCAAACTACAACGCAGCTCCTTCAGGAACGCTTCCCTATGCGCCATTATCTTGTGGCATTGATCTTTCTCATTTTTGATGTCGAAGTGATCTTTCTCTATCCTTGGGCAGTGGTGGCAAAATCGATCGGACCTTTTGCCTTCTATGAAATGGCGTTTTTTATGGTAGCTTTAGTGGTTGGATTCGCCTATGTTTGGCGCAAAGGAGGTTTGCAATGGGAGTAACACCAAAAGAAAAAGCACCTTTCCTCGTGGCCCCGTTAGAAATTCTCATCAATTGGGCGCGGGAGAGTTCTCTCTGGCCGGCTCAGTTTGGATTGGCTTGCTGTGCTATTGAGATGATGACCACTTCTTCGCCACGCTATGACATGGCGCGCTTTGGCATGGAAGTCTTTCGCGCTTCGCCAAGACAAAGCGATGTCATGATCGTGGCCGGACGTGTAAGTCAAAAAATGGCGCCTGTCCTAAAAACAATCTACGATCAAATGCTGGAACCTAAATGGGTGATCGCCATGGGCGACTGCGCTTCGAGCGGCGGCATTTATAATAATTACGCTATCATTCAAGGCGTAGATAAAATTGTACCCGTTGATGTTTATGTAGCGGGATGTCCGCCTCGTCCGGAAGCTTTGCTGGAAGGTTTGATCGCCTTGCAAAACAAAATTAAAAATGAACGGCCGTTAAGAAGATGATGTTAATGTAGCTTAGGCTTTAGCCTGAGATCGTAACGAAGGAACGCTAAACGAATTTAGCTAACGATCTCAGGCTAAAGCCTAAGCTACAATTAACGCCTTAGGATGTAAATGAAAACAATAGAAGCAGTAAAAAGTCTGAAGGCTAAATTCGGCGATGTCCTCGTTAGCGAACTGCTATTCATGGGTGAGACGACGCTTGAAGTGGCTAAAGATAACCTCAAGGCAATCCTTGGCTTTTTGAAAAAAAATGCTGATGGCGGCGGTTTTGAGGTATTAATGGATTTGACTGGTGTCGATTATCTCGAGCCTACAAAACGCACTAAAGTCGTGTATTGGCTGCATAATCCTGAAAATTACGAGCGCATCCGCATCGTTATTTTTGCTGCGCGAGGGGAGTCTCTTCCAACAGTGACAGATCTTTGGGAAGGTGCCGATTGGTTTGAGCGGGAGCTTTATGATTTATTTGGAATAGGTTTTGACGGCCACCCTGATCTAAAACGCATTCTCATGCCGGACGATTGGGTGGGTCATCCTCTCTTGCGCGATTATGCCTTGACTGAAGAGCCTGTTGAATTTAAGCACGGCGTCAAGCCCAAGGTGCCATCTCAAATCATTCCACATGTTGGAAGAGTGATCACAAGCTGGGACTCCGGCGTGACAAGGCGGTCACCATGACGATTTCCAAAGCAGCTCAAAATTTAATCAACATCCAATCCTCCGGGGACATTTCCGGCGAGATTATGGAGCTTAATCTGGGACCGCAACACCCCTCAACACATGGTGTTTTGCGCCTTAAACTGCATCTGAACGGCGAAGTGGTAATTTCTGCTGAACCTGTCATTGGGTATCTGCATACAGGTATAGAAAAAGAGTGCGAGACTCGCACTTATCATCAAATTTTCACCCTCGTGGATCGCTTGGATTATCTGTCCGGTCCAGCCGAAGAAGAGGTTTTTGCTGGTACAGTGGAGCGCTTAATGAACATAACAGTTCCGGAGCGCGCGCAAACAATTCGCGTCATTCTTCTGGAGTTGTCTCGCATTTCAAGCCATCTGATTTGGGTGGGCACTAGCGCTCTTGAACTTAATATGTCATCAGTTTTCATGTATTGCTTTGCTGAAAGGGAAAAAATACTTGATCTGTTTGAAGAGATCTCGGGCGCTCGCATGTTTCCTTCTCTATGGCGTATTGGAGGATTAGCTCGCGATCTTAATCCTGATTTTGAAGAGCATCTAAAGGATTTTTTAAGAGATTTTCCCAAATTATGGAAAGATTTAGACGATCTGCTCACGGATAATTATGTATGGAACACGCGTCTTAAAGATGTTGCAATCATCGACGAAGAATTATGCAAACAGTACATGTGCACAGGTCCTGTCATTCGCGGCGCAGGCGTTCCGTATGACATACGAAAAATATATCCCTATTCAGGATATGAAAATTATCAGTTTGATGTTCCGACATACCCAGAGGGGGATGCTTATGCGCGCTATATGGTCCGGATGGAAGAGATGCAGCAAAGCGCCTCAATAGTTCAGCAGGGTTTAGCACGCCTTAAGCCTGGTCCTGTGATCACCGATGATCGAAAGGTTGCCTTGCCGCCGCGGCGTGAACTTGCACGCAGCATGGAAGCCGTTATCCATCAGTTTAAGCTTGTCAGCGAAGGACTACATCCCCCAGTTGGTGAGATCTATCATTGTGTGGAATCGGCAAGAGGCGAATTAGGCAACTATCTTGTAAGCGACGGCAGCAATAAGCCGCAGCGATTGAGGGTACGTTCCCCTTCATTCTCTCATGTGGAAGTTTTAAAGAAGATATTACCTGGTCATATTTTATCCGACGTTGTAGTGGCCATTGCTAGCGTTGATCCAATACTGGGAGATGTAGACCGTTGATGCTTAGTGAAAAAACAACAAAATCCATTTTGGAACTCCAAAAGAAATATCCGGAAAAACGCTCTGCACTAATTCCTGCGCTGTACCTGGCCCAGGCCGAGGTTGGGTGCCTGCCTCGCGATACTCAAAATGAGGTAGCGGAGCTATTTGGAATAAATCCAAATGAAGTCAATTCAGTCGTCAGTTTTTATGATATGTTTTATGAAGAGCCTGTAGGAAAACACATTCTGCATGTATGTAAAAATGTATCTTGCATGCTCCGCGGTTCGGACGATTTGCTGGAAAAACTATGCCAAAAATTGCAGATTAAGCCAGGTGAAACGACTGCTGATCGTGAATTTACTGTCATTCCATGTGAATGCATGGCAGCCTGTGACCGCGCCCCAATGATGCTTGTGGATGATAAAGTTGTCGGACCAATCCAGGAAAAAGATTTAGATCAAATTTTAGCAGATGCCAAAAAAACTCCGGGCCATGCCTCTCCGATTTCAATGATGGAGGCAGACCATGCCTGAAATGCGAGTGTTGATGGCAAATATTGATAAGCCCGGACAGTGCGGCATCGAGACCTATGAGAAAAATGGGGGCTATAAAGCTGCAAAAAAAGCTATTCCTCATATTGCTCCTGAAGTTCTTGTCAATACAGTCAAAGATTCCGGACTACGAGGACGAGGCGGTGCAGGCTTCGTAACTGGCCAGAAATGGAGTTTTATTCCAAAAGACCCTTCGCTTCCCAAGTACTTGGTTTGCAACTGCGATGAAAGCGAACCGGGTACATTTAAAGATCGACTATTGATCGAGCATGACCCGCATCAACTCATCGAAGGAATCATCCTATCAAGCTACGCAATCAACGCCCATAGGGCATTTATCTATAGTCGCGGCGAATTCTATGAGGGCATTGCCAAGCTTCAAAAAGCTGTCGTGGAAGCAAAACAAAAAGGCTACTTGGGAAAAAATATCTTTGGCAGTGATTTTGAGCTTGAAATTATCGTTCATCCTGGTGCAGGCGCTTATATCGCCGGCGAAGAAACAGCTCTTTTGACATCCCTTGAAGGCTATCGTGCTAATCCACGCCTAAAACCTCCTTTTCCTGCCGTGGAAGGGTTATACGGCAAGCCTACAATCATCAATAACGTCGAAACCCTTTGTAATGTGGTGCATATCGTAAACAAGGGTGCCGAATGGTTTCTAGGCATCGGCACACCGAAAAGCCATGGAACCAAAATTTTTCAAGTGAGTGGACACATCCAAAAACCTGGCTGCTACGAATTTCCCCTAGGAGTCTCGTTGCGGGAAGTCCTCGATAATGCCGGAGGAATGAGACCGGGAAGGCAATTCAAAGCTTGTTATCCAGGTGGATCTTCGTGCTCAGTATTGACTGCTAACGATCTGGACATAGTGATGGATTTTGAGTCTTTGGCGGCAAGAGGTACAGCTCTCGGTACAGCTTCGATCATTGTAATGGATGATTCTGCCGATATGGTCAAGGTGGCTCACCGCCTCATGCAGTTTTACCAGAACGAATCATGCGGCAAGTGCACACCCTGCCGCGAAGGCACCCGCTGGATGGTGCAGGTTTTAGCCCGCATAGAAAGTGGTGGTGGAACATTTGATGATCTGAAAGTGATAGAGCATGTTTGTAACAGCATGGGAGCAAATTCCTTTTGTCCATTGGCCGCAGGCGCCGCGCCACCAATCGTGAGTGCTGTTAAAGAATTTAGAAACGAGTTTGAGGAGTACATTAAGCGTAATCCAAATGCAGACAAAAAACCAGAAATGAAAATCGCCTATCCTTATGTATAAGAATTTTCGAGGAAGTACTAAGAGCTAACGACTGGTTTCCCGCAAAGGCGCAAAGGTGCAAAGCTCGCAAAGAAGGCAAAGATAAGGAAAGAAGGTAAAGAAAATGCTCGAAAACGATATAGCAACACAAATTGTTGATGCAGCATACAAAACTCATACGTCTTTAGGACCCGGCCTATTGGAATCTATATATGAGATGGTGTTGTGTCGGGAGCTAGCCAAGAAAGATCTAAAATATGATCGTCAGATCGGTGTGGATGTTTATCATGATGGGAAATTAATTGGAGAAGGCTTTCGTGCAGATATAATTGTAGAAAATAAAGTGATTATTGAGATTAAATCGGTGGAAAAAATTATACCTGTTCATCTAAAGCAGTTGAGAACATATTTAAGAATAACAAATTTGAAACTAGGGATGCTGTTTAATTTTAATTGTGAATTAATTAAAGATGGGATGCACAGAGTTGTTAATGGATTGTACGATGGCTAAGATGCCCTCCTTGTATTCTTGCCTTCTTTGCGAGCTTTGCACCTTTGCGCCTTTGCGGGAAACCTGTCGTTAGTTCTTCGTACCTTGTGGAAATATTACTTATGAGTGAGATGATTACTTTTACTTTAGATGGAAATACGATCACCGTACCAAAAGGCACTACAGTGCATACTGCCGCTCGTAAACACGGCATCGAGATACCTGTCTTTTGCTATGAAGAACATATGCCCCCCTTTGGCGCTTGCCGCGTTTGCCTTGTCGAAGTTGAAAAAATGCCTAAGCTTCAAACCTCCTGTACACTCGAAGCAACCGAAGGCATGGTTGTAAACTCGCAAACTTCCAAAGCCGTCGATGGTCGTGCAGGCATCCTTGAATTTCTTCTGATAAACCATCCTTTGGATTGCCCCGTCTGCGACCGTGGCGGGGAATGCCCTTTGCAAGATCAAACTGTCAAATTCGGACCCGGCGAAAGCCGCTTCTTTGAAGAAAAGCGCCACTTCCAAAAGCCCAAAGCATTAGGTCCGGTTCTGATGCTGGACCGCGAACGCTGCATCATCTGTGCCCGCTGCACAAGATTCAGCGATACGATCTCGGGTGATAATGCTTTGGAATTCATTGAGCGTGGGTATAAGACCGAAGTCGGCACACCCAATGATAAGCCGGTTGATTCCAAGTTTATTGGAAACACAATCATGCTCTGTCCTGTCGGAGCCTTGACAAGTCAGGTTTATCGATTTAGAGCTCGCCCATGGGATAATGATCACACACCAAGCACATGTACGTTATGCCCTGTGGGTTGCAGCATGACTCTTGATTCTCGCGATGGAGAAATCATGCGCACGCGCTCATGTAAAAATGAGCAAGTCAATGATATCTGGCTGTGCGATAAGGGGTGGTTTGGCTACGAATTTACCTCGAATCCTGATCGGTTGCAAAAGCCATTAATACGTCGCAATGGCAAACTTGAACCCGCCAGTTGGGATGATGCCCTCTCATTGATAGCCACTAAAATCAAAGAAGCAAAACCGAATGGTAAATTGGCAGCCTTCGGAGGAAATCCACTCACAACAGAAGAAAATTATCTTTTTCAAAAGCTATTTAGAGATGTATTGGGAGTGAATCATGTGGATCATCGGATCGGTATGCCTGCCTTATCTTTAGAAGAAGAAGGCTTTGCTCCCGGCATGGAAATTGCCATAGGTGAATGTGAACAGCTATCTTATGCCGTTGTGCTGGGTGTCGATCTCACAGAAGAATTCCCTGTGATCTGGCTGCGCCTCAACCAAGGTATTAATCATGGGGCAAAAGTTCTTTTTTGCGGACATTATACTCCGGAAACGGCTCAACACCTTTCTAAAATAGTCGTGCATGCGCCGGGATCAGAGATGGAAGTATTAAAACAGCAATTTTCTGAAATTTCAGCTTTATGGCAAGATGGCAAGAAAGGGGCTATTTTCATCGGAAGCCAATATTTGAACGGTCCGAATCGATTAGAGATATTAGCTGAGTTGGTCCAATGGAAAACTAAATTGCCGAATCTTTCTTTAAATATATTGGAAGGCAATGGAAATAGTGGCGGCGCCCGTTTGGCAGGCATGAGGCCTGATTTTGGACCGAATGAAACCAAGTTGAATCAACCAGGTTTGAATGCTTCTCAAGTATTGGAAAAAGCTTCTAAAGATGGTTGGGATGTTCTATATGTTGCGGGTGCGGATCCTGTGGCTAAGTTTCCTGCTAAGCTTTGGAATGAGGCGCGCGCCAAGCTTGGATTTCTTGTCGTTCAGGATATGTTTTTAACAGCCACAGCTCAACAGGCTGATGTGGTGCTGCCGGTGCTTTCTTTCATCGAAAAACAAGGCAGCATGATTAATATTGAGGGTAGAGTTCAAAAATTAAAGCCGGGAAAAATGATTCCAACAGGACTATATAGCGATGGTGAGATCTTTAAATTGCTGGCGCTCAAATCGAATTCTATTCTTTCCGTTGATGCTGATTTTGAAGCAAAGCTTGAGTCTGCAGCCATAATAGCGAAACCAAAGAATGCACAGTTAAAGGCTACAGGCAAGTCTCATATAACAAAATCAGCAGGATTGCTGGCGACATTTGCCCCTGTTCTTTTTGATCGTGGTGTAAGGATGAGGCATAATCCGCATGTTAGCAAACTGGTAGAGGAACCTCGCATTAGAATCAATCCTCAAGAAGCCGCTAAGCATGGAATAAAAGAAAATGATGATGTGAGCATAGCTGCCAATGGCAACGCTATAAAAGTTAAGGTTAAGCTCGATAAAGGCGTAGCCGACCGCACAGTTGTTGTACCCATGGGCTTTAATGAACTGCCTGTGTACGAACTAGGTCCTCTATTGTCAGGCATGGAAGTAAATATTAAAAAATATTGATAAATTGAATTTTATGGTTTAGTTTTGCTAAAGTCTCGAAGAGATGGCTAGTGTAAAGCCCATGATGTAGCACCGAAGGTGCAAATCGTGGGATAAATCAATATAAATAAATCAGCCTCGAAGAGGCGGCTAGTGTTTCTCCCCGGGTGTAGCACCGAAGGTGAAAACCCGGGGAATTATACCACGCGCGGTTTGGATTTGCATATTTATTTGCGCCAATACCCGGGTTTTCACCTCCGGTGCTACACCCGGGGAGAAACACTAGCCGCCTCTTTGAGGCTGAGTTTTAACAAATGATTAGCCCCACGATTTGCACCTTCGGCGCTACATCATGGGCTTTACACTAGCCGTCTCTTCGAGACTATAGCAAATGGATTTTTAGATATTAACCCTCTTTAATAGGGTTACAAGCCAGTATTTAACTAAGGAATTGTGATGCTTCTTGTTGCTGTGGAAGTTCTTATCAAAGGCATAATCGTCATCATGGTACTCATGGGCGCTGCTGCCTACATGACTTTTTTGGAACGCGTCCTCATGGCCAGGATGCAGCTGCGCTGGGGGCCCAACAGGGTGGGGCCATTCGGACTCCTCCAACCCATCGCCGATGGACTAAAATTGCTATGCAAAGAAAGGTTTCAGCCTAAAAATATCGAACCTTTCACCTATTGGCTTGCTCCGAGCATCTCGGTATTTACGGCTTTATTTGTCTTTGTTCTAATTCCCTTTGGCGGCACTGTTGAGATATGGGGACATCAAGTAGCGCTTCGCATTGCCGACGTCAATGCCGGCATTGTTTTTTTGCTTGGAATTTCCTCCTTGGCCGTTTATGGAGTCGTTTTAGCAGGCTGGTCTTCGAATAACCGCTATTCTCTTCTGGGGGGATTACGCGGGACAGCCCAGCTTATTAGCTATGAAATCCCGATGGGAATTTCTCTTCTGACAGTGATTTTAGCTGCCGGAACATTGAGTCTAACCGAAATTGTCGATGCTCAAAAAAACCATTGGTTTCTTTGGACCAATCCCATAGCCTTTCTTATATACCTCGTGACAGCCTTTGCAGAAACTAATCGATCCCCCTTCGATTTGCCGGAAGCAGAGCAAGAGCTTACGGCGGGTTATCACACAGAATACGGCGGCATGAAGTTTGCCATGTTTTTCCTCGCAGAATATATCAATATTTTGGCAGTCTCATCGATCGCTGTGACGCTATTTTTGGGTGGATGGCATGGTCCGTGGGATATCCCAGTGGTCTGGTTTGCATTGAAAGTCGCCGCCCTCGTTTTTCTTTTCTTTTGGGTCAGGGCAACCATGGCCCGATTTCGCTACGACCAGCTGATGAGTTTTGGCTGGAAGGTGTTGGTGCCGATTGCCACCCTTAACTTAATTGTCACTGCATATTTTATATTGGTGTGAAAATGGAAAGACGAAAAGCAGCAAAAAGTACACTGATCCAAGTGCTTTCAATGTTCAAAGGGTTATTGATTGTTTTAAAACACGCCTTTAGAAAAACAAAGACATTTTCATATCCGGAAGTCAAACGCAAGCTTCCTGCCCGTTCCAGAGGTAAGCACTTCTTAACAAAATGGAGCGACGGAAAGGAGCGGTGTGTTGGGTGTGAATTGTGTGCAATCGTATGTCCTTCACAGGCCATCTACGTGAAGGCTGCACCTAATGATCCTGAAAATCCCCATTCCCATGGTGAGCGTTACGCCTCCGATTTTCAAATCAATATGCTCCGTTGTATCTACTGTGGGTATTGTGAAGAGGCTTGTCCGACAGGCGCCATTATTCTCGGCAATGAATATGAACTTGTCGGTTACAATCGTGAATCTCTTATTTTCACCAAAGACAAGCTGACGGAAAAAAATCCTGGCGACTCAGGTCGTGATCCGAACAGGGAGATTTAAAGATGACGATGATTTATGAAAACCCTATGCAGTTTATTTTAGGCTGCATTTTAGTTTTATCGGCTTTAGGGGTGATTTTGGCCAGGAAGCCTGTGCATTCGGGTCTTTATTTCCTTGTGGTGCTATTGACATTATCCGAATTTTATTTGCAGCTCTCAGCGGAATTCATCGCCGTGATGCAGGTCATCGTTTATGCCGGTGCCATCCTGGTTATATTCATGTTTGTGATTGTTCTCTTTCAGGATGCCCACCAAAAGCTGGAAAATTATAAACCCAATAGCCTTACCTGGTTTTTGTTTATTTCAGCGGCTGCTTTTATTCTTTCGTTAGGGTTTTTTGGAAAGAGCCTATTGGGGCTTCCGCCGGTCAAAGAGGTCTTAAAAGATAATTATGGTTCTGTCCAGGCGTTGGGAATGGATTTATATCTCGATTTCTTCTTTCCTTTCGAAATCGTCATCTTCCTCTTTTTAATAGCCGTCGTAGGGGCTGTCTATGTAGGAAAAAAGACAGGAGCCCCCGTAGGCATCGACAAATCGGTAGATCTTATTTAGTAATGATTTGGTGATTTGGAGTGCGGTGACTCGTCACAAACGCATCAGTCTAAGGATTCATAAGTCTCTTGTGTTAAGCCGCGAATGCGGCGGAAGCATATAGCCACAGGCGTCAGCCTGTGGTAATTTGAAAAGAAAACGGCAGTCGTGAAACGGCGACAGGAACCACGGTGAATGTTCTCATGCTTTTTCCTGCCGCCGTTTCACGGCTTCCTGTATAATTGATTCAACCACAGGCTGACGCCTGTGGCTATATGCTTCCGCCGCATTCGCGGCTTAGCATCTGGCAGGCAGATTCCCTCTCAGGAAAAATTGACGAGCTCGAATTCCAGCTTTGAGCCGTCAATGGATTTAACGTTCATCACGATTTTTCGATCCTGCCAGGGAACTCCGGCTGTGCGATACAGTTGTGTGCTTCCTCGATGATATCTTAGTCTTGGTAAACGATGTGATCCAATGATTTCACCGGTAATCAAGCTTACAAATAGCAGTGATCTATAATTCGTAAGTATTGCTACCTGTTCGTTGCTGGCGCGGAAATCTAAACGATAATCACCCAAGTCGGAATGGCTTGCAAGTTGTGTTCCGGTGAGTGGATCATAAATATGAAAGCTCCTCGTTACATTCAATCGATTGTCATTGTCATCTAGCCATTGAGTCTCTTCTTCGATAAACAGGCGATCTCTAATTAATGTGTAACGTTGCCGTGTGGTAGAATCGGGATAGTCAGGCATCATGGGAGGGGTGACACTACTAAGAATTGCACCTGTTTTAAGATCAATTGTATGCAGTGTGTTAGATGTGGGTGAAGCATTAACTATCATGATGTCTTTATTACTAACTGGTTGAATAGATTTTGCTCTTAACCAATCATTCTGTAAAAAAGGTGCTCGTATGATTTGTCCTTGGTGCATCCAATATGAAGGATATTCATGCAATACATTTCCTGTTTTGGTACAACGTAGTTGCAGAATGTCTTTTTTCTCCAATATTTGCCCATTTTGGACAGCCATCTTTATCTGACAAGCCAACAAGTTTTTATTTATTCTATTGAATCCAATTAAAAAGCTATTTGCAGGCAGAGAGATAGAGAAGATATTTTCTCCTGTCTGCGTACTATATGACGAAATCCTCTTTACAGAAGAATAAATGCAATCATTAAACCCTATATCCCATTTACGTCCGATTTGTGGTATGAAGCCTATGAGCGCAAGAAGACCGTCATCTTCGACAAATGGGGCAGCATCGAATGTGAGATCCTCTAAAGGCTCTATAATTTCAATCGGGTCGTCACTTGGATTGGGTGTCGATATCCTCAGTTGATTGTCTGAGAGCTTCGTAACAAATCTTGTTAAGTCTTCTTCAACAAAACATTTTGTTTGAAGAGGTATGTTCGAGAAGGCATAGAGGCATTCAAGAGTCTTAAGGTCCCAGACGCTTAAACCGTCTCTATGAGTAACAAGTAATTGTCTTGTATTTTTTTTGCCTGAAAACCCTGTCACAATAGGCAGCGTATACTCCTGTGTTAATGGGGGCCGAAAAAGATTTCCCGGGATCGTTTCGATGCGCTTCAGGCTTTTCTTTGTATGAATATCAACGACCTCAAAGCCTCTGGGTAAAGAAACAAACAAAAGATTTTCATTTATGTAAAATATAGGCTGATATCCGGCTCCGGCTGGTGGTATTTCAAGTCCGGAAATACTCCAGTGGTGAACATCGGATATAGAATTTCTTATGTTATATCCAAGTTTATGAGGTTCTATAACCTGTTGGACTCGCTTACAATCGCTTTCACATGGCACCATGGGAATTTCTCTATGGTATCGAGTGCAGTCATTAGCAAAGCTTTTCCATTCTTTACTTACTCTTCGAAGAGTAACGACTGTTTTAACATCGAGAAAGCCAAGCGTATGCAATATTAGAGAATCAGGAATTTGCTTAAGGGCTATTGCAGAATTTATACGAATGTCTTTACTTTCAGCTTCAAACAGGAGTCTGTTTTTGAACTTGATGAATACACCATCGACAACAGGAGCTGAGTTTGATTTTTCACACTGTTCATAGGTATATAGTTTAACGATTTGATCCCAGACTTTTTTATCGCTATTCCAGTCTTTGGCGTTATAGCGAAACCAATCCAAAACCTGCACAAAAACTCGTACGATCAATGGTTGCTGTTTTAGGGATTCGTCGGCTTGTTTATAAAGTCTTTCTGTGTAGTTGATAACTTGGCGAAGAGCAAGCCTTTCCTTTTGGTCAAATTGGGCATTTCTATCATAAGTCGCATGGATAATTTTACTGAGAGCTTTTAAGTCATAAGCCTTGTTATTGGGCAGAACCATTTCGGGGGTTAAGCTCCTCACGCAGCCTAATCCCATTGCAAGTGTTTTGCTCAATGATTGAAAGTCTGATATTGAATCTAATCCCATAATAAATCCCTGTAAATATAAAAAGAAAATTAACTATAGTTGGTTTTTTAGTTTAAATCAATTTAATAATAAAAGTTATTGAATAATTTTCGGTATATAAACATCGCGCCGTCCCTCTGGGACTAAAATATTCATTTAAATGATCCCGTGGTTTGCCCTTCCAGGGCTACACCACGGGCTAAACATCTCGCCGTTCCTCCGGAACTATAAGACAGCGAAATGTTTTTCCCTCCTAAGTGTTCAAAAGGAAGTGCATTGTGTTAGAGTTCCGGAGGAACGGTGCGATGTTTAGCCCGTGGTGTAGCCCTGGAAGGGCAAACCACGGGATCATTTAAACTAAGATTTCAGTCCCAGAGGGACGGCGCGATGTCCTTTCTATAGATCTCATAAAGCATCCATTTTTTAGCAATAAGGCTCGTTTTTATTTCCGGACGGACCTTTTTCCTTTTCTTCTATATTTCAATTTTATTATTATAACATTTTACTCGGGAATTCGTTATCATCACATTAACCTAAAAACGGCGATTACAAATGGATATTACACTGACGATATTTTTCAGCATGGCGATGTTCACGATCGGACTCATCGGCGTCCTTGCCAAACGGAATGCCCTTGTGTTTTTTCTGTCGATTGAATTGCTGTTCAATGCCGCCAACCTTCTCTTCGTGGCCTTTGCGAGACAATGGGGGAATGAAATCGGCTTGGCTTGGGTGTTCTTTGTTTTGGTCGTGTCAGCTGCAGAAGCTGCTGTCGGACTAGCTATCATCATCAATCTGTTCCGTTCAAAACAGATCATCGATATCGATCAGTATAACGTGTTGAAAGGATAGAGACATGCTATTTACATTATGGCTTGGGTTATTTGTTCCGCTTTTGGGCTTTTTGGTTCTGATGGCCTCTTCGAGAATATTAAACCGTACAATAACCGGAATCATTGGCTGCACAACCATCTTCGTATCATTTGCGTGTTTTATTAGTCTTTTCCTTGCCTTTACTGGCAATAGTCTAGACCCATTCACCGCCAAGCTCTATAGCTGGATTCCGGTACGCGGGATCAATGCCGATTTCAGCCTCCACATCGATTCTCTTTCACTTTTGATGACACTGATCATTACCGGGGTGGGTTTTTTGATTCATGTCTATTCAAACGGTTATATGGACCATGATGAAGATATCGTACGCTATTTTGCTTTTATGAACCTGTTTGTCTTTTTCATGCTGTTGTTAGTCCTGGCAAGCAATTTAGTGCTGCTCTTCGTAGGTTGGGAAGGTGTTGGATTGGCATCCTATCTTTTGATCGGCTATTGGTACGAAAAACCCGTTGCGGCCCAAGCCGCTGTAAAAGCCTTTGTCATGAATAGGATCGGCGATCTTGGCTTCCTGCTTGGATTGCTTCTTACATTCTATCTCTTTGGCACGAGCGATATCGTTGAAATATCTAATCTGGCAGGATCAAAATTTGCCTCGGGCGATTCCATATTGACGGTTCTTACTCTTCTTCTTTTTGTTGGCGCTGTAGGAAAATCTGCCCAATTGCCTCTCTATACGTGGTTGCCGGATGCGATGGCTGGTCCTACTCCAGTTTCAGCCTTGATTCATGCTGCCACGATGGTCACTGCTGGCGTCTATCTAGTGGTGAGGTTGCATGCGCTGTATATATTAGCTCCAATCACGCTACTTGTCATCAGCATCATTGGAGCCGCCACAGCTCTATATGCCGCGATATGTGCTGTGGGACAGACCGACCTTAAACGTGTATTAGCCTATTCAACAGTAAGCCAGCTTGGTTTCATGTTTCTGGCATGCGGGTGTGCCGATTTTTATGCCGCCATGTTTCATCTCACCATGCATGCCTTTATGAAAGCCCTCTTGTTTCTGTCTGCTGGAAATGTAGTGCATATGATGCATGATACAACAGAAATGTCGAAGATGGGTGGCCTGTCCAAAGTCTTTGTCAAAACGAATTGGATGTTTCTCATCGGTGTCCTCGCCATGTCGGGAGTGCCGCCTTTCGCAGCATTTTTTAGTAAGGATTTGATTTTGGAGCAGGAGCATTTGGCAGGTTACAATACCTTGTTTTACATCGGACTTATCGCTGCCATCTTTACTGCATTTTATTTGACCCGGGCATATTGCCTAACCTTCACCGGTCAATTCCGTATGAGTTCTGAAGAATTAAAGACCGTCAAAGAAGCACCATCGGTGATGCTTATTCCTGTTGCTGTCCTGACAGTGCTTTCCATTATTGGAGGCTTTTTGGGGTATAGCTTTGGAAAAATTCCTTTACTTGAGGAATTCTTGGCCAAATCAGAAGTCACTTTAGCTGTTCCCCAGCCTGCTGAAGGGATGTTTAGTTCTCCTGATGTGTGGATGTCAATATTAGGGGGATTGTTTGGAATTGCTTTAGCAGTATATATGTATACCGGATTGAAAGGTGCTTTTCCTAGTCCGCTTGAATTTCTCAGAAGAACATTTTATGTGGATGAAATTTATTCGGCAGTAATTGTACAGCCTCTTGAGGCATTATCTAGATTTGTTGCGAATGTCTTTGAGCCAAAAGTATTTGACGGTGGTATTCAAATTTCTGTGCAAGCTACGCAGGGAATTGCAGGTGTATTGCAAAGGGTGCAAAGCGGACAAATTCGCTCATACATAGCTTGGATCGTTTTAGGTTCCGTATTTTTAATAATGTATTTGCTGCCTTAAATTTGGATTGAGGGTTTTTAGTAATACGTGAACTATTTTTATTAAACGCAAAGGCGCAAAGGAAGGTAATTTACCACAGAGATCACAGAGAACACAGAGAATGACAATAAAAAATGTATAATGAATAAAGGCAGAAAATTTGAATTTAAATTTTCCATTCTTCATTCTATATTCTTTTAGCCTTCATCCTATTTGTTACCCCTCTCTGTGTTCTCTGTGATCTCTGTGGTAAATTACCTTCCTTTGCGTCTCTGCGACTTTGCGTCTTTGCGTTAAATAAATAGTTCACGTTTCATAAAAGGCACCGTATCCTAAATTAAAGGACTGAAATGTTTAAGGAGTTTTGAACTGATGCCCAATTTGATATTATTATTTGCTGTGCCTTTAGCATCGGCTGTATTGCTGTTTTTTTGGCCGCGAGGTGCGGGTGTTAATGCTAAACGCATTGCTGCAATCCTGAGCCTTCTGCCATTGATTATTTTGCTTTATCATCATTCCGAATGGATAGGCACGCAAGTCGATTACGACTGGCTTCCAGCAATTTCTATGCGCTTTCATTTGAGCGTTGATTATCTTTCTCTGATATTTCTCTATCTGACAGCTGTCATCATTCCAATCAGCATATTGTCTATTCGATCTGACAAAATTTCTCATCCTAATGTTCTCTGCGGACTAATTTTAATGCTTCAGGCTTTTCTCGTAGGGTTTTTTACAGTCAGAGATTTGGCAGTCTTCGTCATTTTTTGGGAAGCCATGCTAATCCCTCTATATTTTGTGATCAATATTTGGGGTGGACCAAACAGACAACAAGCCGCATTGAAATTCATTATTTATATGATTGCCGGCTCAGCGCTAATGGTAGCTGCCGTGTTAGGATTATATTTTGTTTCTTCCACCTCCGGACCAGGCACCTTTAACCTGGATCTATTGGCTAAAGTTGCTGAATCATCTCCATACGCACCATGGCTGTTTGCCATCTTTTTACTTGCCTTTGCAGTGAAGACACCGCTTTTTCCATTTCATGCCTGGCTTCCGGATGCTTATTGTCAAGCTCCAACAGCAGGGACAATCCTTTTGGCAGGCATTCTATCAAAAGCCGGTATCTATGGAATTTTGCGCATCAACATGGAATTATTTCCTACATTGATGCAGCTCTGGGGTCCGGTCTTGTTAGGCTTTGCCATTGCCGGCGTCTTGTATGGAGCCTTCGTTGCTTGGATGCAAACCGATTATAAACGATTGATCGCTTATTCCAGCTTGTCGCATATCAACTTTGTGTTGGTGGGACTTTTTGTGTTGAGCCAGACAGCCCACGCGGGGGCTATTTTACAGGCAGTGAATCATGGTATTACGATTACAGCATTATTTCTTGTGGCAGGATGGCTTGAGGAACGGTTGGGGTCTACTGTGATGCAGCAGGGTGGCGGATTAGCCAAATACATGCCTCAGCTTTGCTGGTTGACCGTGTTCTTTGTCTTATCATCCGTAGCGCTTCCTGGAACAAATAATTTTATAGGGGAGTTGATGATCTTGTACGGCTTGTTTGGGGAAAACCCTTGGTTGACAGCCTTGTTGGGAACATCGATCATTCTTTCGGTTGTTTATATGCTGCTTTGGCTGCGAAATGTTTATTTCGAAACGCCAAAGCCTTTCAATCCGACATTCATCGATATCAAGGCAAGGGAGCTTTTAATTGCTTTGCCATTAGTTTTATTGGTTTTATGGATAGGGATTTATCCTGCACCCGTGCTTAAACTAGTTGAGCCGGCTTCAGAAAAACCCACTGCTGTCGCTAACTTGGAGTATCCTCAATGAATATAGCTTTGACTCAAACTGATTTTGCAGCGCTTAGTCCATTACTTATCCTATTGGGAGGTGCTTTACTTGCACTTTTAGTCGAAAGTTTTGGAGGAACATCAACCAAAAAATCTCTTTCTTATATCGTATTAGCGGTTATTGGCATTGCTCTGCTGGCAGCTATTTATGCCCCTTCCAGCAATAACACCCTTTTGACACCGTGGATTCGTTTTGATTCTTTGGCCAAATTATTTACCATCTTTTTTTTGGCGATAGGATTGGGTTCATCCCTATTGGCAATTGCATTCTTTCAGCGCTTTCAGGCCACCCATGGAGAGTATTACTTTTTACTGCTGTCATCTGTGATAGGATTGATCTTGATTGGAACCGCCGCGGATTTTCTGACTTTATTCATAGGTATAGAAACACTTTCGATAGCCTTGTACGTCTTATGCGGGTATATGAAAGATTGGAAATTGTCCAATGAAGCTGCCATGAAATACTTTTTCATCGGAGCGATAGCAGCGGCATTTCTCCTTTACGGCATAGCTTTGATCTACGGGGCTATTGGGACCACGCGCTTCGATCTCTTGATGAAGGCATACCAAACATTGCCTGATGAAGCTTCTAAAGCCCTTTTTTATGGAGGAATTGCTCTTATAACACTTGGTTTGGCATTTAAGGCAGCTATCGTTCCATTTCACGCATGGGCTCCAGATGTTTATGATGGAGCGCCTACACCTGTAACAGCTTTTATGGCAGTTGGAACCAAAGTGGGGGCCTTTGCTGCTTTAAGCGTAATTTTTTTGGTATTTCTTCCTCACTTTGATGTGCGCTGGAATGAAGCAATAGCCTGGTTGGCCTATCCTACTTTAATTTATGCCAACTACGTTGCCTTGCGTGAATATCAGCTGCGCCGCTTTTTTGCCTATTCAGGAATTTCGCATGCTGGCTTTTTGTTAATTCCGTTGGCTGCAGGCGGACCAGAAGCTTTACCCGCGCTGCTATTTTATTTGGTGATTTATTCGATAGCGACATTGGGTTCATTTGCCGTGCTGGCATTTATCGACACTCGCAGTGAAGGGGTGATGATGCAGGATTTGCGCGGATTATTCCGCCGTTCCCCATTTTTCGCGAGCGTGCTGGCTTTATGCTTATTGACGCTGGCTGGGATACCGCCAACGCCAGGATTCTTTGCAAAGTTTTACGTGTTTAAGCTTGCCTTTCAGACGGGGTATTATGGCCTGGTCGTGGTAGGACTATTGACGACAATTTTATCGGCCTTTTATTATTTAAGGTTTGTCGCCGTGATGTTTTCCGATGCGACGGAGAATGCGACGGTATGGCCGCGATCCTGGCCTACAATTACGTTAGGGCTGGCATCGCTGATCGCAATCGTTTTTCTGTCGTTCTACCCCTCGCCTTTGATGAATCTGTTGGCGGTCTTCGGAACCGGTTAATGACAGTTTTAGAGAAATAACTTATTCTATACATCTTCTTAACCCCGGGTTTGCCCCTCAGGGGCTACACACTCTGGACAATGCCTAGTGCTGCTTCTCCGAAGCTTAGCAAAGCTACTTTTCCATTTCAGTTATTTCTGCGAATAAATTACAATAACCGCGAAGCGGTGGAATGGGTGGATAATTTAATATGAGCTAGCCGTGGATACGGCATACGCATCAAGCTAAGAATAAGCCGCGAATGCGGCGGAAACATATTACATTAGCAAAAACACCCCTAAAACTACGCGGAGCGTTTGGAGTGCGCAGCCCCTGCTGCGCTTTTCCTGAAAGGCATATTGAGTAGAATTCTCTGAAGCATGAATTAATGTATAAACGACTTCGACTTACCGTCTCTTTTAGAAAAGCGCAGCAGGGGCTGCGCACTCCAAACGCTCCGCGTAGCTTATGGGGTGCTTTGCTAATGTAATATGCTTCCACCGCTTTGCGGTTATTAATTCATCACAAGACATTTTAGTTCAGGAGAATGAACAATTAGGACTTACGACACTTTTTCTGCCCACACTTGCATGAGATTGATGACAGTTTCCACCGACTTTTCCATCCCATGGACTGAAACCCACTCTGTTTTGCTATGGTAATTTTGTCCGCCGGTGAAAATGTTGGGGGTGGGTAAGCCCATGGCAGTTAGTCTTGAGCCATCAGTACCGCCTCTGATTGGCACCCATTTCGGCTCTATTCCTGAACGTTTTGCCGCTTCCCATAAACATTGTGATACCAGTGGGTTTTGCATCACGCCATCGTGCATATTGCGGTACGATTCTATGATCTGTAATTCGATAGATGCTTTAGGATGAAGCTGCTGCACCTCGGCTATGATTTTGTCTAATCGGCGCTTCAGATCATCTAATCCTTCTGTCTTAAAATCTCTTAGCAGCAGTTTCAACGTCGATTTTTCCTCGTTTCCTTCCACAACATGGGGATGGATGAAGGGTTGATATTCATCGGTTGTTTCAGGAGCTATATCGATAGGCAACCGCACTATAATATCACCTAAAATTCGCAAGGAATTAACCATCAGTCCTTTGGCTGTTCCCGGATGGATGTTGCGTCCTTTAATGGTGATAATCGCTGTATCGGCGCTAAAGGTTTCTTTGTTGAGTTCACCCGGGGTGCTTCCATCAACGGTATAGGCAATCGAGGCATTGAAGCGTTTAAGATCCAGGTATTTGGTCCCATTTCCTACTTCTTCGTCAGGAGTAAAACAGATGCGGATATTCCCATGCGGAATGCTTGGTGTGTTAATGAGGGTTTGAATGGCTGTCATGATAATGGCGACTCCGGCCTTATCATCCGCGCCAAGCAGCGTTGTGCCATCGGTTGTAACTATGGTTTTACCGATATTTTTTTTAAGTTCGGGATTTTCGGAAGTGTATAGGATGACAGATGGATCGCCCTTGAGAACGATGTCATTGCCTTGATAGTTCTCTATGACCTGAGGTTTTACATTCGTTCCACTGGTAGCAGGGGAAGTATCGACATGGGCAAGGAGTCCAATGGTAGGAATCTTATTGGTTGCTGAGAGGTTTCCTTTAAGCGTAGCCATGACATATCCGTATTGATCTATCTCGGCGTCATGCAGTCCCAGGTGATGCAATTCGGAAAGTAGAAGATTAAGTAGGACTAGCTGCTCGGAAGTGCTTGGGAATGTATCAGCATCTTCTTTAGATTGAGTGTCAATTTTGGCATAACGCAGGAATTTGTCTAATACTGTTTCGTTCATGGAGTACCTTATCTTTTTTAATTGCTATATAGATGCTAATGTAATATCAGGAATGAATAAACAAGAAAGTAAAAAATGTAGCGAAATTTTTTAAAAATAGCTGCGATTATGTTGTTGGTGTCCGATTGTCAAAATGAAAATCGATCAATAGCAAAGGATGATTTTCATCCACAAAGAAATGATTCAGCTTCCCCAACTATTTTCTCTGCTATTTCAGCATCTTTGCTCTCTTCCACTCATGAAAAATCAGAATCTTCCTCCAGTTCTACTGAAAGCAGCCGGCACCACACCTATCATAATGAAACCAACGGTGGTGTTTCCAGTCGTCGCATATCTCTCAGTACCGATTTAGGGGAAATTAGCTTCGACATCCATAAAAAAGATAGAGCGCATGTCCCTTTCGATGCTGTTGACAAATTGAAGAAATGGCTAAAAAACGACTCTCTAAGATGTAAAAATAAAACAAAAGAAATTCCTCGGGAATATTATGAAATCGATATAGAAGGCGCCCTAACGACTTTTGAAACGCTTTACAATTGCGATTGGCGAAGTTTAGTGGAGGATTACCATCAGCGTAAAATATTGCAAATTATCAATGATTTGCGATCATGTTATCTTGAGGATATTTTTTTTATATTAACTCAGGAATTTCCTTCCTTGAGAATTTTAAATTATGGGAGTTCTAAGCTTACCTCAGACTGCGATCTGGCATTTGCTTTAGGCAATAATCAGCAGGCTCAAGAAAGCATGGTCGTCACGCGTTTCAATCAACTTTTTGAAAGTGAATGGCATCTCCCTTCCTCCATAGTTTTTGATGCCAATGCTTATACCATGCAGTACGTCATGACAGCATCTGATCCAATGATAGAACATAAACGCGCCCGTCTTCACCATGAGAGCAGTCTTTTGATGAAGTTAAGGAATTCTCAGCCGCGTCACTGGCAACAATTTAAAGCTGCTACGTTAAAAAGGCTTCGCGACAACGCTCTTCATGAAAAAAAGGCCGCTGAATTTGAAAGAATAGAAAAAAAGAACCACTCGCTTAATGACCGCTTGAATCGGGAGATATTGAAAATTGCTTTGGCAACTCCGGAAAATACAATCGTGGATGGATCCATGGTTAAATATCTTGAAATTGAAAACGACCCTCGTTTTGAACAGGTGATTGCCAGCGAGGCTGCCAAAGCTAAAGCTGCGGATCCAAATCTTGAAATTCGTGCATGCAATGCATTGCACGAACAGATTAAGGTTTATCATGAATCGTTGGAAAAGCAGCGGGTCAAATTGTTTTTCACTCTGGAAGCTTTGGATGAAATTGCTAAATCAGATAGACCCTCTCGCTTTTGCGAATTTGAAAAAGCCTTCAATACGCAATTAGAAAGCTGCCGTTTGGAATTGGTAAAAAGCCATGACAAAGAAACTAACCCGTTAATGAAAGAGAAGATCTATAAGCATATAGAATTTTTAAAACCTTTTCACATTCTTTCCGATCAATGTTCTGAAGTTCTCGAAGCTTTTAAAGAGCGCCGTGGAATTGAAAAAGAGGAAAAGTTGGTAGCCAAGGAAAGGGCCCGTCTGGAAGGGACTAAAGTTCATTTAAATAATATTTTGAAAGAATTTAATAATGTTCGAAAACTGCTTGTCGAAGATCATTGTATTTATGAACTCAATGAAATGAAATCGATCTTCAAGGTAGACAGTACAAAAAAACTGTCAGAGGAAATAGAACAGAGCATATCCTTGCTTGATATTAAATATGAAGAAGTTCGGAAATGCAGCTTACAATTAAAACAAAAGCATAAATATTGGGATAAAGCCGGTTGCTTAGACGCTGAAGGCGATTGGTTGCTTCTGCGCATTCAATATTCGAATCTTCGCAGCATGTGTTTTGCCAAGGAAGCTCACGTCAGTGAAGGGGCTTTTGCTTTTGTAGTTCAAAATCTTCAGAGAGGAAAGCGTACTATTCGTACCCTCAATCAATATGTGCAGGCTTTCTGTGAAATATCGGGTTTTTTTTCCGGACATCAAAAAGAGGGGGTATCTCCTTATCATCATGCCATCGAGGTTTCAAAATATGGAGAACGACTTATGCACGCCTTAAAATACATTCAAGAGAGGGCTTTGGCTCTGAAGCTTCAAGGGCCTGAAATCAACATAGATATAGAAAGTTTCAAACCATTTTTTAAAAAGATTGCCGGGTTTAAAAGGCAGGAAAAAGAAACAAAAGAACTTATTCCCGAGATTAATAATGTTGCTTATGAATGCAAAGTAATTGAAGGAGGGCAATTTCTTAGTCGAGAAGTCATAGAGAAAATCAATGAGCATGTTGAGGATATTGCAGGTACACTTGAAGCTTGGCTGCTGAAACTGACGCCCAATCAACGCAACGCATTCTATTTTCATCCATCCAATGAGAGTGTGCAAGGCGAGGGGGGTCTCTTAAAATCCATCCAGGATAATTATTTCTAGGTTTTCAATTTCGCTAAACCTCGAAGAGGTGACTTGTTTAAAGCCCATGATGTAGCACCGAAGGTGCAAATCGTGGGTTAGGTTTAATAAAAAAAAAATTAGTCTCGAAGAGGCGACTAGTGATCTCCCCGGGTGTAGCAGCGAAGGTGAAAACCCGGGAAAACCCGTTTACAAAACGGTTTGAGATTAAAAAAATGAATTCATTTTGTATTAAAATATATTTTCTTTCGACTTCCCCCGGATTTTCACCTTCGGTGCTACATCATGGGCTTTACACTAGTCACCTCTTCGAGGTTTTAAGGCGTGCCATCGATAAGTTGATGGCTTGAAAAAGCGGTGACAAGTCACTGTACTCCAAACTTAGTGACATTGTCCACTTAGTCTATTAATTTTGCGCGGTTCCAATAATCCATTAGAACATCATACGGCTGTTTATGGAGGGTGCGATGGCCATCTTCTTTCGCTAGGGTAACTACGGCGTCATAGCGCTTCTGAAATTTTGATACGCTTTTATTAAGAGTTTCGTGTGGATCAAGTTCGCAGAATACTGCAAGGCCAATAGCTGCCTGCAAAAGATCGCCGACTTCCTCTTGTAAATGGGTTTTATCGCCTTTATGCCAGGCTTCTTTAATTTCAAGGCATTCGCTTTGAACCTGTTCAATCAGCTGATCGATATTTTCCCAATAAAAGCCAAATTCACGCGCTTCCAGTTCCTGTTTTTCTACTCGTTTTAGAAGGTTTTCTTTACTGTTTTCCAAGGTCAAATCCTTTCTATTGTAAATCTATGGCAGGGTCAAGATATTTTTTTCATTTTCAATTGCCGTTTCCAGGTTTAATATCCTTTCGTGCTTGGCATGGTTATCAAATTCAGCAAGATAGAAGTTATAAGTGTCAGGATCCGTAACCCAAGCGGTTTCAAGAATCGTAATCATGGTCTGGCGGTGTTCAGGCATGAAGGCTTCTGGAGGTAACTGCCCTGTTGAATCAACAAGAAAATGATTAAGTTTTTGTATGACGTACGTTCTAGCTGTATTCTGATAGGCCGCAAGCTTTCCTACATCTGGGATATTTTCAAAATTAAGCTGGGAAGTCACTAGCGAGGTGTTTTGCTCCAGCTCCTGCCATGAAGAACATTCTTCCAATTGTTTCAGCAACATTTCGATCTCTTCCGGCATTCGCGTTGTTGATTGGCGTTGCTTTATCGTAGTTAAGTAATCCTGCAATATAGATTCCAATTCAGTGGCTTTGACATATTCGATAAAACGGGATACTGGTAAATATCCAGAATCTTTAGCTATCACGCCTAATGCAAGTGCTGATTCGAGGCGTATTTCTTTGTTGGCTGTCAAGTACTGAAGTTGAAGTTTTGTAAAATGTGCCGCAAAATTCTGCTGAGAAGAGTTTGTTTGCTTGTTTAAGAGGGCTATCATTTCATCGCTAATGGGTTTTAGCGCTTGCTGCCGTGCATTAATGACTGCTTTTAGTCCGACAAAAAGGGGGTCATGTTGATCAATGCCGTATTCCTCGGCTTTAGAAGTTGTTTGTTCTTGAATTTGAACAAAAGGCGCTTTTGGTGATTTTTGAGCAGTATTATTTTGCTGATTTTCGAAAGGCTGTTGAATTGGAATGTTTTCCTTGGACTGTTGCGAATTGTTTTCTATGGCTATTTCAGAAGGGGCTGCATCCATGAGCAGATGGGCTCCGGCAATTTGACCATTTGAATTTAACTGCAGATAGGCGAATAAAAAGTTTTCATTGGGAGCTAAAAGAGTTAATGCTTTTTGCGATTGCAGCGCTTGTTGGATGCCTTCAGTAGTGTACAAGATAAGATCTGGAAACGTTGCCAATGTATAAAGGTCTTGCATAAACATATTTAGTTCGTATTTAGTGGGCGAAGTTTCTACAAGATCCAGCGCTTTTTTTACAAGAGTTTGGCCAAACATATAATATCTAGGAGCATTATAAACAAAGTTTTCGGCATTTGGATGAATCAATGCCGTGGCTTTAGGCGGAGTAAAACCAAGAGTGTCATGTTCATCTGTTAGGGAATTCAACGTCACCAGTTCCCCTTGCTTCAAAAGGGCCGAAATTTCAGCGGAATGCGCCCCTTCTACTGTGTTAGCCGCTAGTAGCAAACGATTTAGTGCTTTCAATTCTTTTATCTTGCGCAGTTCCATTGTATGGGAATCGATGACAATTGATGCTTTTGGCACAACCCAGTGCAATAAATTCGGAACTGGTTGGGCAATCACAAGGAATTGAGATAGATTGCTGCTGGTAAAAATTCTCAACATATAAGGTGAGGTGGAAAACTGGCCATGGCGATCGAATTCTGCCCATGAGCTATAGATAGGACCCAGAACGGCTGTTAGAGTGTTTTTGATGAATTCAGGATCGGACCAATTTTGATTTTGCGGAATAATATTTTTAGTCTGGGCATAGGTAAGCGCCATAGCGACATCTGCAACACTTCTGGTGGCTCGAATTTCTTCTTCATTACTTTGATCACTAATCCAAATATACGCAAGGCTCAACAAAATAGCTGCGATGCCTATTAAGGAACAAAAAATTTTAAAGCCACTATACAAATAATTTTTCGTTTTAATATTGGAATGATTTTGAGATAAAGGTTGGCGGAGATTTTGTTCAGTTTCATCTTTGTCATCATCGTATTCACTGAGATAGTAATCCTTAAGCGACAGTTTAGTCACAGGGAATTCTGAAGAAGAGGGTGTTTTCGGCGCGGAACAAGACTCAGTTTTCTTTGGGTCTGGATCAGAAGTGAGCGCAATCTGTTCTTTTTCAGGTATGGCATCCATGGGTATTGATGAGTTATCTGATTCTGACTTTTCGTCAGTAGTGGATCTTTCTGGTAAAGTTGATGCATTTTTCGAAAAGTTTGGCATGATAGACGAAAATGCTTCTACCTGCTTGATTAAAGCTTCAACATCTTGAGAAGTAAATTCTGTCTGTAAATTATCCTCCTCAATAGATGCTGCTAAATCCAAATCTGGTGCTTCAAAACGAAAGGTTGTTTCTCCTACAAAGATAACATCTTGATCATTGAGAGGCTGTTTGCCAAATGAATGACCATTTAGTGTGGCAAAGGGGTCATGCGCCAGGTTTATGATAAAATAGCTAGGACGATTTTCTAGGCGTTGAGAAGTTATTTGGAGATGACGTTCCTGAAGATCGCCTGGGAGTTTAAGGTCTGCAGAAGGAGAGTGTAATGATCCTATGATAATAGAATCACATTCGAAACTGTGCGTTGTTGCCGGTTGGGAGTGGGAGGTAATATCAAGTTTAATCATAATTTTTTTGTAGCACCAGGATTTATCCTGTGATGAAAATCGTTTTATTTTTGGAGAACTTAGGTTTTTAACACATTTATAACCAGTCGTCAACAAAATTGCCGTTATACTTATACTCTGGCCTGTCTCCAAGTTCGATTTTGGACGACGCCAAAGCCCCGGGGTTGAACGATCGCAAGTCACCTTGTATTGTTTATACTAGGTGACTTGCGATCGTTCAACCGCGGGAGCTTTGGCGTTGTCCAAAATCGAACTTGGAGACAGGCCAGAGTATATTCACTTCCTGTTATACACACCCTCTGCGTCTCTCCGTCTCTGTGCCTCTGCGTTAAATTACCTTTATCATATGCTCTTAAACTTACAATGGTATTAAGTTTTGTATTTTAACGCAGAGGCACAGAGACGGAGAGACGCAGAGGGTGTGTATAACAGGAAGTAAAATGATATAATAAGTATCTTATGCTTAATCGTTTATAAATAAACATCTTCTCTTAGTCTGATGTATATCTAATCTGACAAGTCACCCTAGTCCAAATGAGTGTTTTTCACAGTTTCGTCTTTAAAAATAACTTTTTTATGATTAATTATCTACCTGTTTTTGGCTTTTTAACTTGAAGTAAAAGTGAAAATAGATTATAGTAACCTTTAAATTTGAAATTTACAAAAGATTAAACGTTGAAAAAATGCTTTTGTCTTGAGGAAGATTTATGAAAATCGAGATGAAAATTGTTGACAGAGAAACGTATATTAGATTTCATGGTACTATTTTCGCTCATTCCAAAAAGGGCGTACCTTTTGAGAAAATAATAGACTCGATAATAAGTTAATAAGGAGCAATTGAGTGAGCGTCATCCTAGATTTCTTCAAACCCGCCCCTCATATCCAGGAAATTAACGATCCTGAAGTCGTCAAGGAAGATTACCGCTATTGGCGGTATCGCATTCTTTATTCGATGTTCATTGGATACGCTTTTTATTATTTTACTCGTAAAAGCTTCACGTTTGCCATGCCAGGCCTGATGGAAGATCTGCATTTCGATAAAGGGCAGCTCGGCTTATTGGGAAGCGTGTTGTATATCACGTATGGCATCAGTAAATTTGCCAGCGGTGTCTTATCGGATAAATCCAATTCCCGCTATTTTATGTCCTTTGGTCTCATTATGACAGGGATATTGAACATTCTATTTGGTTTTTCCTCCACTTTTTGGGTGCTTGCATTATTTTGGGGACTGAATGGCTGGTTTCAAGGCTTTGGCTGGCCGCCTTGTGCTCGTTTTTTGACGCACTGGTATTCTCAAAATGAACGGGGATCCTGGTGGTCAATTTGCAGTCTATCTCATAATGTTGGAGCATTCATCATACCATGGATCATTGGGCTTTGCCTCTATTTTTTTGACTGGCGAGCTGCAATGTACGTGCCGGGGGTTTTGTGTATTATAGGCGGATTCTACTTAATGAATCGTTTGAGGGATACGCCCGAGTCATTAGGACTTCCTCCTATTGAGAAATTTCGCAATGATTACGGCGGCGTGGATAAAAAGGATTTTTATGAGGGAGAATTAACGACTAAAGAAATCCTTCTCGATTATGTCATCAAGAATAAATACATTTGGATGCTTGCCATTGCCTATTTCTTTATCTATATTGTAAGAACGGGTTTTAGCGATTGGACCGCTTATTTTCTTTATGAAGAAAAGGGGTATAATAGACTTTCTTCCACCGGAATGGTTTCGGTTTTTGAGGCTGGAGGTTTTTTTGGCAGTTTATGTGCTGGTATAATTTCTGATCGTTATTTTGGTGCCATGCGTGGTCCGGTGAACGTCTTATTTGCTGTAGGGATGTTAGTTTCATCCGTTTTTTTCTGGTGGATTCCGCCAGGATATACCTGGCTAGATTCTATAGCGATTTTCACCATTGGTTTTATGATATTTGGACCGCAGGTGTTAGTCGGCATGGCCGCATCGGAGCTGGCACATAAGAAGGCAGCCTCAACGGCAAATGGCTTTGCAGGTTGTTTTGCTTATATGGGAGCAGCTGTGTCAGGGTATCCGTTGGGTACAATTACGCAAGAGTTAGGATGGAACGGATTTTTTGTGACGATGGTGGTCTGTTGTTTCATATCTATCTTGCTATTGCTGCCTCTTTGGGGTGTGAGAGCGAGTGTTCCCCGCAAGAAGACCCAAGAGAAGCCTATGGATGAACTCGTAAAAGTTAAGGTGTAACATAAACGAATGGGACTGTATTGCCCATTAAAAATTTTTAGAGGTCTTACATGATTGGAGAGAAATTAGTTGCATGGGGAATTGCAGGTTGTAAACAGTATGAGCAAGATATTTTGGCTTGTGGAAAAGACAAATCTCTGTGTGAAATCAAAAACAACGGAGAATTTTGGGGGACAATTAGTGGGAAAAAAGTCCGACTATTAAGCGATGTCGAGTTTGGGCAAAAGAGAGCTGATTTTGGTGGAAAGGTCAGAATTGGTAAAATCGGCACTTGGTGTTTTATTGCTAATCTAGCAGTAGCTAGCTTTTCAATGCGGGCAGCTAGTGCATTAAGTGTTGTAGCTCTTGGTATTGCAGCCTACACGATTCCAGCAGCTATGAAGTATAAGGAAGAGGTCAAAATTTGCACTGCGTTGTTCATAATGGAATGTATTCATAAAGGAATTATTGTCTCTGAGAATTCCAACAGTCCTGGATTGGGAAATATTCCAGTAGGGACTTTTAATCCTGACAATATGGTTGAGCGTGAAAAATATGCAAATGCCAATCTACGTACAGTCCAGGAACAATTGACTAAAAATCCTCAAAATCCTTATCTGCTAGCAGCACAGCGTGCATGATATATCAAACGTGATTCAGAAGTTGGCTTGTTACTAAATTATAAACCCTTACGCATGGGGCTATATGCTTTCACCGCTTCGCGGTTATTAAAGCTGCTTTGAAACTATTTGTTATCTATCATCTGTCCAGGTAAAAACTGTCCAGGATTCCCAAATGTCTTTTACCGACTCAGCAGCTTCACGTTCTTTATATAATCTATACTGCTCTTCGGCTATTTCTCTGGAGTAGATTGGAGCGGCATGATCGATAGCTGTATAATGCACGCCAGTATAGGGGATGCCCAATCGATCAGCTACAGATTCCACTTCCTCAACATTTTTAAGTTTGTCATCGATGAAAACAATTTTATTTGGTGCATCATCGATATGATTTAAGAATTTGCTAAAGATCTCCCCTTTTTTGTTAAAATCGCCAACAAATAAAATGCCGTTTTGATAAAGCGTAGGGTTTTTGGCTTCAAGACTAAAAACTTCTTCAGAAGGTGCTGTCAATGTGAAATCAATGTTTAGTGAATTTACCTGGCGAATTGTTGAATCAGCGATGACTGGTTGACGGTGGGTAAATCCCATGACGACGATTCCCTGGTTTTGTAGATCGGTTATGAAAGAGATAAATTCTTTTTCAAGAGGCTTAACAGGGCAAGTTTTTTGTGAAGCAATCCATCGAGGATAAAAAATGTTGATAATTTCTTCTTTCGATAATCCATCTTCCAAACCATCGTTAACTGCATCATAGAACCAGGCGGCATGTCCATAGGCTTCGGCGCCTTCGAATAAGGTATTATCGAGATCAACTAGGAACCAAGTTTCTGAATCGACCAGAGGAATCACATTGGCAATATGACGTGTCTCGAGGATTGTTGCGTTCGTTGAGAATGGAGCGCAGATAATTAGTAAATTAAAAAGAAATTTCTTAATCATAATAGGCTATCCTTTGAAAAGTTATGAAAAAATTAACGATAACAATAAAGTTTATTTGTTTAATTTACAATCAAAAATGTTTATTTAAGATCAATGATATATTGCTAAGCCGCGAATGCGGCGGAAGCATATAGCCACAGGCGTCAGCCCAATGTCGTCAAAATAAAGAATTTTATATAGCATTACAGATGCCAAGATCAATTGATTTACGACGAGTCAATATCTGTAGCTATATTGACGAGGAGCAAAGCAATTGAGATTGGCGTCTGTAATGTTATATAAATTTCTTTACTTTGACTACATTGGGCGTCAGCCTGTGGTAGATTGAAAAGAAAATAGCAGCCGTGAAACGGTGACAGAAACCCGCGTACATGTTCTCATGCTTTTTCCTGCCGCCGTTTCACGGCTTAGCCACAGGCTGACGCCTGTGGCTATATGCTTCCGCCGCATTCGCGGCTTAGCACAAGAGATTTATGAACTCTTGGCCTGATGCGTATGTGACAAGTCACCGCGCTGCAAATTGCTCGACTTGTCGAGCGTAGTGCAAGGAGATTCTTTACCATTTTTTATAGTTTTTTATCGTCTCTGTTGCTTTGACAAGGTCTTGTACTTTTTCTACACTACTACTACCGGATGATAGTATGCGAATTTTTTCGTTGAACGCTGATTCCAATTTCTGTTGTGTTAACTGATCCAATTCAGCGGGTTTCAAGCCCAATTGACGCATAGCTCCAGTGGTTTTAATAGCTTCATTGGTTTTAGTTTTCGCTCCTTTTGCAGCTTTCTCTGTTTTTACTTTTACTGCTTCAGCAGCATTTTGTGCTTGAACCTTTGCTGCTTCTGCGGCTTTGCTTTCTTTATATGCTTCATGAGCGTTTTGGCAAAAAGTGTCTACACGTTGAGCCCAGTTTGAGACTTTTTGAATGTAAGTTTTTGTAAATAATAGATTGCTATTTTCCATATATTTGGGTTTTTCATTCCTTAAGTTATTTAATTCCTCTTTATTATAATAACCATTGTAATATGCCGTCCAATCCTCAAGTTTTTCTGACGATTTATTATATAATACCAAAGTGTTATTATGTGCAGGAACTGAAGCTATATTTTTTTCCAAATTATCTACTGCAGACTTAGCAAACCATGGGGAATTTGTTGATTGATTTTTTAGGTTATCAAAATTGAGGTTTCGATAATGTTCATACTCCGAGATGGTGCTTATTCGATGTTGCAATGTGTCGATCAATTTATCAAATCTTTTTGGTGTCGTAATCCATTTCGTATCGAAGAAAGTTAAAGCATCATCCTCACCCGGCTCGATTATTCTAAGACATAAGCTACCCTTTGGATTCCACACTGATTTTTTTTCATAAGCTTCATCTGTATATCGATTAGTGTCGTCCACATTGCTTAAAAGGGTGTCAAGTTCTTCTTTCTTTTTGGAAATATCATGAGCGCTATCCATAATTGTTCTAATTTTATCCTTTAATTCATAGAGCAGATGGTTCCCCATTTTTGCGCGACGAAATGCAGCACCTTGGACGCTAGGTGAAAAAGTGATATGATCAGTTTCCTTCTCTTTTACATGGCTTTCTTTATCAGATAGGGCGAATCGAGCTTTACTTACGCCTTGTGTTTTTAATGTCTTTCTTACTGATACTTCACCTTCTGGAGTGATTGTGACTTTTAAACCATACCAGGCTTTAACAGCACCTTTAGATTGTCCAAATTTCTTTGCAAAATCAGGTTGTTTTTTTAATTTATCTACTTCTTCAGAAGATAATGGTTGATAACTTTGAAATTCATTCGAATTTGGTATTGACATAACTCCCCCTTCTTTTATTAAAAAAAGAAACTGTCTTTATTATATTTTATATATCTACAGTAGTCAATAAA
>Ga0207123_1017_pt1 | contig 42576 bp, 33 predicted proteins | sample Alteio_BWMinHeat_39_FD_153503 | JGI IMG/M metagenome (GOLD analysis project Ga0207123, IMG submission 153503) | Enriched cells from forest soil in Barre Woods Harvard Forest LTER site, Petersham, Massachusetts, United States -... | ecosystem: Environmental > Terrestrial > Soil > Temperate forest >... | reverse complement strand
TTGCTTTATGCGTTGATGACGAAATCTATACCATAGATTTTCGATCTTATGGAAGTGGATAGCATGTTTGAAGCGACCAAAAGCCCCCTTTCCCTGAATTGTGAATAACAGGGCCTCTTGTATTTTAGCATCTCGCATGGAAGCGCAAAAATCTCGTACGATTTTAAATTCATCGAGATCATCTTTTAGATCTAGTAGAAGGTAATCATCGGAGTGAAGAATGTCCTTGGCTATGAGGAATGAATCATGTTCCAATTCAGGTGAATCTTCGATGGAATAATCGTCATCTTCGACCCTGTCTAAAAGATCTTGAGGGATCGATTCGATATGTCCTGTAGTTTTATTTAAGTAATGAAAAAAGCTGTCAGGCATTTCAAGAGTATCAATAAGCTCATTTAAATCAATTTCGAATGATTTATTCATTTTAAAATCTTCTCCTGTTTTCGAAACCTTTCATTTAGAGTTTTAAGTTTTATTTACAACTGCATATAAAAGCAAATTGAAATTCTAATTCAATGTTTAAAATGTTTGCCTTTATCCCTTGAAACCGTTATAGATGCGTTTATCGGATACAAGGTCAAAAAAGATGTCTTCTTTGAAAAAAATGCTGCTGTTGACACTCATGCATTGCTCTTCTGTGTTCTCTGGTGAAGTTCCCAAGATTTATGACGCTTTCCTGTTCTACAACGAATTCGAGGTCCTCGAAATTAAATTAAATGAACTCTATAATCATGTAGATTATTTCGTCCTCGTCGAATGCAATGAGACTTTCAGAGGCGATCCTAAACCTCTCTACTTTGACGAAAATAAACAGAGATTCAGTAAGTTTTTAGATAAGATTATCCATGTGGTCGTCACCGAACGCTTTAAACATAAAAACCCCTGGAAAAGGGAAGCATACCAACGAAATCAAATCCTTCAAGGTTTAATGAGTTGTCACGATGACGATATCGTCATTATCGAAGATGTCGATGAAATTATTCGCGCTTCAAAACTACCCGAAATTATCACCTCTCTCTTAGCAAATCGTCAGCTATATGTTCCCTGCATCCAAACAATATATACCTACTTCCTCAATCGATGCGGACACCCGCAGCGATACAACTACGCTTCAGGTGATTTCGTCAATTGGACAGGTTCGGTGGTGGCTAAATACAAAGTTGTAAAAAGGAGGTCTCCTCAAGGTATCCGAACCGAAAGATATGCAAAAAAACCCATTTCCGATGCAGGATGGCATTTTTCTTGTATGGGGGGAATAGATAAAGTCCGACTAAAATTAGAAAGTTTTTCCCACTATGAACTCGATAAAGAGTTCTACAAGCATCCTAGAAAAATTCTCGAAGATATCGAATCTTTGAATCTCATTAATATCGATGAAACTTATCCCCAATATGTTCAGGATAATATTCCTTATTTCAATCTGCTCGGCCTCATCGATCAGGAAACTGTACTATCAGAATCCTTTTAACTTCTTTTTTAAATTGCTTGCATTTTCTCTAATTTTTTATTACATTCTAAAAATTAAATTACATAAAACAATTATACCGGTCGTGTTTCAAAATTCGGCATTTCTATGATAATGAGTTTTTAAACTTTCATAAAAAAAACAAGGAAATAAGGTTGCTATGAAAAATAAGCGGTTTTTTAATTTTGCCAAGTCATTCCTGGTCTTAGGTGCTATGTCTGCTTCTGCGTTTGTTGCAGCAGATAGCTATGGTTATAACCAAGTCAATAATGGTTGGAACAATTGTGCTCCTGTATGCGCTCCGGTATGTGCTCCAGCTTGCTGCGAGCCATGCTGTCCGCAACCTCAGGCTCCACAATGCAGTTTGGGATTCAATCCACCAGGATATTTTAATTGCTGCGAAAAATCACATGGTAGCTTTATAGATTCCTTGAGAGTTGAAGCCGATTTCCTATATTGGAGAGCGACGTCGGGCTCAGTAGCTTTAGGTTACACCGATGTCTTTACGAATTCTTCTCCAACATCTTCACTTACTTCACCAGTTGATGATAAAATTTCCTATGTAGATGTAAAACCAAAGTTTGAACCCGCGTTCCGCCTTGGTGTCAGCCATACTTGCGATTGCTGGGATGCTGGAATATATTGGACTCACTTCCATTCAAAAGAAACAGCTAAAGCTGCTAGCAATTTTCCAGCGGTTACGCCCGGAACTTTTCCAACAGCGGCCACTTACACCGCGGTTCACCCGTTCTGGGAGACCATTGCAGACAGTATTCCTGATAATGCCAAAGGTAGTTGGATTCTTGATTTAGACTATGTTGATCTAGATATGGGCTACAAATATTACGTGACTTCTTGTTTCAAACTAAGACCCCACGCAGCAATCAGAATTTTGCGCTTGGATCAATCATATCATTATACTGCTTCAGCGAGTCGTCTTCCTCCCGTTTCAACTTTTGCGGCTATTACCCTAGAAGCCAGCTCGAATATTTTTGCTAGTACGTCTAAAGCAACGAATGACTTCTTAGGTGCTGGTCCACTGGCTGGAATTGATCTTCAATTCGATATCGGATGCGGATTAAGTCTATTCGGCAAAGCTGCAGGCACCATCGTTTTTGGACGTGATCGCAGAAATTTCTCTGAAACATACATCGATTATGATTCACTTGCTGAACCAACAGCAGGTGTAGGCCGTGCGCTTACATTTGAACAAGATCATCCAACTCGTAGCACATCTGGTACGATAAGCGACCTCGAAATAGGACTAAAGTGGGAGCGTTGTATTAACTGGTGTAATGGTTGCCATCCAATCAGCTTTGCAATTAGCTGGGAGCACCATGGTTTTTATGACTTCTCTAATCTAGGATTCCAATCCGGTGGCACCGAATATGAATCGGTATTGGCTCCTGTTACTAATCCAGTTGCAAATGGTTCAATCCATCAAACCAGCACGGCTGGCACTATATACACTCAAGGCGTTACTTTTGCCTTTAATGTAGGCTTCTAACGGATAAATTTCCCCGGGTTTGCCCTTCGGGCTACACCCGGGGAAAGTAATTGAACTAGTTAACCTTTAGAGTGTATACCGGAATGAGGCTTTCTAAGACTTTTTCTTTGTCCAACTTAATGATCCAACACTCATGATCGTGCTTTCCACACGATAGCCAAATGTACTTATCATCAAAAATAAGTCCCAAAGGATACATGACAGCAACGGTACCAAAAAGCGGCTTATAGACATTGCCGCTATAGAATCCCTTGCCTACAATAGGCTCCGGGCTAATATTAGTTATTTCAAATGGTGGATCCTTCGAAAAGGTGTATGCACCCATAAAATAATGAGAAATCGTTTTACCGTTCGATTGAAAAGTTTTCATTTTGATCCAGGAATGGAAAAAAGATAGATAATGATCTCCATCCAGCAATGCTGTTGTTCCGCCTCTTACCTCTCCCCAATTTTTTTGCCAGTCAATATCTCCTAAAGTAGATGTAAATGTCGCACAGCTGCCTCTCCCTATTAGAGGATAGAAGATTTTATGAGGCGCTAAACTATAAGCCAGATACATCTTGTCACAATAATCAAAAGGCACCCAATTTTTTTCCCTGACATTTGAATTTTGACCTTCAAATTGGGATATGCATTCGATCTGTTGAATCGAAAAGATGCCATCATTATGGACGACTTCTCCTATATATACTCTAAAGCCGCCTTTGCTGATAATTGGGTCGCGGCAATCGCTGTATACCATCCACAGTCTATCTTCGATAACAATTAAACGCCCGTCATCCGTTCGGGCAGGAATTGTTGAATTAACCATCGCTGTATCAAGAAGCTGGGGTTGTCCGATAATATTGAAATCATCATCCAGGCATACCAAACCCAATCGACCGTTGAATTTATGTTTAAGATCAGGAATGGTCCTGAAGCTCATTACGAGATTTCCTCGCCAACGGACAATTGAAGGATTAAATGCTAGTGGATAACCGGGGATTTCTATCTGTTTTACCTCTATAACATAGTCTTGTGCCATCTTATCCAGGTCGAGTAACTCTGAAAAAATGACGTTGCCGGCTATGCAGAAGATGAATAAAAAGAGATAAGACTGCTGTTGCTTATTATGGAATAGGGGTAAGGCTTTGCAAAAGAAGTTTTTTGTCGATTTTAGCCACCCAGCATTCATGATCCTGTCTTCCATAAGATATCCATAGGTAATTTTTATCAATAATAAGTCCCATCGGAAAAACAACCCTTAAGGGTTTCCATGTTTTATAAGCTGGACCATTGTAGAAGCTTTTGCTGACAATTGGTTCATGACTGATTTTCGTAAGGGCAAAGGGAGGATGGCTCGAAAAAGTGTAGGCACCCATTAGGTAGTGGGTTATCATGATGCCATCAGACTGTTCGCTAGCCATTGCTTTCACTGAATGAAAGATGCCAATATACTCATCGTTATCCAATATTGCCGGTGTCCCACCACGGAGAATACCCCATTTCCATTTTATCATCGATTCTGTGGTTGAAAATGTTTCTGCGGATGAATTATCAAATTCAGGGATTACCACTGTATGGGGGTTGAGGCTATAGGATAGTAGGAGCTGCCCTTGATAGTTAAATGGAGCCCAGTTTTTTTCTTGCCGCTTAGGATTTTGATTTTCGAAAGAAAGGATTCGCGAAGAGTTTTTTGTAAAAAAATGTACGCCGTCATAGTGCAATTTTGCTATGGACATGCGTCTGCTGGCACCATCAGGTAATGTTTCCATGTTATTATAGACAAAATAGACGCCATCGTCCATGACAATTAATCGAGGATCTTGTGTCAGAGAGTAATAGGAAGGGGTATCTGTGCTTCGATCAATGATTTGAGGTTTGCCAACCGGATTAAAATCTTCATCAAGCCATGTAATGCCTACTTGATGGGTTGCTTTAGTTTCTGGATCTCGAATGCGGAAACTCATTAAAAGAGAGCCATTTGGCCAGCGGATGATGCACGGATTAAAGGCGTCTGGGTAGTCTTCAATTATTATTTTTTTTGTTTCGATGACAAAATCTTGTGCGAATGAATCAAGATCAATACTTCTGTCGGGCGAAGGCGATAAATTGGCGTAAAGGGGATCCCGAATGCAGCATAGCGATAGCAGAGCAGTCAGCGCTATATAAATGGGGATAAAATTAACTGGAAATCGGAGGTTTTGCATGTGTTTCTAAGAAACTAGGGTGTTGATAGTGAATGTCAGGCCATAAATCAAAAGGGAAAGCTTCGTACAGTTTTTTTAAGTCGCAATCAAAAGGGGATTCCCCACCCATTTGCAGAGCTTCTTCAATGGACGTTGCGAATTGGAAATCGGGCCGGTTTGTGCCGTGGTAATAATCAGCGTATTTAAAAAAGGGTTCTCTTTCTGTCACACGCAGGAGCCTAGCTGGAATGCCATAGGCTTCGGCAATCACGATACCATGTAATGCGCTTGATATTACAAATTTGCTATCTAAAATCTGTTCGATAACATCTTCCCAGTAATCTGTGGGGTATACAACATGACTATCCTCTGATTTAGGAAAGAGCTTTTCTTCTCTATAATGTGGTATGACGATGTAGTCCCTGGATGGGTTTTCTTTACGTGTAAATTCCGGGAAAAAATAGGGGAAAAGCAGAGCCGGATCACCATAAATTTCCGGGCATTCGAAGTTGAAGTGTTTTTTGATGAATTCGCGAGAAAATGGACCTCTTATAGATCGGATATCGAGTATAGAAAAAGAATAATCCGACTTATTTAATTTAATGCCGCTAATGCCCGATCCCCAAATAACATCTTCATCCCTAGCAAAATAGAAAATGGATCCGATTCCTAAAAGTTTCTTTCCAGGACGCACAGGTTTTTTGTTATAGACGGTGACGGGTCTGCCAACAATTCGTTCCGTTAATTTTAATGAGATGTAATCTCCAAAATTAATCTCTCTATTCTCATGCCAATAGTAAAGAGGGAGGCCTTCTGAAGGTGGCGTTTCATTGCAGCAAGCACTGTGGTGTAAAACGGCTGTCAAAATAGCGTAAAGAATAATATGTAAATTCATCGGTTTTGTGAACATGCAGGGATTATATTCAAAGAGGCGAAAATTTATCAACAAGGATTACATTTTTATCGAAGTCTATCTTCCAGGTCGTAAAGGATGTAAAAGAGATCTTCAATTGTTTGAGAATTTTGAAGTGCAAGCTGGATTGCGATTTCGACTTCTTCCAACGTCACTTCTTGATACTCTAATACAATGTTCACAATATCGGGATTTCCCTTTTCTACAGCCATCAAAAAGGCTTCGACATCTCTTGCTCCGGCTATGTAGAGAGATTCAACGATGGTACAATTTTGATGAGAGATTGCATAATGGAATAATTGATGCTGATAATCTTTTGAAGTTTCAGATAAATCTAAATGGTGTAAAAACCACTCTACGGCTTTGATACTATCGACTTCTATAGCTTCAAGCAGGTAGTGAAAAGAGTATCGATCTTGAGATAATGTAGCGGTTTGGTGATGGCTAAAAGTTGAGTCCTCATTTTGTAATGAGATATTTTCGGCATTAACAGGGGAAAAAAAGGGCACTAGCGTTAAAAAAAAGCCGGGTATAATCGATTTCATTGAATATTTTAACATAATTCACCTGGTTGATTAGTGATTTAAGGAGAAAAACGCTTGGATACTACATCCCAATTAATGTTATCAAAAAACACATCGATATATTTAGGGCGGTCGATACCAAATTGCGTTATATATGCATGCTCAAACACATCCATTATCAAAAGAGGTTTGGCACCGGCAAGATGGCCCAAGTCATGTTCATTTATCCATTCATTGATGAGGCGGCCTTGCTTTGGTTCTACATAGGTGACAACCCAACCAATTCCCCGAATGGAACCCGTGGCTACAAAGTCGGCTTTCCATTGATCATAGCTACCAAAATCTGCGACGAATTTGTTATAGAGGGGATCATTTTTATCTAAAGGCTTTTTTCCGCCCAAGTTTTCGAAATAATATTCGTGGAGAAGCATGCCATCGAATTCCCAGCCTAGCATATGTTTTAGTCCGGCATATTCCGGTGATTTGCTTTTGCCAGTAGCGTTGAGATCACTCAGTTTGCCTAAAAGGATATTGGTATTGTTGACGTAGCCTTGGTATAATTTGAAGTGCATTTTAAGCAAATCGTCATCTAATCCTTTGACATTGCCGATTAAGTAATCGAAATTTTTGGCTTCATATTTAGGCAAAACCGGTTGAGATTGAGGTGGAGTTGAGCCTATATCTTCCGAAAATATTAGCTGACTGCACAGAAGGTTTCCTGAAACACCTAAAAGAAAAAGAAATTTGTTCATAGAAATTTGCCTCATATTTTGATTGCGTAAAGTGGAGTTTAACGAACGCGGCACTTTGTTGCAATTGTCTTAATCTTTTTTTTTTGCTTTATAATAATTTTTTGGATACGGTAGCTTTGCACATATAAATTAATATATACCGGTCGTGATTCAAAAGTTGGCATTTCTAGCGCGCCAAAACCCCGGGGATCAAAGATCGCAAATGGGTTCATATTACTAATATTGACCCATTTGCGATCTTTGATCCGCGGGGATTTTCGCGCAGCTAGAAATGCCAAATTTTGAAACACGACCGGTATAAGTTGTCGCCATTGCGTGAACATGTAGTTTTTTTTGAAGCATTATACGGAACATTCTTATAGAGAAGACTATGATAATTTTTAAAGGTCGCTATGCAGCCGGGGAACAATTGGCTGATTTACTGGTTAAATACAAAAAGCAAAGCAATACCATTGTTCTAGGATTGCCTAGAGGTGGCGTGGTGACAGCGTTCTCTTTGGCTAAGAAATTGCAGCTTCCTCTCAATGTCATTTGTCCCAGAAAAATCCGCGCGCCTCAAAATCCAGAATTAGCTCTAGGCGCTGTCACTGAAACTGGTATCGCTTTTTATAATTGGCCTCTTATAAGACAACTAGGGGTCACTGAACAAGAGCTAAATAAAGAAATAGAAGAACAACGCTTGAGCGCCCAGCAGCGTAGTTTGCTTTTCCGAAGGGAATTGCCTCCGCTTGTGGTCAAAGACAAAACTATCATCATTGTTGATGATGGTCTGGCTACAGGCGCTACTATGAGAGCTGCAATTCAAGAGTTAAAACAGTTGAATGCCATGAAAATTGTTGTGGCTGTACCTGTATCGCCTCCTGATACACTGCAGGAGATTAATGGAATCGTAGATGAAGTCTATTGCATCGAAACCCCAGAGTTTTTTCAGGCAGTAGGTCAATTTTACGAGCATTTCGATCAGGTGTCGGATGATGAAGTCCTTGATCTCCTCGAATCACAGCATACGCAATCAAATTGAGAGGTTGAATGAAACAATTGCATCATAGTCAGGAAGCGTTAATTGAATTTCCAGATGGAGTGAATTTATCGGGCACGTTGACAATTCCTGAAAATGCAGTCAAATTGGTGATTTTTGCCCATGGCAGCGGCAGTGGAAGGTTTAGTCCAAGAAATCAATTTGTGGCCCGATTTTTGAATGACCAAGGGATGGCAACATTGTTGCTGGATCTTTTGACACCAGAAGAAGAAGCTGTTGATGAAATTACAAGAGAATATCGCTTTAACATCCCTTTATTGGCAGATAGATTGGTTGCAACAGCACACTGGGCGAGGAGTAACACCTCGACAAACACTCTGAAAATTAGTTATTTTGGAGCAAGCACAGGAGCGGCTGCCGCATTAATTGCTGCAGCTAAGGAAGGGAATATAATTGCGGATATTGTTTCGCGTGGCGGCCGGCCAGATTTGGCTGAAGCAGTACTTCCAACGATTAAGACTCCAACATTACTCATAGTGGGTGGTGATGATGGCGATGTGATAACTCTTAATAAGCAAGCATATGATCTGCTGGCAGGAGAAAAAGGAATTGAGATTGTGCCTGGAGCAACGCATCTTTTTGAGGAACCCGGTACACTGGATGCTGTTGCGCAGTTGGCCGCAGTATGGTTTAAGAAGCATTAATAAGAGTAAAAGATGTGGATTCAGGATAAATTTTTTAAGTACACGATAGCTACAGTTCTTATTCTCACAATCGTATGGCTATTATATCAAACAGCGCCCGTTTTTGCCCCTATTCTGTGGTTTGTTGCAGCAATTCTTTTGCCGATCCTGTTTTCTACAATTTTATATTATATGTTGCGCCCCATTGTAAATTTTCTTGAAGGTTTTCGCATTCCTCGCTACGTAGCTATTCTAATCATATATTTCTTTATATTTGCTTTTGTTATGGCTTTATCATTGATAGGTGGACCAAAGATTATCAAGGAGATAGCGGCGATCACTGATATTTCCCCTGAAAAAATCAATGCATTGAAGTTAAATACGAATACTATATTTGAAAAATTCACTAATTATTTACCGGAATCTCAGCTGCCTGCCCTTCAAAATGTGCTTTTTGGCTATGTTCAATCTCTCAATACTTATTTGTATGAATTTATCTTTACCACTATAACCACACTTGCCAGCATTGCCATAGCGATAGCATTAACGCCATTTGTCCTTTTCTATTTTCTTAATGATGGACATGCCTTACCAAAATTCTTATTAAAATTTATTCCTTTGGATTTTAAAGATGAAGTACAGACTACATTGAATGACATCGATGAAGCACTTTCAGGATTTATTTTGGCACAAATAACCGTGGCTTTGGTTGTCGGTGTATTTCTTCTTTTGGGGTACGTCATAATAGGCCTTCCCCAAGCTCTGGTTTTGGCATTGTTTGCTATGGTTTTCTATATGATACCAATTTTAGGAACGTTCATCGCTATAATTCCAGCATTGCTCATAGGAATGTCGATCAGTGTAATGATGGCTGTAAAAGTAATTGTGGTGATGTTTGCAGCCCATTTTCTTGAAGCCAACGTAATCTCGCCAAGATTGATGTCGCGGAGGTTGAAAATCCATCCATTGACAATCATTCTTTTGTTATTAGCTGGGGGTAGTTTATTTGGTCTGCTCGGACTTCTATTAGCTACGCCTACTTATGCGATCCTTAAAGTGGTATTGTGGAATACCTATAAAATATTGCGATTCCACACAGCCGCTGCAGTAGAGAAGCCGTCAAAAAGCTGACCAAATTAGATCCAGTAACCGTCAAGTTTTTGTTGAATTATTTGGTTAATATACTGACCATGACCATAAAAGTTTTTACAAGCTTCTTCAACAATCCTTTTAGCTTCGTACTTGAATGATCTACGCCCTTCAGTTTTTCCTTCTTTCAATCCTATAGCTTGACCTGTTTGTTCTCCTTGGCGATAACCTCTTTTTTGGCCTGCCGTTAAGCCTTCGTTCATCCCTTTTTTGAAACCTTGGGTTTCACCAGAGGCATAACCTTGTCGATGCCCTTCATTGAAGGCCGTCTCTTTAGTTGGGTAAGCGGCTATTTTTGTATTCAGAGAGTTGATACGTTCATTGAGCTTTGCTTTTTTTTGATTTAATTGATTTATAACAGCTTCATGCTCCTCCAACTGGCTGATTCGTGCTTGATTCTTTCCGAGTAATGTCGTTTGCTGTTCAAGTTGGTTTCTCAATGGCTCAAGTTCATTTTCTCGTGCAGCTAAAGTTGTATTTACGTGATTAAGAGCAAGATTGCGTTGTTTTTGCTCTTCGTTGCTCTCAGTAAGGACAGCTAGTTCTGTTTGTTTAGCTGTTATCGCAACATCAAGTGTTTGTTGCAACGTCTCTAGCTCAACCTGTTGCTGTTTTTTTTGGCTTAGCAATTCTTGGAGTGCTGTTTGTTCTGTTTGTTTTAATGCCAGGGCATTTCCCAGTTGACCGATTCGCGTATCTAAATCAGTAGCTTCAATTTGTTTTTGCTCTACCTGTCTCGCTTTTTCAGTGAGCGTGGCCCCAACTTCAGACACTCTTTGATTAAGCTGTTGCAGAGTTGCATTTTTAGCGACTAAATCTTGTTCAAGTTTTTCCATATTCGGATCGAGGCTTTTACGAGCTTTCAATAAATGGTATTGAGTAACTGTTTCTTTTAAAGCTTGAACTGCTGTATCGCTGCGATTAAGGAGACCAACTGTTTCATAAATTAAAGACAGGCAATTTTTAAAGAGTTGAATTATGAAGTCATAACAATTTGATGTTTTAACACTTAGAATTACTAGCTCATGATTGCGATAAACACCTAGTTTTGGTGTCTGTTTTGCAGCTTGAAGCTCATCAAAGATGTTTAAAGTATGATCATTTTTTAAAATAATTTTTTGTATATAAGCTGACATACTAAATCCTTAATTTAATTAATAACAGGAATTTTAATTTAATTGTTATATAAAATCAATGGATTTTTGATAATTAATTTAAAGGAAAAACATAAACGATTGATAGAGATTCTGCACCGGGATTAGGGTCGGAAATACTTGCATTGGAGATATGTGATATCTGTAATCCAATTCTAGACTGATTTTCGAAAATGTAAGCACATTCTATTGTACTTTTGAATTCGAGAGGGAATTTTAGATCTTTTCCATAACCTTTGGCATATAACCCCATTACTATGCTTGGAAAAATCGAAATCCGCTTGCCGATTTGCAAATCAAAGCCGAAGCCTCCATATACGTAAGTACTTGCTTTCGAAGTGATAAAAAATCCACCTATTGGAGCAAACATCTCAAAAAAGCGATAGCGTGTTCTATATTCAAATTGAAATAGAGTGGAGCGATGATGAACTCTTGTGGCATTAAAAATACCCCCACCAACAGAAATCAAAGGTAAAGAGGGGGCATGGGCAAGACAGCTCGATGTTGGTAAACAAATGACAATTCCCAGTAACAGGAAAGAAGTCCAGTAGATTTTAGTCATTTCATATATGCTGTTTCTAGACAATTTTATTTTTCATTATAAGAAAATTTTATATGCTTTTAGGGACTTTACCTGCAAGAGGAAATCATTTTGCTTGAATGTTAATAATTTTTTTAAGATAAGGAAGGTTCAACAACAGGAGGTTGATTATGTCACACGAATGTTTAGAAAAATCATGTTCACATGGCGGGTCATCCCATACTCATGGCGGCTGTCATCCGGGTTGTCAATGTGCCTGTCACCAGCAACATTGCCAATGCAGTTGTCATGATCATGAACATGATGGAGATCATCATGTAGAAAAACTATTGGAACTGGCCGATGAAGCTTGGTTGGAAGTTGTTAAAGATAAATTAAAAGAACAGGTGTTGAAATACTCTGGAAAGCATATCGAAGAACTGGCTCAAATAGTCGGAGAGGGTAACCACCTACGGTGGAAAGAACATCTTGAGACAAAGAAAAATGATGAAGAATTTGAAGAACGATTGAGAAATTTCTTTTTCAAAACAAAGTAAGAAGAATTTGGAGTGCGGTGACTTGTCACCGCACCCCAAATTTAGCGCTTGATGGCGTCAAAGAATTCGTTTCGGAGAGCCTCTTCAGTATCAAATTCTCCTCGCAGAACATTTGTGATGGCATAGCTATTGTCGCTTTCAACGCCCCTGGCAATCATGCAATGATGTTCCGCGCTAAGAGAGACTGCCACACTTTCCGCTCCCATTAGAATGCTTAGAGCATCGGCAATCTGCGCTGTCAGCCTTTCTTGCACTTGTGGGCGACGAGAAAAAAAGCGCACTATACGGGCAATTTTAGAGAGTCCGATCAGCTTGCCCCGTGGAATATAGGCCACCCATGCTATTCCATTCATCGGTACAAAATGATGTTCACAGAAGCTGCTGAAGTCAACTTTAACAAATATCATGTTAGCGCGTTTTCCATGGCGGTATTTGTCTTCAATAAAACTGATCCTTGGAAACGACGAAGGGTTTAGTCCGGAGAACACTTCATCGACATACATTTTAGCTACGCGGGATGGGGTGCGTTGGAGCGAATCATCTGAAAGATCTAAGCCAAGAATTTCCATGATTTCGCGGAATCTATCTGCGATGAGTGTGATTTTTTCTTCATTCGAAAGTTTATTATTGAGATCGATTGGAGAAGGAAAGTTAGTTTTTATTGCTTTTTGGATGGTTTCATCATCCAGGTAGGCTGTTAAATGATCTTGTAGTAGGGTATTATTTTCCATGTCTTTGCCTATAAATTTCTGCCGCAGCAATTGCAAAAGCGTTGGCAACGTTTAATGAGTTTTTGTGTCCCCGCATAGGAATTTCAACTAAGATGTCAGCCAGCATAAGAGAATGATCGGAACAACCGTATTCTTCATTGCCGACAATAAGTGTAAATACTTCCGGGAAGATAAAATCGAATAGAGGGATTGCTGAGGAAGATGTTTCTAATGCAATGAGAGGACGGGGCAGCGATTCAAGAGGCACTGTATCATTGCATTCAACCCACTGACATGCTCCCATAGCTGAGTCTTGGACTTGTTTTTCGTTTGCGAAGGGCGTGTTTTTGGAGAAGTAAGCTTTACCCATGGAAAAAGCTTCCATGGTCCTTATAATACTCCCTACATTGTGTGCGGATCGAATTTGATCGAAATAGACCGCAAGCGGCCAAGCGGCTTCTGCTTGAATCCTGTCCCCGCGTCTGACGGCAGGTAGCAGATTATGTTCTTTGTGTTTGGTAAGAGCCAATTTGAGATGTTCATGGTATCGATCTGAAATGGATTTTAAATTGATGACGGCAACAGGGGGAAATTCCATCCATCTGGCTATTTCATGATAGGATTCAAGTAGGGGAATCGCGTTATTGCCTTCTAAGGTAAGGCTGTAGGCAGAGCGAAGAATTTCAGCACATTTTTTGTGCTGCATTTCCGAAGGAAAGGCAAGAAATTTTCGTTTGGTAAAATCAACCATTTTTCTTGGCTAAATATTCTTCGTATGGTCCGTCGTGAATCTTGATGCCATCAGCTTCAAAGGCTATAATTTTGGTTGCGACATTATCGATTAGATCGCGGTCGTGGCTTGCAACGATAACAGTGCCCTTGTAATCTGAGAGTCCCCACCCTAAAGCTGAAACAGCCTCAAGATCGAGGTGGCCGTCAGGCTCATCGAGGATAATGACATTGTGGTCGGAGAGCATCATGCCTGCAAGGAGCAGGCGGGCTGTTTCTCCGCCGGAAAGGGCAGTGACAGCTTTAAAAGCGTCATCGCCTGCAAAGAGCATTTTTCCCATCACGCTGCGAATATCCTGGTCGTAAATGGCAGGGCGTCTCTCTTTAAGCCATTCGAAGGCCGTACTGCTAATTTTTTTATCGACAACATCCGAATGATTTTGTGGGAAGTAACTGATGATAGCTTGATGGCCCAATTCGGCTTTGCCGTTGTCGGGAGTAAGCGCTTGTGCCAGCATTTTAATGAGAGTTGTTTTGCCTCTGCCATTATTTCCAATGATACCGATTTTATCCCCGCGATGAATTTCCATGGAGAAGTTTTTGATTACAGGTATTCCATCATAGCTTTTACTGACAGATTCGATTTTGAGGACAATTTTGCCAGGCTGTTTTTCCGTTGTGGCGAAACGAATATATGGTCGCTGGATGTTGGTTTTTTTCATTTCTTGAGGCTGGAGTCTATTCATTTCTCGAACGCGAGACTGCACTTGACTTGCACGCGTACCAGCGCCAAAGCGAGAAACAAATTCCTTCAGCTGAGCAATTTTCTTCTCTTTAGATTTAGCTTCCGATTCAGCGCGATCTCTGACAGCAGTTTTGGCTTCAACCATGTTATCGTAGTTTCCTGGATAAAGAATGATTGTTTCGTAGTCAATATCGGCAATATGAGTGGTGACAGAGTTCAAGAAGTGGCGGTTATGGCTAATGACAACCAGCGTGCCTTTGTATTGGAACAGGAATTTCTCGAGCCAGTTGATCGATTCAAGATCCAAATGGTTAGTCGGTTCATCAAGGAGAAGAGCTTGTGGGTCTCCGAAGAGGGCTTGGCATAACAGGACGCGGAATTGCATGTCAGTAGGAATAGCATGCATAGGCTGTTTAAAGAATTCGCTTGGAATGCCCATACCTGCCAGTAGAATTTCAGCATTGGTATCAGCAGAGTAGCCATCTTCTTCAGCAACAATTCCTTCTATATCGCCTAAGCGCATTCCTACTGCGTCGGTCATTTCGACCTCGTATAGGGATTCTCGTTCTTGCATTGCTTTCCATAGTCTGGAATTGCCCATGATCACAGCATCTAAAACGATAGCATCACGATAATCTTCAATATTTTGGCGAAGGATTCCTACACGATCCGGCAAGGTCACAGAACCGCTGGTTGGTTCCTCTAGATTCATGATAATCTTTAATAAAGTGGATTTGCCTGCACCATTCGGACCGGTCAAACCGTAGCGGTTGCCTGCATTGAATGTTATGGTGACATTTTCAAATAAGATGCGGCTGCCAAAACTTTTAGAAACTAGATTAAGTGTGATCATAACAAGTGTGCTTTTAGAGTGGGTTGTTTATGAGTACTATACCAAAGAGCAGTAATAGTGAAAAGGAGAAAGGCGAGAAATAATTCAATAGATTTATATATATACATCGTACCACCCCTCTGGAACTAAAATAGTAAGTTTTCAAAAAATCGTGGTACAGAAGATTTTTAATTCTAATAGGCTTCCCGCAAAGGCGCAAAGTAGCAAAGTTCGCAAAGAAGCAAGGACAAAAGCAAAAAATAATAGGATAAGTAGGATATTATCCTGTCTATCATTCCTATCTTGTTATTTCTTCTGTATGACTCTTCTTTGCGAGCTTTGCCTCTTTGCACCTTTGCGGGAAACCTATCGTATCTTACGGAGTCTCATAGTCATGCCATGAGATTTTGAGAAATTATACCGGTCGTGGTTCAAAATTTGGCATTTCTAGCTGCGCGAAAATCCCCGCGGATCAAAGATCGCAAATGGGTCAATTTTAGTAATATGAACCCATTTGCGATCTTTGATCCCCGGGGTTTTGGCGCGCTAGAAATGCCAACTTCTGAATCACGACCGGTATACCTAAATTAATAATTTAAATAGTTAATATTGACCGATATAAAAAATAATGGTATCCTTTATTAAATTTTAAAAAAAACTAACTAAGTAATTATGACTTTAATTTCAAATAGGCTGCAAGTAGATACGTATATACCCCCCTCGAGATCTTCGCAAATACCTGCGAAAGAGAAGGATTCTCATCTATTTTGGGAATGTGTTTCAGGAATAATTTTGATTTCATTTCTGGGTTTGGGAATTTTTCAGAAATTTAATGAAGGACAGAGAGAAATAAATGGAGAGCTACAGCGATTCCTTAAACTGAAAGACTGTGAGAAAGCCTATAAACTTACTGATGTTTTCTTTCGACAAGTTGACAGAGATATCAGCAAAGAACATGTAACTCGTTACTGTCCATTCGACATATCCTCCAAAGCGGCTGAAAGTATTAAAGACTTTTCAACCCGAAATAAGGCATATCAAAACATTCTCAATGGGTTGTTTACAAGAAAAGAATATGATAAGGCATTTGAATGGATCGAGACATTGGATAATGTTTCGAGGGATGATTTACTGATTATTGTGTTGCGTAAGATCTATCAAATGTCGGCAACGGGCGAAGGTCAACTGAATGAATCAGATGCAAGCACTGACATGACGATCTCGTTTAGAGACAGAGTAACGCTTCTTGTTTTTTCTAGACTTAGTCGATGTGACGCTGTTGAAGAAGCCTTTAAATTTCTTTTGCCGAAATTATTAAAAATGAAAAAATTAGATGAAGCTTTTGGTTGGATAAATTTAATGGATGAAGCTTATCGTGATGGAATTTTTGAGGTGTTATTGAAACTAGCCCTTGATCAACCTGTCACATATTATGATCAAATCATTGATTTTGTTACTGCTAATACTTTAGACACGGCACTTCTCGATCAAGCTAAGGCGGGGGTTAATTTTAATCAATTTTATGGGGTTGCGTTTGCCAAGAAAAGCGACAACCTTGTTGCTCGCCAAGAGAAAATTCAGCTTAATAAATTAATCAAGAGAGGGGATATTGAGGAAGCTTTTGATTGGATTAATACCGGCTTCAGTGTAGTCAAAAGAGATAAGATGCTTTTAGTATCTCTCGAGATCGCTATTTCAGCGAAATCGCCGCAGTACGACAAAGTTAGAAAATATGTTAAAAGCGAAGTGCGTTCAGAACTTGTGAAAACCCAAGTCCAAAAATTAATTCGGGAAAATAGCCATTTGTTATCTTTCTCGGATATTTTCTTTGCTGCTCTGACCTTTTAGAAAGAGGGCTACTCTTTAATGATAGCTCTGGGATGGCTTTCTTTGTAGACTTTCTGTTTAAGGGTATTAGATACTTTTGTATAGATTGTTGTTGTGGCGAGAGAACTATGCCCAAGTAAAACCTGGATTGTTTTTAAATCCATACCATTCTCTAGCCAATGCGTTGCAATGGTATGTCTAATAGTGTGTGGTGTCGCCTTTCCGGCTAAACCGCTTTGTTGGAAATAGGCTTGAAAATTACGATCAATAGATCTGGTGGTCAACCTTTTACCTAACTTATTAAGAAAGACAGCTTCACCGTCAACTTCTGCGAGATGGCCATCGATATCTCGATGTCTTTCAGGGTGTTGTAGGTAATTTGTGATCCATTGAGCGGCATTTTTAGTGATGGGGACGATTCGTTCCTTTTTTCCTTTTCCTTTAAGTTTAATCAAAAGAGCCCCTGAGTCGAAATCCTGGCGGTTGAGAGCTACAAGTTCGCTGATGCGTAAGCCGGAGCTGTAAAATAGTTCCATAATGACTCGATCGCGGAAACCAAGGAAAGAAGAAGTTTCTGGTAATTCGAAGAGATGTTTGATTTGATCATATGTCAAGGGGGCGGGAGCCTTTTTTTCCAAACGTGGCGTCTCGAGCAGTTCTGCGGGGTTTGTTTCGATTAATTTATGCTCGAAAGCAAATTTAAAAAAGGTGCGGAGTGTTGATAGCTTGCGGACAATCGTTTTTTTGTTTTTGTTAGCGGCGCTAAGATTAGCAAGGAAGCCTCGGATAGCTTTGCGATCGATTGATTTAAGAGACAGTGCGGAATCTATGTTATCAGCGGAAATATATTCCAGAAAGTTTTTTAAATCGATAGAGTAATTGCGGATGGTATGAGGAGATGCATTTCTGATCACCTTCAGATATTCAAGGAATCGATCTATAGTATTTAACATATCTACCTTAAAGTGATCTGTTGCCAATGTTCAAAATAAAAAATGTTTGTTTTATTATGGAATATACCGAAAATCATTCAAAAACCAATTTTTGAATGATTTTCGGTATAGGCTTTGTTCGAGAGTCCGGAGCGCCAGCGAAGGACGACTGCTTTTAGCCCACAGTGACCGAGCTCCGAGCTTGCGAGGAGCGAAGGGAACTGTGGGAAGGACGAAAAGGTAAATAGAGCCCGGAGCGCCAGCGGAGGGCGATTGATTAAGGATCTATGGGTAAAATTAATATCAGGTCACAAAGTAATCAGTCGCCCTCCGCTGGCGCTCCGGGTTCTTTCGTTTTTTTTGAGCTAACCCATAGTTCCCTTTGCTCCTCGCAGGCTCGGAGCATGGTCACTATGGGCTAAAGGCAATCGTCCACCGCTGGCGCTCCGGACTCTCGAACAAAGCCCAGCTTCCAGATTTTCATTTACATTTCTTTATTTTGATGACATTGAGCGCTGTAACATTGGCTACTATATAAAATGTTCTCTTTGCGCCTTTGCGTTAAAAAAATTAAGTCTCGTTTCAATAATCATTTGTAAGTTTATCTTTCAAAGGGAAAAGTACGCAGATCTTCAGCGATTAAAACGTTAGGAAATACAGCTTTGGCTTCAGTTTCGAAGTCTTTCAGGTTTTGATAACGTGCCGAAAAGTGAGTCAGAATTAATTGCTTGGCACCGGCCGATTTTGCGATTTCAGCAGCCTGCTTAGCAGTGAGATGAAAATGAGCATGAGCTAAGTCTCTATGCTCTTCCAGGTATGTGCTCTCACATAGCAAGACTTTTGCGTTTTTTGCAATTTCGATGGCATTTGGGCATATGCGTGTATCAATGACGATAGCAATGCTATCGCCTTGGCGAATCCAGCTTACATCATCTAGAGTAATGCGTTGACCTTGTATGGTGATTTCACCCTTTTCAATCAATTCTCTCACAAGCATGCCGCGTATGCCATGGGCATGAAGAGCTTCTTGTTTAAATTTCCTTTCGTTGGGTTCTGTGATACGCCAGCCGATATTATCGACCCCGTGCTCAAGAAACGTTGCTTCAATGCGGAATTTACCGTCATCTTCTACAATTCCCGCTTGTGACACAGGGTGTTCCACCACTTGGATAGTTTCGTGATAAATAGTACCGTACCGTAGACGATCAAAGTATTTTTTGCCACTGGCAGGATAGTAACAGTGGATGGGATGAGTGACTTTATCCAGATTTAGGCGCATTAAAATAGATCCCAAGCCGAGGCAGTGATCCCCGTGAAAGTGAGAGACGAAAATGCGTGTAATTACTGTTGGGGCTATATTGGCAAAAATAAATTGCCGTTGGGTACCCTCGCCCGGATCAAAAAGAAGACCTTCATCGTTCCACCTAAAAAGGTAGGCACCATGATTTCGGAAACGGGTCGGTTGCTGGCTGGAACAACCTAAAACTGTGATATCTCTAACGCTCATCTGTTATCCCTTCCATGAAAAGAATGGCAAGCGTCCCAAAAATGCTCCAAAAGCAGCTCCGGATAGATGAGCTGTATTTGCGATACCTGGTGCGATGGACAAATCGTGGTGAATTTCAAGGTAGAATGAAAAAATTTGAATGGCAAACATAGAAAAAATAAAAAACATCATGAAAGTAATTGTCGATTTTTGAAGAGGATAGCCTTCCCAAGCTGCGATTTTTTGACGCATCCAAATAAATGTCAATAAGCCGCAGAGAATGCCGGAATAGCCAATAAAGTTTGGTCCGCTCATCAAATATTGGCAAGTATTTGAAAATATGCCCACCAATAGAGCAAAGAGAATATAACGGAAAGTGCCAAGACGCTGTTCCATCTGTTGACCAAGAACGATTAACCATAACATGTTGAAAAGTAAATGGAGGATGTCATTATGCAATAAAGCTGGAGTAAACAGCCTCCAAAATTCGCCTTGACGAATTTTTTCGAATAGGGGAACGGTGGATGCTGTCGGAACATCTTCAGGTTTTTTGAGTTGTTCCAAGAGAATGCCATATTCACCTTGCCAATAGGGTGTTTTATGAAATTCGGTCAGGATATATTGACCTTCTTTAGGGAGCTCTTGCGGTTCATTTAATTTATCAAACCCATATAATCTGACAAATTTATCCAGGAATTCATATGCCAGAGGATAATCGAATAGCATCGTTTTCTTTATGGGAGATGCTAAGAGAGGCATTGTAGGCAAACCAGATGCTTTTATCGATTCAGCTTGAGCATTAGTCTTGATCTGAGGTTCGGTATTTACGTCGATAATAAAAACGATGGTGCATATCAGTATTATATAAAATGTTATATTTCGCTTGGAAAGACTAATAGTCGCCATTTTTTTGCCTTGGGGAGTTTGTATGGCCCTTACTTTTTCTTGCAGTTCCTCATTAGTATCTATAGGTGTTGCAACTGCTGCAGCTATTCCTCTTTGAAAAATTGGATTTTGAGGATCCTTTTCATAAGCCTCTATCCATTGCTGCGCTGCCGTAGTTTTATCTTCGTCATTAACCCATATTATGCATTTGATGTCGCCGTAACCCTCACTGCCCCAATCCGTATTGGTGGAAATTTCCAGTTGGTTTTCTATCCCTTCTGAAGTCAGTAATGCCGATATGCTGGTCCCTTGCTTAGGGTCGCTTGTGGAATAAATGAGGCGCATATCATTTTCCTTGGGCAGAAATAGAATTGATTTTCTTGAGTATCTGCGATGTCGATAGCCCAGGAACTAATTGTACGATGTGAATGGACCCTCCATATTGTTTTACTATGGAAGCTTCTACACAGTTTTCTCCGTATTCGGCGCCATTAACATGGACATCCGGCTTGATTTCCGAAAGAATCCTGCAAGGATCCGTTTCATCAAACCATGTGACAAAATCGACAAATCCTAGGGCAGCCATCATTTGCAATCGGTATTCTAAAGGGATGATGGGGCGATCAGGGCTTTTATAGGCTCTTATTGAAGAGTCGCTGTTCAAGGCGATGATGAGTACATCAGCCACTTGCGAAGCTTCATAGATAATTTGTAGATGGCCCGCATGTAATAAGTCAAAGGAGCCGTTTAACGTGGCAATTCTTTGTCCCTCTTTTTTAAGAGAGGTAATTTTCTTTTCCAGATTATGTGGACTAATTAATTTTTTTTTGTAGTTGTCCGACCAAGATTCCATATTCACCTCGCGTTGATTATTGTTCCGGGAAAGCTATGCTGAAAACCTCGTCATAGTGTTCCACAAAATGTAACGTCAGGCCTTTTTTTAAATATTCGGGAAGTTCATCGTAATCGCGGATGTTGTCCTTTGGAAAGATAAGCACTTTTAGTCCTGAGCGCCGTGAAGCGATTAATTTTTCTTTCATTCCTCCGATGGCCAAGATTTTTCCGGTAAGAGTGAGCTCGCCAGTCATCCCTAAATTATCCAAGACAGGAGTGTCTGTCAATAGAGATAAGAGGGCTGTGACCATCGTGATACCAGCTGAAGGACCATCTTTAGGGGTTGCGCCTTCTGGTATGTGAATATGAACCTGTGTCTTTTCAAAAAATGTATAGCCGGGTGCGTATTTGTGAATGGCGCTGTGCAAGTAGCTCCAAGCAATTTCTGATGATTCCTTCATGACTTGTCCGGCTTGGCCCGTCAGTTTCATGGCAGCCTTCTCGCCGGGGACTTTCACAGCTTCGATATAAATCGTAGCGCCGCCTAAAGCAGTCCATGCCAGTCCCATGCAAACGCCTACCGGTGTGCGTTCATAAAAACGGTCACTAGTGAACATAGGCTTGCCTAAATATTCGCTGAGATTTGCGGCTGAGATGCGATAGTTAGTAGAAGGCTCGCTAGTTTTTGTTTTGGATTTTTTGCCTTTTTCAATTTCGAGGGCTTCCTGTTTGCGAACAACTTTTATGGCCACTTTGCGCAAAATCTTTTTGATCTGGCTTTCAAGGTTACGGACGCCTGCCTCGCGGGCGTAGCCATTGATGATAGCGCGCATGGCTTCATCGGTGATTTGAACCTGTGAGGATTTTAATCCCATTGATTTTCTTGTGCGCGGTGTCAGGTATTTTTTAGCGATTTGCACCTTCTCTTGGATAATGTAGCCTGATAGGCGCAGGATATCCATCCGATCTTTGAGCGGCTCTGGTATCGTATCCAGTACGTTTGCCGTAACAATGAAGAGAATGTCGGATAAATTGCAGCGCGCGTCTAAATAATGATCAAGAAATTCAATATTTTGCTCAGAGTCTAGCACTTCAAGCAATGCTGAAGCCGGATCTCCATGGTAGCTGCTGCCCATTTTGTCTACTTCATCGAGCATGATCACAGGATTCATTGTCTGGCAATATTTCAAAGCTTGAATCAACTTCCCTGGCATAGCTCCGATATATGTGCGACGATGGCCCTTAATTTCCGCCTCATCGCGCATGCCTCCGACAGAAAAACGGTAGAATTTTCTATTTAACGCGCGGGCAATGCTTTTGCCGATGCTAGTTTTGCCGACTCCTGGCGGGCCCACCAGGCAGATGATGCTTCCTTTAACAGTACCGGAAAGTTTGGCCACACCGATGAATTCCAAAATCCTTTGCTTGATATCTTCCAGGCCGTAGTGGTCGTGTTCCAGGATTTTTTCGGCTTCTGCAAGATCGTGGCTTTCTGTGCTGTAAATACCCCAAGGAATAATTGTCAGCCAATCGAGATAGCCGCGTACTACAGCATATTCGGCCGATTGGACTTCAAGCACGCTAAGTTTTTCCATCTCATCATTAATTACTTTAAGAACATCAGGAGGTACTTTTCGTTCTTTGAGGCGCGTTTCGAATTTTTCGCGATCGACAACTTTATCTTCTTTTTCAATGCCAAGTTCTTTTTTGATCGTTTTGAGTTGTTCTTTCAAAAAGAAATCTTTTTGGCTTTTTGAGATGGTTGCATCAATCTTTTGGTTGATACTATGTTGTAGAATGCTTAAGTCGAGTTCTTTTTTGAGAAGAATGAGGGCCTTATCGATTCTCCCTTGAACATCGAATGTTTCGAGAACCTCTTGCAATTCTTCTCTAGATGCCGTAGTCAAAGCGACTGCAAAGTCAGCTAATTTGCCTGGTTCAGTAAAATCGGAATGACCAAGAAAGATCTGCAATTCTTCTTTGAAGAGGGGGTTGAGCTTAAGAAGTTCTTTGATCGTTGAAATGATGCTGATTGAATAAGCTTTAAGCTCGTCGGATACAGAAGGTTTGTCCTCGTAGTACGCCACTTTGGCGCGCAATACCTTGGCTTTAGCGTTGGGCTCAAGGATCCTCATCCGTTTTTCCATATTGAGTATAACCTGAGCGCCGCCTTGATCTGTAGGGATGATTCGCAAAATGCGAGCCAAAACACCCACCTGATAGAGTTCATCAAAACCTATTTTATAAGGATCGGCGGTTTCAGATTTTGCAAGGAGTAGTCCAACACACTTATGGGAAGATTTGGCAATTTGTTTCAGGGTTTCGTAAAAAGGGCCAGGTTCGATGACAATAGGGGCTGCCATGCCCGGAAAGAAAGGGCGCCGTATTAGAGGGAAAATATCGATTTGTTCGGGAGGAGCGTTATTTTTCTTGGTGCGGCGTTGTTCATCATCAATGGAATTTAGGACCGCATTTTCAAGATCAAAATCGAAGTTAGAATCGCCTTCGTTATTCAATGGTAGTTCCTCTCAATAAATTTAAATTGCAATAGTACAGTCAGGACAGGTTAACCTTTTTAATGAATGAATTCAACTGTGTATTTAGGATAAATAAAATAGGGTCAGTTACGATCCCTAGTACACTGAATTGTAATTCCCTCCACGTAAAAACAGCGTTAAAGCCCCGGGATTGAACGATCGTAAGTCACCTTGTATTCATTAATACTAGGTGACTTACGATCGTTCAATCGCGAGAGCTTTAACGCTGTTTTTACGTGGAGGGAATTACAATTCAGTGTACTAGTACACTGTCTTACAAGACAGTGTACTAGATTATTCCCAACAATTTTAAAATTATAATTAGAGAAATAGGTACCCCGAAAAGCCATAAGATTAGCATTTTACCCATCTATTTACTCCTTAAAGTTAATTTCTTCTGATAAGGGAGACAAGGAATAAAATCAGAAAAATTACGAATAAGACATAAGCAATGTAGGTTGCCTCGCCAGCAATGCCTCCTAAACCTAAAAGTCCAGCAATGATAGCGATGATCAAAAATGTTACTGCCCAATTTAGCATCTGTTTTCTCCTTTTTGATGTTTCTTGTATCTTAATAGACTATAACAACAAAATTGAATTATTGTAAAAAAAATCTATAAATTTCTTTATTTTGACAACATTGGGCGTCAGCCTGTGTTTTAATGAATTGGTTGTCAATCTCGTTTTTCTCTTGAATTTTTGTCGAAATTCATTATTCTAATAGAGTTATGAAACACGTGATTCTTAAACCAGGCAAAGAGAAGGCAATTCGCAATCACCATCATTGGATATTTTCCGGTGCTGTGGCGCAGTTGCCTCATTTTATCGATGGCGAATGCCTGACTGTTTCCAGTTCTAATGGCGATATTTTGGGGTGGGGGTATTTCAACCGTAAAGCCAAAATCATAGGCCGGATGCTTTCCTTCGAAGATATGCCTGTCAAGGAGGCTATCCAACGCCACCTTCAAAGCGCTTTACTCATGCGCCAACATCTTTTTGCCGGACAACCCACAAATGCTTACCGCTTAGTAAATGGTGAGGGCGATTTACTGCCCGGATTGATCGTCGATCGCTATAACGATGTATTGGTCATTCAAATTTCTACTCTAGGTATGAAGCTTTTAAGAGACGATATCGTTGCCTGGCTGAATCAGGCTTTAAATCCACGATGCATTTATGAAAAATCTTTGTTGCCATCGCGCAAGGAAGAAGGCCTTTCTGATGAACAAGGCATTCTTTTTGGAGAACTTCCTGCCAATGAAATTGAAATCAATGAAAATGGATTGAAATTTTTCGTTTCAATTTTACATGGTCAAAAAACAGGTTTTTTTCTTGATCATCGCGATATGCGGCAAATGGTCAAAGGTAGCGTTGCAGGCAAGCGAGTCTTAAATTGCTTTGCCTATACAGGAGGATTTTCAGTCTATGCAGCAGCAGGCGGAGCTATCAAAACAGATTCTGTTGATATTTCTGCAAGTGCCATGCAGATGGCTGAGAAAAATATGGCATTGAATGGCTTTAAGTCTAGTGATCATCAGTTTTTTGCTGCAGACGTTTTCGAGTTTCTAAGAGAAAAACCGCTAGATTACGATTTCATCATTTTGGATCCCCCGGCTTTTGCGAAACGTCAGAAAGATATTGTGGCAGCATGCAGAGGATATAAAGACATCAACCGCTTGGCAATCCAGAAGATGCCTAAAGGAGCTATGTTGCTTACAAGCTCATGTTCTTATCATGTGGATGAAGCCCTTTTTCAAACAGTGGTATTTCAAGCAGCTGTGGAAGCAAGGCGCACTGTCAAAATCATCGGACGCCATCGCATGGCAGGTGATCATCCGATAAATATCTGCCATCGCGAAAGCGACTACCTCAAAAGCCTTTTGCTCTATATAGGGTAATTTATCCACGGTTTTGCCTAAAAAGTATTAAAAAGTAGCTACCGAGACAATTGCTGAAGTCAATTAAGATCACGTGTTAGTCCATATTCACTTAATCGATCATGTATGTCGCCCCTCCGGGGCTTCGATTTTGTATTGAGCTACCCAGGCTTCGTTCCTCAGCCTGGGCTACATTGTTGACAGCCCTCCGGGCTTTAGCAAGCTGATCGTATTGTGGTTATGCCCGGAGGGCTGTCACATTGTAGCCCAGGCTGAGGAACGAAGCCTGGGTAGCTCAATACAAAATCGAAGCCCCGGAGGGGCGACACACATGGCCGAATAAGTGAACAAAGCCAACACTGTTAGGACTTCTGCAATTGTCTCTACCGTGGCTTTTTTAATATTCTTTAGACATCTCTAGCCATTTGGTGATGATTTGCACGCGATCACTTTGGTTTCTTAAGCAATGATCGCCTCCCTGGACTATTTGATATGTCACCTGTTTGCCATATTCTTTAAGGGCTTTTGCCATTTGTAAGCCTTCTTCGGGTGCTATTCTTTCGTCGGCGCTTCCATCAAGAATGAGGATGGGTAGATTTGAATCGATCTTGTTGATGTCCTTTTGAGGGTCGCGTCTGCGAATCCATTCTTCTTCATTCACGCCTTCGATATAGCGAAAATCATCAGTAAACATTTCCTTCATATCCGGACGCATTGTCATGCTACAGTGAAGGTCAAAGAGTCCTGAGAGCGCAACGATTTTGGAAAACTTGGTTTGCAATTCCGGGAAGCGTTCAAGAGCTAAAAACATCTGCATTCCACCACGACTTGCTCCTAGCAAAAACATATGGGGAGACGCTGGTACAGTAAGCTTATTCTGAAGAGTAGGGATATATTCGATAAGGTTTTTGACATCATTGACATCATCTCCCCCATATTCATCTTCACCTTCACTGACACCACCTCGATAGGTGGTTGTGATGACAGTATAGTCATTAAAGCAGACTAAATCGCTTCCGGGATTTAATATTCCAAAAGTCCTGTTTCCCCCCCTTAGAAATACCAAAGTAGGGGAGTCTTTGGCATGTGGAATGAAGCTGATTAACCCTTTGATTTTCAGATCATCGCTCGGATAGTTAAAGATAACCACTTGTCTATGGGTTGTGCGCAGATGTTCCTTTTGCTTATCTTTTACTAATGGGTGATTGAGGACGCTAGAGGTAATATTGAGAAAATCGCATCCAGGCGGTAAAGTATAAAGTTTGGCATATTCTATGGAAAGGGCTTCAATGCGATCGTTGGATTCTTTCATTTTACAACGAATTATCATAAAAGGGTATTTAATCCCAAAGAATCTTTTTCTTTATCTTTGATTTTGAATATGATAAACTTATCGTTTTGATTAGAAAAGGTAATCCATGCGCATTGAAATAGCCCAGCGCTTAAGGCCATTTTGCCATTTGGCTGGGGCTTATGTTGTCTTGCCAGGAAGTTCTTTGAGGCTTCAAATTTATCCAACCTTATTGCGAATAGATGATTTATCAGGATCTGTTCCTACCTCATTGGCAGAGGTTTCATTTGCAATATCCGGACCACTCCAAGATTTTACCATTTTGCAAGACCTTGAAAAAGGCTCTTTACGCATTTGGGGAAAGAATCCTCAAGGTTTTTTTCGCTATGCGATCAAATCTTTAAGTGGTGGCGAAGGGATACAGCTATCATTTGAAAAGACCCCAACAGCTGGTGTAAAACTAAATTGCAATGGGAAATGGAAGCTTCATTCGAATGAAGTTGCAATGGCAGGGGATAGTTGTCATGTCGGTGCAGAACAATTGACGACATGCTATGCAGTTCCTATGATTGATAGGCTGTCATTAGGCTCTCACAAAGCTCAAGATTGGGAACAGATGCGCCGTCGTCGTGATTTTGCTGACATCTTCCCCATCTGGCACCGACTTGGACAGATCATTACAGTGTCTCAAGAAGGTTTGGATCCAAAGCAGGTACAAGGTACAGCTGTATTGCTGAGTGAATGCCGAAAAGCGATAGAAGCCAGTGCACCGGAGACGATTTTAAGTAAATTTGAAAATCTTTTTTTAGCAGGGTTTGAGGGAGCGCTTTCTCCCAGGTTAAGTGATAGCGACCATCAGGGTTTTGCCATTCCCCCGATCGATTCTCATGCGACAATTTCTCCACTAATGCTACTCTCTGAGGGGGCAAAATTAATTCGTTCCCTTTTCGTTCAAAATGAAGCTGAAAGCATCAAACTATTGCCGGCAGTGCCGCCTGAGTTTTCTTGCGGTCGTCTCATAAATGTTGATTGCAGAGGTATGGGGGAGTTGAATTTAGAATGGACCAAAAAAATGGTTCGAATTTTGACTTTTCAGGCTAAGCAAACGCAATGCTGTTCCTTTCATTTTTTTCAGGGTGAAAAGAGTTGCCGTTTGCGACTCTCCAATCATGATCGTGGCTATAAGTATTCTGCAGGGTCTGTTATAAATATTGTTGCAGGACAAAATTATTGGTTTGATAATTTTGAAAAATAAGAGTAAGGTCAAAAACTGCGGCTAAATATACTTTAATGAGTAACGACATTAGCTAAATCGTACTCAAAGGTACGCGAAGCGTTTGGAGTGCGCAGCTCCTGCTGCGCTTTGCATAGAATACGCGAGGGTATAATGAAAAGAGAGAGTAATACATATTCCAAATATAGCGGATGCATGAATCTTTCTCTCATTGCATTTTGTCTGATATGCTTTTTATGAAAAGCGCAGCAGGGGCTGCGCACTCCAAACGCTTCGCGTGCCTTTGAGTACGATTTAGCTAATGTCGTTACGCATTACTCCAAATTTAAATCTTTTGGTGACTACTCATGGATAATAAAGTTCTTTCTCAACTCATCGATTCCGAGTCTCACGACCCGCATACCATATTGGGAATACACAAGCACGCCGGTAAAGGAAAAATCGTACGACTTTGGCGGCCAGGAGCACAAAAAGTGTACCTGGAGATTTTTGGTGAAGTTGTTGAAGCTAAGAAAGTACATGATGCCGGACTTTTCGAATATCTTGTCGGCAATGACATCATGGCCAATGATTATCGCGTCTATCATACCAATGGTTTGTTAGCCCATGACCCATATGCATTTTTGCCCACTTTTGGCGAACTCGATGCCCATCTTTTTGGAAATGGGGTCCATTATCAACTTCATAAAGTCATGGGCGCACGATTGGCAGTCCAACAAAATATTGCAGGGGTGAAATTTGCTGTTTGGGCACCTTCCGCCCGCAGTGTTTCTTTGATTGGAGATTTCAATCATTGGGATGGACGTGTCAACCCGATGCGGAGTCTTGGACAATCTGGAGTGTGGGAAATATTCATTCCCGGATTAAGCGAAGGGACTAAATACAAATTCGAAATTAAGAAGCAAAATAAAGAAATTGTATGTAAATCAGATCCTCTAGCATATTCCAGTGAGGTTCGGCCATTAACGGCATCTGTAGTTGCAAATCTCGAACGATTTCAATGGACCGATCAAGAATGGGTCGATAGGAGAATCAAAAGTCGGCATATGCCAAGTCCTATGATGATATATGAACTTCATCTCGGCTCCTGGAAACATGCCAATGGTGAGTTATCGAATTATCGCGATCTTGCAAAAAATCTGGCCTCATATTGCATTGAAATGGGATTTACTCACGTCGAATTGATGCCTATTCAGGAGCACCCTTTGGATGAATCGTGGGGATATCAAGTCTCGGGATTTTATGCTGTGACAAGTCGGTTCGGAACCCCTGAAGATTTTCAATGGTTTGTCAATCACATGCACCAAAATGGGATTGGCGTCATTTTAGATTGGGTGCCGGGTCATTTTCCGACTGATGATTTTTCTTTAGGCCGTTTTGATGGATCGAGTTTATATGAGCATGAAGATCCAAGACAAGGGATGCATCCCCATTGGGGCACCTATATCTTCAACTTTGGAAGAAAGGAAGTTTCCAATTTTTTGATAGCCAATGCTCTATTCTGGTTTGAGCAAATGCATGTTGATGGATTGAGGGTCGATGCCGTGGCATCGATACTCTATCTTGACTATGGTAGGAATGAAGGGGAGTGGGTGCCTAATCAATATGGTACCAGAGAGAATCTCGACGCAATCGAATTTTTCAAACATCTCAATTCCGTTGTGCATCAGCATTTTCTTGGCGTATTGATGATTGCTGAAGAATCGACATCCTTTGCCGGAGTGACAAAAGAAGTCCAAAATGGCGGATTGGGATTTGATATGAAATGGAATATGGGATGGATGAATGATACCCTAAGATATTTTTCAGTCGATTCTCTGTTTAGGCGCTATCATCATAATGATCTCACTTTTGGCTTGCTCTATGCTTTTTCCGAAAAGTTTTTGCTGCCTTTATCTCACGATGAAGTGGTCCATGGCAAACGCAGTTTAATTAGCAGGATGCCTGGCGACGTATGGCAAAAATTTGCAAATTTGCGCCTTTTATTGAGCTATCAAGTTTGTCAACCAGGCAAGAAACTGCTGTTCATGGGGGGGGAAATCGGACAATGGAACGAATGGAACTGTAAAGGGGAGATAGAATGGAATCTACTTCAGTATCCGGTCCATCATGGCATCCAAAATATGGTAAAGGATCTCAATCATTTATATTTGCAATCCAGTGCGTTGTGGGAGAGGGATTATGATTATACAGGATTTGAATGGGTTGCTTTTGATGATGTTGATAACAGTGTCATCAGTTATTTGAGGAAGGGATCCAAAGAACAGTTTTTTTGTGTGCATAATTTGACCCCGGGATATTTTGCAGAGTATTACCTTCCGTTAAAGAACGTAGCAGCTCTCAAGGAAGTTTTTAATAGCGATGATGAGAAATATGGAGGTTCAGGGAAACATAACCATTCTCCTCGGGTTATTTATAATGATGGGCAGGCTTCAGGTGTATGTATACAGCTGGCGCCATTGGCAACAATGATTTTCCGTGTCGAATGGCGCTAAAAAGAACACAATTTTAATGTAGCTTAGGCTTTAGCCTGAGATCGTAACGAAGGAACACCAAACGAATTTAGCTAACGATCTCAGGCTAAAGAGGTAATTCGGAAATTCCTTTTTAAGTCAAACTTCGTCAAAGCCCCGGGGTTAAACGATCATAAAGCACCCCATATTGACTCATATTGGGTGCTTTATGATCGTTTAACCGCGGGAGCTTTCACGAAGTTTTACTTAGAAGCAATTTCCGAATTACCTCTAAAGCCTAAGCTACATTACGAATTTTAATATGGTTTGAGTGAGATGATTAAAAACTACACACAACACGATTACGAAGGGCTTTGCTCCGAGATTTGGGAGCACAATCGCCGCTATTATGTCGATCACAAACCCACCATCAGCGATGAATCTTTTGACCATCTTTATCGACAATTGGAAGAAATCGAAAAAGCCCATCCCGAGTGGGTAAGTCCCAATTCTCCCACTAAACGGGTATCGGAATTCTTGACTGAGGGTTTTAAAACTGTCCAACATCCCGTGCCAATGCTTTCTCTTGCCAACACTTATAGCAAAGATGAAATCGCTGATTTTATAAAACGCATCCAAAAGCTAGTCCAACGCGATAATTGCGCTTTCGCGTGCGAATTAAAGATGGATGGACTTGCCATTTCAGCGTCATATGAAAATGGTGAGTTTGTAAGGGGAGTCACACGCGGCGATGGCAAGAAGGGCGATGATATTACTGCCAATATGCGCACCATTCATTCGTTGCCTTTGAAACTTTATGGAGATAATATTCCGGACCGTTTGGAGATACGCGGTGAAGTCTTTATGCCCCACGCAAAATTTAAGGCGCTGAATGAACTAAAGGAAGCTTCCGGGGAACCCTTGTGGGCAAACCCAAGAAACGCCGCTGCCGGTTCGTTAAAGTTGCTGGATCCACGCGAGACATCTCGACGAGGCTTATCTGTGGTCTTTTATGCCATCGCCGAAGGATTTACAGGAGAGCTAACTTCACAATATGCCTCGCATGATTATTTGCAGAAGCTTGGATTACCGACGCTCCAATACAGAACCCTTTGTCATTCTCTGGAAGATATTTGGACCTTTACTGAAAAAATTCGAGAGATACGCCCAACACTGAAATATGACATAGATGGGGTTGTTATCAAGGTTGATGACCTGCGTGAACAAAAGCGAATGGGCAATACCAATAAGAATCCACGCTGGGCCATTGCCTATAAATTTGCGGCGGAGCAAGCCAAAACAGTCATTCTCGATATAACAGTTCAGGTTGGACGTACCGGTATTTTAACTCCGGTGGCTGAATTGGAGCCCGTTTTTTTGGCCGGCAGTACGATTGCAAGAGCTACTCTTCATAACGAAGATGAAATCAAGCGTAAGGACATTCGCATCGGTGATACAGTGACAATTGAAAAGGGTGGCGATGTGATCCCGAAAGTCGTCGAAGTTGATTTGCAGCAACGCAAAGCATCGGTATTGCCATGGCATATGCCGCACAATTGTCCTTGTTGTGGTGCAAAAGCTGTCAGAACTCCCGGAGAGGTCGCTGTACATTGTCCAAATTCTGAAAACTGCCCTGAGCAGCAATTGCGGCGTCTGGTTTATTTTGTCAGCAAAGCGGCAATGGATATCGATACCATGGGAGAAAAGGTTGTTGAGCAGCTGCTCGATCGAGGTTTCATCCATCAGCCCTCGGATATTTATAAATTAACCGAAGATGAACTATATCAGTTGAACGGATTCAAGGAAAAATCTGTGCAGAACCTATTGGCGAGTATTGAGAAGTCTAAGGACATCTCTTTGGCGTCATTTATCATGGCCTTAGGGATCAAGCATATTGGTAGAGGGACTGCAGATCTATTGGCAGACAAGTCGGGCAGCATCGAAGTTTTGATGGAAATGAGTAAGGAAGCCTTGTTGAATATTGAAGGCGTTGGAGATGTCGTAGCCAATTCGGTGACGGAGTATTTCGCTGATGAGAAGAAGTGCAATGAAATACACAAGTTATTGGCTTTGGGGGTAAAACCGAGGGTGCAGCAGACAGTGAGCTATCAGGATCATGCCTTCAATGGTAAGACATTTGTGTTGACGGGTTCGCTTGAGCATTATACGCGCATGGCAGCCGCAGGATTGGTGAAGGAGCGCGGAGGTAAGGTCGTTGATTCCGTCAGCAAAAAAACCGATTACGTGGTAGCGGGGGAGTCTCCTGGCTCAAAGCTTGAAAAGGCGCAGGCGCTCGGCGTGACGATCCTAAATGAAGAGCAGTTTAGGGAGTTGTTAAGCCCTTAAATTAAGATTTAATCGACTATTTATAAACGCATTGCGATAGCGCAGAGACAATTGCAGAAGTCCTTACATATGACATCTAAGCGTTAATTACATTAGCAAAAAAGGCCCATAAGCTACGCGAAGCGTTTGGAGTGCGCAGCCCCTGCTGCGCTTTTCCGAGAAGAGATGTTGCTAGAATGATATGCGAGGTTTATACATGTTTCAAATATATCGGATATTTGAATAGAGCTGTCATTTCAATTTACTAAACGTGTATTCCAAGAAAAGCGCAGCAGGGGCTGCGCACTCCAAACGCTTCGCGCATCTTTAAAGCTTAGGTGGTTATGCCTTAAATTGACTCCAATGCATGTTCACGAGTGTCGGCACCCACTTCGTGGTTGAAAAACCAATATACAAGAAACCGCCAAGCGGTGAAAGCATATAGCCCCACGCGTCAGCGTGGGGTTTATTAAACAAAGGCGAGAAGCCGTGAAACGGCGACAGGTATCGTCGGGCTCTGTCGCCGTTTCACGGCTGCTGTTCATTATATTAGCTACCCCACGCTGACGCATGGGGCTATACGCTTCCACCGCTTCGCGGTTATTAAAGCCTTATTTGCAAGACTCTATGTTTGAATTTTTCTGTTGTTTCAATTTATCCGAAGAGTCCATTCCATCCATTCCGACCATTCCGACCATGTTCGCCGGTGAGATTAAGTTGGCGCTTATGGGTTAAAATCCGGGGCTACCCTCAACGGTCTCCACCCAATTGACCAATCTCCTGTGGGATAGATCTTAACAACAGACCGTCGGCTATGTTTAAAATTATCTTTTTCAGTTGAATTGTTTCTAGGAATAGATTGTAGCCCTTCAGGTTTAAGATCCCTTTTTCATCGAGGTGATTTTCGGCGTATTTACGACGACGTTCGCTGTCCAATGATTGTGAGGCCAATGCAAAATTGGCTGGGAAATAACCAATCCCATTATCTGTCATCCACTGCTTGAATGTCTGGTCTGTCTCTAGTTTGATGGCAATTAATTTGTCGTTTAGATGACCATCTCCCACGACTTTTTCGATCTCTTCGATTGTCTTGTTGCGATTGGCCAAGCTTAAGACATCAGCGTCAAAGGCGTTCATCGCTTGCTTGAACTGTACCAAGCCTTCTTTGCCCGGCTTGAAATTTTCCCGGAGCGGAGTTGTGGGGGTAGAAGACGAAAGTTCTTTGTATATAAGTGAAGTTCCTCTTGTAGAGGTGATAAAAACGATGAAATCGTTCTTTTGCTTCTCTGTCATGCCAATTTTATCCAATTCAGTGCCTAGCTTAGCAAGGGTCTCCTGCTCAAATGCCGACGCTTTATTTCTTAGTTCAGCGTTCGAATTGTCGATATTATAATCAGGAGGCGTTTGCTCTTTAAGCCAATCAAGCAAATCACCTTTTGCAATATTTCGTAATCCTTCAAATAAAAGTGGGACTACATTATTCGGAGTAAAGTGTTTCAGTATAACATCTTGAGCTTGTTCTTGGTTCATGGGAGGTAGGCTATCTGGTTCCGAATCAAATCCTGCCGCATGCAGGAATGTGCTCATAAAATGAACATTACCTCCTTGGTATTTCGTCCTGCATATTTTTTCCAAAGTATACATCAAGGCATTTATGGCTACACCTTCCAGGACAGATTTCATTTCCATCCCTTCGACGCCTTGCAATATCCTTGAAGATTGTCTAATTTCCTCGCGATAGGCCGAACCGCAGCGTTTTTGAAGTTCCGTCTTGGCTATGGCTGTCAGTATCCCTGCAGTCTGGTCCGGATCTTTCCTTTCCATAAGTTCATCTCTAACTTTTTCGAAATTCACAAGCAATCCGCTATACCAGGTATGAAGTTTATCTGGCTCGTCGACGCGGGGAGTACTTAGCCATGCCAGCTCTTGTTCAATTTTTGCCAGCATGATTGTCAGAGCTTCGACGACCTCTTCTTTTGAGACAACTGTATTCACGCTTTCCACTTTTCGCATTTCGAAAACAACAGGGCTTATTTCCCCCGGTTTTATTTCCTCTCCCTTTTTACCAAAATTAAGAGCGTTATACAAAGCTAGAACGTCCGTAGTTAGTTTTTCAGCTCTGCTCGTGTAATCGATTGAAGTAATTTCTACAGTAGCTTCGACGGCTTTCGGTTTGGCAATCCATTCCTTTGAAAATTCAACGAAGTAGCAGCCAAAAGGAATTCCATCTTTATCCTTAATGTCAAAAACTTGATTATACTGCTCCGCGGAAAGCTTTCTCGATAAAAAGGCCATAAATTCAGGGGAAATCAGTTTTTTGATTGTTTCAGGTCTACTCAGAGTTTGCATTAGCTGTTCGGTCGAAAAATTGTCTAACCAGGCTATAATCTTTTCTGTAAAAGTATCGCTATGGGCACCCTGGTCGTCGCATTGCATGGCGACAGACAAAAACGAAGCAATTTGATCATAGGTCCATTTCTTTTCAAGCACATGCTTTAAATCTACATACAGTTTCAACATATTCACTGGCACGTTTTCAAGAAACAGTGTCGAAATAAATTGAGTCAAGTCTTCTGTGGTGAATCTTTTTTCGATTAAAGGTGTTAATCCTTGAGCGAAGTCAGGGGAAGTCATCAATGTCTTTCCATTCGCATCCATTAGTGCTAAAAATTCAAAAAGCTGCTCTGCATCCAGTTTATCGTATAAGGGGACAAGCTGTTTAAGTATTTTAGATTGGTTTTGAGAGCTCAGATCAACTTTGCTAATAATTAAAAAGAGTAACTCCATGAGATGTTTACTCTCGAGCTTTTTCTGAAGTAACGGCATCAGATTGCTGATAACTTCATCTGAAAGGTAAAGAATTTCAGGAGAATCATCGAAAACCTCGTGAAACATTAATTCCAGAAGTTGCTCCACTGAAAGTTTTTCAATTAAGGGAGAGAGAAGAGGAAGGTTTTCGTTCGTGTAACTTACCAAAGCCCTACCTGCTCTTAAAAATTTTATTAGTTCATCAGAAGACCACTTTCCAAGTACCGGTTTCATTCGAATCATAAACTCAAAAACTTCAAGTTGCTCAATATCGCTGTTACCTTCGATTTCAAAAACAGACAAGATTTCATTCATTGTTGTAAACTTATCAAACAATGGTGAAATGGCTTCAAGAATTAAGTGGAAATTAGCTCGGCAACAATCAAACTCTTCACTCTTGAGCATAAATAATTGCTTTAGCTGAGCCGCCGAAAATTTGTGGAGCGCTGGTATAAGTTCTTTAATGGATGGATATTGCATCAGGATGTTCCCATTCTCATCCCTTACGGAAACAACTTCCATGAACTGCTCGAACGAAAGTTGTTCTAATAACGGCAGTAGTTTTGTCGTTGTCCCACCATGTTGCCACGCAGTTCGGGTATTATTTCTTGGATCTGTGGTAGAGAGTACTTGGACGATCTGTTCGTTGGAAAGTTTCCTCTTAAGTAAAAGAACAAAGCCTTCGTCCATAGCATTATCTTTACCCTGCCATGATCCAAATGTATATGTTAGTTCAAAAAAATATACGAGCTGATCAGCAGATAAATCCTCGAGCTGCTCAACAGAAAATTTTTCAAACAGTGGCAGGAATGATAGAACTGTAGAGTAATTTTTCGATAACGTAGTCCCATCTTTAGGGTTTTTTATAGCAAGTAATTGCATCAGCTGCACTGCTGATAATTTGCTGAGAAGCGGTGTGAGGTATTCAGGAAAAAAGCTGTTACTTTGTATTGAAATTCTGTCTTTATCGACCTTCTTTGTAAGTACTTGCATGATTTGTTCGGAGGAAAATCGTTCCAGTAATGGCATAAGTTTGGGTAGTGAATAATCGTTAATTATTGGATACTTATCCTCTTTTTTATTTATAGAAAGTACTTGCATCAGCTGCTCGAAGGAAAGTCGTTCCAATATGGGCATAAGCGTGTGGACTGAATTACAGTCAACTATTGATTTATCAACACTTTCACCTTCGCCTTTTATGGAAAGTACTTGCATCATTTGTTCGAAGGAAAGTTGCTCCAGTAGAGGTAAGCATATATCTATGTGATGACGCAGTGGCGTATAATAATCACCTTTTCGTTTGAGGGAAAGCAAGTGCACGATTTGTTCAGAGGAGAGTACTTTTTTAAGCAAGGGTACAAATATTACGATTATATTATAATAGTGTAGGGGTGTAGCACCTCTTTTTGTATCTCGGAACATAAGTAATTGCATGAGTTGTTCAGTCGAAAGTTTCCTTTCAAGCATAGGCTGGAGGAATTTAACTCCAGAAAAAATAGGAGCACCTCTTTCATCATCCTCGGTTGTTAGTAATTGAATCAACTGTTCGGAAGAGAAAATCTCAAACCAAGGCAAAACAACATCTGAAAGATCATCATCAAAAAACTGGTGTACGTGCAATGGAGATAATAGGCCGGCTTCCGAGTAAGAATTCAATAGAGAGATTGCTTTGTTGTAGGAGTCGATATCAGATTCTTTAGTAACAGCCATAGCATGCCAAAATTTTTCACATTTTTGTGTTACTAATACTCTTTCTTCAGGATTCTCTTCATAAAAGCTTAGTTTCTGAAACTTGAGACCTACCCATTCTTCCAATGCGGATTCAATAGAGCTGCTAGAAGAGGGGTGTTCAATCTTTGATTTTTTTGAAGAGGGAGCGGTCGATTCAGAAGCGGGTTCATCGTTCATGGCGGCGGCTTTATCAGCTTCGGGCTGATCTTCTGCTTTTCGCTTGGGCTTTTTGCCTGCGGCAGCTTGCGATTGAACTGAAGCGCCATTTGCGGCATTTGGTTCATGTTTGGTTTTTTTGGAAGCTTTAGAATTTGATGATGACGCCGCCGCGGCTGCAGCGGCTGCCGGTGAAGATGAAGAGGAGGAAGTATCATCTTCAGCTTTTCGTTTAGAGGAATGGCGTATGATTGGGTGGGCTACGGCATCGGTTGTTTCGACGGTTGATTGGTATTCATTAATTTGGTGAAAAACTTTATTGAGGAGAGGGTTAGCTTTTATGGCAGTTTCGTTCGTTTTGGCCCAGAGGAGAAATTGCGATTGAATTTCGGGTGATTTTAAGCAATTTTTAATGCCTTCCGAAAGTTGATTTCCTTCCGGTTTGGTGGCGTGCGCATTGGAGATTTCATCGCGGAGTGCCGTCGGGAAGGTAAAATGTTGATTTTGTATGCTGCTCATAAAACCTAATAATCTTTAATTAAATAATAGGTTATACACTAAAATTAATAAGATATATCCATATAAGTTTATTATACGCTACGGTTAGATAAAATCAAATTGTTTAAAAAAATTGTACATATTCACGTGTGCCGGCACCCCGCTTCGGGGGTGCATTTGAATTGCAAAATCACCCAGGGTTGCGCTTCGCTTACCCTGGGCTATTTTCCGTCACCCTCTTCGAGGGTAAAAAACCAATATACAAGAAACCGCGAAGCGGTGGAAGCATATAGCCCCACGCGTCAGCGTGGGGTTTAGTAAACAAAGACGCGAAGCCGTGAAACGGCGACAGAAACTAAGGTACATGTTCTCATGCTTTTTCCTGCCGCCGTTTCACGGCTTCCTGTACAATTGATTTGACCACAGGCTGACGCCTGTGGCTATATGCTTCCGCCGCATTCGCGGCTTAACACAAAAGACTTACGAACTCTTAGCCTGATGCGTATGCCGTTTCACGGCTGGTCTTATTATATTAGCCACCCCATTCTAACGCACAATGTCATCAACTTAAAGAAATTTATATATTTTTATTGTGTCGCCCCTCCGGGACTGCTGTTTTTTTTGAGTTACCCAGGCTTCGTTCCTCAGCCTGGGCTACAATGTGCCGACCCTCCGGGCCGAGAGTAGGTGTTTAAAACCTTTAATCCACATAGGTCTTCAATATTTCCGAATTACCTCTTAAGCCTGGCGAATTTCTTGTCTTTCGGCCCGGAGGGTCGGCACATTGTAGCCCAGGCTGATGAACGAAGCCTGGGTATCTCAAAAAAAAACAGCAGTCCCGGAGGGGCGACACAATAAAAATATATAAGTTTCTTTAAGTTGATGACATTGCGCTGATGCATGGGGTTATATGCTTCCAACGCTTCGCGGTTATTAAAGCTTGATTTCCAAGGCTCTATGTTCGAATTTTGCTGTTGTTTCAATTTATCCGAAGAGTCCAGCTAGTTAATTTCCGTCCAGTTAATCACTCTAAAAAACCTTTTCTTTTGACAAAATAAAAGAAAAACTTTACATTCTGAATGACAAGTAAATTTTTTACTTTACACACTTAACATAAACTTTTCCTCATATTGTGAATGTACCTTGAATCAATGGTTTTCTTAACAATTTAATGGAGGTTTTTATGACCAATCAACAAAATACCACTTTAGTGAAAAAATATTTCGAAGAAGTACTTTCGAAAGGGAACTTGACTGCATTAGATCAACTCGTCAGTAATGATGTTAAGTTGGTTGATGCCGCTCAAGCACATTTTAAAGGCGGATTAGCTGGGCTTAAGCATGTGCAGGCAGAATATATCAGAGCGTTTCCAAACAAGAGCATAAAAATCGATGAAATTATGTCAACGGATGATAATAAAGTTGTTGCACGTTGGACATGCTCAGGCACCCATAAAGGGGAATTGCATGAAATTGGTGCAACGGGCAAGGGTTTTAAAATTTCAGGGATTAGCATCTATCATTTGTCAAATGGTAAAATTACAGAAATTTACCAGACTTGGGATAGATTAGGTCTTCTCGAGCAGATCGGCGTAATCGAACCAGCTGAAGCGTTACATTAATTTTTCTTATTTTAGCACCTTGTTCTTGTTTTGGGCTCCTTGTCTTCGGACAAGGAGCTTTTTGTTTTTATACCGATATGTGATGTTCTTCAAGTTTAGAGCGCAGAACTTTTGTTGTGATGCCCAGGCTTTCAGCTGTTTTTGTTTTATTATTGTGATTTGCTTCCAGTGTTTCGACGATCAATTTCTTTTCCAATTCTTGAAGCGTCATGCTGCCGCGACCCGGTCGATTTTCCAAGTTAGTGCTTTCAGGAGATTCATTTACAGCTTCGATCAGCAAATGATCTGGCGCAATCTGAGTACCCGTTTCAACCACTACTGCCCGTTCTATGATATTGGCAAGTTCACGAATATTTCCTGGCCAGGAGTAAGCCAGCAATTTCTTGCGTGCTGCCGGTGTTAATGTTTTGGGTGGTCGATGGTTTTCTTTGGCTAATTTCTCAAGAAAATATTCGGCCAAAGGCAACACATCGTCCTTTCGGTCCCGTAATGGAGGAATATTTATTGGTACGACATTGAGGCGGTAGTAAAGATCCTCACGGATCAATTTTTCTGCCATAGCCTCTTTCATATCTCGGTTTGAAGTGGCGATAAGGCGCACATCGACTTTTACAGACTTAGAGCCACCCACTCTCTCGAATTCTTGTTCTTGGATTACCCTTAGCAATTTGGCCTGCAAGGCCAGCGGAGTTTCTGTTATTTCATCCAACATTAATGTGCCGCCATTGGCAAGCTCAAAGCGGCCTAGTCGGCGGGCATTAGCCCCAGTGAAAGCCCCTTTTTCGTGTCCAAAAAATTCCGATTCAATGAGTGCTTCAGGTACCGCCGCGCAATTGACTTTGATGAAAGGCTTGTTAGCCCTTGGGGAGTTATGATGGATGGCATGGGCGATGACCTCTTTGCCGGTGCCTGATTCTCCATGAATGAAGATGCTGGCATTGCTTGCGGCAACGCGCATTACATCGCTGAGGAGTTGTTTCATGACCGGACTTTCCGCAACCATTTTAGGAGGGAGTTTGCTTCCAGCCCCTGATAGCTCCTGGCGTAAGTATTGATTTTCAGCTACCAGGGAATGATGTTCCTGTGCTTTTTCGATGACAGCTTCGATTGCATCGGGTGAAAACGGTTTGATCAAATAATTAAAAGCTCCAAGGCGCATCGCCTCAACGGCATTTTCAATGCTGCCGAAAGCCGTAATGATCACAACGATTGTTTGAGGATTAAGTTCTTTGATTTTACGGAGGATTTCAATGCCTGTCGTATCGGGCAGCTTCATATCGGTGATGACTAAATCAAAATTTGTCTCTTTTAATAAGGAAAGGGTTTTGCTTCCGCTCTCAGCAGTAACGACGTCAAATCCTTTACGACGCAAAGTCTCTGAGAGAAAATTGCGAAGGATAATTTCATCATCGACGATCAAGATTTTTTCAATGGACATTCTTACCTCTGGAGTAATGGAAGTTTAATGATAAAAGTTGTGCCCTTTCCCTCTACTGAATTGACATCAATGGTACCTTCGTGCGTTTGTATAACTTTTTGAACTTCCGTTAAGCCAAGACCATTGCCATCGGATTTAGTCGTGAAAAACGGGGAAAAAAGCTTGCTTAGATTTTCCTCGCTGATGCCAACACCCGTATCGGAAATAAGCAGTGTAACGTGACTACGATTTTTTTGTGCTTTGAGCGTAATCAATCCGCCATGCGGCATTGCCTGAATCGCATTAACGATAAGATTCAGAAGGGCTGATTTGAAGTGAGCAAGATCGAGTGATATAGGAAGTTCTGCCAAAGAGGTCTCTATATTAATTTCAAGAGGGTGTTGATTCAGGCTTGTGTCTGCCAAGACATGACATTTTATTTCATTCAGCATGGCAATCAGATCAACATTTTCCAGATGAAGTTGCACCGGTCGGCTATATTCTAAAACTTGATTGACGAGGCGGCTGAGATGATCTGTTCCCTCTACAATATATCCAGCCATTTGCTCAAGAAGGGGCATGCTTGAGAGGTCTCTTTTAAGCAGGGATGCAAAGCCTTTGATTCCTCCCAAGGGATTCCGAATTTCATGCGCAACATGTGAAGCCATTTCTCCTAATTCCTTCATTCGGCTGGTTCTGTTTGCAATCGTTTGAAGATGCCGGATTTCAGTGATATCCTTGATCATGACAATCGTTCCCTGCATCGGAGCAGGGGTGCTTAAAGGCTCTGAATGTTCACCAAGAACGCTTGTAGTAATGATCTCGATTTCACTGTGGAAGTGATTGGGCAACGTATAGATTGTAGAGAACGTTCTTTGTTCGTGGGTGTTTTTAAGGGCGTCTTTCATTGAAAAGCCAAAGACTTCGTCATCAAAATTATCCCAGAAGCTATTGGCAAGGACATCATTAGCAGGAATGCCTAGAATCGCTTCTGCAGCTTTATTGTAAGTTGTCACTACACCATTTAAATCGATAAAGAGGATGCCTTGGACGATATTATCCAATATGCTTTTTAGGTAATTGGTGATGATGTCGAGTTCTGCGACTTTGGATTCTAATTTTGTATTGGTTTGTCGAAGGGCGTGATTGAGGAAATTAAATTGCTTATTGAGAGAGCGATAAGTTGTTTCTTGATGGACAATATTTTTAGAAAAAGTTTCCAGGGCAGCAGCGAGAGATTCAATTTTTGACGGAGAAGAACGCGTTGTTTTTGGACT
>Ga0207123_1016_pt1 | contig 44000 bp, 29 predicted proteins | sample Alteio_BWMinHeat_39_FD_153503 | JGI IMG/M metagenome (GOLD analysis project Ga0207123, IMG submission 153503) | Enriched cells from forest soil in Barre Woods Harvard Forest LTER site, Petersham, Massachusetts, United States -... | ecosystem: Environmental > Terrestrial > Soil > Temperate forest >... | reverse complement strand
GCTCTTGCGCTCTGCCAATCAACGCTTGACAGTTCCTGCCAATAAAAAACTTCTAGTTGAGTGTGAAGATGAAATTTTATCGGACATTGAAAAGGAAGTTATTCGCTTCAGTGTCGAAATTTCGGAATTTTTGTCCATTTTGCAAACCGAAAATCCGAATTTAGGCAAACAATTACTCACCGAAATTGATCGACTTGAAAAAACCATCGATCAAAAAAATAGGGTAACAAAAAACAATGAGTTAGACTTTGCTGCAATCTGCCGAGAACTTTCTCTCGAGCTTAAGACGTACCTTTACGAGCAAGGACTACATTGGTTCAAAACGCATCAATATGATAAGTCCTATCATTGTTTTTTGCTTTTTGACGGCCTTCGAGGTCCAAAATCCACAGCTATGGTTGATGCGGGGAATTTCAGAGCAAGCGAAGCAACTTCACCTTAAAGCGCTTATTTCCTTCTCACGCAGTATTGAATTAAACCCCTCGTTATACATTGCCTATCTGTACCTTATTGAAAATCTAATTGAATTGAAGGAAATGGATGAGGCCAAGGGCGTTTACCGTCTTTTAATCGATCAATTGCCTGAAGAGGAATACCGTCAGGACGATTATTTTAAGAAAAAACTAAGCAATATAACAAAGCATTTAACAAAATGAATGGTATTTCTATGTTTAATGTTGGCAACAATCCAGATTTTCAGGGTTTACAACCCGCGTTTAATCCCCTGGTAAAAGACGCTAATATTGCGCTTGGAAAGACTTGTGTGGAAACAAAAGATCCAACACGAAATCATACATTTGATATCACAGAATTGCCTCCTTTGACTGATGCATTTAAATCGGTTTTTGCTGACTCATCTGTCCATACCCCCACACTAGAACTGAACGACATCAATATAGACGCATCTCCGGAAACAACAAAGGCCAAGCCTAGTGCAGAAGCTGTTAACAGCACACCCGCTCCCTCAGAAAAAGAAAGTATTTTAAGAACTATCGCCAATGCAATTTTATCTAGGATCGGCGGCTTCATCAAAGGCTCGTATAGGCTCATCGGTGCCGCCCTAATTTTGGCATTTATTCCGGTCGTTGTCACCTTTACAGTTATTGGGGGATTGATCGGTTGCCTTATATACAAGAAAAATGTGAGCACTGTTAAAAATCTGGCTGAAGATGCCGCTGTTGGAATGGTTTTAGGCTCATTTGCCATGCTTAAATCATCATACAATGGATATAAATCCATTATTTCAGGAAAAGAAGATAAATCGACCTTAGAACCCGAAATAGAGAGCAAAGTCACTGAAAAATTTCAAATGACCATTAATGGGGAAACAAAGGAAATTCCACTGACCATGTACAGGACAACTGCCAAAACAAACCGAATGGGAAAATCCTGCAGGGAGATTTTAAATGATACATTTGGGAGAGTGGTATTTTTTGGAACCAACCGTGCAGTTCGGACCTTCCGCAATTTTAATGAGCATCGAAAAGAAGCTGTGTTCGATGAAAGTGGCGTTGTTGTAGGAAGAAAAGATAACGATGTATTCAGCGATGCAGGTCTCAAAAAAAATAAAGAGAATCTTATTAAAATGCATAATGATGAAGATCGAATTGTTTACGACTTAGGATCCGATAAAGAAGGTGGATTAAAGGTTGGAGATGAAAAAATTGATGGTCTTTTTATTAGAGCAAATAAAGACAAAGTCAATGTCCCGACAGCTATCTACTTTTGCGGTGGCGGCGATTTTTACGAATCACGTCAGGATATAACTGCGTACTATGCTGAACTGGGTATGAACGTACTTGTTTTCAACTATCGAGGCTACGGCAATAGCGACGGAGGAACCCCTTCGCATGACACCCTTGCCGTTGATGCCGAGGCAGTCTATCAATATGCATGCAAAATGGGCGTAGATCCAGACAACATTATTGTGCATGGACATAGCCTGGGAGGTTTGATCACCGGCGACCTCAAAAACAACCATCCTGAAATTACATATATCGCCGACAGGGCTCCCAGCGATTTATCGGACACCTTAAACCTCCGTCAGAAACAACATTCAGGAATGTATCAAGTCCTTTCCGGCATGGCCCATGGCATTATCCAACAGTTGGGTCAAAATTTCTCGCCAAAAAAACGCATTAGAGACCTGCATGAGCAAGGAAAAGTGGGGCGCGTCTATTGCATCGATTGCAGAGTCGACGAGACCCTATTCCAGGCCAAAATTGGCCAGAATTTAGTAGGCAAGGGCGATGCGCCCGAAGTAGGTAGAAAATCGTTTGAACCCGAAACAACTGCCAACCAAGAAATTGTCTCAAAAGAGATGGAAAGGGTGATTCCCGATGAAAATAGATATGTCACGGATGGTATTTTGCACGGAGATAATTTAGTCAGCGTCGAAAGGATAAAGACCGCAGAGTATTTGACAAAGCAGAATCTAATCGCTTCCACTCGCTTTTTTTTCGCCATCCTGGAAGATCCTGCAGGTTCTTATAATGTTCCTGACGTCTATAAGGCATTACGCTCTTGGTACAAAACTATTCTTAATGGCGATGACAAAATCAAAGCAGAGTTTACGGAACAACTTCACACGTTTGAGGAATGGAGAACAGCACGATCCAATTACTTGTATGATTTGAAAATAGAGCTCACAGAGAAAAAAAGTAAACTCGAAGAGCACAAAAATATTTTAGAAAATGGCACATTCATGGATAGACGTAGCAGCTCGGTATCTTTAAATGAGCTGACAGAACAAATTGAGGCCATAGACAATCGTTTAAATGGTTTAATTGCAGAATTAAATGGACTTAGAGCAGGTTTACCAAAACTTGCTCAATGGGATGCCGCCCTACCCGCTGATAAGAGATTGAATTGGAAACTTAAAGACAGTCCATCAACGGATGGAGTGAATGTACCATTAGAAGATTTAGGAAAAACAGATAATGTTCAATTATAAACCCAAAAATTAAGTAATTGGAGGCCATATGAGCAATAAAAAATATGACAAAATTTTCGATAACTTCATTGAAGAAGCCTATAAAAATGAATATATGCCATCAGCCATTGAACCCTACGAATTATTCCTTAAAAAGAAAAAGGCTGAATTGACCGAGAATTTTGACGAACGAATGCTGGGTGTTTTTGATGGCATCATGCTTATTTCGATGCTAGAAACAGAAAATGAAAAGATTCAAAATCTGATCGGCAAATTTTTTACTTTCGATAAACTTGCGAAGGAACTGGAGAATGAAAAACCGGAAGCAATCAGTAAAAAATTGATTGAAACCAATTTTTTTGACTTAACAGATGAAGATTTTGATTACCTGATGCAAATGGGAAATGATGTCTTACAAACAGGCAGAGTGGCTGAAGCAATCACCATATTTCAAGCCCTTACATTTTTGTGCCCCACACGCATTGAAAGCTGGCTAAGTTGGGCCAATACTGTATATGAGAATCAATTCGACTACCAGTCAGTGTTAACTATCTATAATGAATGCCGCAAGCATTTTAATCACCCTGTAGTTTATTTTTGCATAGGCATTTGCCATGTCAAAGGCAACGAATACCCCAAAGCGATTGAGTCGTTGCATCGATGCATTGCGCTTTGCGACCAATATGATGAAATAGACCTTAAAGCCAATGCCGAAGAACTGCTAAAGAAATTGCCGGTATCGACGTATTAACGCAAGTTGCTAGTCCCACATGGCTATATATGGAGCCTCCGGCCCCAAATAAAGCCATGCAGTTCTTTTATTAATCCGCGAAAGCGTCGGAAGCATATAGCCACAGGCGTGAGCCCAATGTCGTCAAAATAAAGAAATGTTTGTTATATTATTCATGCAAGCATTGTTCGAGAGTCCGGAGCGGAGCGGAGGACGACTGCCTTTAGCCCACTGTGAGCGAGCTCCGAGCTTGCGAGGAGCAAAGGGAACTGTGGGAAAGATTCGAAAAAAAAATAGAGCCCAGAGCGCCAGCGAAGGGCGACTGATTTACGACCGATGGTAAAATTAATACAAGGTCTTCATGCAATCAGTCGCTCTACGCTGGCGCTCCGAGCTCTTTCTATTTTTTGAGCTAACCCATAGTTCCCTCTGCTCCTCGCAAGCTCGGAGCAGAGTCACTATGGGCTTAAGGCAATCGTCCTTCGCTGGCGCTCCGGACTCTCGAACAATGCTTGCGTAGTTAATATGATAAATATTTCTTTATTTTGACGACATTGGGCGTGAGCCCAATGTCGTCAAAGTAAAGAATTTCATGTAACGAAGATGTGAATAGGTAAAGCATCCCCCTCTTTTTTTCCCATTTTTCTCTCATAATGTAGCCCATACCTAAGGGGTAGTGAGGGTATGGCCTACATAATGAGAGAAAAATGGAAAAAAAGAGAAAACATATCATTCAAAATAGCTACATTGTATTGACTTAATCGGTTATACTTTTTCTTAATTATAAAAGAGCCATCATGCTAGGTTATGCACAGCAACTATTCCTCGAAAATTATTCCAAGAATCCTTGGTCTTCACGGGGACAAAAAGCGTTTCACTGGCCATTGCTTGAAAAAATGCTGCAAGCCGAATGCCTGGGCTACATCGATATAGCCTTAGCCCAAAGAATCTTACAAAATATTCCTGATGCCGATGAATCTTGGGCTGCCTTCATTTGCCACATATCTTTCGCTGCACGGCAAGGTCATTTATGCGTCCATATCTCACAAGAACAGATACATCCCTCTCCGGAAGAGGTGTGGTTACAAACCGAAAATTCAAAAGAACATACTTCCGATCTTATATCCCTCTTCAGTCGACTTAATACATTGATTCTCAGAGGTGCAGAAACTCTGGATTCCAGACTTATGATCGACCAGCCGCGGGAGCCTTCGCGTAGCTCAAAAGAGAAATTTCAACTAGAGACTAGTATAACCCCAATCCATAAAAATAACAGCTGCTATTATCTACAACGCTTTTGGCAGATGGAATCCTTCTTTATCGAGCATCTAGCAACTCTACTCGCTCAAAAAACTCCGCAAATCGCTCTCGATTTGCAACAGGCCAATGCCATTGTAAACTCATTGCAATCGGAACAAAAGCTACTGCCGGAACAGACATCTGCCATTTTGCATGGATGTGCACACCCCTTTACGATTATTACAGGCGGACCAGGCACAGGCAAAACTTATACTGCAGGAGTTCTCCTAAGAACCTTTTGGGAAAGCATGTCCTTAGAACAACGCGCTAGCTGTCGATTTGCCATTGCAGCCCCCACAGGCAAGGCGGCGGCACAGCTAGAAGCCAGCATTCGCAAAGCCATGCATGATGTGCCTGATTTTCCCTTGATAACAGCACAGACCCTTCATTCCTTGCTTGGAATGGGTAGATACGGCAAACGCAAATCCACCTCGTTGGGAGCTGCAGATATATTACTTGTCGATGAATGCTCAATGATCGATGCCCGCATGATGGGTCATCTCATGGCTGAATTAAAACCCGGTTCGCGTCTTATTATGCTTGGCGACAGACACCAGCTACCCCCTGTTGAAACGGGCTCTCTTTTCGCCGATCTTGTGATTCATCTGCAAAAAAATGTGGAAACAGCTGAATATGTTTCAGAACTTAAGACCTGTTTGAGAGCTGAACTAAAAAGCATTATTGAAATCGCGGATCACATAAAAATAGGAAATAAATTAGCTTTACAAACATTATTTAGAGAACAACGAGAAGGCATAAAGCATGTAGCTTTCAATGAAGATGATCCGCCTAAAAACAGACAACGCCAACTTCTTGCGCATATATTGCCGTTCTTCGCAGAAATGGACAAACCCGGTAGTCATTTTTCTCGATTTAGGCTTATCACCCCCTTGCGAAAAGGTCCTTTTGGCGTTGAAACATTAAACACCCTATGTTATCAAGCGCTATTGGCACGACATCAAAACAGCGATTTTTTTGCTTCTCCTATTATGATCACAGCCAATCATCCTCGTTTGCAATTATTTAATGGGGAAATGGGTATTTTATTTAAATCCACTCAAGATTCTGCACTTGATTACGCCTATTTTCCATCCCGCAAAGCAGGGGAAAACGTGCGAAAAATTGACGCACTGCTGCTACCAAAATATGAATATGCTTATTGTGTATCTATCCACAAAAGTCAGGGAAGCGAATTTGACCATGTCGTCATGATATTGCCCGAAGGCTCAGAATACTTTGGGCGGGAAGCTTTATATACCGGCATCACAAGAGCAAAAAAACAGCTTGAGATATGGGGTAGCGAAGAAACGATAAATAAAATGCTTGCTAAAGAAGGTTTACGCCATTCCGGTATAGGAGAAAAAATGTAATCATTTAACCACAGAGATCACAGAGAACACAGAGAAGAAAAATAACAGGGTGTTAAGATGGGGGGTGTGATTAATTACACCCCATCTTAACATCATTTTTTTCTCTGTGTTCTCTGTGATCTCTGTGGTTAATTTGTTTTTTTAAATGGCGTTTTTCATCTGCTCTTTAAAATCGGCATCTATTTTCTCCAAAGTTGCCTCGTACAACAGCTTAAGCCGTTTACACGCTCCATTCATTAAATTCACAGATGCGGCTTTAGCCTTCTCACATGCGGCAGAAGCTTGCTGGTTAATGGAATGATAATTTTCTTCAATATTTTTACATTGTTGGGTTAATTGGTAAAGTTTGACCTGATACTGATCAGACCTGGCCTTTAGTCTCTGACGCGATGCCAATATTTCACTTTCAAGACGTCGCTCATCACTATCAGCTGGATTAGGTTTATTTCGCAAAATGCGCAAGTCTTTGTGAATATTCTTAATTCGATTTTCAAAAACCTCTTTAGCTTGGGTATAACTAAGATTATAATTACGAATTTGCTCCTTAACACCATCTAAAACAGATTTTGCTTCTTTTATTTTATTATTTCTTTGTGTCTCCGATCTAATTATAGACTGCTCATGATCGACTTGGGCTTGCTCGGAGCTTTTTTTATAACGGATATCCGCTTCTTGCCAGCGCTGTTTACAAGCTTTTACAATATCAAGAGCAGGTGGCGAAAGTAGTTGATAGGCATTCATCGGATGTTCATAAAGGCTCCAAAACACTCTAAAATTGGAGATTTTAGCTAATTGCATAAACCTTTCCCTTATCTCATGATCTCGACCATTGACAATTTTTAACGAAAAAATCTTCCAGCTATAATTTGCAATGATACCTTCAAAGGTCATCTTTGATTTGACAACCTCTCTAAGAATATTAGGCTTAACAAGCTGGCGTTCTATTAAACCATAATTAACGATATCCCATACATTTGGGGAATATTTAAGCTTTAATTCGGAAAAAAGAGTCTTATTTTCCTCTCGTTTAAAACGCAATTTAAAGTCTGATCCAGCAACCATTCCTCTACTAAAAATCTCCCACCCAAATGTTTCTATGATTTTATGAACATGCATATCCTCTGTCTGTTTCAGCAGATCTTCCCTGAAATAGCTTGGTTCAAGTATTTGATCTTCAAATATATTCCAGAAGAGTTTTTTTCCACCCTGCTTTTTCATAAAATCTTCTAACGAAACGCTCTGATCATATTGAGCACGCATTTCAGCCGCAATTTGATCTTGAGAAATTATCTCTTTTTTTATTTCAAGGGGAAATTGTTGCTTTATGCAGGCATAGTTTAGGCCTTTGATGCCTTCCAATACAACATTTTCAAACCAAGGATCATTTTTACTAACAACACCATCAACTAAAGGCTGCTCCCCGTATTGCTGCTTAAATTCCTCGATATTCGAATTTACCGCCTTAACTTCCTGCATCAATATAGGCCGCAAAGCAGACCAATCAATAAACTCATATTTGCGAATATCTTCTGCAAAACGCTCACAAACAACTTTGTAAGACATTTTTTCATTTTGAACATATTCTAAAAACTTCGAGGTCAGCTTTTCCTTTGAAATAAAATGGTACTGACAGGTCCGTTCCCACCCATATCTGTGAATAATTTCATAAAAGGATTGCTTCTCTGTCCTTTCAGCAATGCGATCGACGAATGCTTGATCCTTCCAATACTCTTGCTTAACCCAATTGTTGCCTTTAAATATTAACGCTAGTGATACAGCCAAAGTGACAACAGATGCTGCAGCAAGTAAAATGCCTGTAGGAATAGCAATATGGACGCAAGCTGCAACCAATAGACTAGCTCCTGCAGCTATACCAATGGCACCTATCAAGATTAATGCCGCACCAGCTATCCGCATGATGCGCTCTTTTTCATACAATTTGGCAGGGGGGAGTGGAATGCGATTGGGATCGACTACTTTTTTTCCATTTAAACGACCATTGGCTGCGGGCTCTTCGCCACGATTGACATGTAGATGAAACAAATGTGGTGGTACATTTTCTACTTGAAGCATAACAAACCTAATATTAAATATGTTTTTTACAATTATAGGCACTATACAAGCGTCCAAATTTAATAAAAAGTAAAAATAAATCTACCATTCTCTTGTTTAAATAGACTTTTTTACTCTTTGTAGAAAAGAAAGACTTCATGTGCTAAATTGATCGTAATGTAGGGTAAATAGAGCCCGACTTATTCGTGAACGAGCCCGTGCCCGAGCCCGTGCCCGATTATTAGGGAATGGGTTCGAGCGGGCTCGGGCACGTTCAAGATTTACCTCAACTATATGAGCAGTTGCGGACTATCACAAGTTGGTTTTATTATGCAATCTACTGTCGGAGTATTGTTGGTGAATTTGGGCACTCCCAATTCCCCCTCGCCAAAAGATGTCTATAAGTATTTAATTGAATTTTTGACTGACGAGCGAGTGATCGATACATCCTGGCTTAAACGTCAACTCCTCGTTAGAGGAGTAATAGTTCCCTCCCGTTATCGACAATCGGCCAAAGCTTATCAAGCCATATGGATGCCGGAAGGATCGCCTCTAAAAGTCTATGGTTACCGTGTGAAGGCAGCCTTACAATCTCGATTGGGGGATGACTTTCGAATTGAACTTGCCATGCGTTATTGCTCCCCCTCTATCCCTGAAACATTAGATCGCTTAAAAGGAGTGCGGCAATTGATTGTTTTGCCATTCTTTCCCCATTATGCATCAGCAACAACAGGATCGGTACACCAAAAGGTTATGGAAGAGCTCGTAACTTGGGACATTATTCCTGAAACGGTACTCATAAGTCATTATGAAACACACCCGGGGATGATCCAAGCTTTTTGCTCAGCGGCCGCCCCCTATACATTATCCGATTATGACCATATTTTGTTTAGCTTTCATGGACTACCTAAAAGATTATTATGTAAGGCTGATCGCAACCAGCATTGCCTAAAAACTGAAAATTGCTGTGCCCAACTGACTTCTATAAATCAAGATTGCTACTCGGCCCAATGTCATGCCACTGCTAGATCTATTGCAAAGGCTTTAAAAATAAATTCTGATCGCTATTCGATTTCCTTTCAATCCCGATTAGGCAAGGAACCCTGGCTTGAACCATACACAAGCGAAGTGATTAATAACTTTCCAAAGCAGGGAAAAAAGAAGGTTTTGGTGTTTTGTCCATCCTTCATCTGCGATTGCTTAGAAACTACCTATGAGATAGGAGTAGAATATGCCCAAGAATTTAAACATTCCGGGGGAATACAATTGGATTTAGTCCCCGGTTTGAATGAACAACCTCAATGGATTGACGCTTTAATAGATCTCATCAAGCAACATATAAGATCTTAAAACATGACAGATTTTTTGCTGCTGGATAAATCCGATAAAAAACCCGCAATGATTTCAATGCGGGACTTGGAAATTCATTTTGGAATCATCTACCGGTCGCATCTTACTTTTCTGAATGATGCCATGTACATGAAAGCGATAGCCAATTGCCCTTATATTTTGCGATTTGATTGGCTTGCCGTAGAAAATTATGCTTTGGCCGAAGAATTCAAGGATCAATTATCTAAAGGAATGATTGCTGATGTCTATATCAAATGGATTGACGACATCATGGGCTATGGCTTATTTGCAAACGCAGATTTACCAGCAGGAACTTTCGTTGGTGAATATACAGGGGTTTTAAGACAACTATCTCGCCAACATCGGGATCATAATGATTATTGCTTACACTATCCCACTCGATTTTGGTCGTGGAATTATATGGCTATAGACGCTTTGCATGAGGGCAATGTTACACGTTTTATCAACCATAGCGATGATCCAAATCTCGATCCGAAATGCTTAGTGGTTGGCCGTGTATTACATCTAGTATTCATTACTAAGAAGTTCGTTCCAAGGGATAGCCAACTCACGTTTAATTATGGTCCGGATTTTTGGAGCAAAACAAAAACAACAAATTTAAATGACATGACATGACATACCCGCTTATTATGCTCTATTCAACTTACTTAAATACTTAATCCTAACAACGGAGCTTCTTCGGCTAATCCCCTGACTTAGATTGCGTTGGATAATTGTAGTGAAGAACGGGGTGTAGGGGGGAGGCAGCCTGCCGCTACGCGGCTCTATAGTTTATAGTTTTCTCACCTTGCTAAACCTCGAAGAGGTGACTTGTGTAAAGCCCATGATGTAGCACCGAAGGTGCAAATCATGGGTTTAGATTAAAAGGACGGATCAGCCTCAAAGAGGCGACTAGTTTTTTTCCCCGGGTGTAGTCCCGTAGGGAAAAACCCGGGGATAGTCGTATGAGAGATATCATTTGTAAATATTGCCAAAATTTGAAAAGTACATTTTCATATTCCTACTACAAACTACTTTTTAACTGGTTTCCCCGGATTTTCCCCTTCGAGGCTACACCCGGGGAGAAACACTAGCCGCATCTTCGAAGCTAATTGATTTATCGTGATGTTACCCACGATTTGCACCTTCGGCGCTACATCATGGGCTTTACACTAGCCGTCTCTTCGAGACTCTAACACAACTAGACTTCACTCTAACACTACTAGACTTCTGCAATTGTCTCTACCGTGGCAAAAAGGAACTTTTTTCAACTCAAAAGTGTTACCCTGAATTGAACCATGCCGAAAAAAAGGGCAAAAAAGAGCTGGATGCAGTTTATAGATTGCTTGACGAATAATCTAAGGGCACAACACTCCCCAGAAATATCAGCTTATCTTATTCGATGAAAATTTGATATGCTTTGCTGTATTGAGAAGCTTAGCCAATTCAGGTGTTTTTCTGCCAATTTTATTCATTATTCCTCGACTTCTTTTAGCTAATTCTTCTTGTATTTTTTTTTGACTTATAGATTCTTCAATAGTTCGTGGTCTTGGTAGAGCATTAAAAGCCCTTTTATCTTGGGCATATTCATCCATCGCTTTTTGATCTTCGATATATTGTTTGGCATATGTTGTTATTAGCTGTACTTTTCCTTCAAAAGTTTTTAATTCATTTGCGCTAAAATGTTCCCTTTTTATACTTTCAGGAAGGTCTGTAAATGAAGCCAAAATTTGTAAAGAAGATCCTTCATTAATTGGTGGGCCGTTAGGACCATAACGATGTGTTGCTAAATCTTTGATCGCATTTTTAATGCTTTCGTTTAGGCTAAGTTTTGGAGTCTCAATTGGCGCTGCAGCTGCGATTGGAGCTGATCGATTCATGTTTGCTGCTGCATTTGGTTGACGACTCACTTTTTCGCCATAAGGTCCTTCTGTACTTGCTGCAGGAGCTGTTTGTACACGTGGTTCAGGCTTTCCACTAGATTTTATAGTCGGGCCAGATGCAGCAGGGTCTACAGGTGTTTTTGCTTCTGCGGTTGCTGTTGCTGTTGCAGGTTTTTTCTCTGACTCAGTTATAGGCTTTTTAAATGGGCTTGGCGCCGCTGCAGATTCAGCGGCTTTTGGAGGTTGTGCTGGTGCAGCTGAAGCTGCAGGTGTTTTTAGTGCCGCTGCAGGAATGCTTTCAGCGTTGGGATTCGATGCTCCATCTTTTGCCAATCTTTCTGCATCATTTTTGTTCAGCTCGCTAGTTGTTGCATTAAATTTATCCATTAGGTGATCTCCCCTGTGATATGGGGTTGATGCTGGACTTGAGGGCTGTTTATTATCTTTTGGTATTACCGTCGCAGTTTCAGAATGGGTGGCTGGTTTTGCTGCCGGTGTGGCTTCTGCAGGGCGAGGTGTATTAGGTTGTGAGCTTGGGGATTTCGAAAGTGATGATAATGTATCGTCAGAATCATCTGGATAGGTCGGAGACGCTCTTGGACTTGCGGGGCCTTGTGGTGAGGCCGGTTGGCTTGGAGTTGCATTGGCTGCTGGGGTAGGTATTGATGCAATAGGGACACCATTTCCTCCTTCCGGGCCGTGTTCTGGTTCTTCGGACATTGTTCTTTTAGGGACTCCGGGAGCCGATGTATCTTCTTCGTCTTCGGGTATATTAACTCCAACGTCACTGGGGGTTATTGCACCAGCTGAGCGCGCTTCTGGTTCCTCTGTATCTCTTGTAACCGTAGGTTTAGTAGATCCGGCAGCAGCAGCAGCGGGCGCGGACGCTTCTTTTCCTACACCCCCATTAGGGTTGTCTTCACTCTCATGGAAAACTTCTACTGACTGACTATCGTTTTCGGGAATAATTGTCGCATCGCGAAGAGGAGGGTGCGATATTGGTTTGAAAGATTTACGTTCTGTCGCTATTTTTTCACCATCTTCACTATTATCATCTGAGACCTCTTCTTGAAAGGTCATATCTATCCTTGAGGGAGATCTAGGGGAGCCTTTTGAGGATTCATCTGGAGAATGTATGCCTTCCAGGTTTAGTTTGGGTAGAGGAGTCTTGCCATCAGGGGTAGCGCCTCGATGAGTTGCTAAAGCTGGGTTTGAAGAGCCTTCAGTCGAAGCAGAAGTTTTAGATGTCTCTCTGCTATAATTTACATCCCAATCATCCCTTGTTACGGAGGGAGGGCGAAGTTGGGTACTAAATCTTTTGTAGGCAATTTCCCGAGTTGTTTGATCCGTTTGATCTGAATTATCTGCTCGAGGAGATATTCTAGAGCTTCTTGGGGTCGTAGGAGGAGTTGGGGTGGTAGAGGGTCTAGAACTGTCAGAGCCACGAGGATTGACAAAGTTTTGAAAGCGTTCAAGTCCCGGTTTCGATCCTTTAGCGTGTCCTGTTTCTCCAAGAAGTAGTTTATAAATTGTTTCTACTGTTTTTTTATAATCCCTAGAAACATTGGAGTTAATTTCTCCCGTAGTTGTTGTTAACTTATCGGTTTTATTTGTTCCGGTTGCATAAGAAGTCGTGATGTTTACAGCTTTTTTCGTAACGGAAGCTGATATTTGTGTAATGTTTCCTGAAAAGCATTGAGGGTTTTTTTCTGCCATATTTTTAAATATAGCTATATATCTTTGTTTATCTATTTTATTTAATTTTGAAATATCATCTTTTGTAAGATCGGCACCATCTTTAATATTTTCGAGACCTTTGGTGGTTAAGTTTTTTAGTTTGGTGATAGTATGGAATTTATTTGCGCCGATATGTAAAAAACCAGAATCAAATTTGATTTCAGGTATTGCCGATTTTTCAGGAGGGGCCGACGATTTGGCTGGGGATATTGATAGATCGTCTTCCACGCCATCTGACCAACTGGGTCCGGCGCCGGGATTATTTGTAGTCGACATGCTCATAAAGCCTCCAAACAAAACTGCAATAAAAACTCTAATTCAGTTAATTATAATTATAACATTTAGTTTAATTAATGTGTATAATTCGAGTGTTATTTGTAAATATTCGCACAATTCCGGCAGTACATGTTGACGCCATTGCATGTTCACAGGGTCTATTCACTACAACTCAGGCCTTCAGCCTGAACTATTTATGTGCTAAACCTAGGGCGTTGCCCTAGGCTGATATATTTAAGGGCGTTGCCCTGAGAACATTGCTCAGGCTGAAGGCCTGAATTTTAAAAGCCTAGGGCAACGCCCTAGGTAAAAGATATAAATAGTTCAGGCTGAAGGCCTGAGTTGTAATGAATAGACCCCGTGAACATGTACTTTCGGCAGCCTAAGAAAAACAGGACGAACTAGACTTTAAGCAACGTTATGTAGCTTAGGCTTTAGCCTGAGATCGTTTTTTGCTCAAACATGTTTTTAAATCCTGGATAATATTGAACTTTTGTTACGATCTCAGGCTAAAGCCTAAGCTACATAACCTTGCCATGAGTTTTTGAGACGTTACAGTCTGTCATGTTCATCCATTTATTTTTATGAGGCTTTATTGAGATTTTTTTTAATCTCATCTCTGTATTTTATAGCGTTAAATTCCAAGGCTGTGATTTTACTTCGAAGTTGATCATATTTTTCTTTCGTTTTATGCAGGTTCAGATTTTGAGTCATTTGTTTTTGGTTACCCTTTTTTACTTGTTGAGGGGGTTGACTATAGATTGAAAGTCGATTATTTTTTATTAACGACTGCCTTCTAAACATGTTCCGTTTATTTAAACACTCGGTTAATAACCGGGCATTTGTGATCACCGACTCCGTCTCAACCGAAAAATTAGGGATAGCAGCTTGAGCAGTTTTTGTTAGTGCTTTTTGATTTTGGAGAAATTTATCCCCATGCGAAACTATCTCTTTACAAATCTTATCGAGATCAGCGTCACTTAACTCCTTATTCAATTTCGAAATACAAACATTGATTTCTTTGAGATGCTCATTCATTTCATTTTTCAGTCTTGCTGTTCTTGGGGTCTCAGCTTGCGCAGGCTGTGCCTGTGCTGCAGCTGCTGCAGCAGGCTCTTTATCTACGAGGATTTCTACTTCTTCAGGTGCTACTGGTTCATGGATTGCTTCACCGGAACTGACTGAAACTTTTCTCGATTCTGGGGGTGACACTTGACCGGCTGGAGCATTGCCTGGACTAATAGAATAGCTGTCCCGTTGACTATCTGCTGCAGGTTCTGCGGCGGCCTCTGCCGCTGCTGCCGCTGCGGGCGATGGCGGTCTTTCTCCTCCGGGATTTATTGAATCTTCAGATTTTCTTCTATGTGAAGATAGATCAAGATCATGAGCATGATCAGACATTAACATGCCTGAATGGCGTGAAAGAAGAGGCGATTTGGGCGATTTGGGGGCTCCGAGGCTGACTCTTTTTCCTGATAGGGGTTTTGGTGGTTTAGCCGGACTGCTCGAACCTTGCATGTTTAGACGAGCAAATGTACCAGTCGCTTTAGGTTGAGAGTGACTTCGAAGCTTAGACGATCCTTGATGTGGACGCATTCCGTCTGCAGAACTTGAAGCTCTACTACGCGGAAATGCTGATTGCCCAACATTTCCATCGATTAGGTCTATAATTCTCTGCACCGTTTTCTGATTTATAATTGTCCCCTGGGGAACTTTATCACTCTGTCGCTTAGTAATCGTGGTGAGGTCCACGGCCTTCCATTTTGGATTTCTCGAAATTGTAGCTGTGATTGTTTCGGCACCGGATGGAAAATTTTCATGGGCGTTGTTCGCCAATTCTTGCCAGACTGCTACAAGTTGCTTTCTTTGTCTTGGATTTAGTGCTGCAAGGCCAGCTGCGTCTAGCATTTTTCCTTTTGTTCCAGGCCTTCCAGTGATATCGGTGGCTTGATAATATTTCATATTGCCTATACGCAAAAAGCCCCTTTTTACACCGTTGCTGTTTGTTTTATCATCACCAAATGAGACTTTAATAAACGTGGGCTGAACGTCTGGTATGTCATTTAGAGGATCCAAATTTGATCTATCAGGACTTATGCTCATAAAAACCTCATTAATTATAAATTAAAGTAATATAAACAATTAATATTTATTATATCATTTGTTTAATTTATCGCTTTATAAAAATTTAATGTTTTTTTATTTGAATAGTTTTTTTTGAATAAATATTGAGGTTTATAGGAATAGGGATGAATAAATTGGGTTCTTGAGAAGAATTGGGGAGCGCATTTTTTAGGATGTTCTATAGCGGCAGCGGCATAGGCATCAAGCTAAGAGTTCGTAAGTCTCTTGTGTTAAGCCGCGAATGCGGCGGAAGCATATAGCCACAGGCGTCAGCCTGTGGTTGAATGAGTTATACAAGAAGCCGTGAAACGGCGGCAGGAAAAAGCATGAGAACATGTACGCGGGTTTCTGTCGCCGTTTCACGGCTGCTATTTTCTTTTCAATCTACCACAGGCTGACGCCTGTGGCTATATGCTTCCGCCGCATTCGCGGCTTAACACAAGAGACTTACGTTTCCTTAGCTTGATGCCTATGCTGCCGCGGTATAGAACATCCTAATAAATGCGAGCCCAATTCTTTCCAAGAGCCATAAATTGGCACTGTGACTTCCTTTGCACTTACAAATGCTTTTTGAACCACTCTAAATTGCGTTCCATCAAATCGAGATGCAATTTTGGCTCGGTTATCCTATGTCCACTCCGTGGATATAGCACCAACGTCACTTCTTTGCCCCTGTTGTTCAAAGCATGATAATATTCATAGGCTTGAGATACCGGCACTCGTTCATCATCTAGGCCATGCTGGATTAGACAGGGTGTATTCACCCGATCAGCATAAAAGAGAGGGGATCGATCCTTATAAATGGATGCATTTTGAATGAAATCGCCCATATAATCTTCGATGAAGCTGGGCAAATCCGCGGTGCCGGATAAGCTTGTTAAATTTATCGGGGCGGCACCCACCGAGGCGGCTTTAAATCTGGATGTATGTGCGATGATCCAGGCTGTCATATAACCCCCATAACTCCAACCCATGACCCCTAATTTATTCCCATCGGCTATGCCCCTGGCTATCATGGCATCAACGCCGGCCATGATGTCTTTGTAATCTTCTCCGCCCCAATCGTTAACATTGGCTTGGCGGAAATTTTTCCCGTAACCTGTCGATCCTCTCGGATTTGGACGAAGAATCGCAAAACCGGCTTCGGCAAAAGATGCTAAAGGATAAGGATAAAGAGTGCCAAGAAACGTTTCGCTAAAGACTCCCATGGGTCCGCCATGGATCACCAGCAAGAGGGGATAGCGCTGGTTGGGTTGATAGTCGATAGGATAGGTTAAAAGTCCTTCAATTGATTGTCCGTCCGGAGACTTCCAGGAAACAATTTCAGTTTTAGGGTTCTGGTATGATTGAAATGCCATATTTAGATTTGAGATGGGGATGGGCTTAAATTCTGTAAGCTTGGAAACATAGGCTTCAGGTGGAGATGTAGGGGTTTGGCCTACAAATCCTATTGTCGTACGATCATGACTTAAGGCTGGCCATTGCATGATATTTTCTTGCGTGGATATCTCGTGGGGTTCTTTTCCATTTAGGGGTAGCGCTGGAATTTGAAATTTTGTTCCTTTAGGCTCAAAAAATAAGACATGCTTTCCGTCGTAATCCCAGCCTAAGAGGGATGGTCCAAATAAAAGAGGTCCTTCATTGGCTGTTAGTTGGAGTTTTCGAATTTGTGATCCATCGGCTGCTCGGACAGCTACCTGACGATCAATGGTATATCTGGCGGGAGTATCGCTAGTAAGGTAAGATATCCATTTGCCATCGGGAGAGTATCGCGGAATGGATTCATGCTGCGCTTTCTTTTCCCAGGGAGTGATCTGCCCGGAAGCTATATCTAAAGAGGCGATGCTGCTCTTTAAATAAAAGTTCTCAAAGCCGGGTCCGGGTGAATAGGCAAAGGTGATGGTTTTACCGTCAGGCGACCAATCGAATTCTTCATTTGTGGTCCCAAAATCTCCCTTCCCGCGCACAAAGTAGGCGTCTGTCGTCAGGTACTTAGGTTGTTGGGAGGAGGCGATGTCGATTATCCATAGACGATTGATGACATTTGATCGAGGATAAATGTAGGCATCACTGGAAGAAGGGGTCTTAGTAGTTTTGTCATCGGACATGACAAAGGCAATTTGTTTGCTGTCCGGTGACCATTGATATGTTTCGATGTTTTTAGCGGCATTTGTCAAAGGTTGGATTTCGTCGCCTGATGAGCTAATTAAATAGAGGTTATTGATGCCACTTTTGTCAGAAATAAAAGCAATCCATCTGCCATCCGGCGACCATTTTGCCTGGAAGGCTGAATAGGTCAATGGTGTGATTGGAACGGGGAGTGTTTCGCCGGGTGTCTCGATTTGGACCTTATACAGTCTTGTGATGAAGTGGTCTTTTTGATCGACTACAGCAGGTTCGGTAGAAGCGAAGATGGCGGCGGTGTTGTCAGGTGAAATTTGAACATCTTTAATGGATTTGACATTGAGGATAGCGGATGGGGACCAGGAAATCGTTTGAGGAGCTGCGGATAGGGTGAAAAGATGTATAAAAGTGAAAAGGAAAAACGCTGAAAGCAGCCGCATCGTTTTGGTAGTCATGAAAGATCTCCTGTTTAGGAGATCTAAAATAGCTTAATGAGCAATTATTTGGATTCTTTTTGATCATTTTTACAAAATAACCGCGAAGCGGTGGCAGCAAGTAGCCCCACGCGTTAGCGTGGGGTTAAATACGCCAACATTCGAAGCCGTGAAACGGCGACAGGAAGCAGAGAGGTCCTGTCGCCGTTTCACGGCTGGTGTTCATTAAATTTTATACCCCACGCTTACGCATGGGGCTATATGCTGCCACCGCTTCGCGATTTTTAGTCTACAGGCTTCTCTTTGCTTACCCCGTAGGGGTTTTAACCCGGGGAAATGAATGAACTACTATGTTTTTTAAAGAACTTACAATGTTTTACTTTCGAGTAACTAAGTGTTTTTATCGTTATTATGTTGAATTAAAACTGGTTATTATTTATAATTTTCATTATATATTTATTTAACGAGGTTTTAATGTACTTTCCTCAAAGAGATTTTTTCTCTCATCACACAATTCAGGGTGTTGAGCCTAGGCTTTTTTCATCAAGTGCTTTGAAAAATATCGACGAATATGTCTCATTCGGGAGGAAAATTGTGCATGTCCAAGCTGAAGACGGTTGGACCACGCATTCCTTAGAAAGCCAGCTGCCATGGAAACAAACACTAGCAAAAATTATTTTGCTTTCTATGGCAACGTTCACGATTATTCCAATGGCAATTCTGTTACTTTTAAAAGCTTCTTACCAAACAGACTTGCACAAAATTTTACAATTGCCGATTGAAAGAACACAGGACGAGGTAGACGAGATAACTACTGATGAATACGAGGTAACTTATATTTATGATGAATACGAGGTAACTTGTTGTGAACCTGTTAATCTCGTGTCGGAATTCACTAAATTATCCGATGATCCGATTAATGTTATAGCCTCATTTCTAAAGCCTAAAGAAATCATTTCAACTTTTGAGTCAATTAAGATTTTCCGAGAAAATCTTAACAAAGAAAAACTCAATAAGGTTATTCAAAAACAATTGGAATCAAAATCTGCCACAGAAATGGGACTGACAGGGAAACAGGCCACTCAGTTAGCCATTCGCTGTCCAACCCTTACTTCATTAAATCTAAGTTATTGTCGTGACATTGATGCTTCTGATCTTGCATTGCTTGCCAAGCATTGTCCAAAATTGAAGAACCTCGATTTATCAAATATAAGCAAGAGGGATCCCGAGACCTATTTATTTCAGATAGGCATTACTGATGAAGGGCTAGAACAGATAATAAAGTTAAAAGAGTTAACACATCTTAATTTAAGAAATTCTCTGAATGTGTCAAAACCTAGTTTAGGTCTTTTGAAAGATCTTGTTAATCTTACGTATCTAAATCTTGATTTCTCAGACATTAATGACAATGACCTTGAAGCTTTGAGCTGCCTGATTAATCTCACTTATCTGGGTATTTGTGGATCTAAAATTAGCGACGAGGGTCTTAAATACTTAAAAGATTTCGTTAAGCTCACACATTTGGATATTTCATGTAGTTTGAACATAAAAGGGCCAGGATTAGCGTATATAAAAGACTTAACACAGCTGGTACACCTCAATTTAAGGGGTGTAGATTTTTCACCCGAGAGCGATTTCTTAATGCATATAAAAGACCTGACCAATTTAACACATCTCAATTTAGAACTTAGTAAAATTGTGGACAAGGATCTTGAGCATTTAAAACTTCTTAAAGAACTCACTTATCTTAATTTAGGACGGTGTAGAGATATTACAGCTATTGGTTTAGAGCATTTAACAGGACTTAATAAGCTCACAGATCTTGATCTTACATTTTGTAAAGGCATTAATAGTAACTTGCCTGTCTTGATCGAGTTTAAAAGTTTGATAAAACTAACATTACATGGGTTAGTACTCAATGACACTTTTTTAGCGCGCTTAAAAGAAATGACAAATCTCAAAGTCCTTGATTTATCAAAGTGCTTGCCCTTCACATCCAACAGCATAAAACTGTTAAACGCTTTAACAAATCTTTCTAAACTTATATTTAACCGTTGTGGTAAGGAACTCACCTATGATCACTATAGAACTCTAAAATCATGTCCGACAAGAGAGGTTTTGCCTAATATCGGCGACAATCCCTATCTTCTTTTTAGGAATAACCCTAGAGCTTGGAATTACTATATTGATCAACTATCTTTAGATGAAACCTTTAGGCATGTGAGTTAGATAGAGACTGCGAAATCAAAAAAGTATTTGACATTCTGATTCTTTGTGGTATTTTCCATAGATTACATAAGGAGATTCAGTCATGGCGAATAAAATCAATGTTGGCGATAAGATTCCATCGTTTACCTCTCATGACCATGAGGGTTTAGAGATCAATAGCGATGATCTTTATGGCAGTCCTTTCGTGATCTACTTTTATCCTAAAGACGATACCCCTGGTTGCACGTTGGAAGCTTGTTCTTTCCGCGATAACATGGCAAGATTGGATGAGCTCGACACGCTAGTCATTGGCGTCAGCGGCGATGATGCAAGTTCCCACAATCAGTTCATGAAGAAATTTGATTTGAACTTCACCCTCCTTTGTGATGAAAATCTTGAATTGGCAAAAAAATTCGATGCCGTGCAAGAAAAAGAGATCGATGGCAAGAAAAAACTGTCCATCGTGCGCAGTACCTTTATCGTCGATTCCAACGGCGTGATCTGCTGGATTGAAAAACCCGTTTCTGTCGAAGGACATGTCGATCGAGTCCTTAAGGCCGTCAAAGAGATCATTTTTCACACAACAAGATAGCCGGTATGGATTTAAAAGAAATCAGCGTCACTATTCTGGCAAAGAATAGCGAAAAATACATGAAGGAAGTGTTAAAAGCCTTAGAGCCTTTTGGGGAAATCATCCTCTACGATACCGGATCGACCGATGAAACGCTGGATATTGCCCAACTCTTCCCTAATGTTAAGATTATCCGCGCGCCTTTTGCCGGATTTGGTCCGACCCATAACATGGCTTCTGCCGCGGCAAAAAATCATTGGGTTTTATCGATCGATAGCGATGAAATTGCCACCGCTAAATTAGTTCAGGCAATTAAATCGGAAGAATTAAACGACAAAAATGTCTACGACTTTCCTCGCCATAATTATTTCAATGGCAAATTTATCAAATGGTGCGGCTGGTATCCGGACCGCCAAATCAGGCTTTACAATCGGACCACAACTCGCTTTTCCGATGATCAGGTGCACGAGGCCATCATTGCGGAGGGAATGCGCAAGGTGACTTTGGATGGTCCGATCGTGCATTATTCTTATGGATCGATTGCAGATTTTTTATCGAAGATGCAAAGCTATTCCTCCCTTTTTGCAGAGCAATATAGAGGGAAGCGCAAATCCTCTCTAACGAAAGCCCTATTGCATGGAGGTTTTGCTTTTTTTAAAAGTTATATCCTCAAGCGCGGGTTTTTAGGCGGTTATGAAGGGTATGTCATCTCGGCCTATAATGGACATACCGCTTATTATAAATATCTGAAGTTAAAGGAAGCTAATCTATTGCTGAACGGTCACCGAAATGGATACCGTTAACTTCAGTTAATATGCTGCGATGTCCCCCGGCAAAAGGTAGTTTTTTCAAAGAATCGAGAGATAACCATTCATATCCGGGCACTGGCTTGGGAATATCGACATTAAAATGATGCGGCATCAACAAGGCTTGATAGCGCGTAAAGGAATGCTTGACTTGAGTCAGCTTCTGTTTCCAAATGGGTTTCAAGCCTAATTTTTCTTTCATATGGTTTTCAATCAGCTTAATACTTGCAGCAGGTTCGTCTACTTCAAAGTAAGGGAATTCACAGAGGTCCGCCATCACTTTTCCCTTTTGGCCTCTGCTAATGAGGATTTGGCCTTGAGAGGTGATGACCGCGACAGCGCGATATAGATTTGTGATAGATGTTTTTGTGGATTTGAAGGGGATTTTGTTTGTAATCCCTTGCAGGAATGATTTGCATGACCCTTTAAGTGGACATTGAATGCATTTCGGCTGTCTGGTGCAGATTGTGGCTCCTAGTTCGATTAAAGCTTCGCTGATGATCCAGGATTCCTTTTCAGGAAGCAATTCCTGAGCAAGATCTCGAACTCTTTTTATTGTTGGTGTTTTAGCGATATCATCGGCAATGGCGAAGTAGCGTGTCAACACTCTCACTACATTGCCATCGACGGCAGCCATGCGCTGATGGAAGGCAAAGCTAAGGATCGCTCCAATAGTGTATGTGCCGAGTCCCTTGATTTTAGCGAGATGTTCTGGCGAATCGGGCAGTCTTCCTTGATAATGATCGATAACATATTGAGCGCCGGCATGCAGGTTGCGAGCGCGGGAGTAATAGCCGAGACCTTCCCAATCTTTAAGGACCTCATCGATGTCGGTGCTAGCGAGAGCTTGGATGGAAGGATAACGCTTCATCCATCGTTCGAAATAGGGGATGACGACAGAGACTTGCGTTTGCTGCAGCATGACCTCAGACACCCAAACAGCATAAGGAGAGGGGTTATCGCGCCAGGGTAAGTCGCGCTGTTGGCATTGGAACCAGTGTTTAAGATATTTTTGGTCGTTTGCATTCATAGGCGAAGAGTATAGGGCAGAAATTCTATTTATTCAACGCGAATCAGGCATAGTTAAAAATATGTTAATTTTAGGTAACACGGTTAGAGAAGCAGTTGCAGAAGTCAACCAGCTGTTTACCCCGTAGAGGCTACCCTCATCTACCCCTACGGGGTCTATAGTTTATAATTTTCTCATCTTGCTAAACCTCGAAGAGGTGACTTGTGTAAAGCCCATGATGTAGCGCCAAAGGTGCAAATCATGGGTTTAGATTAAAAGGACAGATCAGCCTCAAAGAGGTGACTAGTTTTTTTCCCCGGGTGTAGCCCCGAAGGGGAAAACCCGGGGGTAGTCGCATTAAAGATATCATTTGTAAATATTGCCAAAACTTGAAAAGTGCATTTTCATATTCCTACATCAAACTACTTTGTTAACGGGTTTCCCCGGATTTTCCCCTTCGGGGCTACATCCGGGGAGAAACACTAGCCGCATCTTCGAAGCTAATTGATTTATCGTGATGTTACCCACGATTTGCACCTTTAGCGCTACATCATGGGCTTTACACAAGTCACCTCTTCGAGGTTTAGCAAAGTGAGAAAACTATAAACTATAGACCCCTACGAGGTAAGCAACTGGTTGACTTCTGTAACTATTTCAAATGTGTTACCTAACATTGAACCATGAACCATGCCGCGAATCGCAAGAAAAAAATGCCGCTAAATTTCTAGGCGGGCGTTGATGCATGGATTTTCTTTAATATTGGCGGAAGTTCCTTGATCAATTGAGCCGCACGCTGATCCCAAGTATGGGATTTCATCACAATCTTTCGTCCGTTTTCGACAATCTTCAGACGCTTGGGTTCATTGGACAGGTATTCATTGATGCGATGATTGGCTTTATCCCAGTGTCTAGGTTGATAAAAAACAATCGATTCCCCATCTTTAAACTGGGCATTGAGAAAGCTGTTTTCATTAGTAATGACCAACGATCCACTAGCAATTCCAGCGAAAAGGCGTTCATGTCCACCATAATTTATCCACGGACAGCTATTCAAAATAATTTTGCTGTGCTGCATGATTTTTAAGGCTTGTTCAAACGGAACCGGATCGTGAATCTTCACATTCGATTTTTTTCCCAGATATTTCTTCCAGCCTGTTAGACCTTGAGCTGAGCCAAAAATATCGACGTTTGCCTCGTCGATTGCTTTGACAAGTTCTGTGCGATCTTTTCCACGAATGAACATTTCGATTTCATCAAGAATAGCCAAGAAATTCACCGTTGTCGGATCGATTCCTGTTTGACGGCTGACTTGCCTATCCAAAGATTTAACAAAGGCTAAGTGAAAGGGGATGTTAAAATCGTCCAATGCCATTTCAATAGCCTCTTCCATCGCTTCTCGGATAGGAGCTGAGAATTTTTTCTTCCATGAAGCGCGAATAGCTTCATAGTCAATGCAAGATGAAAGCATAACGACATCATAATCCCACTTCACATGTAGATCCGGAGCAATAGAGGGTTCGATGGCATGCGGCATAAATAGGACTTTATCAAATCCAAGACCTTGAAAGAAGTCGACTGATGTGCGATCTACACAAGTGATGATGGTTTTGTCGCTTCTTATGAGAGGGATATAGCTGGTTGGGGAATCAACAAGACAAGCGACATGAGGGATGTTGATCATATCACAAAAAAAGTGGCCTTGATCATCGGGTAGCAGCCCGTTGAAGGATAAAGTACACTCGGGAGGATTATCGAAGATCGCTTTGAGAAATGGACCAGGATCGGTCCTTTTCGCTTCCAAGACTCTGCTTTTAATTCCTTGACGCTTAAGGGCTTCGTTTAGTTGATTCGTGAAATAGTGTAAGACTCCATAGTTACTGATAGGAGGCATGAAAAGATCTATGCGCTTCATAATTAATATCCCTTATTGCATGTTAATCCATTTTTTTCTTATACCGCGAAATTTGTCTTTGCGATCCTGAGTTAATTTCTCTTCTTGCGTTTTGATTTTAACTTTTTGTTTTTCTTCTTCACCGGTCATTTTCAGTACTTTGCCATAGATTTCTTTCATTTTGGCATAGTCATTTGAAAATAGATGCGCTGATTTGTTGAGAACCTGATTTAGATCTATCTTAAGTCGCTTACTCTGTTCATAAAGGTAGGTCAATTTCTCATCAATATCTTCTTTCATCCCCGTCATGCTTTTGAGCATATCATTTAGAGTGGAATCTGCCGCAAAACCGGGGGGCGCAGCAGGAATTTTAGAAGCAATTGGAGTTGATGGCGTAGTTTTAGCCGGAATTTTTTCAGAAGAAGGAGGAATCTTGCTCTTTTTTGACTTCTTTTTATATTCGAACTTCGCTGCCTGGTCAAATATGTTATCCATAGATAATACCTTGAGATAAATAGATCTTATTTCTAATTTTATTTTACACCCTTTTCGACTATAATGCTAGTTTTAGAGTGAAATTAATCGAACGCGTAGATATACTATCTTATCAAGTATATCTAAAATTTATTTTCCTAATCAAGAGGATGACGCGATGAGCTATTTGGAGGACTTTAAAACACAAATCAATAATCGCGACTTTTCCAAATTTATGCAGCTTTGGGAAGAGTATTGTACAAGCGATTCTGTTGAATCTATAGAATTTATACAACTTCTGCAAGCGATAAAGCTTTCAGATTTTGATAAGTTATTTGGGCAATTGGTAGAAACGGCAATACCGTTATGGAAAACCATAGGGGATGAAAAGGGTTCATATGAAGTCTTGAAATTCCTTTTTGATCTGCAAACGACGAACACACCGAATCTTGCCGAGCTTGCCCTTGAAGTATTGAAAAACCGCTATGGAACTCAAAAAGAATTCAATGAGCGCATTCGTCTAATCGGATTGCGCAGCAAAGATAGCTTTCAAAGAGCCTTAGGCAACTATGATTTGCTTGCACATATGGATAAAGGCAAATTTGTTTTTCATACTGGTGGCTGGGGAACGGGTGAAATCGTTGAAGTGTCTCCTTTAAGGGAGCAGCTTGCAGTGGAATTTGAAAACATTGCCGGTCAAAAACATATCACCTTTGCCAATGCATTCAAAACACTGATTCCTTTATCAAATGATGATTTCCGGGCTCGCCGCTTTGCAGATCCCGACCTTCTTGAAAAAGAAGCTAAGGAAGACCCAATTGCAATTATAAAAGTTCTTCTGAGAGATCTAGGCGATAAATCAGCTGCCGAGATCAAAGACGAATTGTGCGAGCGTGTTATTCCTGATGCTGAGTGGTCCAAATGGTGGCAAATGGTGCGCACAAAGTTGAAAAAAGACACCATGATAGAGACTCCTGATTCTCTTAAAGGCGATTTTCGTTTGAGAATGACAGAGGAGACGCATGAGGAAAGACTGCATCATGCAATTGAAGGGAAAATTAATCCTGATGAGATCATTCATTCCTCATACAACTTTGTAAGGGATTTACCGACGACATTAAAAAAACATGACGTAAAAAATTCACTTAAAGAAAGATTGATACTGCTTTTGAAAGATGCTTCATTGAGTCTTTCGCAAGAGCTGCAAGTGTTGATTTTATTAGATATGCATTTTGGGCACTCTGTGGCATCCAAATCCCTCAAGGAATTTATTTCCGGATTAAAGGATGTTGAAGAAACTATTAATAGCATAGATATCATAGCCATTAAAAAGAAGGCTCTCTCATTAGTGCGGGAATTTAGGACTGATTGGAGTACCCTCTTTTTGCAATTTTTAAATAGTTGCCAGCAAGGCACTTTGCGCGATTATCTTGTCAAGGAGTTAAGGCAGGGAGAAACCAATAAAGAACTGCTCAAATTATTGGAAAATCTACTGAACAATCCTGTCAAGAACCCCGAATTTTTTGTCTGGTATTTTCAGAAGCTTCTTAGCGATGAAGATCTACCTTTTGCAGATAAAAAAGGACAGTGCCAATTCTTTGAAGCCTTTTTCATTTTATATAGCGCTATCGAGTTAAAGCCCGAGTATCGTGATCTGACTAAAAAGATGTACAATATTCTTTCAGGCAAAAGATATGCCACCGTACGGGCTATTATTGAAGGCACTGATATCGAATATATCAAAGAATTTCTCTTGCTAGTGTCAAAATGCCAAACATTATCGGACCATGATGTTAAAATTTTGCGATCACTGGCTGAAGTCATTCATCCTTCTTTGGCGGCAAGTAAGGTTCGTAAAAGCGGACATCACGACAGCCATCTCATTTGGACTACAGAAGCCGGCTATCTCAAAATGCAGGAACGTGCACGACAGCTTGGAACAGTCGAGGTTGTAGAAAATGCACGCGAGATTGAAGCAGCACGAGCTCTGGGAGATCTGAGAGAGAATTCTGAATATAAATTCGCCCTTGAAAAACGTGGCAGGATACAGTCAGAACTTAAAGCTATCTCTGATCAATTAAATCGGGCTCGTTTGATTACTCGCGAAGATATTTCTCCGACTGAGGTAGGGATTGGCAGCGTGGTTGAAATCAAAGACAGTAAAAACAAGACTTCCATTTATACGATCCTTGGGGCTTGGGATGCAGATATCGATGCATTTCTCCTTTCAGATCAATCCAAATTTGCTCAAACCATGTATGGATTGAAAGTTGGGGATGCATTTCAATTTCGAGATGATGAATTTAAGATCGTCAGTGTAAAAAGTTATCTTGATAAATAAAGGATCTCATGGAACTCGTTATAGCAAGTCATAATTTGCATAAAATTCGCGAATTCCGCGATATGATAAAATTGTTGAAGGTCCAGCCGATGGATTTGACATCGCTTGTCAATTTTCCTCAGTATCAAGCTTTGCCGGAAGATTGCAGCACTTTTCAAGAGAATGCCATGCGTAAAGCCGAACATGCTGCCAAAACCCTGCAAAAGTGGGTTTTGGCTGATGATTCCGGCTTGGTAGTACCGACTTTGCAAGGAAAGCCGGGGGTTAATTCCCGGCGCTATGCTGGCGACGACGCTACCGACGCCGAAAACCGTCACAAATTGTTGGAACAAATGCGGGAAATGTCTGGAATGCAGCGCGCGGCCTATTTTGAGTGTTGCTTGGTGTTGGCATCGCCTGCAGGTGTGAAAAAATGTGTCATAGGCACGTGCGAGGGAACAATTTTGACTGAAGAGCGTGGACGCAATGGTTTTGGCTATGATTCCTTATTTGTGAAGAATGAATATGATAAGACGTTTGCCGAAATTGCCGATTCAATAAAAAATCGCATTTCTCATCGCAGCAAGGCTTTTGAGAAATTGCTACCTTCCTTAGAGTCGTTGGGAACGTAAGGTGCACTATTATATCGACGGCTATAATTTGTTATTTCGACTGTTACATGCCGGCGAAAATCTGCGAAGCCAACGCGAAATTCTAACTCAAGACCTCAAAAAAAAAGTCAATCTGCTCAAGCTTGATGCTACATTGGTTTTTGATTCTCATTATCAACCTGACGAAGGTTCCCGTTCCCATATTGATCTTTTAGAAATCGTCTTTACTGCTGTTGGTGAAACGGCGGATGAATACATTTTGCAGGAGGTTAAAGAAGCAAAAGCACCTGGTCAATTAACAGTCGTGACTTCCGATAAAAAGTTGGCATGGCTTGCCAGACTTCGTTTAGCCAATACCATCAGCGCGGAAGAATTTGTCGCATGGTTGAATAAGCGCTACAAAAATAGACTGCGTCAACTCAAGGCTCCTGCTAAAGAGCTAAAATTGCCGGCTGTAAAACCTCAAGAAATTGAGGTAAAAAAGGATCCAGAACAAGGCGCATCTCCCCAAGACTGTTTTGGCTATTACTTGGAGTCATTTGAAAAGGAATTGGAAGAGCAGGTTAAGACAAAGAAACCTGAAGCAAAGAAAAAACGCAAAAAGATAGAACCCATTGTGGAAAATCCTAAAGACGCCTATTTATCAGATTACCAAAGATGGATGAAAGCTTTTGAAGGTGAAGAGTCTTAACTATAAAAAAAGTTTCTCGTAGAGAGAGAGAGATAGATAGAGAGAGCTAAATTAAACGCAAAGACTCAAATCGATACGTGTCCTATTTATTCAACGCAAAGACGCAAAGTCGCAGAGACGCAAAGAGTGTCTTTATCCCTTGAATACGACCTCATGTTGCTTTCCATTTCTTCAATGACAAGTGGCATATAATATTTGTTGTTAAATTAATAAAAATTTGGTTGTTAATGAATAACTTTAAATAAAATATTGACATTTCTTTGTTTCTTGTTTTATAATTTAATTATTGATGGTAAGGCTTTTACCGATTATGTTCGAAAATCATTCTAAAAACCAATTTTTTAATGATTTTTGGCATAATGGTCGCCTGCGGCATTAGCTATTTGCAGATATTACTAACAAGGAGGTTTTTATGTCAGGGACATCAGGGACAGGGACTGTACCGAGCCCAATCGGAGGCCAACCAATAAGATACTGGACGGACGCATTGACTTTTGTGGAATCCAAGGATAATGCTGGGAAAAAAACACTCGATGCTACAGTACTAGTAGCTTGCAAGAGTTTTGGTATGGATGCTGGAGAGCTTTATCCAGAAAGATCTATACTAGTTAAGGCATCTGGCACTTCAAAAATCGAAATAAAAAGAGATTTAGAAAAAAATATTGCAGATTGTATTTTCGTATCAGAACAAGCTCAAAATAAACTTCATGAGAAACGTGATCATTCCTGTGAAGATAAAGCTTTGGCTAACCTTGCAAGCAATAGTGTGTATCAAGCAAGTAAAAATTCACATCAATTGCTAGCGCCTGAAGAAGGCTACAGCTACATGAAATTTGATGTGAAAGATGAAAAAGGTAAAGTCGTTCAAGTCAAAAAATATTATAAAGACGGCCAAGTCAATGCATGGGTTAAAATTGAAGGTTATGGAGTAATTAAATTCACAGGAAAAGGGCGTAATGAAGAAAAAGCAACAAAAGATATGGAAAGCAAAATCCATAAATTTGTCATTCTTACAGAAGAGGCTATAAAAAAATTGCCTGAAGAAATAAGTAAAGAAGAACAGGTAGTACTCAATAGTGAAGCGCACCGTACTTTAGGACGCGCACACGATATGACTACTCATCAGTCTCCAGACTTAGGAATAAAAAGAATGGCTGCTCGTCAATCTCCCGAAGATTATGGAGAATATACGGATTCTAAGCCCCCGACTGGGGAATAAGTGGCTTAATGAAAGTTTTTTTACTTCCGCGCACGTTTACGGATGTCGGCACCTTAATTCGGGGTAGATCTGTGAACTTATACCTATTTCCAGTAGTAGGGCTGGGAGCTTAGGGCTCTCTTAAACCAGGATGGCGCGTTTACGCTCTTTTGTCCTATGCGATACCCTAGCCACCTCGAAAATACATTTGCAAAGGCATATGGAAGCCGATGGGGCGCTTCCTTGATCAACTGCTTCATCATCTTCTGCACATAATCCATTCCACGCTTTGAATCGCTGTCGTTGCATTTCAATAGCTCTTGATAGTCCATGCGGGCTATGCCTGTGTCAAAGCTGCGCTTGAATTCCTGGCTTAATGAATAACGGTGTGAATGGCGGACCAATGCTTCCGCCTCATAAGCAATTTTATATCCCTTCCTAAGCAATTTGGCGACGGCTACAGTATCTTCACCAAGCAATACAGTCGGGAAGCCCCCGACTTCATCCAATGCGCGATTGGAATAGGCTGCGCATGAATCTGAACAGAAAAAAGTATAAACGCCATATTTATCAACATCATCAATGCCCCGAATATGGCTTTCGGATCCATAATTGTATGATCTTGCAAATGCTTCAAAGAAATCGGCTTCAGGATGGGGAATCTGTCTTGCATAACTGGCTTGTGCCTTATTTTCCAAAATAGGGGCCACCATTTTGCCTAAAGCCATGTTGTCGATAAAATAAGCATCCTGCGTATGCATGCAAATGATATCTGTTGCCAGCAAGCAACGCGCTTTTTCACGGGTAGAGCCATGATTGAATTCTCCACGTGGAATCACCAGTGTTTCCGCGCCAAGAGTCTTGGCGATTTCAATAGTCCCATCAGTCGAGGAGGAATCAACGACGAGCACTCTTGGCTTCAGAGGGGATTGCAAAAGGGGTAATAGACAATGAGACAAGTGGTCCAAGGCATTGAGTGTCACAACAACACAGCCGATAGTAGGGGTGTTTTTTGCCATTATCTATTGCCATCCTGGAGGAGGGGGTTGTTCTTCGGCATCATAAGCTACTGGAGGAATGACAAATACAAGGGTAAGATCATCCAGATTGCCGGCGGTAGGCACGGCATCGAGATCGTAAAAATAGTCACCTTCTTTAAGTAAATGAACCTTGCTTACTTGTGCTACGAGAAGATCTGGTGGAAAAACTCCGTCCATACCGGTTGTTACGAGGAGATCTCCCTTTTTGAGGATGGGCATTACTTTTAGATCAGAAGAAGAGTCGATAGGAGCTCCTGTGCGAAGATCGCGGGCGGGGCCTTCTCCATCTGCAAAGTCATAGTTAAATCCCGTTCCATTTAAGAGGTGTCTCTGAGTACGCCATAAAGGTTTGCTTGAGCCATGAAGTTCCCCTTTGGCAAGGTACCAGCTCATATCATCTGTAGATTGATTGTTGGTGAATTTTTTAAGTTGTTGGATGAGAGCTTCTTTTTCTTCGGCGTTATCCAAATTCCCTTTATTTCTTTCAATCAGGTTAATGAGGGCATGGGTTTTTTCACCGATGAGCAAATTTTGTGAAGGGGTGCGCAAAGCACGTACAGAAGGCGATAATCCAGAATCAGTGATGAGGCGTACACGCGATTGCTTATTGCCGACGTAATCGATGATGCCCACGACGGAGGTTCCTACAAGCACCGGGCTGTTTTTGGCTACTACAGTTGCGCCAAGGGTTTTGTTTGTATCTAGTCCGACATCGATCCAAAGGGAGCTGCTCCAGGAAGCGGGAGAGCGGAAAATGACGTGTGCTGGAACGGCTTGCAGCTGGGATTTTAGAAGTTTTTGAAGTTCAAACAGATGTTTTTTTTTAAGAAAGGAGCTGATTTGTTTGGTTTCCAATTCATCGTAAATTGCCGCTAAACGGTTGAGTAAGCGGAATTCATGTTGAATGGATTCTTTGAAATGTAAAATCTCTGATCGCAGCAAGGAATTTTCGAGGCGCAATTGCTGCAGTTTTTCTTCATAGTCGTTATTGCCACCATTTTGGGAATGGTTAGAGGTAAATAGTTCTTTTACACTTGTCAGCCCTTTCCAAAGTGGTGAAAAGAATGAAACTGTCGATCCCCTTGCTTCTTCAGTGACCATTTTGGGTAGGCTCATGAGCAGTAGCAATACACAAAAAAGCAAAATATATAAGTAGGGAAGCTTCTTTCTCATTGGGTTACTGCAATCAATGCTTTAATGACATAGTCTAAGTTGTGTTTATTTAATCCCGCCACATTGATACGTCCATTCGTCGGCATATAAATGGCATATTCCTTTAGAAGGCGCTCCACCTGTTCGGGGTTCAGTCCGCAGTAAGAAAAAAATCCGTTTTGCCGCTGCAGGAAGCTCCAATCTTTTAAACTTTCACCAGTTTGCAGGCCCTTAATCAAGGCCAGCCTCATCTCTTTGATCCGATCGCGCATAGTCGCTAATTCTTTGTGCCAGATAGCCGTTAAGGTTTCTGAACTCAAAATTTCTGTGACTATTCGCGGACCATGCAGAGGAGGATTGGAGTAGTTGCTGCGGATAATTTGTTTGATCTGACTGCCCACTTTTTGGGCTGCTTCAGGATGCTGCGCTATAATTGATATAGCGCCTACGCGTTCACCATAGAGGCCAAGGTTTTTAGAGAATGAATTAGCGACGAGCATCTCATGCCCCTGAGAAGCAAAATAGCGAATGGGAAGAGCATCTTCTTCTAATGAGGAAACAAATCCCTGATAGGCAAAATCGAAAAAAGGAATTACCCTTTGTTGTTTTATTAATACGCTCAGTTCTTTCCATTGTTCGAAAGTAGGGTCAATCCCGGTGGGATTATGACAGCCGGCATGCAGCAAAATAGTACTGCCGGGAGGAGCGTTGCTGATGTCGCTGCACATCCCATTGAAGTCAATCTGGTGTGTCCTTTCATCAAAATAGCGGTAAGAATGCACTTTTAATCCAATGCGATTGAATATGAGGCGGTGATTAGACCATGATGGAGAAGGAATGAAAATCGTTTTACTTGTTTCCTGAACTAAAAATTCACTGCCAAGGTGGAGAGCCCCTGTACCTCCCAGGGATTGAGCTACAAAAAGTCCTCGGGTGAAGGAATCGAGGAAGTCTTTGCCGAATATGAGTTCGGTGACAAGGCGATGGAATTCGGCATCCCCTTCGATGGGCTGATACTCTTTATTAAGTTTTTTATTGGCGAGGGATATTTCGGCTTTGTGCACGCAATCCAGAAGAATGGATTTACCATCATGATCTTTATAAGATCCAATGCCCAAGTTTACTTTATTGGGGCGCGGATCGGCAGCAAATGCAATCGGAATATGAAGGATTTGGTCATCTGGAAGTTGGGTAACAGATTCAAAAAAAGACATAAGATCTCCTCGTAAAAGGAAAGTATGGAGCGTAACGGAGTCGAACCGTTCACCTCAACAATGCCATTGTTGCGCTCTACCAGCTGAGCTAACGCCCCAATAGGGGTGGCTAAATTTTATGTCCTTGGAAGGTTTTTAGCAAGAGAAAAAATTTGGAGTGCGGTGACTTGTCCTTGCAGTTGGACACATCTTTTCTTGCATTTCCAATAACCACGAAGCGGTGGAAGCTTGTAGCCCATGCATGAGTGCAATGTCATCAATTTAAAGAAATTTTTATCATGGTATACATGCAAGATTTATTCGCAAATCCAAATCGCTGGCGCAATGGCATCAACTTAAATAAAGCACCTTTTTTGCCCGGAGGGCTTTCACAATGTAGCCCAGACTGAGGAACGAAGTCTGGGTTAGATTCGAAAAAAAGGTTAAGCCCCGGAGGAGGTGACACACATCCTAGTACACTGAATTGTAATTCCGTCCACATAAAAACAGCGTTAAAGCTCCCGCGATTGAACGATCGTAAGTCGCCTTGTATTCATTAATACTAGGTGACTTACGATCGTTCAATCCCGGGGCTTTAACGCTGTTTTTATGTGGAGGGAATTACAATTCAGTGTACTAGCTAAAAAACTCATTTTCTTAAAAAAAAGTGTGTGTCGCCACCCCCGGGGCTGGATTTTCATTTCAACCTAACCCAGGCTTCGTTCCTCAGCCTGGGCTACATTGTGAAAGCCCTCCGGGCAAGAAGGATAAATTTTTTTAAGTAGATGACATTACGCGTGAGGGTGGGGCTATATGCTTTCACCGCTTCGCGATTATTAAATATGCAAGAATAAGATGTGTCCAACTGAAAGGACAAGTCACCGCACTCCAAATTTAATTAGACCTTTCTCTAAAGTTGATCGAGCTTTTCGATTGCAATGGCCATCTCAAAAACAATGGAAGGTATTAATTCTGGCTGTTTTGCGTCGATTAGCTTCTGATATAAATAGATTTCCATTTGTAATCCATCTTTAGCAGTCGTCAACTCTTGAATATACTGTTTTAATTGGATGGAAGCTTTCGTCGTGAGGTCAGTATTCGTCAAAATAGATTGTAGCCTAGCATCCACTGTCGATTTGCTTTCATCATCCAGGTTTTTCACAATTTCCATTATTCTTGGATTTAGCATCTTAAGAGCTTTGTCAGGATGATAGGTGGCATTGGTCCAAGTGATGCCAGCTGCAGAAGAGCCCCAAGATGGTTGTGAAAGTTCGAAGCGTAGTTCTTTTTCAGTAGCAATTCGAGCAGCTTCAATAAATTCGTTTAACGCTTCTTGTTGTTGTTCTTCTACTTTCTGTAGATAGATGTTTTGTAACTGAGTTGCATTACTATGGATTTCAAGTAAAATCCATTCGCGGAGTCCAACATTGCCGCCAAAGTAGCGTTTTAGATCAGTCATGATGCGGATGATTGCGCATTTAGTTGAAAGTAGGGCGTTTGCAGCTTGATCTAAGTGCTTGATTTTTCTGATAAGACACAGGGTCGTTATCAGTACTTCAGGTGTTTTATCTGATCCAGGGTAAAGTAAATTGGCGCGAATAACGAGATCATTCAAATCAATACTTTCTGGTCCAGAAGCCGTAACAAATCTTCTTCCACCAAAAGTTCCTATTACAGGTGTAAGCTTTTGGGTTAAGTTGGCTAATTGATGAATGTTATTACATTGCTTGAGTTCGTTAATAAGTGACATGAAAAATCCTTTAAAACATTAAGTTAAGATCAATTTTATCAATAAATGCAATAAAATGCAATCGCAAATTAATTAAATAAAATTTTATTTTTACTTTTATGCAACTATTATCGTCATTTCAGTCCCGGAGGGACGGCGCGACGCCTTTTTATTTGATAGAACTCAAATGAATAAATAACTTATCCTTCAATTTTTTATAGGTAAACTATGCAGTTATGTGCTCTTGATACAGATGACAAGCTTGTCTTTGCTAGGCAAGCCTACAAGCATCAAGACTACGCGTGCATCGAATGCGGCCACAAAGTTCGGGTGCGCAGCGGCTTGCATCGGCAGGCTCACTACTATCACACTCAACCTAATCGCGACTGTATGCAGCATGCCAAAGGGATGCCCCATATACTGCTGCAAGAATTTTTGAAAAATACACTGCCGGTAGGCGAAGTCGAGCTCGAACATCGTTTTTCTGAAATCGGTCGCATTGCAGACGTGGCGTGGATTCCAGAGCGCTTGATATTTGAAATTCAGTGTTCACCAATCACAGCTTCTGAAGTAGATGCGCGAAATGCAGATTATGCTTCTGTTGGATTTCAGGTGGTATGGATTTTGCACGATAGCCGTTATAATCAAACTCGACTCAGCGCTGCTGAGGATGTTCTGCGGGACTGGCCCCATTATTTTAGCAATATGAATGCTGAAGGGGAAGGTGTCATTTATGATCAAGCGGCTTTGGTTAGCAGAGGCTGTAGAGTCCATCGCCTGCCCCGGTTTTCAATCAATCCTACGATACTCAGAAAAGCTTTGGAAAGAGCTAATATTGACATATTAGAGCAAAAACTGACCCCATCACTTTTTCAGCGAGTTATAAAATGGCCAATTGGCTTTGCCGATGATTTTCTGGACCGTTGTTTACAATACGATGAGAGTCTTGAAATGAAGTGTGAGTCCATGAGGCTTTTAGAATCTCAGCTGCCAGGAAATCACAAAAACGTTGGATCTCAAAAATTAGGACAAAGTCTTATCTTTGAGGTTCAGCGCTGGATTATATTACCTTACAGGTCGGTGCTAAAACTGCTATTGGAACGTGCTTGCAAGTAACTAATTAAGGTTTAATTGTATGAAGAATAGTTCTTAGTTCTTCGATTGTCATCCAGCGCTCATTTGTGTTGGAAGCAAAGGCAAATTCATCAGGGAGTTTTTTGCCTGGGCGTCCTTCTAAAAAGCGTGTTAAAGCTTCTGGAAATTGGACTATTCTATCCGGAATAATCATATAATGGTCATCGTATTCACGTGCATGTCTGCCGTCATCGACGCTAATCATGAGTTCATGCAGTTTTTCGCCGGGTCTAATAGCTTTGTAGTCGTGGGGAAGGTCGGGGGCAATGGCCGTGGCTAAATCCTCAATGCTCATGCTTGGGATTTTGGGAACATAGACTTCGCCACCACGGGCTCTGGCAAAACATTGCATGACAAATACCACAGCCTGATCGATAGTCATCCAAAAGCGGGTCATCCGTTTGTCGGTAATGGGAATAGCTTTGGCACCATCTTTAATAAGCTTAAGCCAATAGGGGAGCACGCTGCCGCGACTTCCCAAAACATTGCCGTAGCGCACCACAGAAAGCAGAGGAAATCCTCTTGCACCTACGTAGGCATTTGCGGCCATGAATAGGCGGTCGGAGCATAATTTTGAAGCTCCATATAAATTACTAGGATTGACAGCTTTGTCGGAAGATAAAGCGATAACTTTTTTCACATTTGTCTGGATGGCCATGTCGATGACATTCATGGCCCCGTTGATATTTGTTTTTATGAATTCCGAAGGGTTGTATTCTGCAGCAGGAACCTGTTTTAGAGCGGCGGCATGGACAACATAATCGATTTCGTTGAAGGCCAGGCGCAGTCTTGAAGCATCGCGGACATCGCCCAAAAAATAGCGTATATTGGGATGATTAAAAACAGGATCTGTCTGTTGCATTTCCCATTGTTTCCATTCATCGCGGCTGAAGATGACCACGCGTTTGCATTGTGTTTCTGTGAGAAGCTTGCGGGCGAAGGCTCGACCAAAGCTCCCTGTGCCTCCGGTAATTAAAATGGCTTTGTCTTTGAAGGCATCAATAGTTTCTTTTTGCATAATTCGTGTAACTTTTTGTTTTAAACTGACTATAGCTGTTAGGTATATAATTGCGAATAAAAATTTTGTATCTATGTACGTCCTAAGTGTATTGACCCTCGAAACTTATAGTTTATAGGATTTTTATGTGTTTACCCCGTAGGGGTTTGTGAGGGTAGCCCCGGGTTTTAACCCGGGGTAATGAGGATAATGATAATGCGCCCCGTAGGGTCGCCTGATTAATTGAAAGTCAAAAATTCAATTCTAGCGCTTTTTAGGCGACCCTACGGGGCGCATTGTCACTATTTGCATTACCCCGGGTTAAAACCCGGGGCTACCCTCACAAACCCCTACGGGGTAAGCAAAGAATAACCTAGAAACTATAGAGCTTTCCGGGCAATAAATCGCATGGCAACACCATCTACAGTCACACTTAGAGTGTGAATTTACCCGTCTAGACTGCAGCTTGCCATGGCGTGCTCTAAAGTTACCTTCTTCGGCATTGCTTGTGCAGCGTTGATAGCCTTTATTCGCCTTTGAATGTCTGCATATTTCTCGGGATTGGTATTTTTATAGTACTTGGCGGCTTTTTCAAAGTATAGCAATGCCTTATCAAAATCTGCGATCTTGTAAGCTGCTGTTCCAAGGAGAACGAAATGATAAGGCATTTTCATCAAGGCACGCATGCCGATTTGTTCCATCGTATTAACGACAGCCGACCATTGGCCTAGTCCTTTGTAACATACGGCAAGTCCAATTAAAACTTCACCGCGGTGGCTATTGCTATTACAGAGCTTTTTGAAAAAATCAACACCCTTTTGATAACTGACTGCATCCTCAATTTTCAACTCTTCATAGGCGATTGATAAGGTCCCATAACCAGTACTTAGGATGGCATTTACTGAATTTTGTTGTTCAACTTGAGAAGTGGTTACTGTTTTACCCTCATTTTTCTGACGAAATATTTCAAATTCAGAAAGTACTGCACAAAGGATGCTAATGGCTTTTTTACAAAGATTCTGTTTTTCAATGGAATTCTCCACTTTAATAGCGCGTGCCTCATTGACAGCATCAAGTCCTTTATAAAAGCGTTCGCAAGCGTTATCTAAAAACTTACTATGGAATTTTAGCGTAATGGCTTCTACATTTTTGGACGAAGATGTTGAAGAACTCGCGCTGCTGGATGAAGCAGAACTATCAAATTGCACAAGTAGCTTTTCCAAGGCTGAATTTAACGTAAGCGCTTTCTCATCGGGATGATCCCTGCCTAGTTCAATAGCTTGTTGGATCTCCTGTTTTAGCGAGTATTTAGTCTCTTTAGGCAGGACCTCCTTTTTTTCTTTCCAATCGCTTTTTGAAAACTCATCCACTATTAGGGAAGGGTAAAGTCTGCATGCTGCTGAAACAGAACTTTTCGACTCTTTTAGGAATGAGAGTAGTGATGAAAATTGAAGGTAACAGCGGATCCAAATTTGCGTAAAAACTGTTGATTTTTTTGGAATAGAATGAGGGATTCTATTCAGCTTTTTTATCACATCAAATGCTTTTATCAGATCCGTCTCTTGTTTAGTTGCGAAGAAGGTCTTCATGAGGCTTTCGAGAATAAGGAAGTTGCCATAGACAACGATGATCTCTCTTAAACGCGTGACATCATCTTCATTGGCTGCCGACATTGTTTCCGAGTATTCTATGAGTGCTTCATAATGACGCAAGGCGATGACATTATTTTTTTGCAGGAAAATTGAATCCATTAATAAAGGAGGGTGATAAGCAATTAATCTTTCAAGAACAGGTCTCCATCTGATTTCGTCTTCATTGAGGAGAGGGAAAATCTTTTTCTCAAAAGCCAAAAGTTGTTGATGATATCCATCAAGAGGGGAGTATACATCTCCAGATGCATCTAAAGGCCTACTAAGTTGGTTCATATGAAGCTGCATTGCGACGGCAAAAATCCTTTCCACATCCTCTTCTTCGTTTACTAGCAGTGCGGCCAGGACGGAGATGGCCAGATCAAAATAATCCTTTTTGTTCGAATCGCTTTCATAAAGAGCAAAAAGCAGCAATTCGGCAACAGGTTGTTTATCAGGAAGAATAGACTTAAAGAGATAGGCTGCGGGGATTTTACTTATGGCAGCTTCAAATAACATATAAGCAAAAAGTAGTTCATTTTTCAGGAGCAGGTCTGCTGTAACTGTATTGACACAACATCCCAATATCTCTTGCTCATCTTTGTCCAATTCATCATCGATATTTTGAATCTCATTTAACAAGAGAATAAAACCCATGGAGCTGGATTTGATATTTTCAACAGGGTCTTTTAGATATTTTGTTAATTGTTGAGAGCGGTGAGCCTTTTTTTCTGTTTGAATCGAAGAACTTTGAAGTGATTGCTTTTGCAGATAGTTTATAATTAATTCAAGCTTTTCAATCGTTTTGCGAGATTGAGAGGAGGTTTGTGAATTCATCCCTGAGTAAAATTTAAGAGTAAAATCCAGAGCAGATTTCCAATCCTTGCTATTGAGAGCAGCATGATAAAGAAGTCGATATAAAGGCTCATCAAAAACGGGATGATAAGGTTCAAGCTCTTTAAAATAGGCGATAACTTCTGTCCAATTTTCGTTTACAGCACTCGCATGCATTAGGTGAGTCAAAAGCTGTTTTGGTGCTTGACTGGTATTGCTGCTGCTTTGCGCAGAAGCTGCTTTCTTTTGAGAGGGCGATCCAGAAGAACTTGAGGGAAGGGAAGCTGAGATAGATGCAGAAAGAGCTTTTTGATGAATCACATTTTCATTGATTTGTGCGCTTTCAAAAGATGTGTTCATGTTTTTGATGTCGGGTGTTAATTCAGCTTTGATAGTATCATGTTTAGATTTGGTTTTGTTTAAAATCTCTTCGCATTTATTGCCGAAATCGGGAAATAGTTCTCTAGCTGATATTGGAAATAACTTTCGAATAGTTTCTTGGGTAACATCTAATGAGTCATCCATTTCTTGAACACGTTCTAAGCATTTTATTAAGAAGAGATTTCCTTCAATGCTCTTTTCTGTCGTTTTAGCGATAAAGCCTGTGACGAAGAGGAGGAATAGGGGGAAGGAAAATTTAAGAATTAAATCTTGAACCTGTAAGTAGTGCAAAGTACTCATTGCGCTAATAAATGCCTTGCCAAATGCTGGTTTTGCATTTTCAGAAAGATATGCAAATTTAACAATAACATCTCTAAATCTTTCTAATGATTCATTGTCACTGGTCGAACAGCTAATTTCGATGACGGAGATCACAATGTTTTTTTGTTCAGGATTGATTGCGGTGTTCGTTTTAGTGGGGAATCTTGTTTGTAAATTTGACGTCAACATTGGAAACAGCATGGGTGTTGCCAGAGCTTTGATCCATCGAGTTCGGAAATCAATTTGAGTGGATTTTTCTAATTTTTGGCTTAAACTCAGGAGTAACGCAACAATCTGATCGACGACTTCGGATTGCTCTGGTTCAGGAATTTTTGATTCCAAGTCTATTAGGATTAGTTCTAATTGAGAAAAAGATGTCTTTATTATCTTCGTTATGTCGACTACTGAATTTCTCGTCGTGCCGATTAGGGCAGAATAAAGTTCAAGCGCCATTAGAACAGGTTTTTTGACGTCGGCGCTTGTCATCAAATTAGGTAATAACAGCTTTATTATCCCCTCTCCATTTGGATCTGAATCCGTTCCCAGATGTTGTACAGAGATTATTTTTAAAGCCTTTATATAAAGGGTGTGCGCCAGCATGATTTTCTTGTGTACGATAAGGTCGTCGAAGACTGACCTGACAATAGGTCCTATGGCCTTCTGTCTGTCTATATTTATTCCAGAAAATTCCCCTAGAAGCTGAATGAGCCCTCCGTTAGGATAGTCGGCAAAATTGACAGGGCCTAGCTTGGATTTTTTGAAATCTATAACATATTTGTCCAGCTTTTCAAATTTCTTGGGATCGGAAGGTGTCGTTTCCTTTGGCGCTGCAGCCTGTTTACTGGAATTACTTGTAACTGAAAACAAGGCATCTAATTCCTTATAGAAGGGCGTCTGTTGAATTTTAGGACAAACGGTGCTGGTAAAATTGCTGCACTCATGAGGTTGAATTTCGGCAATGAGTAGGTGTTTTTTTGTGAGAGGACCAAATGATAGGCGTTGAAGAGTGACGCTTTCCAAAGAAGAGGAAGAATTAAGGACATAGATAGCTTGATTTTTCTTAAGTGGATTAGTCGATGTGTTTTTAAAATGACTGTAAGAAAGACCTTTGATATATAAAAAGATGCGGCAATTGTTTAAAAAATCCACGACAGCTTGAGGATGCTCAAAGGGTTTTCTCGAATCCCCCAAATAGTGCGAGAGCATGATTGCTATTGTTCTTTGAATTATTTGCATCTCGTCGGGTGTCAGGATCCTGCTACGGCGGATGATGTCTTCATAATTCAAAAGAAAAAGAATCCAGGCTCTTTTATCCCCTACAAAGTGACTTTCCAAGTATGTGATCAGCCGTACTTCCAGACGTCTATAATTATCCTTAGAATAAAGGGAGCGCAGGTTTTTGATAAATCCATTTTCATCATCTAAAGACCAGGGAACCACGCCCTGCGTGGCTAAGCTGATATGGGCTCTAAATCCATCGTAGCATCCTTCCGGATTGTTAGCTCTGGACCTTTTGTTTAACCTGTCATCCCGGGTTTCAGATAAAGTAAAGCCATCCACTGTGGAGAGGTATGTTTTCTTCCAAATTTCTATGGGAATTTCTTCAAGTTTTCCATTTCGGGTTGCTAGATATTTTATTATGTCGAGAATTGTAATGGTCGATGCATTATAAGAATGTGTACATCCATGGGAGCGTTTTATGTTGAAAATGCAATCGATTGGTTTGGAGGGTGTTTTGATGTTTAAATAAAGAAATTGATTCGAATCATCATTAATGGGTTTATGTCTGGCATCAGTGATGTTTTTTGATTTTAATACCTTTAAAATACAAGCTTCCAAATTCTGCAAACCGGTTTTTTCATTCACTCTTTGTTTATCTAATATAAATTCTATATCAAGATCAGAGTAGTCGTGGTCGCCTCCATAAAGCACATAGTTAATCGCTCCACCCTTTAAGTTTATGTCCGCTATTATCGGTTTAGAATGGTCGCCCATGTTTTCTTCGATACAGTTTATAAGGGACATGATGAATTCTGCATGATCTTCCAATAATGAAACGAGACGATGCAGGGCCTCAGAGGTTAAAGGCATTTGATTTGTTGAAGAGCGAAAAGTAAAGGAGGGTTGATTAGGTTTGAGAAGTTGTGCTGAAACCCATTCTGGAAGTTGTACTCTTGATGTAACAGAGTTTTGTATTACAGAAAGTGAAGACATAAATCTCTAAAAAAGTAGCATAAATTATTGTTGGTAATTTAAACAAAATAAAAAATAAAATCAATTGAATAGTTGTTTTTAACCGATTTTAAATTATTAAAACGAAAGGTTTACGAAATTAATCCGCTTCTTTGTCCTTGCGGCAAAGAGATGATTTATAGATGGAGTTGAACAGGTCGACTATTTTCCAGCAGTCGATGGTGTTGATAATGGAGTATTTTGTGCATCGGATGGGCATTTCGGTTCATCAAGCACCTTTAGGATCCGATCAAATTCTGATAAGAGCGGATCAGATTTCGTGTCGTCGGATTTAAAGATTTGAGCTGCGAGTTCTTTAACAGTAGCGATATCCTTTTCTAATGATGATTTGACCTCCTTGGAGATCGTTGGCTGCGGCAAAAGTACTTCGTGAATTTGTGTCACTTTATGTTTTTGGAGATATTCTTTTAAGTCTTTTCCTTTATTTTTATCTCTAAAGTTCTGAGCTTTTAAGACTAACTTAAGGAATGGGTCTATAATAATGCCTTGATCGAGATTATTTAAAAGTTCCAATAGATTTTCTGAAACTATTCTAAGGTCTGTTTTTGGCTCTATAATAGTAAAAGCATGATTTTCTGTTGGATTTTCTGGGTTGAAAGCAAAAACTCTCATAGCTTTTAGATTTAATTGATAAGCTAGAAGGAATGAGCTTGCTGTTGTTTCAGCACATAGACCCACTCCAAAACATGTGACAACTTTGTGCATGATTAAATTACGGTACTCTTCCGATTTATCAGAGAGAGCCATGTCTGCAGCCACTTGACATACCATTCTTGTGTGAGCTATAGTTTTGTGCAAAGCAACGTGTTCCTTATATTTACCAGGAGGGAATTTAGCTGCATTTTCCTTTGCATTAGCGAAAGTAATCGATGCTACTTCAATTTCACGCGGACCTAAAATATGGTAAGGGGTCTTGATTTTTGTAGTTTCTCGCAAAATCTCGTTAGCTCTTGCCATTAATTGATCAGGGGTTAAACCAACTGGCGCAATCGCGGACATAATATACCTCTATTAATTGTCAGTAAAATCTATTAAGCGTTAAATAGTTAATAAATGCAATATGAAGTTTAATAAATTAATAAATTTATGTCAATGAATTTAAAGTTTTTATTGTTTGTTAATAATTGGGGCGGTTCCTGCATATATACACAACGGAATTCAAGAATGGGAAATAGGAGCGTCAATGGGTCTTTATGTAGACACACCTAACATAGATAAACCAACCTTATATAAAAAAATAACAGGATA